>Ga0255338_1001917_pt1 | contig 34887 bp, 33 predicted proteins | sample MeOH1_35cm_T4_19_FD_203715 | JGI IMG/M metagenome (GOLD analysis project Ga0255338, IMG submission 203715) | Sandy soil microbial communities from University of British Columbia, Vancouver, Canada - MeOH1_35cm_T4_195 | ecosystem: Engineered > Artificial ecosystem > Sand microcosm > Unclassified ...
CGGAGGCGACGCTGCTCGGATCGGAGGCGACGCTGCTCGGATCGGAGGCGACGCTGCTCGGATCGGAGGCGACGCTGCTCGGATCGGAGGCGACGCTGCTCCCCTTTCCGGGAGCCCGCGCCACCGAATCGCCTGCGCGCGCCCTCTGGGTCTGCGCTTGCGCAGGGACAACGATGGGCACGGGCTGCATTCGTGCCGTCAAGAGTCGAACACTACACTAGCGATGCGTGCCGTGGTGCTCATGGCCCGCCATGGCGTCGCGGCCGTGATCGGACAGCTGGGCGTCGAACCACGTGTGCAGCGCCGCCACCAGCGGCGCCTCCTGCGTTGCGTAAACCAGCTCGGCGCCGCCTGCGATGTCGCGGTAGGTGACGGCGATCTGTCCGGGCCGGGCAGCCCGCAGGCCGGCCAGCCCGGGCATGTCGTCGCCGTGGATGTGGGCCGGCCCCGAGAAGTCGCCACTCAGGAACTGGTCACGGATCTGCCGCAGATGCTGGCGCACCAGCTGCACCTGCGGGGCGTCGGCGGCATTGCGCGCGACCACCTGCTGCACGCCGCCCTGCGGCGTCTTCGTGAAGATGTGCCGGGTCGCGCTCAGGCTGAAGGGCATCACGTCCTTGCCGCGTTCCGCGACCTCGGCCTGCCGCTGCGCCTTGGCCATCGCTGCCATGTGGGCGGCGTGGTCCATTTCCTGGTGGTGGCCGGCATGGTCCATGCCCTGGGCCTGGGCGACTCCGGCGACGAGGACCGCCGCAACGAACAAAATGGGTTTGTGCATGATTTCTCCGGGAGCGCGCCCGCACGCGCGGTGCAGCGGGATCGACCGCCCATTCTGGAGGGATTCCCACGGCTCAGCCTATGATCCGGATCACACGCCCCATGAGATCCGCGCCTGCCGTCCCCAACGCCCTGCGCAATCTGCTCCCGCCGGTCCTGCTCGCCGCCGCTGCAGCGGTGCCACTGCGCAAGGGAGAGCGCCTGTTCCTGCAGCGCCAGCGTCCGCGGCACATGTACTTCGTCGTCAGCGGCGAGATCGTCCTGGAGCGCAGCGGTGCCTCGGGCAATGCAGTGGTTCTCCAGCGGGTCCGCCACGGCTTCGTCGCCGAGGCCAGCCTCCACTCTGCCAGCTACCACTGCGACGGCCTGGTCACCGCCGACGGGGATGCGGTGGCGCTACCGCTCGAAGCACTCACCGGTGAACTGGCGCGGCACCCCGAGTTCGCGCTGCGCTGGATCGGCATGCTCAATCAGGAAGTCCGCCGCCTGCGCGGTCAGTGCGAGCGGCTGTCGTTGCGCGGAGTCGGCGAGCGGCTGCTGCACCTGATCGAGACCGAGGGCGACCACGGCAGCCTCGCCGTGCCCCACGGACTGAAGTCGCTGGCGACCGAGCTTGCCGTCAGCCACGAGGCCCTGTACCGCGCGGTGGCCACACTGGAGGATGAGAAGGTCGTCGTGCGCGATGGCGGGGCGATCTCGCTGCGGCGAGCTGGGAGCTGAGGGCTGCTGCGGCCCGAATACTTCTCTGGCCCCGGCATGGCAAGAAAGAAGAAGGCGTTGTCTTCGAACGGGCAGAGCGCTGCGTGTTCCTCGAGAACGTGCCCGCAATCGGGGGAAGTCCTTCGTGGCACCAGAGGTCCTGATCAGCGAGCGTCCAGCGTGTATCGAGGACCGCGCAATACCCCGTCACTGGGAAGACGACCTCATCCTCGGTTTGGCGAGTTCGGCGATCGGCACCTTGGTCGAAAGAACAACACGGTTTGCAGTGCTGCTGCATCTTCCACCGCAACCTGGCCACGGCCATCAGCCGCGCGAAAAGCACGGTGCCACCTTGCCGGCGGTCAACGCCCCACGCCGAACAGGGGGCGTCGCCGCTGCGACTCGAGCTCCGTTGTGCGTCAAGGCGTTCGAAAGAACGAAGGGATTGGGTGGCATGCAATCGTCGCGATCGGGGAAGGTACGCTGATCTTTCGGCCCTTAGGAAGGGGCGAACTGGTTAAGGAACGGGGAATCGGGAGGTCTCCGGGTCCGCGCACTTCAGCGTGCCGCGCGTGCAGCGCGGTCGTGGTGAGCCTATGGAAGCGCCGGTGTAATCCGAACTGGTTAGCTCCGATCCGTGCGCCGAGAACTCTGGAGGTTCTTTGATTTTCGGTGTTGACAGCAGGAACCTAACGAACGTACGCTCGGCGCACTGACGCAAGACGCCCGCAGCTAAGACTCGAGCGAGGCGGCCACAGGAGACAAGATGCCGAATACGATAGGACTCGCCCTCGAGTGGCATGCCGTTCAGACGCCGCATAAGCTGGCCGTCACGTCCTCTTCTTACGAATCGGGCACAGGCCTCACCTATGCGCAGCTCTACCAGCGCGCAAGCCGGCTCGCAAACGCGCTGCGCACACTCGGAATCGGCCCGGGCGATCGCGTGGCGCTGCTGATGGCCAACCATGTGCGTTATGTCGAGGCGTACCACGCGATCGCGCTGCTGGGCGCCGCGGCCGTTCCACTCAACTTCCGCTACGTCGCCGCGGAAGTCGAATACGTGGTGAGCCACTCCGAAGCACGGGCACTCCTGTTCGATTCAGCCTTTGCCAGCGTGGTGAAGGAACTGGATGGCAAGCTTCGCTCGCTCGGTGAGAACCTGATCGTCACCGACGCGGATATGCCCGGTCGATTGAACTACGAGCAGATCGTCGAAGCTGCGTCGCCGCAGGCGCCCGATCCCGCGGTGGACGTCGAGGGCTGCTTCTTCCAGGGCTACACGGCCGGAACCACCGGCTTTCCCAAGGGTTGCGTGAACCTGCACGGCCGCTTCGTGGACTTTTTCAAGCGATGCGCGCTGCTGTACGGCATCGGTCCCGACGACGTGGAAATTGTCGCGGCACCGCTGTTCCACGAGGCACCCACGCTGTTCATGATGACTCAGGTGTTCCGGGGGGGCACCTTGGTGGTGACCGCAGAGACGCAACCGGCCGCGCTGCTGTCGACTGTCCAGCGGCACCGGGTCACCTGGGGCTTCATGGTCCCGACCATGTGGGACGCGATCGTCGCGAGCGGCGAGGCTGGGCGCCACGACACCTCCTCCATGCGACTGCTGGTGAGCGCAGGTTCTCCGCTGCTCACGCATACCAAGGAGGGCCTGCTCGCGTCCTTCCCGCAGGCCGACCTGAACGAGTTCTATGGCGGCACCGAGGTGGGCATCGTGACCAACCTGCGGGGGCGCGACCAGCGGCGCAAGACGCGGTGCGTCGGCCGGCCCATCCCCGGCTTCCACGTGCGCCTGGTCGATGACAGCGGCAAGGACGTGCCGCAAGGCGAGGCCGGCGAGATCTGGATCCGAGGGCCCATCCTGATCCGCGAGTACTACCGAAACCCGGAGGCGACGGCGAGCGCGCGCCACGGCGACTGGTTCACGCTGGCCGACATGGGGCGCTTCGACGAGGAAGGCTACCTGCACATCGTCGACCGCAAGAAGGACATGATCATCACGGGCGGCGAGAACGTGTACCCGGCCGAGGTCGAGGCCGTCCTCGCCCAGCACCCGGCCGTCCTCATGTCGGCGGTGGTCGGCATACCCGACGCGAAGTGGGGCGAGGTCATCTACGCCGCGGTCGTCGCGCGCCCGGGCGCCACGGTCACTTCGCAGGAACTCGACGCCCACTGCTCGAAGTCGCTCGCCCGGTTCAAGGTTCCCAAACGGCTCGAGCTCGTGGCCTCGCTGCCCATGTCTTCCTTCGGGAAGATCCTGCGCCGCGAAGTGCGCAAGCCGTTCTGGGAAGGGCAAACCGCCGCCGTCTGACGGCGCCTCGCTGCGGGCCCCCGCCCGCTTCCTGTCACAACGACATCCGGAGACAACCATGGAACGTCCCAGAAACCTAACGAACGACCGTTCGGTGCATCGCGCAGTCCTGCAGCGGGGCCGCCGCGCGCTGCTGGTCCTGGCGGCCGCCGGCGCCTTCGGTGCGCTGCCGGCGCCCGCCGCGGCGCAGGCGACCTACAAGATCGGGGCCGTCTATGCCCTGACCGGCCCGGCGTCGATCTTGGGCGACGTGGAAGCCAAGGCTGCCCGCCTGGCAGTGGACGAGGCCAACGCGGCGGGCGGCATCAAGGGCCGCAAGGTGCAACTGGTGCTGGAAGACTCCAAGAGCCAGGAAACCGGTGCCGTGCTGTCCCTGCGCAAGCTGATCGCGCAGGACAGGGTGGCGGTGATCCTCGGTCCGAGCCGCACCGGCGACGCGATGGCCGCGATCCCGATCGTCAACGAAGCCGGCGTAGTGATGCTGCCCCCCGTCTCGGGCGTGGGCGTGGTGGAGCCGGTTGCACAGCGCAAGTGGGTCTTCCGCCCGGGTCAGGGCGGCGACCTGTCGGTCGGCAAGGTCCTCGACTACGCGAAGCGCGCGGGCTGGAAGCGCATGGGTGTGCTCTATTCGTCCGATGCATACGGCGAGGACGGCCGGAACAACATGCGCCGCCAGGCCGCAGGCAAGGGCATCAGCATCGCCCGCGAGGAGTCGTTTTCGCCGACCGCGACCGACCTGAAGCCGCAGCTGGCCAACCTGCGCTCCGCCAACGTGGATGCGATCTTCGTGCACGGCATCGGCGCCCCGGCGGTCGTGGTGTACCGCAATGCCGCGGAGCTGGGCATGAAGACGCCGCTGGTGTCCGGGCACGGCCAGGCGAACGCCGCGTTCCGCAAGGCTGTGGGCGAGGATGTGACCGGCCACCCGGTAGTGGGTGCGCCGGTGCTGGTCTGGAATGAGCTGCCCGCCTCGCATCCGCAGCGCGCGCCCAGCGAACAGTTCGCGAAGAAGTACCAGGCGAAGTACGGCGTGCCGCCGGACATGTTCGCCGGCGTCGCTTACGACTCGGCGGTGATCGCGCTCAAGGCGCTGGCGGAGGTTGGCGACGACCGCGCGAAGATCCGCGACTGGTTCGAAACCAAGGTGAAGAACTACCCCGGCGTGACGGGCAACTTCAACTTCTCGCCCACGGACCATGGCGGCCTCACCAGCGATGCCCTGGTCATGATGATCGCCACCCCCGAGGGCTGGCGCCTGGCCGACTACGAGAAGTAAGCGGCAGGTCGCAACGCGAAGCGGAGACTCCATGGACCTGTCTGCCCTCCCGCAGTTCGTCGCCGGCGGCGTGACCGTCGGCGCCGTGTACGGGCTCATCGGCGCCGGCTTCAGCCTGGTGTTCAAGGCGAGCAAGGTGGTCAACTTCGCCCAGGGCGAGTTCGTCGTGCTGGGCGGGCTGGTGACCTACTCGCTGATGGCCCTGTTCGGCGCCGGCGCGGCCGCGGCATCGGCAGCCATCCTCGCGAGCCTCGCGATCGTCGTCGGCATCGCGGCACTGCTCTACGTGGTGCTGCGGCAGGCGCGCCACGGCAGTAACGAGTTCACCTTCGTGATGGTGACGCTGGCCGTGGCCATCGCGCTGCGCGGGGGCGCGGGACTGGCCTGGGGCACGGAGTTCAAGACCTTCCCGCTCTTTCCCCGCGGCTCGGTAAACATCCTGGGCGCGGTGCTCACCTATGGGGCCTTGATCACGCTGGCCGTCACGCTGCTGGTGTCCGTCGCCCTGTGGTTCGGTCTGTACCGCACGCGCCTGGGCAAGGCGCTGCGCGCCTGTGCCGACAATCCCGCGGTCGCGCAGACCGTGGGCATTGATCCGAAGCGCATGGTGCTGGTTGCCTACCTGGGCAGCGGCCTGCTCGGGGCACTCGGCGGCCTGCTGCTCACGCCGGCCCTGATGATGTCTTACGACAGCGGCGTGATCCTGGCGCTCAAGGGCTTCACGGCGGCCGTCGCCGGCGGGCTCGCGAACCCGTTTGGCGCGGTCGCAGGCGGTCTGGTGATCGGGGTGATCGAGGGTCTGGGCGTCGGCGCCATCTCCTCCGACCTGCAGAACGCCTACGCCTTCCTCGCGCTGCTGTTCGTGCTGGCCTTCCGTCCGCAGGGGCTGTTCGGCGGCCGGCAGGAGTTCGCACGATGATGCGCGGCTCCAGGCTGCCGGCCGGCCGGCGACTGCTGTGGCTACCGATCGTTGCGCTGGGCGTCCTGCCCCTGCTCACCGGCGATCCCTATCAGCTGAGCGTGTGGACCTTCATCCTGCTCGGGCTGATCGTGGTGCTGGGGCTGGACGTGCTGCTTGGCTACGGCGGCCAGCTGTCGCTGGGACACGGCGTGTTCGTCACGCTGGGGGCCTACAGCAGCGCGCTGCTCACGACCAAGCTGGGCTGGTCAGGCTGGGTCGCCATGCCTTGCGGCATGGTCGTGTCCGCGCTGGCGGCGCTGCTGATCGGCATCCCGGCGCTGCGCCTGCGGGGCTACTACCTCGCGATGGCGACCCTAGGCTTCCCGGTGGTGCTCGACGGCGTGCTGCGCTATTTCAGCGCCTGGACCGGCGGCTCGTCCGGGGTGAGCGGCGTGCCGCGCCTGGCGCTGGGCACCCTGGTGCTCAAGGAGCCCTCGCAGGTCTACTGGCTCGCCTTCGTCGCGCTGTGCGCGGTCTTCTTCGCCACCGAGCGGCTAGTGCGCTCCCGCTTCGGGCTGGCGCTGAAGGCGGTGCACGCGGACGAGGCTGCTGCCGCGGCCCGCGGCATCGACGTGGCGCGCGCCAAGGTGCTGGCCTTCGTGTTCAGCGCCGTGCTGGCGTCCCTGAGTGGCAGCCTGTATGCCCATTACGTGCAGTTCGTGGCGCCAGACACCTTCGGAATCCCGTACTCGATCATGCTGGTGGTGATGCTCGTGGTCGGCGGTGCGGGCCGCCTCTGGGGCGCGATCGTCGGAACGGTGGCCATGATGTGGCTGCCGGAGCTGCTGCGCGCCGCCTCGACCTGGGAGCCGATCGTCTTCGGCATCGTCCTGGCCGTCGTGATGCTGTTCGCCCCGAACGGACTGGCGGGCCTCGCGCGGCGCCGGCCTTCGATCGTGCTGCCGGCTGCGGGGGACGCGCCCCACATCGACCTTCCCCGGCCTGCTACGCCGCACGCTTCCGGACTGCTGCTGATGGACGACGTGAGCCGGCAGTTCGGCGGCGTTCGGGCCGTCGGGGGGCTGAGCTACCAGGTGCTGCCCGGGCGCGTGCAGGCCCTGATCGGACCGAACGGCGCTGGAAAGTCCACTGCATTGGCCCTGATCGCGGGCACGATCCCGCCGAGCAGCGGCGAGATCCGCTTCGCAGGCCAGCGCATCGAGCAATGGCCTGCGCACCGGCGGGCGCGGCTCGGCATCGGCCGTACCTTCCAGCACGTGCGCCTCATCCCCGGGCTGACGGTGCTGGAAAACGTGCTGCTCGGGCGCTATGCCGCGGCCGGCAGCGGCAGGCACGACGACGGCGTAGCCGCTGCAGCTGCGCTGGTGCGCCAGCTCGGGCTCGAGGCGGTGGCGGATGCCTATCCGTCCGAGATCAACCAATACCAGGCGCGCCTGACCGAGATCGGGATGGCACTGGCCGGGAAACCCAGGCTCCTGCTGCTGGACGAACCCGCAGCAGGCCTGTCCTCGGCGGAAGTGGACCGCCTCGCGCAGCTCCTGCGCGGGCTGCGTGAGAGCGGCGTCGCGGTGGTGCTCGTGGACCACGTGATGGCGCTGGTGACGGCGAGCGCGGAGGAAATCCTGGTGCTGGAGTACGGCAACGTCATCGCGCAGGGCACGCCAGGCGAGGTGCTGCGCAACGAGCAGGTGCGCGCGGCCTACCTCGGTCAGGGGGTGCCGGAGCGGGGTGCTGTGGTTGCCGAGGATGCCTCGAACGCACCGGACGCAGCGACCCTGCCCGCGCACCTGCCCGTGCTGCAGGAGCGCGTCGCATGAGCACGCCCCTGTTGCAGGCCACGCACGTGAGCGTGCGGTATGGTGCGATCCTCGCGGTCGACGACGCCTCGATCGAGGTCGCGGCCGGCGAGCGGGTCGCACTCGTGGGCGCCAATGGCGCCGGCAAGTCCAGCCTGCTGAAGGCCGTGGTCGGCCTCGAGCGCATCGGCGGCGGGCAGGTGGCCATCGGTGGCCGCAACGTGTCCAAGCTGCCCGCGCACCGGCGGGTGGCCGAGGGCCTGGCGCTGGTGCCGGAAGGGCGTGGCGTGTTCCGCGAACTCACGGTGGCCGAGAACCTTGAACTGGGCAGTTACCTGCGCACGGCCGGGTCGCAGCGCGCCGCCGTCGCCGCCGACCTGGCGCGCGTGCTGGAGCTGTTCCCGCGCCTGGCGGAGCGGCGCCACCAGCTGGCCGGCACGCTCTCGGGCGGCGAGCAGCAGATGCTTGCGATCGGCCGCGCTCTTATGACGGGGCCGCGCCTGCTGGTGCTGGACGAGCCCTCACTGGGGCTCGCACCACTCGTGGTGAACGAGATCGTACGCGCGCTGCGCCGGCTCAACGCAGAGCAGGGGCTGTCGCTGCTCGTCTCCGAACAGAACGCCGTGCTCGGGCTGGGCCTTGCCCAGCGCGGGTATGTCCTCAATGGCGGCCGCATCGTTCTCCAGGGCGATGCGGCCGGATTGGCCCGCCAATCCGAGCTGATCGATTCGTACCTGGGAAGTTCATTGACCGACACTGAAAGGAAAGTCGCATGACCGCAGAAGCCGAGACTGCCGCCCGCCTGGCGCGCTACGCCACGACGGACAAGCAGAGGCACTTCGAATCCAACTTCCTGAAGGATGCGGAGATCTACGAGACCTGGGACTCGGTGGAAATCGGGAAGACCTTTACCGGTAAGCTGAAGTTCAAGGTGAAGGAGGAGGACGTCCTCCACTACAACCAGACGATGGGCGAGACGGACCCGCTGATGGTGGACCGGTCCGCGGCCAAGGAGATGTCAGCCACGGGGGAACTGATCCAGCATCCGCTGTTCGTGGTGCAAGTGGCCTTCTACTGCATCGAGAACGGCCCCGGCAGCTGGATCCGCTCCCCCGGCGCGCGCAATCCCGGCCAGCGCATCGAGCTGTTCGAGCCGTTCAAGCTCGGCGAGACGATCACCATGACCGTGGTCGCGCACGACCGCTGGATCCGGCGCGGCAAGCACTACATCACCGACAAGCTGGACTTCCACAACGAGGCCGGCGTGCTGAAGGCCACCTGGTGGCTCACGCTCATCATCCCGCCCAACCGGGAAGGCATCCTGCGTTTCGCCAAGATGTAAGAAGGACAAGACCATGCTGAAGAAGACCCGCTACGCCCAAGTCCAGATCGGCGATGAACTGCCGCCGGTGGAACAGCTCGTGAGCCAGGAGGTGATCGACCGCTACGCCGTGTCCTCCCTTGACTACAACCCGGTGCACACCAACGTCGACTGGTGCACCCGCGCCCAGGTGTTCGGCATGCCCTGCACCGTCGGCCACGGCATGTTCACCCAGTCGCTGATGGCTTCCGTGGTCCTGCGCGCTTGGGGCGCCGGCTCCGCCAGCTTCCGCACGATGGAGGCGAAGTTCACCAGGCCGGTGCCGGTCAACACCGTGCTCAGGTGCACCGGCAAGGTCAAAGAGCTGCACCCGATCGGTCCCGGCCGGAACTTCGTGCTCGTGGAGCTGCAGGCGCTGGACCCGGCGGACAATGTGATGGGCGTCGCCACGGCCACCGTGCACCTTCCCGACTGAAGCCCTGCGTGCCATGGACGACGTGTTTGTCATCGGAACCTCCTGCACGCCCTTCGGCAAGCGGCCGGAGGCCTCCTTCAAGGCGCTGACGCGGGAGGCGTATGCGGCCGCGCTGGCGGACGCCGGCTTCGCCGACGGCGACCGTATCGGGCAGGCCTGGTTCGGCAACTGCGGCATGGGGACCTTCGGTCAGCGCAACATCCGCGGCCAGGTGTGCTTCATTCCCCTGGTGCGCGAAGGCCTGTTCCCGGAGCGCGTGCCGATGATCAACGTGGAGGGTGGCTGCGCCACCGCGTCCATGGCTTTCCACGGCGCATGGAAGGACATCCTGTCCGGCCAGTGCGACGTGAGCCTTGCGATCGGGGTGGAGAAGACCCTTTTCCCCGGCGACCCGGCGCGCACGCGCGAGATCTTCGAGGGCGGCATCGACCAGCTTGACCCGGGCGAGTGGAACGACTACTACCGGAGCGCAGGCGAGGTGGCGGGAAAGCCCTTCGACCCCGGCGCCGGCGGGGGCACCGTGTTCATGGACACCTACGCGATGCAGGCGGCCTGGCACATGAAGAAGTACGGCACGACCCGGCGGCAGATCGCCGTCGGCGCGTCGAAGAACCATGCAATGGGCGCGCTCAACCCGCTGGCTCAGTACCGCTTCCAGGTCACGCCCGAGGAGGTGCTGGCCGACCGCGTGGTGAGCTTCCCGCTCACCCGCTCGATGTGCGCCCCCATCGGCGACGGCGCGGCGGCGGCGATCCTGTGCTCGTCGCGGGCGCTCGCCGCGCTGCCGCCCGCGGTGCGCGAGCGGGCAGTGCGGGTGCGCGCCAGCACCTTGTCCGGCGGCAAGTACCGCGACTTTGACGAGCCCGGGCTGTCCCGGGTGGCGGCGCAGAAGGCCTATGCGGCCGCGGGCCTCACGCCCGCCGACATTGACCTGGCCGAAGTGCACGACGCGACGGCGTTCTGCGAGCTGTACCAGTGCGAGATGCTAGGGTTCTGCGACCCCGGGGAGGGCGGCGCCCATGTCGAGTCCGGAGCCACTGCGCTGGGCGGCGCGCGGCCGGTCAATCTCTCCGGCGGACTGGTCTCCAAGGGACATCCGGTCGGCGCGACCGGGCTGTCCATGATCCACGAGCTGGTGCAGCAGCTCCGCGGCGAAGCGGGTAAGCGCCAGCATGAGGGGGCGCGCATCGCGCTGGCCGAGAACGGCGGCGGCGTGATCGGCTTTGACGAGGCCGCGTGCTCGATCATCCTCCTCGAGGGGCAGGGCCGCTGATGCCTGCCGACAGCGCCGGCTGCGGCCGGCCTTCAGCCTTCCACGCCGGCGCGGACGACCTGCAGGATGTTGCGGGCGATGGTCTCGGGCGAATCGCCCTTGGGAAGGTACCACACCCGCGCCCAGGCCATCGCACCCAGCAGCGTCAGCTTCATGTACTTGCGGTTGGCGCCGCGGCGCAGGGGCACCGCGTCGACCAGGCTGCGGAACACCGCCTCGTAGCGGTCGCGCTCGGCGATCAGGCGCTGCCGAACCTCATCGTCGTGGCGCCGCGGCGGCTCGCCGAACACCACTTGGATCAGGTCGAAGCCGGCCAGCAGCGCCTTCATGTGGGCGCAGCAGGCGGCCTCAAGGCGCGTCCACGGATCGGCGATGCCGGCGATCGCGTTTTCTACACGCCCGATCATCTCCGTGGCGCTTTCCTCATGGATCGAGATGAGGATGTGCGTCTTGGAGGGGAAGTGGTGGTACAGCGACGCCGGCTGCACCTGCACGGCCTCGGCGATGTCGCGCATCGAGGTGGCGTGGTAGCCGCGTGTGCCGAACAGCTGGGCGGCGGCGGCGAGCATCGCACCGCGCCGGTTCAGCGGCGCCGCCGCGGGCGGGGCGCCAGCCGCTGCAGGACGCACGGCATTCTTGGCGCCCGCCTTGACGGCCTTGCGGGCCGGGCTGCTGCTGCGGCCCTTGTCATCGGCAGGCGCCGGCTCTTTGGCGCGGACGCCCCTCTTCGCGCGGACTGCGCCTGATCGACCGGATGGAGGCATGGTGGAAGCGGTGGCGCTCGGTGACCTACTGAACGTTCATTAACTCTAGCACGGGATACCTTGCATGGACACCTACCAAGACGATCTTCTCTCGCGCGAGCACGTGCGAGATCCACATCCGCTGTTCGCGCAGATGCGCCGCGAGCGGCCGGTGCACTGGAATTCGCGTTACCGCGCCTGGCTCGTGACGCGGCACGCCGACGTGCTGCGCGGCCTGCGCGATCCCTCGCTCTCATCCGATCGGGTCGGCGCGCTGCTCGCGACGTCGCCGGTCGGCTCGCCGGGCCGCCGCGCGCTCGAGCTGCTCGGCCGCTGGATGGTGTTCAAGGACGCGCCGGACCACACGCGACTGCGCCGCCTCATCAGCAAGAGCTTCACGAGCCGCGCCGTCACGCACATCCAGGGCCGCATCGAGTCCATCGTCGACGACCTGCTTCTGCGTTGTGAGGAGCAGGGACGCTTCGACGTGGTGGAGGACCTCGCCTTCCCGCTTCCCACCATGGTGATCGCCGAACTGCTGGGGGCGCCGCTGGAGGATCGCGACCGGTTCCGCATCTGGTCCGATGCGATCAGCCCGATCGTGTTCGGCAGCTTCGACTCCGGCACGCGCCGCGCCGCAGCCGAAGACGCAATCCTTGATTTTGCCGATTATCTGGGCCACCTGGTGCGCCGCTACGAGGCGGCGCCGGGTGACAACCTGATCACCGCGCTGGTCGAAGCCCGCGACAGCCGCGACGCCCTGTCGCAGGCGGAGGTGATCGCCACCTGCATGCTGGTGCTGTTCGCCGGCCACGAGACCACCACTAACCTGATCGGCAATGGCGTCTATCACCTGCTGCGCCATCCCGAGCAGATGCGGCGCCTGCGCGACGATCCCTCGCTGGCGGCCAGCGCCGTCGAGGAGACGCTTCGGTTCGACGGGCCCTCCAAGATCGTGGTCCGGCTGGCGACCGAGTCGGTGCAGTACGGAAATGCCCGCATCGCCCCGGGCGAGCGCGTGTTCCTGGTCCAGGCTTCCGCCAACCGCGACGAGGCTGTCTTCCCCGACAGCGCCACGTTCGACATCGGTCGCAGCTCGAACCAGCACGTCGGCTTCGGCTTCGGCATCCACTTCTGCCTGGGCGCGCCGCTCGCCCGCAGCGAGGCGCAGGCGGTGTACGCGCGCCTGTTCAGCCGCTTTCCGAGGCTGGAACTCGGCTCCGAGGAGGTGCCCTGGGAGCCCGTGCTCCTCAGCCGCGGCGTCCTGTCGGTACCGGTCGCGGCGGCGTCGGAGAAGGGGGTGGCGGCATGACGTCGATCGTCTTTGGCGGTTCCAAGGGCATCGGCCGCGCCATCGCCCTGTCGATCGCGCGGCGCCGACCCGGCGAGCGCATTGTCATCAACTATGCGCATGACGACGGGGCCGCGCAGGCAACGGCGTCCGAGATCGAACGCATCGGCGGCCTGCCAATGTTGGTGAAGGGCGACATCGGCTCCGCCGAGGGGGCGCAGGAGGTCGCGCGGAGCATCGCCGCAGTGGCTGACCAGGTCACCGAAGTCGTGCACGCGTCGGTGAAGGCGTTCACGGCCACCACCCTGGGGGTGAAGCCGGCCGAGTTCAACGAGGCGCTGCAGTTGAACGGGGTGTCCCTGCTGTACGTGGTGCAGGCGCTGCAGCCGCTGCTGCGGCCCGGCTCGTCGATCGTGTTCCTCTCCAGCAATGGGTCCAAGGTGGCGATCCGCGGCTACGTGCCGCTGGGCGCGCCGAAGGCGCTGGCCGAATGCCTGGTGCGCTACTTGTCGGTGGAACTCGCGAAGCAACAGGTGCGAATCAACATCGTCACTCCGTCCGGCCTGCCGACCGAGGCATTCCAGAAGATCGTCCCGGGCATGGAAGAGGCCCTGGAGTACCAGCGCAAGGCCACGCCCATGGGACGCAATGCAACCTTCGAGGACGTCTGCGAGGCCGTGGCCTTCCTGAACTCGCCCGCGGCCTCCTTCATCACGGCGCAGGAACTGGTGCTGGACGGCGGCATGTACACGCGGGCACGTTGAGCTGCAGGAAGGAGTGCGCATGGCTGCCTACGAAACCGAGCGCGTGGCGAGCGTCCACCACTGGAACGACACGCTGTTTTCCTTCACCACCACTCGGCGGCCGGCGCTGCGCTTCGAGAGCGGACAGTTCCTCATGATCGGCCAGCAGGTGGAGGGCCGGCCGCTGCTGCGCGCCTACAGCGTCGCGAGCGCTGCCTACGACGAGCACTTGGAGTTCTTCAGCATCAAGGTCGCCGACGGTCCGCTGACCAGTCGGCTGCAGCACCTGCGCCCGGGTGATGAATTGCTGGTGGGTAGCAAGCCGACGGGGACCCTGCTGCTTTCAGACCTCTTGCCGGGTCAGCGTCTGTTCCTGTTCGCGACCGGAACGGGGCTGGCGCCCTTTCTCAGTGTCGTGCGCGATCCGCAAGCTTACGAGCGCTTTGAGCAGGTCATGCTGGTGCATGGGGTCCGGCGAGTCAGCGATCTTGCATACCGGGAGTTGCTGGAGCGCGAGCTTGGCGACCACCCCTTGGTTGGAGAGGCGGCGGCGCGGAAGTTCTTGTACTACCCGACCGTCACCCGCGAGACCTTCCGGCACCAGGGGCGGATCACCGCCGCAGTAGAGACAGGGAGCGCCTGGAAGGCGCTGGGTATTGCACCGCTCAACCGAATTCACGATCGAGCCATGATCTGCGGCGGACCGGCCATCCTGCGCGGCATGCGCCATGCGCTGGACAAACTTGGCTTCGCGATGTCCCCGGGCATCGGCGAGCCAGGGGAATACCTCATAGAACGTGCGTTTGTCGAAAAGTGATGGTGTGCACCTGTAGTCGGTGATTGAACCGCTGCAAGATCGGCGGCGGCGCGTCCACGACTCCCCCATGGCGTCCTCGGGCCGTTGGCAGGATGGCGCTACAGAGCCATCGAGGGCCGCTGCGCCAGCCCTGCGCGCCAGCGCAGCAGGTTTGGATGCTGCTCCCCCGGCTTGACCTTCACCACGCGCGCGAAGTCCACGGCCACCGCCGCCGTGATGTCGGCCACGCTGAAGCTCCCGCTTGCCAGGAAGCTGCGATCCTGCAGGCGCGCTTCCAGCGTCGCGAAGAATGCGTGCAGGCGCGCGAGCCCGCGCTGCGCCAGCTCGGGAATCTGCGGGTAGTCCCGCGGGCCCGGCAGGGCGCGGTTGGCCATCGCCGGCGAGCCGTTGCGCAAGGCCTCTGCGACCGCGAGCAGGCCCTCGAACTCGGCGCGCCAGTTCCAGCTGGCGATGTCGGCCTTCTCCAGCGCAGTGACGCCCAGCAGCGGCGGATCCGGCTGCAGCGCCTCCAGGTAAGCGGCGATCGCCGCGTTGTCGGCCAGCACCACGCCTTCCTGCGTGCGCAAGGCCGGGACGGTGCATTGCGGGTTGATGCGACGGTAGGCCTCCCCCAGCTGCTCGCCGCTACGCAGGTCGACCTGCACCGTTTCGTGGCGGATGCCCTTTTCGGCCAGCAGGATGCGGGCGCGGCGCGGGCTCGGCGCGGTGGCGCAGTCGTAGAGCGTGATCATGCGCGGGCCCCACCCAGCTTGTCCTGCGTCCTGGTGTCGAAGTCGCTCGCGTCGTGGCGCTCGTGCAGCTGGCTCGCCGGGTCGCCCCAGGTGCGATTGACCATGCGCCCGCGCCGCGCAGCCGGCCGCTGCGCGATCTCGTCGGTCCAGCGCAGCACGTGGCGGTACCCCTGCACCTGCAGGAACTCGCCGGCGCCATAGAGCTGCCCCTTGGCGAGCGCGCCGTACCAGGGCCAGATCGCCATGTCGGCGATGGTGTAGGCGTCGCCGGCCACGTAGCGCGTTTGCGCCAGCCGCCGGTCCAGCACGTCGAGCTGGCGCTTCACTTCCATGGCGTAGCGGTCGATGGCGTACGCGATCTTGTCCGGCGCATAGGCGTAGAAGTGGCCGAAACCGCCGCCGAGGAAGGGTGCGCTGCCGACCTGCCAGAACAACCACGAGAGGCACTCCGCGCGCGCCGCGCCCTCACTTGGCAGGAAGGCGCCGAACTTCTCGGCCAGGTACACCAGGATGGCGCCGGACTCGAAGATGCGCACCGGCTGCGCAGCGCTGCGGTCCACCATGGCCGGGATCTTGGAATTGGGGTTGGCCGCCACGAAGCCGCTGCCGAACTGGGCGCCGTCGCTGATCGGGATCAGCCAGGCGTCGTATTCGGCCCCTGCGTGCCCGAGTGCGAGCAGCTCCTCCAGCAGCACCGTGACCTTCACGCCATTGGGCGTGCCGAGCGAGTACAACTGCAGCGGGTGGCGCCCCACCGGCAGGTCCTTCTCGTGCGTGGCCCCGGCGACCGGCCGGTTGATGCCGGCGAACTTGCCGCCGCTTTCCTTGTTCCAGGTCCAGATGGCGGGAGGTGTGTAGGCAGGCTCGGTCATGGGAGCGGCGGGTTGAACGGCCGGCCAGTATAGGCAGCAAGGGCTGCCTCGGTGCGCGAGCGCTTGATTCCGCCCGTTCCTGGTGGCCGCGCGCCATCGGGTGCCCGGGTGCAGTCGGCTCGGTAGTCACGCCGACAGTCGTGAGTCGGCTGTGCCGGCGCACGATGGAGCCGCACAGCCGGCGCGCCAGTTCAACCGGCAGGCTCGAACATTCCCGCCGCTCGCAGGGCCTGCAGCCTTGATTCGCAATTCAGGAGCGAGGCGGTCACGAGAAGCTCATCGCGGCACGCCTTCAGCTTGCGCAGGTCGTTGTGCAGCCGACTCAGGGCGCGCAACAGCCGTCCCCGAGACAGCTGCCGTACCCGGGCGGGATGCTCCAGCGCGAGTTCTGCGCGTGCTCGCAGAGCTTCGCACTGGACGCGATACAAGGCGGCCCTGGGATGCGGCCCGAGACCTGCCAGTTCTCCTTGCAGGATCGACGCCTGGCGGAGCACCTCGGAAGCGACACGCAAGACCTCGCAGGCTGTCCACGCCCGCCGGCGGCAATCCCGCAGCCAGGCGATTGCACGCCACGATGCCGCGACGACAAGGACTGGAGCGGCCATCCACTGGGTAGGAGAAGCTGTCACGTACGGGTCATCAGGTGGAACGAGTACCGGCTGGCAGCGGTCTCAGCACGGACATGGCTTTGTACCGCTGCTCCTTCGCGATGCCAATGAACCTTGGTGCCCAGGCTCAGCCCGATGGTGCCGCCGTTTCGTCCCTCAGGGCGCCCAATCCGGGTGCGCGTTCCCGAATGGCCTCACGTATTACTTGACGAGATTGGCACGCGCAGGCCCGCAAGACCCGCCCAGGATCAGGTCGGACTGGATCACCACGATGCGCGGCTCTGCCGGTGCGCGCTTCTCGATGCGTTCCAGCATCAGCTGGACGGCTGCGCTCGCGCTCTGGTGGAAGTTGTAGCGAAGGGCGGTGGCGGGCGGGTACATCAGCTCCAGCGTTTCGAGCGTTCCGATGCCCACCACGGACATGTCCGATGGAATCCCGAGTCCTGCTTCCCGCACCACGTGCACGGCCCCGGAAAGCAACTGCGTGCCGACGGCGATCAACGCCGTGGGCGGTGCATCGAGCTGCAGCATGCGCTGCATCGGCAGGCGCGACGACTCCAGCCAGGAGTCGCCGAGATGCACAAGGCGTTGGTCGAACGGCAGCCCGGCGCTCTCCAGCGCCGCACGGTAGCCGCGCAGCTTCTCGCGGCCCGGGCGCAGGTCGCGGCCGGACGCGAACAGCGCCACGCGCCGATGGCCGAGCGACAGCAGGTACTCCATCACATGGCGCATGCCGAGATGATGGTCAATCAGCACGCTGTCGAAGCGCTCGCCAAGGTCACGGTCGACGATCACCGAGGGCAGCCGCGTCGTTGCGAAAGGAGACGAGGCCGGGTCTTCGTATTCGCTCGAAGGCGAAGCGATGATCCCCTCCAGCCGGCGGTTCTCGAAGAACGCCACCAGTTCCTTGTCACGAGCGGGCCGCTCGGAGCTTCCCACGAGCAGCGAATAGCCCGCTGCCTGCGCCAGCCGCTCGACCTCGCTCAGGTGGATGGCGAGAAACGGGTTGGCGATGTTGGGCAGCAGATAGCCGATCGTGCGGCTGTGGCCGGTGCGCAGGTGCCGCGCCGTGTAGTCCGGTTCGTAGCCGAGCCGCGCCACCGCCTGTTGCACGCGCTGGCGCACGTCCTGGCTCGCGTATCCGCTGCCATTGAGAACGCGAGAAACGGTGCCGATGGACACCCTCGCCTCAGCCGCCACCTCGCGCACGGAAACCCGATCCGTCATGGTTTACCCGAGTGAAAACGTTTCACAGGATTGCCTCCATTTGCCGATTTACCTACCGTAGCGTATCTGAAAACGTTTCCATAGACATGACCCAGCATCGATTCCACCGCCGACACGCCCTGAAGGCGCTCGGTGCCTTCGCCGCAATGCAGGCGCTGCCCTCGCTCGCTGCCGAATGGCCCGAACGCGCCATCACGTTCGTGCAGCCGTACGGCCCCGGCACGGCCACCGACGCGTCTTCCCGGTACATCGCGCAGCGCCTGACCGAGCGCTGGAAAGTGCCCACCGTGATGGACCACAAGGCAGGGGCCAACGGCATCGTCGGCACCGAGACCGTCTCGCGCGCCGCACCGGACGGCTACACCTTCCTCATCACGTCCACCGGCTACTTCACCAATGAGGCCATGGTGGCGAAGCTGCCCTACGATCCGCTGCACAGCTTCGAACCGGTCGCCAAGGTGGGCGGAGTGCAACTGCTGCTGTGCGTGCCCTCCACGTCGCGACTGCGCAGCGTGCGCGAACTGGTCGACTTCGCGAAGGCGAATCCCGGCAAGATGACGTACGCCTCCGGCGGCAACGGCAGCTCGCAGCACATTTCCGGCGCGCAACTCGCGGCGCTCACAGGTACGAACATCGTGCACGTGCCCTACAAGACGCAGGTGCCCGCCGCCGTGGCCACGTCGACGGGCGAGGTGGATTTCTCCTTCATCGCGATCGCCACGGCCAAGCCGCTGCTGGCGGCCGACAAGATCCGCATCCTGGCCGTGAGCGGAACGCGCAGGTCGAGCTCCTTCCCCGACATGCCCACGGTGGCCGAGTCCGGCGTACCGGGCTTCGCATGGGTGGCCAACACCTTCTTCCTCGCGCCCGCGAAGACGCCGCCGGCGATCGTGCGCAAGCTCTCGGACGCGCTCGGGGAGATCGCACGCAGCGACGGTTACCGCGAGTTCACCAAGGGCATCGGCATGGACCCCGACTTCATGGGCCAGGCCGAATGGAGCCGCAGCATTGCAGCCGAGCGCGAGCGCTACCTGCAGGTGGTGCGGGCCACCGGGGCCAAGGCGGAATAGCGTGCAGCTGATCGACTTGTTCGACCGTGGCGTCGGCTACGGTCGGGAGGCCGCGTGCCTCGTCGAGCCCGGGGGCCGCACGCTGAGCTACGGCGAAGTGCAGGCGCTGTCGTACCGGATCGCGAACGGCCTGCACGCCGCGGGGGTGGGGCGCGAGAGCAAGGTGGGCCTACTCAGCGCGAACCACCTGCTCACGTTCGCGGCCATTCTCGGCATCGTGCGCTCCAACGGCATCTGGCTGCCGGTGAATGCACGCAACGCGCCCGAGGAAAACGTGAACATCCTCGCGCGCGGCGGCTGCGAGTTCCTCCTGCTGCACAGCCAGTTCGCGGCGCAGCTGCCGCTGTTGCGCGAGGCGATTCCCGGCCTGAAGGGCATCGTCTGCATCGACCGTGAACTCCCGGGCGTCCCTTCGCTGGAAGACTGGGCCGCGCAGCAGGCGGACACGCCGGTGCGCAGCGACGCCAGCGCCGACGACGTGGTCGCGATCCGGGGCACCGGCGGCACGACGGGGCTGCCCAAGGGCGTGCTCATCACGCACCGCAACTACACCATGCTGTTCGCCAACTGGTATGCAGCCATGCCCGTGGCCGAACGGCCCGTGCACCTGGTGGTGGCACCGCTGTCGCATGCGGCCGGGGCTGTCGCCTTCGCAACCTGCGGCTGGGGCGGGACGAACGTGATCCTGCCCTCGGCGGACCCCGCGCAGATCATCGACGCGATCGGGCGCTACCGGGTCACGCAGATCTTCCTGCCGCCCACCGCCATCTACAAGCTGCTGGCGTACCCCGACGTGCGCAAGGGCGACTACTCGTCGCTGCGCTACTTCGTGTACTCGGCCGCGCCGATGTCGGTGAACAAGCTGCGCGAGGCGCTGGACGTGTTCGGCCCGGTGATGGTCCAGGCCTACGGCCAGGCCGAAGCTCCCTTCATCTGCACCGCGATGAGCACGCAGGACCATGCGCGCATCCTGCGCGATCCCGCGCTCGCGCACCGGCTCTCCAGCTGCGGCCGCGCCTCGCCCTTCGTGCGCATCGGCGTCATGGATCCGCAGGGGCGCCTGCTGCCCCCGGGCGAGCGCGGCGAGATCGTGGTGCAGGGCGACCTGGTGATGAAGGGCTATTACCAGGATCCGGGCAAGACCGCGGAGGCGCTGAAATACGGCTGGCTGCACACCGGCGACGTGGGCTATCAGGACGCCGACGGCTACTTCTACATCGTGGACCGCATGAAGGACCTCATCGTCTCCGGCGGCTTCAACATCTCGCCCAGCGAGGTGGAGCAGGTGCTGTGGTCGCTGCCGGCCGTCAACGATTGCGCCGTGGTGGGCGTGCCCGACGCCCATTGGGGCGAGGCGGTCAAGGCCGTCGTCGAACTCAAGGCCGGCGCGGCATGGGACAACGAGTCCGCCCTCGCCTTCTGCCGCGAGCGACTGGGCGGCATGAAGGCGCCCAAGACGATCGAAGTGTGGGAACAGCTGCCCCGCAGCGCCGTGGGCAAGGTGCTCAAGCGCGAAATCCGCGACCGCTACTGGGCGGGCCACGCGCGCCGCGTCTAGGACACGAGGAGACAGGAGATGGCCGATCGGCTGAAGGGAAAGACGGTGCTGGTGCTGGGCGCCGGATGCGTGGGGGAAGGCTGGGGCAACGGCAACGCCGCCGCCGTGGCGTTCGCGCGGGAGGGTGCCGATGTCGTGTGCGCCGACGTGAACGAGGAGGCCGCGGCCCGCACCGCCGAACTTGTGCGCAAGGAGGGGCGCCAGGCCCTGCACCTGCGCGCCGACGTTTCCGTCGCGGCCGACATGGAGCGGGTCGTCGCGGTGACCACGGAGAAGTTCGGCCGCGTCGACGTGCTGCACAACAACGCCGGCGTCAGCGACCGCGCCGGCGCGGTGGACTCCACCGAGGAGAACTGGGACCGCGTCTACGCGGTGAACGCGAAAGGCGCCTTCCTCGCCTGCAAGGCCGTCATCCCGCAGATGCAGCGCCAGGGCGGCGGCTCCATCGTGCACATCTCGTCGATCGCTTCGCTCGGCTGGACCGGCCATGCGCTGCTGTCCTACCAGTCGTCCAAGGCGGCGCTGAACCAGCTCACCCGCATGGTCGCCGTGCAGCACGCGGCGGAGAACATCCGCTGCAACTGCATCCTGCCCGGCCTCATCGACTCTCCGCGCATCTACTCCACGATCCTGCCGGTGTTCGGTGGCGACGTGGAGAAGATGCGTGCGTCCCGCTCCAAGGCGGTGCCGATGAAGCGCATGGGCGACGTGTGGGACATCGCGAATGCGGCGCTGTTCTTCGCGTCCGACGAATCGAAATACGTGACGGGCGTGGTGATGGCCGTCGACGGCGGCATCACCTGCTCGCTACCCCACTGAGCACTCTCGCAGGAAGACGAATCATGAAGCCTTGGAAGACGCTGGCCGCCGCGGTCGGCCTGGCCGTGGCGCAAGCGGCCGGCGCGCAGGCCTGGCCCGCGAAGCCGATCAAGCTGATCATCCCGCTGGCCGCCGGCGGCGCGACCGACAAGGCGGCGCGCCTGGTCGCGCAGCGCCTCGGCACCGCGCTCGGCCAGCAGGTGGTGGCGGAGAACGTCACCGGCGCCTCGGGCGCGATCGCGCTCCAGCGGCTCGCGCGCTCGGACCCGGATGGCTACACGCTCGGCGCCACGGCCAACAGCCTGCACACGGTGGCTCCGCACATGGGCAACCTGCCCTACGACACGCTCGGCTCCTTCACGTTCGCCGGCACCTATGCGAGCTTCGACTATGTGCTGATCACCGCACCGGACGCGCCGGACAAGACCGTTGGCGATCTCGTCGGGCGCGCCCGCAAGGAACCGGGCGCGGTGTCGTACGGCTCGTCTGGCGTGGGCACCGGCAACCACCTGGCCGGCGCGCTCTTCGGCCAACTCGCCCGAGCCGACTTGAACAGCATCCCCTACCGCGGGGGCAGCCCCGCGATCATGGACGTGATGGCCGGGCGCACCGACTTCATGTTCGACGTGGTCGGCGGCGCCATTGCGCAGATCGATGCCGGCAAGGTGAAGGCGCTCGGTGTGAGCGGCACCTCGCGCCATCCGCTGCTGCCCAACGTGCCCGTGATCGCCGAGACCGTACCCGGCTACGAAGCCGGCGGCTGGTTCGCGCTGATCGGGCCCGCCCACCTGCCCGCAGCCATCGTGCAGCGCCTGAACCGCGAGCTCAATGCGATGCAGGCATCGCCCGAGTTCCGCGAGCAGCTCGCCGCACTGGGCTACTCCCCCCTGCCTGGCACTCCCGCAGACGTGGAGAAGCGCGTCAAGGCCGAGACGCTCAAGTGGGGCGAGGTGGTGGGCAAGCTGCCCTGCTCCGTCGTTCCGGCCCGCTGCGCCGCGGGCAAGTGAGCGCCATGGGCTTCCACCATCCCGCCTTCATCGCCGGCGCCTACGAGCATCCCACCCGGTACGCGCCGGACAAGTCGATTGCGCAACTGCATGCCGAGTCGGCGCGTGGTGCGCTGGCCGACGCCGGCCTGGGCTTCGATGACGTCGACGGCTATTTCTGCGCCGCGGATGCGCCCGGCGGCATTCCGGCGCTGATGGCCGACTACATGAACCTGCGGCTGTCCTGCATCAACGGCACGGAGTCCGGCGGCTGCTCCTACATCGCGCACGTCGGGCACGCCGCCGACGCCATCGCCCAGGGCCGCTGCTCCGTGGCGCTGGTCACCCTCGCGGGCAAGCCGCGCAGCAGCGGACAGGCCACGGGCACGGAGATCCGGCAGATCCCGGCCGAGCGGCCGGCGGCACCCTTCGAGCAGCCCTATTCGTGGACCGTTGCCGGCATGTACGGCATGCTCGCGCGCCGCCACATGCACGAGTACGGCACGACCATGGAGCAGCTCGCGTGGGTCAAGGTCGCGGCCTCGCACCATGCGCAGCACAACCCGCAGGCGCAGCTGCGCAAGGTCTTCACCACCGCAGACGTGCTGAAATCGCCGCTGGTGGCCGACCCACTGCGGCGCGGCGACTGCTGCGTGATCACCGACGGCGGCGGTGCACTCGTGATCGTCAGGCCCGAGATCGCCAGGTCGCTGAAGCGGCCGCACATCGGCCTGCGCGGCTTTTCCGAGACGATCCGCACCAACGAGGCCGGCCGGCTCGACCTGCTGCAAACGGGCGCGGCCGTGACGGGCCCGCGCGCGTTCGAGCAGGCGGGGCTCGCGCCGCTCGACGTGAAGTACGCATCCGTGTACGACAACTTCACCATCATGGTGGCGCTGCAGCTGGAGGACCTGGGCTTCTGCGCCAAGGGGGAAGGCGGCCGCTTCGTCGCCGACGGCAACCTCATCTCCGGCAGCGGCAGGCTGCCGTGGAACACCGACGGCGGCGGCATGTGCAACAACCATCCGCAGAACCGGGGCGGCATCACCAAGGTGATCGAGGCCGTGCGCCAGCTGCGCGGGGAGGCGCATCCGGCCGTGCAGGTGCGCGGCTGCGACATCGCCCTCGCCAGCGGCCCCGGCCTCGTGATGGGCGCGGGCCACGCCTATGCCACCGTCCTGCTGGAGCGCGTGCAATGAACCCCGAGATGCCGGACCGGGACCCGTACGTCGCCGCTTTCCCGGAGCTTCGGCCATTCTGGGAAGCCACCGCACGCGGCGTCCTGCTGCTGCCCCGGTGCCGGGCCTGCGGCGAGACGCACTGGCATCCACGCGCCCAGTGCCCGTTCTGCCGCAGCACCGAGCTGGAGTGGTTCGCCGCCTGCGGCCGCGCCACGCTGCACACCTACACCGTGGTTCACCGCCCCGACGGCAGCTATGTGCTGGCCTATGCGAAGTTGCAGGAAGGACCGCTGGTGATGACCAACATCGTCGACGCCGGCGCCGACGCCGTCCTGCAGGTGGGGATGCCGCTGCAGCTGGCGTTCCGCGCCACCAGGGAAGGCCGCATGGCCCCCGTGTTCCGCCTTTCATCTAGGAGACAAGAATGCACGCCACCCGCCTGAAGCTTTCGCGCCGCCGCCTGCTGCTGGCCGCCGCCTCCAGCGTCGCGCTGCCCTCGCTCGCCCAATCGGGCTATCCCTCCAGGCCGGTTCGCCTGATCGTGCCGGCGGCGGCCGGCGGCGCCACCGACATCATCGCCCGCCTCATCGCGCAGAAAGTCAGCCAGTCGTGGCCGCAGCCGATGGTGGTGGAGAACCCCGCCGGTGGCGGGGGCGTGATCGGCACCCAGGTTGTCGCGCGCGCGCCCGCGGACGGCCACACGATCCTGATGGGCGCCATCAACCACACCATCAACGCGAGCCTGGTCGAGAAGCTTCCGTACGACTCGGTCAAGGACTTCACGTTCATCTCGCACGTGGTGTCGATCCCGAACGTGCTGGTGGTGAACCCTTCGGTGCCGGTGCACACGGTGGCCGAGTTCATCGCCTACGCGAAATCCAGCGACAAGCTCGTGTTCGCCTCCTCCGGCAACGGCACCTCGCAGCACCTGTCGGCCGAGATGTTCCGCATGGTCACCGGCGCCAGGTACCAGCATGTGCCGTACAAGGGCGCCGCACCGGCCATCAACGACCTGCTCGGCGGCCATGTGCACCTGATGTTCGACAACCTGCCCTCGGCCGCGCCGAACATCCGCGCCGGCAAGCTGCGTGCCCTCGGCGTGACGAGTGCGACGCGCAGCCCCACCTTCCCGGACCTGCCCGCCATCGCCGAGACCGTGCCCGGCTTCGACGTGCGCTCCTGGTTCGGCCTGATCGGCCCCGCCGGGCTGCCGAAGGAGGTGGTCGACAAGCTGCATGCCGAGATGGTGAAGGTGTTCGCGATGCCGGACGTGAAGGAGCGGCTGACCACGATGGGCGCGGACGCGAAAGTGACGGCGCCCGACGCATTCAACGCCTACGTGCACCAGGAAATGGATCGCTGGGCCAAGGTGGTCAAGGCGTCCGGCGCGAAGGTGCAGTAGTGCACCTGATCGACCTGTTCGAACGCGGCCTGCGCCTGGGGCGAAACGCGCCCTGCTTCGTGCAGGCGGGCGGCCGCACCCTCACCTACGGCGAAGTCGACGAGCTCGCGAACCGGGTGGCCCACGGGCTGCGCGCTGCCGGCGTCGAACGCGGCGAGCACGTCGGATTGCTCAGCGCGAACCACCTCTTCACCTTCGTGTCCGTGCTCGGCACCGTGCGCTCCGGCGGCGTGTGGATGCCCGTGAACGCGCGCAACGCCATCGAGGAGTCGATCAACGTCCTCGCGCGGGGCGACTGTCGTTTCCTCTTCGTGCACAGCGCGTTTGCCGCGCAGATGCCGCTGCTGCGCGAGCAGATTCCCGGGCTCAAGGGCGTGGTGTGCATCGACCGCGAAATCGCGGGCGCGCCGGCCCTCGAGGCATGGGCCGCACGGCAGGACGCCGCGCCGGTCACGGCCGAAGGCGAGCCCGACGACGTGGTCGCGGTCCGTGGCACCGGGGGCACCACCGGGCTGCCGCGCGGCGTGCTCAACACGCACCGCATGTACGGCGCCCTGTTTGCCAACTGGTTCGCCGCGATGCCGGTCACCCGCCGCCCGGTGCATCTGGTCGTGGCGCCGCTCACGCATGCGGCGGGCAGCATCACCTTCGCCACGCTCGCGTACGGCGGCGCGAATGTGATCCTCGACAGCCCGGAGCCGCAACGCATCCTCGAAGCCATCGAGAAGTACCGGGTGACGCAACTGTTCCTGCCGCCCACCGTGATCTACCGGCTGCTGGACCACCCGTCCCTGCGCGATCACGACACGGGTTCGCTGCAGTATTTCATCTACTCGGCCGCGCCGATGGCGGTGGACCGGCTGCGCCAGGCGCTCGACGCCTTCGGGCCGGTGATGGTGCAGTGCTTCGGGCAGGCCGAGGCGCCTTTCGTCTGCACCACGCTGACCCCCGAGGACCACCGCCTCGCTTTTGCCGAAGGCAAGCCCGAGCGGCTCGCGAGCTGCGGCAAGCCGTCGCCCTTCGTGCGGGTGGAGATCATGGACGCCGACGGCCGGCTGCTCGGCCCCGGCGAGCGCGGCGAGATCGTTGCCCGCGGCGACCTCGTGATGAAGGGCTACTACCGCGACCCCGAGGCCACCGCGAAGGCCCTGCGCCACGGCTGGCTGCACACCGGGGACATCGGCTACCGCGACGAGGACGGCTACTTCTACATCGTCGACCGGCTGAAGGACCTCATCATCACCGGCGGCTTCAACGTTTCGCCGGGCGAGGTGGAACAGGTGCTGTGGTCCTTGCCCGGCATCGCGGACTGTGCGGTCATCGGCGTGCCCGACCCCGACTGGGGCGAGGCGGTCAAGGCGATCGTGGAGCTGAAGCCGGACGCCGTGTTCGATGAAGCGCAGGCGATCGCCGCCTGCCGCGAGCGGCTCGGTGGCGTGAAGGCGCCGAAGTCGATCGAAGTGTGGACAGCGTTGCCGCGCAGTCCGGTGGGCAAAGTGCTGAAGAAGGAGATCCGGGAAAAGTTCTGGACGGGTCGCGAACGGCGGGTGTGAGGACGTTTTCGCGCAGCCGGCGCGGGCACGCACGCGCCGGGCCACGCCTTCCGGCATCCGCAGGATGGTGCGGCCTGCCGCTGCCGATCGCGCCGTCCGGCGAGGCTGCGAGAAGGCCTTCGAAGCCGCCACAAACCCTTCAGGCGCGGCGTGAGAAGCGGCCAAGAGCCGCCCTCGCCGTTCGCTCGACGTCGAGGTTGCGGTATTGCATGCGAAGGGATTCCAGGCTCAGTAGGACTTGGGCAGGCCGAGCACCTTCTCGGCGATGAAGCACAGGATCAGCTGGGGACTGACCGGCGCCAGGCGCGGGATCCACGCCTCGCGCAGGTAGCGCTCCACGTGGTACTCCTTGGCGTAGCCCATGCCGCCATGGGTGAAGATGGCATTCTCGCAGGCGCCGTAGCACGCTTCGGCGGCGAGGAACTTCGCGCTGTTCGCCTCGGCGGCGCAGGGCCGGTCTTGGTCGTACAGCCAGGCCGCCTTCTGCACCATCAGGTGGGCCGCCTCAAGCTCCATCCACGACTTCGCCAGCGGGTGCTGGATGGCCTGGTTCTGGCCGATCGCACGGCCGAACACCTCCCGCTCGCCGGCGTAGAGCGCGGCGCGCTTCAGCGCGGCGCGTCCCAGGCCCACCGCCTCGGAGGCGATCAGGATGCGCTCGGGGTTGAGGCCGTGCAGGATGTAGCTGAAGCCCTTGCCTTCTTCGCCCACCCGGTCCTCCACCGGGATGCGCAGCCCGTCGATGAAGACCTGGTTGGAGTCCACGCACTTGCGCCCCAGTTTCTCGATTTCCCGGACCTCGATTGTGGAGCGGTCCAGGTCGGTGTAGAAGAGGCTCAGGCCTTCGGTGCCCTTGCAGTCCTCCAGCGGCGTGGTGCGCGCCAGCAGCAGGATCTTGTTGGCCACCTGCGCCGTGCTGATCCAGACCTTCTGCCCGTGCACGAGGTAGTGGTCGCCCTGGCGCACGGCCCGGGTCTTGAGCTTCAGCGTGTTCAGGCCGGTATTGGGCTCGGTCACGCCGAAGCACGCGCGGTCCCTGCCCTCGATGAGCGGCGGCAGCCAGCGGCGCTTCTGTTCGGCGCTTCCGAACACCACCACCGGATGCAGGCCGAAGATGTTCATGTGCACCGCGGAGGCCCCGGACAGCCCGGCGCCGGTGGCGGAGATCGTGTGCATCATCAGGGCGGCCTCGCTGATGCCGAGGCCGGCGCCGCCGTACTCCTCCGGCATGGCGATGCCCAGCCACCCGGACTCGGCCAGCGCGCGGTGGAAGTCGTCGGGGAAGCCGCCGGCACGGTCCTTGTGCAGCCAGTAGTCGGCGTCGAACGGGGCGCAGACCTTCTCGACGGCGTCGCGGATCTGCTCCTGCTCCGGGCTCAGGCTGAAGTTCATGGCGTCCTCCTGTTCAGGCCTGCCGCGGCCGGATCACCTTGTCGGGCGACTCGCCGTAGGGCGGGCTGTAGATCACCAGCAGCTTCACCGGCGTGTCGCTCGTCACCGTGAACACGTGCATCGCGTCGGCGGGAAAGAAGCAGGTGTCGCCCGGCACCATGTCGAAGGATTCGCCGGCCACCCGCACGTGCGCGCTGCCCGCGAGCATGTGGCAGGCCTGCTCGATGCCGGGGTGGGCATGCGGCAGTGCGCCGCCGCCCTTGTGCAGGGTACCGAGCAGGACCTCCATCTGACGGGCGCCGACCGTTTCGGGACCGACCAGGCGCTGGTTGCTGGTGTGGTGGTGGTTGGCGGGGCTGTAGCTCGGCACGTCCGCCGGGCGGACCAGGTACTTGGGTTTCATGTCAGGGTCGCGCGGCACGTGGGCCGCTAATGGTCACAGGGCTTTGGCGGACCGGCAGGCGCCGCTCGCCAGCAGTCCTTCGATGCGCTCGGCGGGGTAGCCCGCTTCACTCAGCAGTTCGACGGTGTGCTCGCCCAGCCGCGGGGCCGGCAGGAAGTCGCGTGCCGGCGGGGTGGCCGACCACCGGGTGGGGGGCGCCAGCGTGTGGATTGCGCCCTCGGTGGGGTGGACCGCATCCTGGAGGAAGCCGGTCGCGCGCAGCTGCGGGTTCGCCAGCAGGTCGGCCGGGCTGTTCATCGGCATGTTGGGCACGTCGGCCGCATCCAGCAGCGCGCGCCACTGCTCGGTCGTGCGCGTCAGCATGATGCGCGAAACCTGCGCGTACACCGCATCGATGTTCGCTGCCCGGGCACTGTGGGTGGAGAAGAGCGGGTCCTTGCCCAAGCCCTCCGCCTCCCCTATGGCGGCGAAGAAGCTGCGCCAGTGCTTGTCGTTGTAGATCAGGACGCACAGCATGCCGTCGCCGGTGGCGTAGGGCTTGCGGTGCGGCGTCAGCAGGCGTGCGTAACCCGGGTCGCCGTGCGGCGGCTCAAATGTGAGGCCCGCCATGTGGTCCCCCAGGATGAACTGCGCCATCGCCTCGAACATGGGGACCAACACGGCCTGGCCCTGGCCGGTCTGGCTGCGCGCGTACAGGGCGGCGGTCACTGCATAGACGGCATGCAGGCCGGTGACCCGGTCGGACAGCGTGATGGGCGCGTAGGCGGGTTCCGGCGAACCGTACTGCTGCATCAGCCAGGGCACGCCGGTGGCGCCTTGCACCAAGTCGTCGTACGCGGGGCGACCGGCATCGGGCCCCTCCTGGTCGAAGCCGCAGCAGCTCACATAGATCAGGCGCGGATTGCGCTGCCTCACCGTTTCGTAATCGAGGCCCAGGCGCGCCATCGCGTTCGGCCGCACGTTGCTGATCATGACGTCGCCGCCCTCCGCCAGCTTCAGCGCGGCCTCGCGACCCTCCTCGTGCTTCAGGTCCAGCACGATGCTGCGTTTGCCGCCGTTGGCGTGCAGGAAGATGTGCCCCATGCCCGGGTGCTTCATGGGCCCGACGTGGCGCATGGTGTCACCCTCCGGGCTCTCCACCTTGATCACGTCCGCACCGAGCTGCGCGAGGATCTGGGTCGCGAACGGGCCCAGCACCACCGAGGTGAGGTCCAGGATCCGGACACCAGCCAGCGGACCGGGCCTGGCGGAGGTGCGTGCCTGCGTCATGCTCACTCGGCGCGGATGCCGGCCTGCTTGATCAGGTTGGTCCAGTGCGCGAGCTGGTCGGCCACGTACTTCGCGAATTCCTCGGGATTCTTGCTCGGCCAGGTCTCGAACCCGAGCTGGGCGAGTTGCTCCTGCACGTCCTTCTCCGCGATCACGTGGAGGATCTCCGCGTTGAGCTTGTCCACGACCGGCTTGGGCATGCCCGCCGGGCCGAAGATGCCGTTCCAGGAGGTGAGGTCGAAACCCGGCACGGCGCTGGCGATCGGCGGCACGTTCGGCAGGCTCTTCAGCGGCGCCTTGGTCGTCACGGCGAGCACACGCACGTTGCCGCCCTTGATCATGCCCATGGTGGAGCCGACATCGCCCACGTACACCTGCACCTGACCGCCCACCAGGTCGGTCAGCGCCTGCGGGCTCGACTTGTACGGCACCGCCAGGATCTGCAGGCCCGCGATGCGCTTGATGGTCTCGGAAGCCACCAGCGACGTGCTGTTCGGCGTGGCATACGACAGCTTGTCCGGATTGGCCCTGGCGTGGTCCATCAGCTCCTTGAGGCTTTTCGCCGGGAAGCTGGGGTTGACCAGCAGGGCGAACGGCAGCTCCCCGACCCGCGCGATGGGGGTGAAGTCCCTGACCGGGTCGTACTTGAGGTTGCTGAAGAGGGCCGGGTTCGCGGAATGCGAGGTATTGGTCGTCATGAACAGCGTGTAGCCGTCCGGCTTGGCCTTGGCGACGTACACGGCCCCGATCTGCGCGCTGGCGCCGGCCTTGTTGTCCACCAGGACCGGCTGTTTCAGCCGCTCGCCCAGGCCCTTGGCCACGATGCGAGCGACGGCGTCCGTGCCACTGCCGGCCGCGAACGGCACCACCATCGTGATGGGCCCGGTGGGGTAGCCCTGGGCGATGGCGGCCGTCGACACGGCGAGGGCAAGAACCGTCAGGGTGCGGGCGATCAGGTTCATGAATGTCTCCTTGGAATTCGTGCTCTCGGAACCAGTCGGATGTTGGCAAGGTCGACGATTCGCGTCCAATTCATTTTCCGGCTCGAACGATCTTTTTCTAGAATGATCGCCCAGACCTCCCTGCCCGCCCATGAAACTGCACTTCCTGCGCTACTTCACCGTCCTCGCGGAGGAGCTTCATTTCGGGCGCGCGGCGCAGCGGCTGTCGATCACGCAGCCGCCACTGAGCTCCGCGATCAAGGCGCTGGAGCAGGAGCTCGGGGTGCAGCTGCTGTCGCGCAGCAGCAAGCACGTGGAGTTGACGCCGGCCGGCGCCGCATTCCTGGACGAGGCGCGCCAGATCCTCGACCGCGTCGCACGGGCCAGCACCGTGGCCAATGCCGTGGCCAAAGGCATGCGCGGGCGCCTGGAGATCGGGATCACGGGTTCGCTGGTGTATCGCGAAGTGCCGGCCATCGTGCAGGACTTCAGCCTCACCGCTCCCGGCATCGAGCTGGTGCTCCACGAGATGGGCACGGCGGAACAGCTTGATGCGCTGCTGCACGGTCGGCTGCACGCCGGCTTCGTGAACGCTTCGGCGGTCCCGCCGCAGCTGGAATCGCTTGCGCTGGAGGACGACGCGTTCGTGGTGTGCCTGCCTGAAGGGCATCCGCGGGCCCGCCAGCCGGAGGTGGAGCTCCGGGACCTGGCCGACGAACGCTTCGTCATGTTCTCGCGCGAAGTCTCGCCAGCCAACTACGACAACGTCATTGCGGTCTTCAGCCGGGCGGGAATCCACCCGCGAACCGTGCACGCCGCCCGCCAGTGGCTGACGATCGTGGCGATGGTGGCGAACGGGCTGGGCATTTCACTCGTTCCCAACTCGATCGCGCGCTCGCGGGTGCATGGCGTCCACTTCATCCCTTTCAGCGGCCCGGCCGTCCGCTCGCCAGCGCTGCTGGTGTGGAACCCAGCCAGCCTCAGCCCCGCGTTGGCGAGCTTCCTCCAGAGTGCCTCGACCACGCGACGCAAGACCGGCTCGCGGGCGCGGCCGTCGTCCCGCTCCCGGACCGGACGGCCTCGGAAATGACGAGGCGAAGGGCGCGGAAAGCAGGTGTGCAGAAGTTCCGGGCCGTCGCAGGCCGTGTGGCGTGATCCCGAGGGCCGCCGCGCTTGTGCCAAAGGAATGCCGCGGCCGTGATTGCCGCCGCGCCCAGCACCGCCGCGCCCAGCACCACCGCGACGGCGCACCCGCCGCCAACCGCGAACGAGAAGTAGCGCAGAGCGCCGAAATTCAGCGCGCCGCAGTGAACGTGACTTCCTGCTCCAGCTCGAACTCGCGTTCGATTCCTGATTGGTCCGCAGCGGTGGCGATCACGATGTTCATGTGATTGGGCATGTGCGTGTAGTCGAAGCCGGCAAGACGTCCGACCAGCTTGCCGCCCACCCGCAGTTCATCGCCGGCGCAAATCACGCCCGCGCTCAGGATCTCGACGAAACCGAGATAGCAGATCGGATCCACAATGCTGTTCGCTGCGATGCCAGGCTGGATCGAGCCGATGAGTTCATGCACCTCGCCGACGCGCACGCCGCGTGTTTCCTGTGGAATGAGCTCCAGCCCCCGCCTGGGAAGCCGGCCATCGAGCACGACCACCAGGCGTGCGCGCACCGTCGTCTTCTTCGCGAAGACCGCGCGCGGCCCCAGCTTGTCCTTGAACGGATCATTGGCCATCGTGTTCTCCCCTCGCGAGTGATGCAGAAGCGTCGTGCACGATGCTTCCGTCGACGATCGTCATTGCGACCCGGATGTCCGCGATCCGGTCCTCGGCGCAGGTGAGGACGTCCTGTTCCAGAACGGCAAGGTCTGCGAACTTGCCCGGCTCCAGCGTGCCCTTGCGGTCCTCGTCGTGGCTCAGGTAGGCGCCGTTGCGGCTCGCGCACATCAGGGCCTCCTCGCGGGTCAGCGCCTGTGAGCGGCCGACGATCTCACCTTCCCGCGAACGCCTGGCGACCACATGCCAGAGCGTCTTGAACAGGTTCGGCGGCACGTTGTCCGACGCGAGGCAGACACGCACTCCCGCATCCAGGAGGGAGCGCAGGGGAACGATCTCGGCCTCGCGATCCGGACCGAGTTTCCTCTTCAGCTCCGTTCCCTCGCGGTAGATGTACCGGTTGGTATGCGTCGTGACGATCAGCCCCATGTCCGCGATCCGCGCGATGCGCTCGCGGTCCAGGTCGATGATGTGGCCCAGGCTCCAGCGTTTGCCCGCCAGCGGAATCTGCGCGTCCACTTCCATGAACACGTCCAGCATGGCAGGCGTGAGGCCTACCACCGTGACGTCGCTGCGCGCGCACTCCAGCAGCAGTTCCTTGAGCGCCCCGCGTGGAAGGTTGGCATCGTAGTTGAAACCCGCCCAGCCGGTCTGCGGCAAGAGCCTCGCGCGCAGGCGGTGTTCCGGCGAATCGCCGATCTCCGCGTGCACGCCCATCAAGCGCAGCCAGTCGTCGCCATAACCCCGGCCGGACAGCCACCTGCCCCAGGAGGCGAATACCTCCGCAGCCGCTGCGCCTCTGGTGCGGCTCCACGCCGGACTGAAGCTCAGTGTGGAGCGGACCGTCGCACGGCTGCGGCGATGAACCGCCTCATAGGCGGCGAGCACGTCGGCTGCCACCCCGTGCCCCTCGAAAATGCTGGTGGTGCCGAAGCCGTTGTAGATCGCCATGGACCGCTCCAGTCCGGCGATGCGATCCTGCAGGTCGAAGTGCGGCGCGCAGGCCATCAGCGTGAACTCCACCAGGGGCGTGAGGCTGCGCTCGATGAAGATGCCGGTCGGTTCACCCTGCGCATCGCGGTCGATGAGGATCGAGGGGCTGGGCGACTGTGTGTCGCGCGTCACGCCTGCGAGCTCGAGCGCCTTCGAGTTGGCGATGGAGACCAGCGGCAGGCTGTGACGCCACGGTCCCCAGATCGCGCGGATGTAGACGGGGTGGTGCGGTGCCGCTTCGTCCAGGTCATGGCGATCGGGAAAGCGCGCCTCGGCCAGGCATTGCGGCACGCCCTGGTACTCCGGCGGATCGCCGACGGGCATGGTGACGATCCAGTGGCCATGCGGCCTGCGCGCTGCCAGGGCCGAGATGCGCGACTGGATCGCATCGATGCTCCTGCACCCCGCCAGAGACGGCAGCATCTCCTTGAGGCCTTCGCGGTCCATGTGGGCGTGCGCGTCCACCAGCCCCGGAATCACCGTGCGCCCCTGCAGCTCGACAAGCTTCGTGGCCTCGCCTGCCCAGCGCATCACCTCGCCGGGGTCGCCCAGCGCCATGATCCTGCCCTTGGCGACAGCCAGGGCGGTCACGATGCGCGCGCTGCCGTCCAGGGTGACGATCCGGCCGCCGGTCAGGATGAGATCAGCGGCCTCCACGGGTCTCAACACGTCTTCCCGCGCGCCGCGACGCCCATGCCTGCGGCTTCGCCGCTTCGGACAGGATCACGAGTTCGTCCGCCAGATTGACCACCGGGCACGAATGGTTCGGAATGACCATCAGCCGTGTGCCGATCTCCAGCGGCTGTCCCTGGTGGGGAATGAAGCCGTGTTCCTCGGACAGCTTCGCGAGCGTCAGCGCACGACCGGCGTGCGGCCCGAAGGCGATCGCCTGGCCATGTCCCATGTCAGCGCCAGTGCCGTGGGGACCCAGATCGGAACTCAGCGTCTTCGAACCCGCGTCGACGATGCAGTAGGTGGCGTTCACGCTCACGACCGTGGTGAAGACAGCGAGCGCAATCTCGTCCTCGCCGGCGGCGCCGAGGCGCATCGCCGTGCGGTCGAAGAACACGTAGTTTCCGGGTCGGATCTCGTCGACGGCGGCGAAGTCCCGCGCGAGGCACACGGTCGGTGTCGAGCCGACGGAAACGCACGGAACTTCGATGCCCGCCGCGCCAAGCATGGTGGCCGCTGCCTGCATCGCGGCACGTTCACTCTCGGCCACTGCCGCGACGCCTTCGGGGCTGCCTGCGCCATAGGCATGGCCGGCATGCGACAGGATGCCCGCGAACTGCGTGCGCGGGCCCCGCGCAAGCTCTGCCGCCAGTTCGGCCACCAGCCGCGACTGCGGTGGCACGCCGCAGCGATGCAGCCCCACATCCAGTTCGAGGAAAGCGGCCGTGCGATCGTTGCGGTTCCTGGCGGCGTGCTGCAGTGCCTGCAGGCCGGCCGGGCTGTCGATTACAAACTGGATGCTGGCTGCGCAGGTGTCCGCTTCGTCGAGCAGCTGCGCGATCACGCCCGAGTCGATCACGGGATAGGCCAGCGTCAGCGAGCGCACACCCGAGCGCAGGAAGACCAGTGCCTCCCCAGGCTTGGCCACCGTGATGCCGACGGCACCGGCGTCAATCTGGAGCCGCGCGATCTCGGGGCACTTGTGGGT
>Ga0255338_1001918_pt1 | contig 34887 bp, 30 predicted proteins | sample MeOH1_35cm_T4_19_FD_203715 | JGI IMG/M metagenome (GOLD analysis project Ga0255338, IMG submission 203715) | Sandy soil microbial communities from University of British Columbia, Vancouver, Canada - MeOH1_35cm_T4_195 | ecosystem: Engineered > Artificial ecosystem > Sand microcosm > Unclassified ...
CCGCTGGGTTTGATTCAACCTGTACTGAAAGATTACTGCTCTGTGATTGTCGGAACAATCGATGGCAATATTGAGGTGGAAGGAACATTTGCTCACCCTCTTCTTAAGGGTGATCTGGATGTGTGGATTCGCAAAGTGAAAGTCGATTACCTGGGTATTGAGCTGGTTCAGTGGCAGCACACGCAGAAGATCGGTATTATGAATAATGCTATCGTATTCGACAACTTTAAGATTTCTGACAACCAGGGTGATACTGCTGTAATCAACGGCAGTTTATTCCACGATAACTTCAAAAAATTCCAGTTCGATATGTACTTTGAGTTCGACCACTTCATGGTGCTCAATACAACCGAGAAGGACAATGAAGATTACTATGGCCGTGTTTGGGCAACCGGTTACATGGACTTGTTCGGTTACGCCGATTCGAAAATTACAATGGACATTACTGCAACGACTGTGGGCAAATTCGTCGGAGGAAATTTTATTTCATCCGACTTTAATATCCCAATGAGTTCCGCGAGTGAAACGGGTGCCAATGATTTCATACAATTTGAAGCGTTTGGAGCCGGAGATTCTTCAAAACCGGTTGAAGAAGAAGGAAAGCAGGTGTTTAACGACAACGGCCTTGAGCTCACGCTGAACCTTACCGTAACCGATCAAGCGTTAGTTCATGTGATATTTGATGAAACTGTGGGCGATGAACTTTCGGCACGTGGAGAAGGAACATTGGATATCCATATTAAGCCAAGCGGCGATTTCACAATGTTCGGATCCTACCTGGTTGAAAGCGGAGATTACATGTTTACGCTGAAGAATATCGTGTATGCACCGTTCGAGCTGGTGAACGGCGGAGTGATCTCCTGGAACGGAGATCCTGCTGATGCGCGGATTGATGCCGATGCAATTTATCATGCGAATGCTTCGGTAGAACCTTTCTTCCCGTTTGATTCAACAACAGCTGCATATCAGCAGGCATATCCTGTGGAGGTAATCATGCACCTGGATGGCCAGCTGGTAAACCCGGCGCTTTCGTTCGACATTGAATTGCCGACTGCCGATCCCGGCATACAGGAAACGGTGAAAAGTTACACGCAGACGGAACTGGAGATGAACCGCCAGGTGTTGTCATTGATGGTACTGAACAGTTTCATGACTCCTGCAGAATTCCGTGACGGAAGTGAAGGAAACGGTGCAGGAGGTGCCGGAACAACGCTTCTCAGCAACTTTGTATCGGGTACATTGAACAACTGGTTATCGCAGATCAGTGAAAATGCGAACGTGAAATTTAAATATCGTCCGAACGACGACATGAGTTTGCAGGAACTGAAGCTCGCCCTCGGAACGCAGTTGCTGAATAACCGGTTGACATTTGATGTGGCGGGTTCATTGACCAATGCGAATCAAACGCAAACGCAGGGCGGTTACAACCAGTATGTGGACGTAAACGTCGAATACAAAGTGACGGAAGACGGAAAGGTGCGTCTGCGTGCATTCAATCGCGGGAATGAAAGTTCAGGACTCACTCAAGGTGCGAACCATACACAGGGCGCAGGTGTATTTTACCGGGAAGATTTCGAGACATTCGGTGAACTCTTGGGCCGTTACAAAGCCAATATGAAGAGATCAAAGGAAACGTCCGACGCGAAACAGAAAGCACGTGATGAAGAAAAGAGGAAGCAGGATTCTATTGACAAGAGTCCGCCTCCGGTTGATACGAGCCAGCGACCGGATACAGGGCCACACTAAATTTCTTCGTGAAGTATTTACTCTTACCCTTACATGTTTTTACCGGAATACACGATCCGTTATCTTAGGAATGGTTCGCTGAGCACGCTTTTTACCGGCACAACATTACTGTTGCCCGCCCGCCTTCTTATCCATCTCAATCCTCCGGTCCAGCACTGTTCTCAATCCTTTCGGATCTAAGCGTTTCCCGATGATCTTCTTGGCCTTATCCAGTACATAAAGTGTGGGTGTACTGAACACGTCATAATAGTATTTCGCAGTACCAAGTTCCTGGGCATCACGTCCGCTTACGTCTTTCCAGGTGTGCTTGTGTTCCTTGATGTATTTTTTCCAGGTCGGATAATCAAGCTCTGAGTAGATCGCGTAGACCTCAACAGAAACACCTGCAGCGCGTAAGGAGTCGTAATAAACTTTCAGTTCAGGAATTTCCACTTTGCAATGGCTGCAGGTAGGATCCCAGAAAACAAGAATGGTATAGTCGGCCTGAATTTTACCAAGCTCCACCGTTTTACCGGAAGAGTCCTGTAAAAACAGGTTCACAGCCTGTGCACCGATCAAAGTAAACTTCAGTTGCTTCGCGCGGTCCACAATTTTCTTGTTGTTCTCCTCGGTCAGCCACCAGCACTTGCGCAGGGCATGATTGTTTTCAACGATCGAAACAAACACGGCATCAAAACCCATAATCTTGGACGACTCGAAATAATAGGTCAGGTAGCTCACTGTATACCGGTACAACTCATCGCTCTGTGCAGTCTGATTAATGAGCCAGTTCATCTGTGCTGCAAGGGTATCCGGATGTTGCGGTACCACTTTCTCTACCCAGAATTTCATCTTGTTGTAATAAACAGGCGTACGCAGCAAGCGTTCATCGCGCCAGTCCATTCCGTCCCAATAGTGATTCCTGTAATTCCAGTAGTTGTAGGAGCTGTCAATGGTACCATCCGGTTTTTTCGGACACTGTGCCAGCGGAACTGCAATCGGTTCTTCCATCAGCTTCAGCACCTTCGTCATGAAGAAATCGGGATACTTTGCCTGGTAATCTGTTTTGTATTTTTTTACCACGCTGTCGATCGCGGTGATTTTCTTCGTCATCAGTTCAACGGAATCTTTGTTACCGGTTGCTTTTGCTTTGTCGAGCAATGTGCGATAAGGTTCTACTTTCTGTCCCTGTTCATTCATGAAACGCTGATGCTCATAGAACGCAATGTTCTCTTTGGAGCCCTCGACCTTAATGGTTTCAATGATCTTATTGGTATCAGAAACATCTACTTTGAATTTCTGTTCTTCAGCCAGTATGATTTCAAAGTGACGTTTGCTCGGCATCACAACGATGTAAATTCCTCCCGGTGCGGCTGAATCGGCCTGGAAAACGGCATTTCCGTTTGCATCAATATCTGCAGTATCGAGTACACGATTCTGGTTTGCATAATAATGTGCGAGCAACACTTCTCCTTTTTGCAGCTGCCTGAAATGAACTGTAAGATTCAGGTTCTGCTGTTTCGCACTCACCGGATAATGTCTTCCGGGAGCAACACCAACCGGTTTGTCCAACGCCGGATCTCTCGGCTTTGCCGGTTTGGTATCAGCAGGTTTTCCATCTGCAGGTTTTGCAGGTGCCGGAGTTGGTTTGGGAGCGGGTGTCTGCGCCAGTAACGCCACACTGAAAAATACCGCTGTTGCTGCGAGGAAAAGGTGTTTCATGATTGCCGTAAAAATAATGTAATTGCCTGCTGAATGCCTCAAAAACCGAGCCATTTAACGGTTTTTAGCGAGTCGGAGTACATTTTTCCGGATGCTCAAGTAATTGAAGATCAGGAAGAAGGCGAGGAGCGCAAGTGCCAGAAACACAATTCTGGTATCCATTCCGCTCTGCAGACTGAATCCTTTGGCTTTTGCTACCGACTTCGCGAACATCTTCATGAAGAACACACCGACCATTCCGGCAGCGATTAATCCCGAAAAAAGCACGAGATAATATTTCATGTACGTAGTAATTAATTTGCGCGGACTGTGGCCGATAAAAATGAGTGTCTGAATTTCATACGATGATTTCGCGATCACCAGCTGCGAGTACAATATGAAAACCATCAACGCAAGAAAAATGATGATGGTTCCGATCACTACACAAATACTCATGATTCCGTTCAACACAGAGTTCAGCATAGAGTTGCGCAGGCTCTCCTGGCTGGTTTCGTAACCGTTCTCCTCAAAATAATCAATGAGTTGCGGTGTTGCAGGACCTTCACTCCGGATGATAACACGATTCGATGTCTGCGAACCCGGCTCTACATTCGCATACTCTTTGTTGGCAAAATCGATAAACGACTGCGGTGCAAGAATGGTATTCAGCCGTTCACTCAACCCAACAATTTTTCCTTCGTAAACAATTTTTCCTTTGGGCGTTGTCAGTGTAACTTTCAGCGGAAGCATCCCAACCATGTCTTCCGTTACCGGCGGCAGATTTTGCGTTGGAGCAAACCCGAAATTGTAGAGATTAATGTAATCCTTCGGCAGGACTATCGGGATAAGGGAATCGCCCTTTTTCCATTTCCATTCTTCCTTTGAAACGTCTATGAAATCATCGGGCACTGCTTCAAAAAACATGTCCGTGTACATTCCCATCCCGGGCATTCCGGCCATGTCTCCGCCGATCATGCTCACGCCAACTTTAAAGTGACTGGAAGTAAGCGGTGCAACATCCACAACTCCTTCGATTGATTCCAGCTGAGAAATTTCTTCAGCATCAAATCCTTTTTGTCCGCCGAACAAGGTGTTGATGACGCTTACCTGTTTGTTGATCGTGAAATATTGTGCGGCGTTCAGATCTGCATTGCCGTTGATGACCTTATCGAAATCGATGTACAGCTGGAGAGAGCCGAGCAGCACCACCACCCCGGCCAGCGATCCAACGATCCCTGCGATAAGGAATGAAAGTTTCTGATGCGAGAACAGGAGTTTCCTTACCATCAGATTGAAATCTTATGAGTGAAAGGAAACTTATCAGATGGACCGAGACTCGTCATGAGCAGTCCGGCATTGTTCTTTTTGCAGTGTCTCATCACCATGTCTACTACTTTGCGGGAGTTCGTATCATCGAGGTGAGAGAATGGCTCATCCAGCAACAGGAATGAAAATGGTTGCGCGAGTGAGCGGATGATTGCTACGCGTTGTTGTTGTCCCAGCGAAAGTTTACCGCAGGGTGCATCAAGACGGTGAGCAATACCGAGTTCTTCGGCCATGGCACGGATATCCGGTTCTGTAAGCGATGGATTCAGATCGTTCTTGATCTGTATATTCTGGAATGCAGTGAGTGTAGGAAACAGCCGCAGGTCCTGGAAAACTACGGACAATTTATCGCGTCGGATTTCTCCCCATTTCTCTACATCGAAATTACGGATGTCGGCTTCGTCCATAAACACCTGTCCTTCGTAATCGCGACGAACTCCGTAGAGAACAGAAAGCAGAGTGGTTTTGCCGGTACCCGACGGAGCTTCAGCAATCGTAATTGCACTGCAATCGATTTCAGTTTCCTTTCTCCACAACGATTTCTCCGAAAGCGGACTATCCGCCAAAGGAACAGGAATTACATTGTGGAGGCGGAACTTCATTTCGCTGATTGCAGGTATTGAAGAACGCGCATCAGGGAATTGCCTTTACCGTCAGGCATCATGAAATGAAACCTGGAGCTGACCGGAGTTGATTCGAAACGAACGGATGAAATAATGCCGGAGAGAGCAACGTAAGCCGCAAGATCTTCCTGTGAAAGTATCGGTTGCTCAGGTGCGAGCAGGAGAGCAGGCAAATGCGACTTCTCGAAATCCATATAAAGTGAAAAAGACTGAAGTGGAATTTTCTGTGCGTAGTCTGCCGGGAGTTTACCTGAGAGCTTACCGTTCTTTGCAATTTCCTGAGCTGTCAGATAATCGTTTGTAATGACCATGTGGGTTGGTGTGATCACCGTATAAATTACAAGATCAATTCCCGGAGCTGCCCAGAAGTTCTCATCCATCTTCTTCATGCCGATCATGGTCATGATGTCTGTAGCTTTTCTCTCGTCGGTAATTCCAAGGCTGATTGCGGTAACAGGAACTTCTATGCTTGCTGAATTGATGAACTCCTGGGCGAGTGGAGTGTCTCCCATATCACCAAGGTTTCCCATCAGCTCTTGTTTAACCCGGGGATCGGTTTCAAAAATGTTTTTGTAATCGCTTACTGCTACCACTACGCTTCCGGTAAATAATTCTTCCATCTGCTGGTCCGTCATTCCCATTGCGCCGGTCATCATCTCCACATTGGCTTTCATTGCCGGATCCGTTCCTGCAGATGCGAGCAGATTTTTTACATCTACGTTCATACCAATGTAGATCAAAGGATCTTTTGTTCCGAGTAATTGCAGATCGGCTTCTGAAAGACCTGCAGTACGGAAAATAGAAGCACTTGTTTGCTTCGGGGCAACATACTCGGCCACAATTTCATTCTGTTCGAAGCGCAGGAAGAACTGGCTGTTGCCATCGGCCATCCCTAACATTCCCAAGGGAGAAGTTTCAGAATTCAGAACACTCAGTCGATTGTTGTTCGTCCACAATCCGGCATCAAAACTTTTTGCATTGAATCCGGCAAAGGAAGTATCTGCCTTGATCGATTCATCTTCGGTCTGGGCAAACAACGATTCTGTATACGCACGCACATCAGCGCCATCCGCAGAAACAAATATCGCCGCATCGCGATTCCAGGCAAGTCCGCGTGCATCGTCGATTTCGAGATAGTTGAATGAACCGAGATCTTCTGCTTTACGCTCCGGGAACATTTTCTCCGCAAATGAAGTGAAATCACCCTCGTCGTTTACCGCAACCACCAGCGCAGAAACAGTGGACTGTTTTTCTTTCACCACGAATCCATAAAAATTCCGGATCGGATCGATACCGGTTGCCATCGGATCGGAGATGATGTTCAGCATGAAATCAGGAATGTCGTTTACTGCATTGTCTGCAGGCTTCAACGCTTCCAGTTCCGACGCATCGATTTTACTTGCGATTTCAAGATTGTGAATTGAGAAAACGGCGGCCGCATTTTTCGGGATATACTTCAGGTGAACATCCGAAGTGTGCCTGTTAAACCAGAACCAGGAGAATAAGACAGCGCCAATGAAAAGTCCGCCCCCGATGAGAAGAATTTTTACGGTTTTGCTCATGATTAATTCTTTTTTTGATCCGAAGGGCCTCTTCGCGGTGCATTAGAGTGACTTCCCCGTTCACCCGTGTCGTTCGGGCGGGTTTTATTCTGGTTGCTGTGATTGCCGGATCCTCCGCTTTTGCTGCCTCCGCCTGGTTTTCGGCGGCCGAAGCTCTTTTTGCCGCCTCCGCCTTTATGTGGGCCGGAGGATCGCGCAGAGTTTGGGTTGTACACCGGAACTTCCCCGAGTTCGGCAGGCACCACGCCTTTTTCCACTTCGTAGCCGATCAGTTTTTCAATGCTGGAGAATTTGCGCATATCATCGGGAGAAACAAACGTAATTGCTTCGCCTTTGGTTTCGGCACGTGCAGTACGGCCAACACGGTGAATATAGTCTTCGGCATCTCCCGGTACATCGTAATTGAGTACCATGCTGATGTTATCAATGTCGATTCCACGAGACAGTACATCCGTTGCCACGAGAATCTTCAGTTCGCGGTTGCGGAATTTCAGAAGCACTTCTTCGCGTTCATTCTGTTCGAGATCGGAATGTATCGCGGCGATATTCAGTCCCAGTTTCTTCAGCTCCCGTTCCATGTTCTTCACATTCTGTTTCGTCGAGGAGAAGATGATCACGCTGATCAATGCAGGATCTTTCATGATCCGCATGAGCAACGGTACTTTCTGTGCATCGTAAACACAATAAGCGAGTTGCTTGATACCGGCTGCAGGTTTTGAAATTGCAATGTTTACTTCTGCCGGATTACGCATCAGCTGAGAAGCCATCTGACGGATGCGCGAAGGCATCGTTGCAGAGAACATAACGGTCTGCTTGTCTGCAGGCAGGTAACCGTTGATGCGCATGATGTCTTCATTGAAACCCATATCGAGCATGCGGTCGGCTTCATCAAGAATCAGTGTCTTGAGGTGTTTCGTGTTTACATAGCCGAGGTTGAAGTGAGAAAGCAATCGTCCGGGAGTTGCAATAACAATATCGCATCCTGTTGTGAGTGCTTTCTTTTCGCGTTCGAAGTCTTCACCTTTTCCGCCTCCGTAAACAGCAATGCTGCTGATACCCGTATAATATGCGAAACCGGTTAGTGCCTGGTCAATCTGCAAAGCAAGTTCGCGGGTGGGCGCTACGATGAGTGCCTGTATTCCTTCACGATCGCCGCGAAGGATTTTATTCATTAACGGCAGAAGGTATGCAGCGGTTTTTCCGGTTCCGGTTTGCGCGCAACCGATGAGGTCGCGGTTCTGGAGCAGGTAGGGAATGGCAAGCTCTTGAATCGGGGAAGCCTGTGTGTAGCCCATCGCGTCGATTCCATCCAGCACGGCGTCATCCAGGTCAAATTCGTGAAATAAATGCATGTTCGAAATCAGGTACTAGTCCCGATAGCTATCGGGATGGGGATTAAGTGTTTAGGAAAAAAATCGATGTTGAAGGTAAGAAGAAATTCGGGTTTTCAGAGGGAAAAGCCATCCTGTAAGCATAGTTTGGCAATTCATGGAATTCACGACATTTACCTTATACCAGAACAACTTTGAATATTATCCGTTTAAGAGACAGACCGATGTTATGAATGCCGCAAATGCGACCAATGTCAACGATAAATCAGGTATGGAAAAGTACGATCAGATTGGAGTAGGTTACAACAATACGCGCAAAGCAGACCATTATCTGCTGGGACGCATGATGTATCACCTGAAGGCTGATCAGGAGGGAACTTATCTGGATATCGGTTGCGGAACCGGAAACTATACCATCGAATTCAGCAGGCGTGGAGTGAAGATGATCGGAATTGATCCTTCTGAAGCTATGCTGAGCATTGCCCGTTCGCGGAACACTGATGTAGAGTGGAGAAACGGTAAGGCCGAAGCAATGAGTCTCGCTGATTCCAGTGTGGATGGGGTACTTGCGGTGCTTACCACACATCACTGGACCAACCAGGACAAAGGTTATGCAGAATTGGGTCGCGTGATGAAACCAGGAAGCCGGCTCGTGATATTTACTGCTACACCTGAACAAATGCGCACATATTGGTTGTCGCATTACTTCCCAACCATGTTGCGGGATGCCGGAAAACACATGTTGCCGTATGAAACTATAGAGGCCAATCTTCACCGCGCCGGATTTACCAGCGTAACCGCCGAAAAATATTTCGTAACGAACGACCTGCAGGACTTATTTCTTCAGTCGGGAAAGTGTAATCCTGCAATTTACCTTGATGAACAGGTGAGAAGAGGGATTTCTTCTTTTGCAACCGCGAAAAATCCGGATGAGGTAAAAAACGGACTCCGTCAGTTAAGTGAAGATGTTTCGTCAGGGAAGATTGAAGAGGTGATGAAGAAATACGAAAGTGAAGTGGGGGACTATCTGTTCGTTGCAGCACAGAAATAATGTGCTGATCTGCTGATGTGTTAATGAACTCCGAAAACGGAATAACTATTCGTCCCCGGGAACCAGCAGATAACGCGGTACACCTTACGGAATTATTGCATCTCGCATACAAAAAGTAAGCAGATCGGGTTTTTCGTTGTCTAGCTTCCCATCAATCAGTCGATACAACAGTTCAGAGAATCCTTGAAGGAAAATGTCTCGTCGCGATCAAAAGCGGAATGCACCTTGGAACAATTACCTATTATCCTGAAGTGCAAGTTTCAGGTTGCAAGTGGTACCAACGGGATGATGTTGCCTCTTATGGTCAGTTCGCACATTAGCATATCAGCACATTACTTATTCTGATCGAGATTGATCTCCGTCACAAAATCCCCGCACACAAAACGAAAACGGTTCTGTCCCCACTTGTACGAGCTCAGGGTGTGTTCGTTCGTGAATCTGAACTTCGTTTCCCCGCCGGCGAATTTCTTATTCGCTTTTGTATTCATTACAGGAGTGAAGGTGTGTACAGAAATCTGGTTCGCGCTGTCGGCCATTTCGTATTGCTCGCTTACGTGAACTTCACCGATGTAAGGTTCATAACCTTTGTTCGACTTCATGGTTCCGGTGATCGTATAGGAAATCTTCGCCGTCGTGTTGAAGAGATTCAGATTGCTCTCAATCACCTTCACCTCGAACGATTCAATTTTCATGTTCGCGTTTTTTGTCCACCAGCCGAGCTTGTGTACTTCTTTTACTTCACACTTCACTTTTTTCGGACCGAAGCATGCCGTAAGTGTGAGCAGCAAGGTAAACGCAACAACAAAATATTTCATACTGTTTATTTTTTAGTTGGAGGAAGCATGCCCGGTGATTCCGGCGGCTGTGGCTTGTCGTTCTTCTCTACACCCATTTTGCGGGTAACATCTTCCAGTAATTTCAGGCCAAGTAATCCGCTGATAGGACCGTTAGGGCCACCCGATTCTCCGTTCCCTCCGGTGATGAGTACTTCCGGAATGATCTTGATGCGATCGCGACCGATTGCTTCAGTGATTTTCAATTGGGTGAAGTTATCTCCACCCATAGCGCTTACCGCGAGTTTATAGGACTCTGCAGATGATTTACCGATTGCGAGAATTTTTTCTGCTTCTGCATTACCGGTAACAGTGATCTTTTCTGCTTCTGCATTTGCAAGTGCTTTCACTTTGTCGGCTTCTGCATTTGCAATGACTTTCGTCCGTTCGGCTTCGGCAATGGAAGTTACTTTAACCCGTTCTGCTTCTGCATTCGCCCCGATCTTTACACTCGTAGCTTCACCTTCTGCCTTCTTAACCGCCGCATCCGCTACGCGATTCGCAATCAATACACCCTGGTCGGCTTTAACGATCTCTTTCTGGATGTCCGCAATGGCGGTTTCTTTCTCGAGGGTCTGACGGGTTACTTCGGCTTTCTTCTGTGTTTCGTAAGTGGTGTTCTGTTCTTCTGCAATCTTACGGTCGGTGAGTGTTTTCATCAGCGATTCCGGAGGATTAATATCTCCGATCAACGTATCCACTCCGAAAACGTTGTACTGTTCGAGTACATGTCCTATGTGTTCGCGTGCTGAAGTCTGACGTTCTTTACGCGAAGTGAGGAACGCAATTACATCTGCATCCTGTGCAGAGTTACGGAAGTAGTTTCCGATGGTCGGTTCAAGGACCTGGCTCACGAGGTTGTTCATGTTTCCGAAACGCGCGATAACTTTCGGAGCTTCTACAGTCGGAATATGAATGATCTGCGACACATCAAGATTGAACGGGAAACCATCGCGTGAACGCACAGTGATGGTAGAAAGGTGCTTATCGAGCTGGTGCGATTCCGAACGCGCACTTGCCCAGTTGAGGACGAGGTTGGTAGTAGGAACCAATTCTACTTTCATGATGTAAGGATTCACCGGATATTTTCCCGGACCGAGTGGCTCTGCCCAAACACCTTTTTCTCCTTTGGAAACAATGTTGCCATGTTTGAATTCTGCACCGCTCAGGTCTTTTCCTTCTGTGCCGATGTAGGAAATTACAACACCTACGTGACCGATCGGAATCTCCGTCATCTTCACCTGTTCAATCTGAATGAACCATGGATTGAGGTAATATGAACCGGCGAGTACAACCTGTGGCTGCAGACCTTTGTTACCGCCATTGCGCAGGAACGCATCCGCATCCTGGAAATTGTTGTGTCCTTCTACCTGCTGACCGGCGATGTTTCCTTCGCTGATCGGTTTTCCGTCGAGTGTGGTTACAACACCCACCATGTTCTCAGAGATTGCGGTCATGCCGTAGATCAGCACATCGAACAGGTGTGTATTGATACGGTACGTACCCGAAGTAAGGATCGCCGACTGACGACCTTTTCTTCCACCGTTGCGGATGAACATTTCGGCATTCTGGAAAGAGTCGCTGTCTACTTTGCGGGAAAGAATGTTTCCGGTTTCGAGCTCGGCACCATCTTTCGCAACGAACAATCCGATTTTACCTTCGGGAATTACCGTAAAGCCCTGCTGTTTGATTTCATATTGCCAGATCCACAACCAGAAATAAATTCCCGGAGCAAGAGTCTGGGCCTGAAGACCCGCTTCGCCGTTTACCGCAATGATTCTGCCCGAAGGCAATTCCTTGTGTGAACCGAACAGCACAAATTTCTTTGTAACGAGTCCGATTTTATCTTCGGGAATGATGATGATTCCCAGGATCCGGAAAATTACTTTGTAAAGGACGATGCAAAGCACGAGGACGAATGCCCACCAGTAATCGAGAAAAAATTGCATGATTGAGGTTTTGAAAAGGGTGAAGTCAAATGTAGAGAATGGGGTAGCGCCTCAATGAAATTAGGATGTGAATAGTTACCAACAGGTGTTGATGAGATAAGGCATTAGGGCGTAGGAGCAACCGGCAATTGAGTGTCGGGTAAACCTCATAAAATGAAATTGGGATTACCAGTTTCGCTGATAACCCCAATCAATTAGTTCACAACAGCCTGAATGCCCTGTTGCCGAAAGCCGTTTACGAATGTGCCGCAATCGTCTCTCCCTGGTACTGACCGGAAGTGAGCTTGCTGCGGATTTTCGAGAATGCGTCGATGGTGTAATTCACATCTTCCATCGTGTGAACCGCTGTCGGGATCAGACGAAGAATGATTTGTCCTTTCGGGATAACCGGGTACACAACCATTGAACAGAAAATGTTGAAGTTTTCGCGGAGATCAAGAATCAGGTTCGTTGCTTCCGGAATTGTTCCGTTGAGATAAACCGGCGTAACAGGCGTAGTAGCCGTCCCGATGTCAAAACCATTATCCTTAAGGCCTTTCTGCAGCGCATGGGTAATTTTCCAGAGGTTGGCGCGCAGTGCTTTGTCGGTGTTCATGATTTCAAGCCTCTTGAGCAAGCCGTAAACAATCGGAAGCGGAAGCGACTTAGCGAAGATCTGTGAACGCATGTTGTAGCGGAGATATTCCACCACGTTTTCAGTGGAAGAAATGTATCCGCCGATCAATGCAAAAGACTTTGCGAATGTGCCGAAGTAAATGTCAATTCCGTCCTGGCAACCTTGTTCTTCACCGGTTCCGCCGCCTGTTGGTCCCATTGTTCCGGCACCATGTGCGTCGTCAACGAACAAACGGAATGTGAATTTCTTTTTCAGTTCAACAATACCTTTCAGGTTACCCTGGTTGCCGCTCATTCCGAATACACCTTCAGTGATCACAAGAATCGCACCGCCTGATACTTCTACCAGTTTGGTTGCGCGCTCGAGTTGCTTCTCAAGCGAAGCCATATCATTGTGGGGATATACAAATCGTTTGCCCATGTGCAGGCGTACGCCATCGATGATGCACGCATGCGCTTCTGCGTCATAGACGATTACATCGTGACGATCAACAAGACAGTCGATTGCGGAAATCATCGCCTGGTAACCGAAGTTACAGAGGATGGTATCTTCTTTTTTCACGAGAGCCGAAAGGCCAGCTTCGAGCTGTTCGTGGTAATTTGAGTTACCCGACATCATGCGTGCACCCATTGGAGCAGCAAGGCCGAATTTCTGAGCACCTTCTACATCCGCTTTCCGGACTTCCGGGTGGTTCGCCAGGCCGAGGTAGTTATTGAGGCTCCAGTTAAGGCGCTCACGTCCGCGGAAAATCATTCGTGGACCGATATCTCCTTCGAGTTTCGGGAAGGTAAAATAGCCATGCGATTCTTTCGCGTGCTGTCCAAGTGGTCCGCGGTTCTCACGGATTTTATCAAAAAGGTCTTTCATAAGTTCAGAAGGTCTGGTAAATGAGATCACAAAAGTAAGATTTTTGACAGTATTTCGGCGTTATTACCGGTGTAGTTTTTAAACCGCAGAGGCGCAGGGGCGCAAAGGAAACGCAGAGTTAAATTCCATTGACAAAGCGTTTTATACCTGATTTCATCAAGGGAACGTGAAAGTTAAGAAGTAAACCAAGGCGCTTATCTGCAAGTTTTAAGTAGGAAATTATTTGCGCGTCAAAAAGCGGGTGATGCTCAGTCACTGCTTTTAGTTCCAGAATTACTTCATCTTCCACCAGGATATCAATCTGGTAACTGGAATCAAGTTCAACACCTTTGTAAATCAGAGGAACGTGTACCTGTTGTTCTGCATGTATACCCCTAAGTGTTAATTCCTCAATCATGTATTTTTCATAGATCTTTTCCAGAAGGCCAGGCCCCATGTTACGGTGGACCTCAATTGCCGATGCAACTATTTTTCCGGATAATTCATTTAGTTCTGAGTTTGTCATAATATTCTCTGCGTTTCCTCTGCGCCCTTGCGCCTTTGCAGTTAAAATTTGAATGTTGTATTGAAAACGAAAGGACCGAAAACCAAAGTCTCCGGTCCTTAACCATGGCAACTGGTTACACTTAAGCTTCTGCTTCCGCCGGCTTCTTTTTAGTGCCGAGCAACAGAATTTCATCTGCTACCACTTCGGTGATCCACTTGCGTTCGCCTTTGGCGTCGGTGTATTCACGGATTACGAGTTTGCCTTGTACTCCGATCTGGCTGCCTTTGGAAACGTATTTCTCGGCGATCGTGGCCAGGCCTTCCCATGCAATGATGCTGACCCATTGTGTGGATTCGATCCGTTTTCCTTCTGCATTGACGAATGCTTCTTTAGCGGCAACACTGAAGCGAGCATTTTTCTTTCCGTTCTGTGTTGTTTTGATTTCAGGGTCTTTGCCTACATGACCGATGATGTGAACTTGATTTTGCATTGACATAATTAAAGTGGATTTTAAAAAATTAAACAATTGAAAAATTAACCGGTAAATAAACTCGTAAGCGTAATTGGTATTCTTATGCGGCATGCTTGATATGCGGGGCTTTACCCGAATCGAGGAGCACAATGTTGCTCGCAACGATTACTTCTTTGGTTTTGATTTGACCCTTGCGGGTTTTGAATTGTTGGGTGATCACATTGCCCACGAGCAATACTTTTTTGCCCTTGTGCAGGTGACGTCCTGCGGTTTCTGCAAGCTGATCCCATGAGATAACGCGGAACCACTTTGTGGAAGGCTGGAATTGTCGGGAAGGCGGACAGGCTTCATCGGGTGTTACATTCATCGCGAAGAAATTCGCCATGCGTTTTCCGTTACCTGTTGTCTTTACTACCGGCTGTGTGCCGAGACATACATACATTTTCACGTGATTGTTTTTCGGAGTTTTCATAGATAAATTTTGATTGAAAAAAATTAAATGGTTATTGATTCAGTTATTGATTACAGATTGAGTCGTGCATATTAGTGAAGCGCAGAATGTGAAAGAACGATCGTTGAATGAACAACAATGCAAAGGTGAATCAGTCGGTTTGAATTAGTCGGGTGTTAAACGTTTGTAGTCGACTGTAAGTATTTGTAAACGTTTGTAAACGGATATAATGTTCAAATACAGTAATATATAAGACTATTTAAACAGGACAGATTTTTCTCTTTTTAGCGTTTCCGATCGTCTGATGGCCCGTTGAAATCCGTCCGGTAACCTCATACAACGAAAATATTCTGCCGGTAATCTAAGATATCTGCCCACTTTTCGAATACTGAATGTGGTTTCGTCTATTGTTGTTTATCTGCTTAGAATGGTGGTTATATTTGATTTGAACCAAGTTTACACGGAAGATGATAAGTGTCACCTCAAAGGAAGACGCGATCGTTCTTCCCAATTTCTCGGGGGAGGAAATTGCCGTTCTGAAAAAGTACTTCGAGTACAATAAGCGCTATAAGGATGAGCTTCAACTCGAATTGCAGGAACGGTTAAAAGACCACCCTGTTTTTGGCCCGATGATGCGGTCTATGACGCCTGAAATGCAAAAGGCGCAACAGGAACGCTCTGAGGAAATGCAGAGAGCTGCCATCTACGACGGAAAATGGGAAGAGTACGCGAACGATCTTGTTCGGCAAGGTCGCATGTACGCGCACATGAATATCAGGTATACTGATTGGTATGAACTGATCAGGATGGCGAAAGAAATGATCGTTCCCTATATCAAGCGCGATTTCACTGATGTTGCAGAAGGTATTGATTTCTACGACGGCTTGTGCAAGTTCACGGACTATGCTATGTACGGAATTGCAGAAGCCTACTTCCAGGAAAAAAATGAAATGATACGTGAAGGTGAAGAACGGTATCGCATCATATTCCGGAATTCCAAAGACCATATTTTACTGATCAGTAAAGAAGGCGAAATACTTGCCGTCAATCACGACTCTGAAATTTCAACTTCCGGTTCATTGATCGGAAGAAATATCGCTGAGTTTCACGGCAAGGATAATGCCGGTGCAGTAAACAGTACACTGAAACGCGTAATCGAAACGCGGGTAGCCGGTACATTTGAAAGTGCCATTGAAGGACCGGACGGAGTAATTTTCTTCAAGAGTACCGTGAGCCCTGTTACGGACATATCCGGAGAAGTCAACCGCCTGGTAATTGTAGTCAGAGATGTTACCGAGCAGAAAATGGCGGAGCTGGATTTATACAATCTCAATCTGACACTGGAGAAAAAGGTTGCCGACCGGACAGAGGAGCTCGCGGCTATCAACAAAGAACTGGAGTCGTTTACCTATTCCGTTTCGCACGATCTGCGCAGTCCGTTACGGGCAATCAACGGCTTCTCGGAAATACTCAAACGTGATCTCGGAAATGATCTTACTGAAGATATTGACGATTCGCTCAAGGAGATCCTTAAGAACACGAAGAAGATGGGGCAGCTCATCGACAATCTTCTCGAATTCTCCCGGCTCGGAAAGCGCCCGCTTTCGAAAACGCGTGTTGACATGTACGAGCTTTTCAGTTCCACCGCCGATGAATTCCGCAAATCGAATAACAAGTTACTTTTTCATATTCGTCCGATTGAAGAATCTGTCGGCGACCGCGAAATGCTGAAACAAGTGGTTATGAACCTGGTGTCGAATGCGGTAAAGTATTCTTCCAAAAACGCTAAACCGACAATTGAGATGGGTTCGGAGCAGGTGAACGGAAGTACTGTTTATTACGTGAAAGACAATGGAGCCGGTTTCAATATGAAATATTACGACAAACTGTTCGGTGTTTTTCAGCGGCTGCACGGTTCGGACGAATTTGAAGGTATTGGTGTTGGGCTTGCGATTGTTCAGCGTGTGATTTCAAAACATGCCGGAAAAGTGTGGGCGGAAGCAAAGGAAAATGAAGGAGCAACCTTCTACTTCTCTCTGCCGGAAGAAGAACTTAACGACTAAATTATGAACCAGGCTGTCGAAATATTATTGGTGGAGGATAATTTCTCTGATGCGAAACTCACCATACGCGCTTTGCAGAAAAATAACCTGTGCAACAACATTGTCCACCTGAGCGATGGCGCACAGGCCCTGGATTTCATCTTTGCACAGGGCGAATATTCAGGAAGAAGTATTGAGAACAAACCGAAAATAGTATTGCTCGATCTGAAAATGCCGAAGATTGACGGACTGGAAGTATTGAGGGCAATCAAGAAGGATGAACGAACGAAGAATATCCCCGTAATTATCATGACTTCTTCCAAAGAAGACAACGATATCAGGACGGCGTATGATTTCGGCGTGAACAGTTATGTTGTAAAGCCTGTCGGATTCGATAATTTTTCAAAGGCAGTAGTAGATCTCGGAATGTATTGGATGCTCATAAACCAGGAAGCAAATTCATGATGTTGAAAGACAAGCCGGAGAAGTTGAAGATATTGATGCTGGAAGATTCGCAGTCTGATGCGAAACTGATACTGCAGGCGATGAAGGTTGATGGCCTGAAATTCGAGGCGAAGCTGGTGGACCATCGGGAAGATTTCATCAGGGCACTTGATGAATTCACGCCTCAGCTGATACTGAGTGATCACAGTTTGCCGGGCTTCAATTCAACAGAAGCACTGGCGATTGCGAAAAGTGTTATTCCCGATATCCCGTTCATACTGGTTACGGGAACCGTTTCAGAAGAATTCGCAGTACAGGTAATTAAGTCGGGCGCGGCAGATTATGTTCTTAAGCACAATCTCTCGCGACTGACGGTCGCAATACTTTCTGCAATTTCTCAGCACAACGACCGTACGAAGCTCAGGGAAAGTGAAGAGCAGTTTCAGTACACGATCGACGGAATGATTGAAGGCGTGCAGATCATCGGTTTCGATTGGCGTTACCTGTATGTGAACAACATTGTCGCACTTCAGGGAAAAAACCGGAAGACTGATCTTATCGGCCATACTATAATGGAAAAGTATCCGGGCATTGAAGACACAGAGATGTTCCGGAATCTTCGCGCATGTATGATTGAGCGTACGTTCGTGGAGATGGAAAATGAATTCACATTTCCGGATGGATCAATCGGCTGGTTCAAACTTACCATGCAACCTGCCCCCCAGGGTGTGCTCATTCTTTCCCGGGATATTACTGATCAGAAACGGTTTATCAATCTGCTCGAGCGCCAGAATAAGCGTATTAAAAAAATGAACTCGGTGCTGGATCGTTTTCTTTACAGCGTTTCCCACGAATTCCGCACGCCGATCTGTAACGGACTCGGGCTCATTAATCTTGCCCGGACAACGAAAATTCAGGCTGAGAAAGATGAAATTCTTGATAAACTGGAGTACACCATTCAGAACCTGGATGATATGCTGCAGAATATCGGGGTGTTCTCTGAAATATCCCGCATGGAGTTCCGGAATACAGAGGTGGATATTGATGAAATATTCCACGAGTGTAAACAACAGCTGTTCGCCTTGAACGGTGCTGAAAGCGTGGTAATGAAACTGATGGTCAATCAGTCGGCACCACTGATCTGTGACCGCAATCGCCTTTACATTGTACTTAAAAATCTGTTGTCCAACGGCATCAAATTCCGCGACGACCGCAAGGACGAGACGTACGTGGAAGTAATCGCCGATATTGATCCTGCAAATATCAGAATCGAAGTCCGGGATAACGGACGCGGAATCCAGGAAGAGTATATCGGCAAGGTTTTCGACGTTTTCTTCAAAGCAAACAGTATGAGCGAAGGAAACGGCCTTGGACTATATATGGTGAGGGAAATAGTGGAGTCGCTCGGTGGACAATTCAAGGTCCGTTCGCAGTATGAGATGGGCACAGAATTCACGATTTCGCTGCCGAATGGGGAGAAGAGGGAATGAGCATTGCTTAAGCCTGCCAATTACAGCTTCATTTTTTACCATGGCAATAGCCTGATGCAAACGAGCGGCTGATTTCGTATCTTTATATTTCATGCAATCCGAATGAAATCCACTTTCCGCTTCTTCGCAGCCCTTGTTTTCGCCGCCAGCCTCATCGCTGCCTGCAAACCCGATCCTGTTGATCCGGATCCGACACCGGTAACTCCTGCACCCGTAACTCCGGGGCCTGTAATTCCGACGGGTAGCGCTATCTGCATCAACTTCAATAACGTGGTCGGAAGCAATCCGTTGATTCTTGATAATGTGTACCGGTACGTAAATCTCAACGGCGATTCCTTCAACGTTCAGACCTACCGTTATTACATCAGCAATATTTCTTTCACCGATAATCTCGGGAATACCTGGTATGAACTGGAGAGTTATCACCTCATTGATGCGGCTGATACTAATTCGCTCAAAGTGTATGTCGACAGCATGCCGGCAGGAACTTACACCAGTATCCGCTTTATGGTGGGTGTGGATAGTACCAGGAATGTTTCCGGTGCACAAACCGGTGCGCTTGATCCGGTGAACGGAATGTTCTGGACATGGAGTTCCGGTTACATCATGGCGAAATTCGAAGGCCATTCTCCGAGTTCTACTTCCGGATTTAACCTCGTGGTGTATCACATCGCCGGATATGCGGGACAATATGCAGGTCAGCGTTGGTTTACGCCAACATTCAATTCTGCCACTGCCATCGTTACTTCAAACACGGTTCCGGTGATTCACATCAACAGTGATCTGAATGAATGGTTTCAGACGCCGAACGTGATGGATTTTTCTTCCTACAGCGTTGTGAATGCACCTGATGCGATTTCGTCCGGAATTGCGGACAATTATCTCGACATGTTTACGGTCACTTCCATTCAGAACTAATGAACCGCAGTGACGCGATCCATCGGCACGCTCAGGACAAGCTGCGGCGATGCGGCGCATTTATTTTGCGAAACATATTCGCAGGAAGGCGGATTGTATTCTTGTTTGTTGTGTTGTTTCCAACTTTATTTGTTTGGTTGATCCCCGGATGTACAGTAGATCCGGATATTCCCATTGAAACAACCGCAGAGCAGGTGAAGTTCTATGTCCCCCAGGGATTTCCTCAACCGAATTACGATTTCAGCATGAATCCCGTTACGCTCGACGGTTTCAAACTCGGCCGCAAGCTTTTTTACGATCCAAAACTTTCCCGCGATAACACGGTGTCCTGCGGATTCTGTCATCAGCAGGTATCTGCTTTTGCGAATACGAATCACCAGGTGAGTCACGGTGTAGACGGTTTGCTGGGCACACGCAATGCTCCGGGATTGTGGAATTTGGCATGGCATACCACGTTCATGTGGGATGGAGGAATCACGCATATTGAATTGCAGCCCCTCGGTCCGATTACAAATCCCGTGGAGATGGATGAAACCATCGCGAACGTAATCACCAAGCTGAATGCCGATGCAGAATATCCCGGTATGTTTGAAGCGGCATTCGGGAATGATACAATCACAACACAAAGGATCACGCAGGCGATCGCACAGTTCCAGGGATTGATGATCTCTGACGATTCGAAATACGACCGGGTGCTGCGTGGAGGGGCAACTTTCACACAGCAGGAAGAATTCGGCCTGGCAACCTTCCGTTCGAAGTGTGCGTCTTGTCATACAGAACCCCTGTTCACTGATCACTTATATCACAATAATGGTCTGGCGCCAGAACCAACGATCATGGATGCGGGAAGAATGATCATTACCGGAAATCCGGCCGATTCGATGAAATTCAAAACTCCATCGTTGCGGAATATTGCATTGACCGGTCCATACATGCACGATGGAAGATTCACAACCATTTCGCAGTGTCTGGATCACTATAGTGGAGGAAATATGTATCAAAGCGCAACACTTGATCCTGCATTGAGTGGCGGAATTCCTTTGACCGCTCAGGAGAAATCGGATCTCACCGCCTTTCTGATGACTTTGACGGATTACACGTTGATTAACGACCCAAAATTCGCTGAACAATAAACATTGAAATTCTTTGTGAGTCTTCGTTGCTTATTGCCTTCGTGGCAAACCAATTGCCGCAAAGACACGAAGTCAGAAAGCTTCACGAAGACCACAATGTAGGATCACAAAAAATCCGTAACTTAGAGTAGCATGAAAAATTCCGTGATCTTATTCCTGGTGCTTTCCCTTTCGTTGGGAATGATTACGTGCAAAAAAGATACCGGCACAGTGCCGGAAGGAACGGTGCGTTTGGTTGTCTTCGTGAATCACCATGAATATGGAATTCCGAATGCAAGAGTATTCCGCAAGAATGAAACGACCGTATGGCCGGGAACGGATACTACACTTTACGATATGCATTATGTTACCGATGGAAACGGGAATCTGACCATCAGCGATATCGGCAACGGAATAAAAGATTTTGTGCTGTACGCAGTCGGAACAGACCCGTCGTGGGATTCAACCGGTACAACTTTTGTTCACGGTTATCAGCTGTTTCATATTGAGACCGGGATTGGGGAGAGAAAGGATATTTCTGCGCCGATTAATGTTTCAGAATAGGTAGTGAACATGATGTGCTGATATGCTGATTTGCAAATTGTGTTACTCAGAAATTCCGTCACATTTTATTCTGGATATTTTGTCTCCGCCTTGTAATTGCGACATAGATGATCGTGCAAATGAACCATGTAAGCAAACTATCATACTGAAAGTAGCGAAAGTTCCAACCACAATTCGGTGAATCGTTTCCGCGTAACCAAAACTGATAGTAATAGTTGAAAGGAAATCCAATATTGCAAACTGGTTTGGCTTTTAGATTGCCTGCAGTAGACAAAAGGGAGGCCATCACGCTTGCGTAAGAAATTACACTGAATGTAATGATCGAACAGATAGTTCCGATAATGAATCTTCGAATCATTTTCTTTGCGTTGCCTCTGCGCCTCAGCGTCTTTGCAGTTGAAAAGCGAAATGTCGTTCGAAGTAGAGTATAGATGTAATTCAGAATGAGTTGTTAGGGATTAATAATAATCCTCGTCTGTAACCCAATCCTGTCATACACATCTTCCACATCCGCATTCTGCATCGATATACATCCCCACGTAATATCCTGCTCATCATCACCGGGCCAGCTACCATACCATCCATGAATGCCGATTCCACCACCGAGTTTTGTAGTCTTCAATGGTTCGGTTCCTTTTTTATTAGCAGCAATGATTTTATCACATTCCGTTTGCGTGATGAACTGTTTCGCGAGTCCTCCTTTCGCATCAGCACTGTTCGGATAATTAATACGCATCCAGCGATTTCCCAAATACGGATTCGCACCGGTGAACGGACCAACTGCTTTTTCGATGATGCGGTAATCACCTTCCGGGGTGCGATTGTCTCCCTGCTGTTCTTTGTGACCGATGGGTTCCTGTCCGAGCCCGATGATGTATGTTTTCTGCAGCTCGCCTTTGTAATACAACTGCATTCTGTACTTGCTTTTGTAGGCGATGAGCAAAGTGTCTTCGTTCTTCAGCGAATCGGGTAGGGCAGGAAGGACTTTTTCCGTGCTGGCGTAGGTACCGGAGACTGTTCCCGAAACGTAGCTCGCCGATTTCTCAGGGAGATTGCGGATGATGGTTTGTGCGCCGGATGGCAGTTGCGGATAAACGATCAGGAAAATGACCGTCAGAACAACGAGTATAATGGTGACTTTCAGCAACCGCTTCATGCAATGAAATTACAGTTGTCTCCATCTATAACGTTGCAGACCGAATAAGTGTTGTCGGTCGTTGAAGAAGTGTTTCGCTATTTCAACCACCAAGACACCAAGGCACCAAGAAATTGGGCGTTTTGCTTGGTGCCTTGGTGTCTTGGTGGTAAAATTAATAGCGCGATTATTTCACAACGAAATCGAAATGCTTCCGTCCTTCCATGTATCCTTCCAGGCGGTCACCGATTTTCACCGGACCAACTCCTGCAGGTGTGCCCGTGTAGATGAGATCGCCCATACGAAGTGTGATGAAGGTGGAGATGTATGCAATCAACGCATCAAAAGAAAATAACAGGTCGCGCGTGTTGCCTTTCTGAACGGTAACGCCATTTACGTCGAGATGAAAGTCAATCGCGTTTTTGTCTTTCAGTGTATCAATCGAAACAAAATCACCGATAGGAGCAGAGCTGTCGAATGCTTTTGCTTTTTCCCAGGGCAATCCCTTTTTCTTGCACTCTGCCTGAATATCCCGGGCGGTGAAATCAATACCCAATCCGATTTCATTGTAATACCGGTTCGCAAACTGGGGCTCAATGTGTTTTCCCACTTTGCAGATCTTGAGCACCACTTCCGTTTCGTAATGCAGATCCTTCGTGAACGGTGGATAGAAAAATGCCGAATTATCTTTCAGCAACGCCGTATCAGGTTTCATGAAGATTACGGGTTCTTCCGGCACCGGAGAGTTCATCTCTTTGGCGTGTTCAGAATAATTTCTTCCTATGCAGATAATTTTCATCGGATTTTTTTTAATCGCTTCGCGATTGCTTCACCACGGTGTCACGTCGAGCACGGAGGTTTTATTTTTATTCTGTTTAGTAATACTTATAATGACCTTCGGTCAGCAATCACTCCAACACAAAAATTTCGCCGTGCTCGCTGTGACGCCGTGGTAAAGCAGGCGTACACTTATTTCTTTCTCATTTCCAACCGGATCTTTGTGATGACTTTTTTAGTGTAAAGGGGAAAATCCCCGTCCATCATCCACGAAAAATACGAAGGCTCTTTCTCGAATACTTCCGTCACCGGTTTGCCTGTATGCTTTCCGAAATTGAATACCGGGATGTTCTTGTCATTATACACAATGCGTCCCATGAGATCGACATTGCGCGTGTGTGCAGAAAATTCCGAGAGAAAACTCACGTCTCTTTTCAGGTTCGCATACCGCAACACCTGCGCTTCGAGAATTTCATAGGTAGCCGTTGTGTCTGCTTCAGCAGAGTGTGCATTCTCCAGCGGACGTCCGCAATAGAACTGGTAGGCCGCAGCCAGGGTGCGTTGTTCCATTTTGTGAAAAATATTCTGCACATCCACGAGTTTACGGTTCGAAACATCGAATTCCATTTCAGCACGGAGAAATTCTTCTGCGAGCAACGGAAAGTCGAATTTGTTGGAATTGTATCCTGCCAGATCGCAACCGTCGAGCATTGCATACAGCATCGGAGCCGCCTGCCTGAAAGTCGGTGAGTCTTTCACGTCCTCATCCGTGATATGGTGAATCGCGGTTGTCTCGGGTGGAATCGGCCTGCCGGGATTGATCTTCATGCATTTTGAATCGCGGTCGCCATTGGGATGTAATTTCAGAATGGCAATTTCAACAATGCGGTCGGATGCAACGTTTACACCTGTGGTTTCAAGGTCGACGAATGCAAGCGGACGGGTAAGCTGTAGGTTTGTCATAATCAGGAGAAATATTTTTGGATGACCGGAAGCAAAGCTTCATGAATTGCGGGAGTTCCGCAGAGCAATTCTTTTTTTCCGATCGGATCGTTTCCATTGGAGAAATCAGTGCAGTGACCACCCGCTTCGGTAATGAGTATAATTCCGGCGGCCACATCCCATGGGGCAAGTCCGTATTCATAGAATGCATCAAAGCGTCCGGCCGCAGTCCAGGCCATATCCGTTGCTGCAGAACCCGGTCGGCGGATACCCCGTGTTGCACGTTGCAGTTCGCCGAAGAGGGCAATGTACTTCTCATGCATGCCCGATTCCAGGTAAGGAAAGCCGGTTCCGAGTAGCGAACGCTTCAGTTCTTTCGTATTCGAAACGTGAATCGCTTTTCCGTTGAGCCATGCACCGCCGTCTTTCCAGGCATAAAAGCATTCGTCCATATTGATCTCGTAAATCACACCGAGAATAGGAGTCATCCCGTCGGCAAGCGCAACACTTACTGCATAACAGGGAATACCGTGAACGAAATTCGTTGTGCCGTCGAGCGGATCGATGATCCAGTTGAAACGTTTTCCACGCGGACGGGTAGAATCTTCTTCTGTAATGAATCCGGCTTCCGGAAATGCGGAAGACAATTGCTTCACGAGTTCATCTTCTGCAGCACGATCGACGAACGAAACAAGATTATTGAAATCCTTTTCTTCAATCTGATTTGCAGAGAAATTTTTACGTTGCTCTTTAATGGCCCTTCCCACCCGTATGCTGATCACCTGTGCTTTTTCGCAAAGCAGTTCGAGATCAGGATATCCGGTGTTGTCGCCGAAGAGACTCATGTCGTTGCAGTGTCGGTTGCAGTCTCAGTATGAGCATCCGAGGATGGATCCGACGGAGATGCAGGAGGAGATTGCTTGCGTTTCTTCGTCCATACGGCAAATGCTGCACCTACGGTTACAAGTGAGAATGCAATGAACTCTGCCTGCGTAACCCGGAAACCTCCGATAGTAAACAAAGTGGTATTCACGCGGATCAATTCGATGGTGAAACGCTCGATTCCGTTGAAGATCATGTAACATGCGAACATGAATCCCGGTGTAACGAATCGTTTTCGGAGAGCCCAGAAAATGAAGAACAGTCCGATGCACATGATCGATTCGTACAGCGGGGTAGGGAATACCGGTTCCACCAGTTTGATATGATCCGGATCGCTTCCGAACATCAGCTTCATTGTCCACTCCGGCGATTGATATTTTGGATCAAGATCATTCGGAATTACAGTACCATTTACGTTGTTCGGATAATCATAGCTCCACAACCAATCCGGTGCCCAGCTCAGCCAACCGGGTTTCGGGGCGGTGTTTACAATACCCCAATCTCCGTCACCCGCTACCTGGCAACCTAATCGTCCAACTCCGTAAGCAAGAAACAATCCCGGTGCGCATGCATCCATTACATGCAGGATGTTGAACTTCTGTTTGTGCGCGTAATACAGTACAGCCGCACTTCCCATGATCAGGCCACCGTACATGGTGAGTCCGCTGAAGGAGAACAGCATTTCAGAAGGATCTTCGAGAAAGCTTCCGAAGTTTTCGAGAATGTGAAACACTTTTGCACCGAGGAAACCAAAAGCTGCAGCAATCAGTGTCATTGTACCTACATGGTCGGCAGCAGTTACCTTAATGTCGATCTCGCGGGGTTTTTCTTCTTTCTTTCCCTTAGACCGCCAGTAGAGAAATCCGGTAAATGCTGCGCCAACGATTATTCCCCAGAGAATACTTCCCTGGCCGGAGAGAATCCATCCGCGTGGGTCTGCAGAGAATTTTGTGTAATCAGTGAATGAGCCAACGAGTTTCCATCCGAGTAAAAATCCGATAATAAACTGACCGATCAGTTCTCCCTGGGTTGCAGCAACACCAACCTGATCTTTGCGCGTTTTGACCGGGAGAAGGCCCTGGTTTGATTTGCGTTCCAGCTCTTTCGCAAACGTGAACGCACACAGCAGGAAGGAGATTGCCACGAAAAATCCGAAGCTTTGAAGCAGTTTCAGGTGGATGATTTCCACTCCGAACAAATCTTTTACTGCATCATAAATGGTTGCGTACATAAATAGTGGTTAAGCCATAGCTTCTGCTTCTGCCTGGGCAACATTGTCAGACTGAGCACTTCGGCTACGCTCAGTATAAACTCCGTCGACGGCTGATGCAGCAGGTATTGCTGTAGTGTAAATATTTTCTGCGGAAAGATTTTCCAGTGTGAATTCTGTCAATTGGTTTACCAACGCCTTATCGTAAGGAACAGAAACCCGGATGTAATTGTCGGTGTACCCGAACATCCTGCCGTTTTTGTTTTCCTCCTCGAACAGCACGGTGCGCGATTGTCCCTGGAACTGCGCATAAAACGCACGCAACTTCTTTGCAGAAAGCGTACGAAGCATTTTGTTTCTCTTTTTTCGCTCTGAAACCGGAACAACATCACCTGATTTTATTGCATCGGTATTGTCGCGCTCCGAATAGGTGAACACGTGCAGGTAAGAAATGTCGAGCCCGTTCAGGAAATGGTAAGTCTCGAGAAAATCTTCTTCCGTTTCTCCGGGAAATCCAACAATTACATCAACACCGATACAACAATGCGGCATGAGTGATTTGATGGCTGATACGCGATCCGTGTACAATTCGCGCATGTATCGGCGGCGCATTGCTTTAAGGATCTTGTTTGATCCCGACTGTAACGGAATATGAAAATGCGGAACAAACTTCTGTGACTGCGCAACGAACTGTATTATTTCATTCGTCAGCAGGTTGGGTTCTATAGAAGAAATCCGAAAGCGTTCGATTCCATCAACTTTGTCGAGTTCCTGCACGAGTTCATTGAAATTCTCTTCGCGGATTTTACCGCCCTGCCGGCCGCCGCGCTGGCCTTGCTCTGGCACGCGGGCATGAAGTCCTTTGCCGAAATCGCCCAGATTAACACCGGTGAGCACCACTTCTTTTGCGCCTGCTTCTGCAATCTTATGCGCATTGGCTATCACATTCTGAATACTGTCCGAACGGCTTTTCCCTCTCGCGAGCGGGATTGTACAAAAACTGCACGTATAGTCACAACCGTCCTGAACTTTCAGGAATGTGCGGGTACGATCCCCTGAAGACCATGCACTCACGAAAGTATCCGCGTCTGCAACATCGCAGGAATGAACGAAAGCATGTTCTGCTTTGCCCTGAAGCTGATCGACGTAAGCCGGGATGTTGAATTTTTCTGTCGCTCCAAGTACGAGGTCAACTCCGGGAATGGCCGCAATTTCCTGTGGCTTGAGCTGAGCATAACAACCGATGATTGCCACACATGCTTCCGGAGAAACCGACAACGCATCGCGAACGATTTTCCTGCATTCGCGATCAGCGTTTTCTGTCACCGAACACGTGTTGATCACGAACAGATCTGCGCCTTCATGAAATTCGCGACGCGCATAGCCCGAATCTTTCAGTTGGCGGGCAATTGCCGACGTTTCTGAGAAGTTGAGCTTACAGCCGAGTGTGTGGAAAGCGACGGTTCTGGACATGAGCCGCAAAAATACGGATTTTCCACCGGCTGAAGGGTAAAAGTAGCAGTTGCAGCAACGGTAGCGGTCAGTTTTTAGTAACTGTTAACTGACTGTAGCTGCGACTGCCATCTGTTCATTGATTTTAACGAGCTAAAACCAGGATGGTGTATAATCGAATTCCACTTTTTCCCTTTTTACACCACCGGTAAATACATTGGCAATTTCGGTGACGTGATAGGAAGTATGACGTGCGTGCCGACTTTCAATCCGTTTTTGTTTTTTCCTGTGCTGCGCAACCAATTCTCCTTTGTTGTACCAGCTTTCAATTTCCCAATCGCCGATCTTTTCGAAAGTATGACGATCGTAACAATACGGGTTAATTTTTACGTTCAAACGGTCGTATTCCCGATCGTTTCTGTCAATGCTGATATTGCAATATGCGCGATCGCCGAGTAAGGACTCACGTGTAACGCGATGAGGTGTCGGATCATTTTTGTAATAAACATTCCCTGCTGTGTCGATTTCTGCGCGTTGTCCATTACAAACCTCTACACTGGTCGTGTTGTTAAAAAAATAACAATTGGTAAAAACTGCATCGGTCATCACCCGTCCGTTTCGATCGGCGATTTCGTATAGTGCCCGCATATTGCGGATGGTATCCAGAATAACACACACGGCGTACACACCTTTGCTGAGAGCCTTGATGCCCTGTCCGTTGGCTTCCGGAAGCTTCATCAGATCCGAAGAAGTGAGCACATTCATTTTCCAGTCATAGAGGCGCCACTCACGGCCGGTTCCAACAATCACTGTACTATCGCCGTTCCGGACGATGTCTATGTAACTCGCATTTTCCGTCAGTAGATTACCTCTGAGATCGAACAATGCTTCCCGGTAGAGCGGAGCATCGTAATATTTCATGCGCAGAAACGGATAATCGAAAGTAAACGATTGAATTTGTCGCACGGGCAGAACAAAAGTTTCTTTGCTGGCCCCATTGATTAATACATGGCCCATGCCCGGCGAAGGATCGAATACAACGGTAAATTCGTGGAAGATATCCAGGACTGTTATACTCATATTTGGCCGGTGCGAATCATCTTCAACCGGGTTACGAATTGCAAAGGGTTCTCCAATTCCCTGAACTATTTTATAAACGCCCGCATCTGTTATTGAGCTATCAGGTTCATGAAATATTCCGTTGAGATCCAGCGTGCCATATCGCGTACCAATTGCAGCATTCAGGTTATTCGTTCGTCCGGCTTCAATTTTTGAAAAAACGGGTAGCGCAAGCCACGTGCCTTTTGTATTAATGAGTCCTACAGTGTGGTTCGGACCGGGAACCACAATCAATGAATCATGAGTTTGTTTGAATGTATAACCGTGCCAGGGTACACCACCTCCTGATGCCAGCATTTCACCTTTTCCGGAATAAATTTTCCACGCACTTTCATAATTGTACATGGCAAACAAACTATCGCCGGGCAGAAAGTCCAGACTGCCCATGGTCGATTTTACTAATGGCGAACCATCCACCTGAAGTACATCAATGCCGATCAAGCCGTAAGCAATCAGAAAGCCATGCTGGAAATCATATCTGTAAATATTCTCCATCGGTAAAGTCAACCGGGTATGATTAGTTGTGTTCTCCAGATAAAACTCCCGGAATCGCGGTGGTGAACCGTCTTTCTTTCCGAAAAGGACGTAGTTTCCGCACGTGTCTACAGGGACAAATTGCGGTTGAGACTTATCCGGTTGCGCCCGGAGGATCGCAGGAAAAGTACATGAAAGCAGTAACGCTGTAATGAAAACCGAAGTCTGACTGAATTTCATTTGGAAGGAAAAAGATAGTCGAAATTGTTCAATTGGAGAGATTGAAATCAGTACACACCCGGTGTTAAATGGTTCATGTCACTCACCGGTGTTGAAAAGGCTGTTCAAAACCACCTTTTCCCAAGCGATAGTCAGCCTTCTATTCTCCCTAAACTTGTTCAACTATTACTTTCCTGTGTGATCCTGAGGTTTACAATCGGGATTTACACCCGGCTGTCTGGCCTGATGACGCGGTCGGACCGGAACGAAAGAGTGGGCTGGATTTCAAAAGTTGAAAAATAATTGCACATGAGTAAACGGTATTTTCTTGCGGTGATTTTCGCGATTTCGGTGACGGTGTATTTTGCTTCGTGCGGTGGTGGATCAACTGAACATCACGATGATACCTCCGTATTTCGTTTCAATGAATTGGGCGATGTGAGCTCACTGGATCCTGCAATGGCCGGTTCATTTGAGAACAATTGGGCGGTAAATCAGCTGTACAATGGACTGGTGGAGATGGATGAGAAGCTGAACGTTCAGCCCTGCATTGCCTCTTCATGGAACATCAGCGACGACGGAATGATGTATACTTTTCACCTGCGCCAGGATGTGTATTTCCATGATGATCCGCAGTTTCCGCAAGGGAAGGGAAGAAAAGTAACTGCAGCAGATTTTGTTTACAGCTTCTCCAGGTTGTTCGATGCAAATATTTCCAATGCATCTACACTGGTAGAATCGTTTGACAGCAAAAATACTTCGTACGATCACGGAATGGAAGCCGCGGATGATTCGACGCTGATCATTCACCTGGCACATCCGTTCAAACCGTTTCTGGGGATTGTGACCATGAAATATTTCTCGGTTGTTCCGAAGGAAGTGGTGCAGTTTTACGGAAGTGAATTCAGGATACACCCGGTTGGGACGGGACCGTTCCGCCTCAAGAAGTGGGAAGAAAAAGCGCGGCTCGACATGGAGCGTAACCCGGTTTACTTCAGGAAAGATGCAGAGGGAAATCAGCTTCCTTACCTGGATATTGTTTCTGTAAGTTTCATCAAAGATCCGGATGCTGCATTTCTCCAGTTACTTTCCGGAGATCTGGATATGCTCAGTGGTATTGATGCGATCAACAAAGAGAAAACGCTGAATGCCGACGGAACGCTCAAAGAGGAAATGACCGATAAGTTCATCCTTCAGAGTGCGCCTTTTCTGAAAACTGATTACATCGGTATCAATGTTGAGCCCGGCAATAAAGCCGGAAATTCCGCCTTACAGAACAAACTTGTACGCCAGGCGATCAATTACGCGATCAACCGCGAACAGATCGTTAGATACCGAAGAAATAATCTCGGAACGCCTGCGACTACTGGATTTATTCCGCCGAGCATGCGTCCGTATGAAGCTTCCAGGCTGAAAGGGTTTACTTATGATCCGGATAAAGCGCGCGAACTTCTGGAGATGGCTAACTATCCGGGCGGAAAAGGAATCCCGATGGTAACCCTGAGCGTAGCAAGTAGTTATGCGGATATTGCTGATGAAATTGTACACCAGCTGAGCGAAGTGGGAATCACCGCCGAAGTGGAAATAATGGATGCAGGATCGCTCACTACGGAAGTCGGAGAAGGCCGCATCATGTGTTTCCGCAAATCATGGATCGGCGATTATCCGGATCCGGAAAATTTCATGGCATTGTTTTATAGTAAACATTGGTCGCCGGCCGGAGTGAACTACACGCATTTCTCCAGCACAGAGTTTGATCGCCTGTACGAACGGTGTCTCGGAGAACAAAATGATTCGGCACGCGCAGATGTTTTCCTCCGGATGGAACAGATTCTTGTGGAAGAAGCACCCGTGATTCCTTTGTACTATGATCAGGTAGTGCGCCTCGTTGCGAAAGATGTAAACGGATTGGCAGTTGATCCGATGAACCTGATTAATCTTGAGCGGGTTAAAAAACAATAGTTTCCTGTTTCCTGTTTCCTGTTGGTTGAAAAACTGTAAATTTCAGAATGCGGTGGCTCGTAATTTTCGTGCTGTGTATTAGTTTAACGAAAGCACATGCAATCGAATTATCTATTAACGTTGACTCTGTCGGCAATTCTGTTTCCTGCATCACTGGATCATTTCACGGAAGTATTTACGTTCTGCAATTCAAATGGAACAGATGGGTGAGTGTTGATACACTAGGGCTGAATATACAATGGAAGGACACGTGTATTTCGAAAAAACTGTTTTTGCACAGTGGAGAAAACCAATTCCGGATTTCTGCAGTTTATACGAACCCCTACGTCGGCTCTTGTTTGTCTTACGTAACAAAGACCGCTGGTTCTGGTATCGATTGCGGTTGCAATTTTGGTGAGGTATGTGGACCTTCCGGCAGAATAAAGTTGAAGTGTGAATCGCGATGGGAAATTCACGATCAGAACGACGTTTTCCTTAAAAGCGGGACTTCCATCTTGGTCCCGGTGAGCGATCTTCCCAAAGGCGGGTATTATCTGTATTTTGATAATTGTCATTCGGAGTTCTTCAAACAGTAGCTCTACAAATCGTTCAAAACCTGTGAAAAGAAGCCCGTTTTTGCCTCGAAAGATCACTTCAAAACCCTATTTTTGATCTCCTAAAATCAGTCCTCGGTACGTCTGAATTCTTGAATCAAGAATATTTTCCGACTACTCGGCCTGACAATAGAAAATCAAAAATTGTCAATCTTAAATCATAATTGTCCATGGGCGTTCTCGTTGGTAAAAATTCGAAAGTAATTGTACAAGGTTTCACCGGTACAGAAGGTACTTTTCACGCAACTCAGATGATTGAGTTCGGAACTAATGTTGTTGGTGGTGTAACGCCGGGTAAAGGCGGACAGACTCACATCGATCGTCCGGTATTCAATACGGTATCAGATGCAGTAGCAAAGACGGGCGCTGATGTTTCCATCATTTTTGTTCCACCGGCATTTGCTGCCGACGGAATCATGGAAGCGGCGAACGCAGGAATCAAAGTGATCGTTTGCATCACAGAAGGAATTCCGGTGAAAGACATGATCCAGGTGAAGGAATATCTGAAAGGATACGACTGCCGTTTGATCGGACCAAACTGTCCGGGAGTAATTACAGCCGGTGAAGCGAAAGTGGGCATCATGCCGGGATTCGTTTTCAAAAAAGGAAATATCGGAATCGTGTCGAAGTCGGGCACATTGACATACGAAGCTGCTGACCAGATTGTGAAAGCTGGTCTCGGTGTTACCACTGCAATCGGTATAGGAGGAGATCCTATTATCGGGACCACCACGAAAGAAGCCGTTGAGTTGCTGATGAACGATCCGGAGACAGAAGGAATCGTGATGATCGGTGAAATCGGTGGTGGACTCGAAGCAGAAGCCGCACGTTGGGTGAAAGCAAACGGCAATAAGAAGCCGGTTGTTGGATTCATCGCGGGCAAAACCGCTCCGAAGGGAAGAACAATGGGGCACGCCGGCGCAATCGTTGGTGGGGCAGAAGATACAGCAGAAGCGAAAATGGCGATCCTGCGCGAATGCGGAATTCACGTGGTGGATTCACCGGCGACTATTGGCAAAACCATGGCGAAAGTGCTCGGTAAGGTTACCGCGTAGTCGTTCACCGTTAAAAGGTTAAACCGTTCACAGTTTTGTGAACGGTTTTTTTGTTGACCTCATTTAGCGGCGAACCTGACTAGTACATCAAGCCGAACATCCACAACGGAATCTTGTTGGCGTTTCCGTATTCAATATCATCGGCTGCGACAAAACTGTTCTTCACTTTTTTTACCTGGCGAGAAGTTTTTGACTGGCCGCCAATCTCAAAAGTCCATTTGCGATCAATCAGGAAGTCGCCTTGTTCTGCGTACTCGACTGAATGCGCAAAGCTCAGTTGGTTGGCAAAAAATGTCTCGCGAAGATTTCCTTCTTTGGCGTTCGAAGCAGTGAACGCAAACTGAAAGTTGGTATTATCGAGATAGATTTTATCCGGCTTCTGAAGTTGCGTAACACCTTTCGCGTCTTTGTACAGGTTGCGGGTAATGTGCGCTTCACTCAGAAAGTACAGGTACGTGATAAAAGTATTTCTGTTGATCCCGATGCGTTCGCTGAGCTTACTTACGTTCGGAATAAACGGAACCGACTCCGAAATGATCTGCAACAACTGCTTCAGCTTCGGAATGTATGCAACGTCCACTTGTCTCAGCAAAGGCAATTCAATTTCCAACGTCAAGTTTACTACTTCTTCGAGACGCTGGTGGTACAATTCCGGAACCTCACGGAAGAATGGATAATATCCGCGACGGATGTAATCGTTGAAGTATTGCAGCGGCCTCAGTTTGGAATTGATTTTACGCGCAATCGCTACGTGATTTTCCATGATTTCGTTCAGCGACAGCACCGACAGCTCTATACCATGTTCGAGGTGCAGATACTCGCGATAAGAAAGTCCCTGCATGTTATATACAATGGCACGCCGGCTAAGGTCGGCACGCGCGTTCAGAATTTCAAGCATGGATGATCCGGTGAATACCACTTTCAGCTTGGGGAAATCGTCGTAAATGTTTTTCAGTTCCTGCGCCCAGTTGGGGTATTTGTGTACTTCATCCAGGAATAAATATTTTCCGCCGCGCTTTGCGAACTGGTCCGTGAGCGAGTACAGTGTATTCCCGGCAAACCAGATATTGTCGAGACTTACATAAAGCGTCGAACTATCCAAAGGCAGATTCTTCTTAATGTACTGAAGAATCAATGTGGTTTTGCCCACACCGCGCGGGCCCTTGATTCCGATCAGGCGCGGATTCCAATTGATCGTATTGATCCTGCTCCTGACAAAATCCAGCGAAGTACTCTCTATTTTTTGCTGAAATTTCTCAATAATCGAATCCATGATTGCTCAGTTTGATGAACAAATATAGGAATAAATGATTATTAAGAACAGCATAAAATAATATAAAATGCTTAGTATAGTAATCAATATTTGGAAATTCTGTGGGAATAACTTTTGTGGTTTCGGTCACGTATTCCTCTTAAAAACCCATGAGAACCCGGAAAGTCTATGATTCTTCAGTCATCTTCGATGGATGTGTTAGGCACTTTTGGCTCATCCGTAGCACCAGT
>Ga0255338_1001919_pt1 | contig 34880 bp, 23 predicted proteins | sample MeOH1_35cm_T4_19_FD_203715 | JGI IMG/M metagenome (GOLD analysis project Ga0255338, IMG submission 203715) | Sandy soil microbial communities from University of British Columbia, Vancouver, Canada - MeOH1_35cm_T4_195 | ecosystem: Engineered > Artificial ecosystem > Sand microcosm > Unclassified ...
GGAACTCGGAACCCTAATCCAGGTAGCGGAACTCCGCGCTGGCGAAGAGGGCCTGGCAGAAGGCGGAAAGCGCGGCTCGCTCCAGCGCCTCCTTGCTTCGAGCCCGCCCACCTTCCGCGGTCGTGAACTGCTCCTGGAAGCGGCGGGCCGCAGCCTCCTCGGCCGGGGTGGGCTGCCGGGAGAACGTGAGCTGGAACGCCTGGCGGGTGCGCTCAGCCGGGTCGGCGGTCTGTTTCTCCAGCCGGAGCGCCATGGCGTCCGCGAGCCGCTGCACGCTGGCGTTGTTCAGCAAATACAGCGCCTGCGAAGGGACGGTCGTCGTCTCCCGGCTGCCGGTGACCAGGCTCGGCCCGGCGAAGTCGAACGTCGCCAGCGACTCCGGTACCTGATCGCGGACGATGGAGAGGTAGACCGACCGGTACACCGGCTCCTCGGGGACCGCCGCGCCTGGGCCGCCGAAGCCGCCGGGGCCTCCCGGGCCGCCGGGACGCCGGAAGCCGCCGAACGGGCCCGGAGCGCCGGGCCGGCCGGGACCGCCGAACATCGGGCCGCCGAACATCCCGCCGTTGCCGAGGGCCAACAGCGCCCGCTGCTGGACCGGTCCTTCCACGTTAGCAATGGAGGAGCCCACGGGCGGGGTAACGTCCAGCTTGCCGGCGGCGGTGAGCATCGCGTCGCGGATCGCTTCCGCTTCCAGTGGGCGGCGGCTCATCCGCCAGAGGTAGGTGTTGTCCGGGTCCACCGCGTAGTCGGCGGCGTTGTGGCTGGAAGAGAGTTGATAGGCGCGGCTGAGCACCAGCTTCCGCACCAGCTTCTTCACGGACCAGCCGTCCTCCACGAAGGAACCGGCGAGGTAATCCAGCAGGGCCGGATGAGTCGGCTTCTGCCCCATCACGCCGAAGTTGTCCGGCGTCCCCACGATCCCGCGGCCGAACAGGTGCAGCCAGACGCGGTTCGCCATTACTCGCGCCGTGAGCGGGTTCTCCGGCGAGGCGACCCACTCCGCCAACTCCCGGCGGCCGCTGCCCTGCCGGATGGATGTCTGCTTGGAGGCGAGGATCTGGAGGAAGCCACGCGGCACCGTTTCCAGCGGCTTATCCAGCTCCCCGCGCTGGAGCACGGTGGCGTCTCGCGGGGAATAACTCTCCTGCAGCCCGATCGCCAACTGCTGCTGGCGGCCGTTCTCGTCGTAGCGCTCCAGCAACTTCTCCAGCGTGGAGCCCACAATGATGGTGCGGAGGAGGCGCGGGTCGCCCATCGGCTGGGTGCCGGATTTCCTCGCGGCGGTCAGGATCTCATTCCGCTCGCTCACCGTGTCCTCGTAGCGCTGTCGGAGCACCGAGAGCTGGGCGGGCGGGATCGAAGGCGCGGGGGTTACCCGCGCGCTCTCCGGCAGGGCGATCAGGCCCGTGGCGCGCGCGTTTTGCACGGAGCGCGGCGTGCCGTAGCGCGTATCCGTGCTCAGGAAGATCCCGGCCAGCGCGTAGTAGTCCTTCTGCGGGATGGGGTCGAACTTGTGGTCGTGACAGCGGGCGCAAGCCACGGTGAGCCCCAGCACGCCCTGGGTGAGGGAATCGATCTGGTCGTCCGCCAGGTCCAGCGCGAACTGCCGCGAGTCCCGGGTGTTGTGCGACTTCGGCCCCAGCGCCAGGTAGCCGGTGGCGATGAGTTGCTGCGCGTGCTGCGTCTCGTCCTTATACGGCAGCAGGTCGCCCGCCACCTGTTCCCGCAAGAAGCGGTCGTACGGCTTGTCCGTGTTGAACGCGTCGATCACGTAGTCCCGGTAGCGCCAGGCGTGCGGGTAAGCGATGTTCACCTCTTTCCCGCTCGACTCCGCATACCGCGCCACGTCCAACCAGTGCCGGCCCCAGCGCTCCCCGTAGCGCGGGGAGGCGAGGAGGCGGTCGATGAGTTTCGCGTAAGCGCCCCCCGCAGGAGTTGGGGGTTGGGAGTTGGGGGATAGGGATGGCGCGGCTGCCGCCGCGATGTTGCTCTTCTTACCTCTTTGTGCCTTCGTGTCTTTGTGGTGAATGTCTTCTCCCACCTCGCGCACGAACGCCTCCACCTCTTCGGGGGTAGGGGGTAGGCCGGTGAGGTCAAAGGTGACGCGGCGGATGAGGGTGCGCGGGTCGGCGTCCGCTACCGGCTTCAGGCGATGCGCTTCCAACTCGGCGAGGACGAAGCGGTCGACGTCGCCGCGGGGCCAGGCGGTGTCTTTTACAGTTGGCGGCGCCGTCTTGCGAGGTGCTTGGAACGCCCAGTGGCTCCGGGCTTTATCGGTATCCCACACACGAGACGTAGGACGCGCGCCGGTGGGCTGACCCGCTTTGGCCTGGGGTGGCGCCTCTTTCGGCCAGGGCGCTCCCAGCTTGATCCACCGCTCGAAGTCGGCCACCACGGAGGCGGGCAGCGGACCGGCGTTCTTGGGGGGCGGCATCCGCAGGCGGGAGTCGGTGTACCGGATCGCGCGGATCAGCAGGCTGCCCTCAGGGTTGCCCGGCACCACGGCCGCGCCGCGGTCGCCGCCGCGCAGGAAGCTGACGCGGGAGTCCGCGAGGAAGCCGGCCGCGGGCTTGCCGCCCTCCGTAGAGTGGCAGGCGTAGCACTGCTGCGCCAACACGGGCCGGATCTTCTGCTCGAAAAATTGGAGGTCCTCGGCGCTGGGCTCCGCTTCGGGCGCCGCGGGGCGCACCGCCGGGGCTGCGCCTGCGGCCGGGGGCTGCTGCGGGCCAGCGAACCGTGCCAGTCCCGCCAGTTCTTCCAGAATGAGTGCGCCGTCTTGATCCCTATCCAGCAGGTCGAACAGCTTTCCCGTAGCCTGCGGGTCTTGTTGGAATCGCGGGGCGAAGCGAGAAAGGCCCTGGAACTCGGTGCGGTCCAGCTTCCCATCGCGGTTCTGATCCAGCAGGCGAAGCAGTTGGAAGGGCCGCGCGCCCGGCCCGCCGGGCCGTCCGGGCGGCGGAACCTGCGCGGCGACCGCACCCATGATGAACAACGCCGCCGTACACGCGGAGACGGTCAAGGACGGGATCGCAGCGGGACGGGACGGGTTCCGTGGACGCATGGCAGTACCTCGGGGGTGGAAGCTCCACCTCAATGACGCAGAAGCAACCGAGGGGTTCGAAAAGATTGCGATGCGACCTACGGAAACCCCGACCGCCGGCCATGCGCAGCCGCGAACCCACCGCCCGCAAAGTCGTTGCGAGCGCGGCGCGGCGGAGCATGGCCATCCCGTTCGTGTTCGGCTAACCCAAAACCCTCCGGTAATGAGCTGCCCCAACACGAAGGGGATGGCCGCGCTGCGCTAGCTATGGCTCTGCTTCTCGTGAATGGCACCCGTTCACGGTGCCTTTCGCAAAGCGGTGTCATTGCGAAGCCGCGTTTTTCAGCGGCTGTGGCAATCCCACGCGATTACAGGCAACCCCGCAGCGCTTCGTACACGAATAACCTCAACGCGATCGGGATTGCCACACAACCCCGCGGCTGTTAGCTATGCTCGCCGGTAAGCCGAGGCTACTCGAACTAACCATGCCTTGGGGGTGGGAACGTATTTACGGTACCTCTCACGACGACTCAACCTTCCGAATGGCGCGTGCCGATACCGCCTACAGCCGGCAGATCAGCAACTCGCGCTCGTAGATCGTCTCCGGCGGGAGGCGGTCGTGGAGTTCGATGAAGAGTTCTTCGTGACCCAACACTTCCGCTTTCCAGGCGCTCCGGTCCACGGTCTGCAGCTCTTCGAATTGCTCCCGGGGGAACTCCAGGCCCTGCCATTCCAGGTCGTCGTAGCCGGGCACCCAGCCGATGGGCGTCTCTTTGCCGTGAGCACGACCATGGGCACGGTCCACGATCCACTTCAGCACGCGCATGTTGTCGCGGAACCCCGGCCAGAGAAACTCGCCCGCGGCGTTCTTGCGGAACCAGTTTACGTGGAAGATGCGGGGCGTCTCCGAAAGCGCGCGCTGCATCCGGATCCAGTGCCGGAAGTAGTCGCCCATGTGGTAGCCGCAGAACGGCAGCATCGCCATGGGGTCGCGACGCACCTTGCCGATGATGCCGGCGGCGGCAGCCGTCATCTCCGAGCCGACGGTGGCCCCAATGTAGACGCCGGCACTCCAGTTAAACGCCTGGTAGACCAGCGGCATGGTGGTAGCGCGCCGGCCGCCGAAGATGATGGCGCTGATCGGCACCCCGTTGGGGTCTTCCCAGGCCGGATCGATGGTGGGGCACTGCGAGGCGGGAGCGGTGAATCGGGCGTTCGGGTGCGCGACCTTGGCGCCGGTCTGCTTCGCGATCTCGGGGGTCCACCGATACCCCTGCCAATCGATGCACTCCGCGGGGGGCTCGTCCGTCATGCCCTCCCACCACACGCCGCCGTCCGGTGTGAGGCCCACGTTGGTGAAGATGGTGTTGCGCGCCAGCGAAGCCATCGCGTTCGGGTTCGTCTTGACCGAGGTGCCGGGCGCCACGCCGAAGAAGCCGGCTTCGGGGTTGATGGCGCGGAGACGGTTCTCCGCATCGGGCTTGAGCCAGGCGATGTCATCCCCTACGGTCCAGATCTTCCAGCCGTCGAACCCTTCGGGCGGGATCATCATGGCGAAGTTCGTCTTCCCACAAGCGGAGGGGAAGGCGGCTGTGACGTAGGTCTTCTCGCCGTTCGGGTCCTCTACGCCGAGGATCAGCATGTGCTCGGCCATCCAGCCCTCGTCGCGAGCGATGTTGGAGGCGATCCGGAGGGCGAAGCACTTCTTCCCCAACAGCGCGTTGCCGCCGTAGCCCGAGCCGTACGACCAGATCTCCCGGGTTTCCGGGAAGTGAACGATGTACTTCTCGGAACTGCAGGGCCAGGCCACGTCCGGCTGGCCCGGCGCGAGGGGCGCGCCCACGCTGTGCATGCAGGGCACCACGCGCTTTTCGTCTTTGTCGATCTCCGCGAAGACCGGCAGTCCGATGCGGGTCATGATCCGCATGCTCACCACCACGTAGGGGGAGTCGGTGAGCTGTACGCCGATCTGCGACATGGGGGAGCCGATGGGACCCATGCTGAACGGCAGCACGTACATGGTGCGCCCGCGCATGGAGCCGTGGAACAGCGCCTTGAGTTTACGGCGCATCTGGAACGGGTTCTCCCAATTGTTGGTGGGACCCGCCGCGTCCCGGGAGAGGGAGCAGATGAACGTGCGGTCTTCCACGCGCGCCACGTCGCTGGGGTGGGAGCGCGCCAGGTAGCAGCCGGGCCACAGCTCCTCATTGAGCTGAGTGAGGGTACCCGCTTCCACCATCTGGGCGCAGAGGGTGTCGTACTCCTCCTGCGAGCCATCCACCCAATGGATGGCCGCGGGCTGGGTGAGCCGGGCCATCTTCTCGACCCACTTGAGCAGGTGGGTGTTCTTACTCAGCGGGATCGCGGGGTCGCGGCCGTTCCAGGTCGATGCTTTGGACTCGCGGGTCTCGGTATCCACCCTCATACACTCTCCTTCGGGATCGCGGCTATTCGACGTAACGGTTTTACCAGGCGACGGGCACGAGATTCCGGCGAAAAAACTTTCGTCCGGGATGGACGCGTGATGTCAGCATACCCCGGAACCGATGGGATTGCTCACCCATCGAGCTTCCCGGCGCCAATCGCCAATCCGCAAGGCCGGAATTCGGTGGAAGGATGAATCCTTCCCCGTTGACGGATACCCTCCCGGCCTACCGCTGTGACTGAGACTAATCAGTCGCCGGGCCGATTTCCGTAAACAGAATTGTCAATTTCGACCACAAAGCAACCCGGAACGGGGGCAGCGATGGTTTGCCGGCGCAATTCGGGGAAAGAGTCACGGGTTTAGCCGCCAGGCCAGAACGCATGGAGGCGCTTAATTCCCGGCGGTGGGTCGCGCAGACAGCTGCGGCGCGGGGGCGCAGCGAGAGGTGGGGAGCGGGACGCTGAGGAGAGCGCTTCGGCCCGCTCTTCCCAGCGCCCTCGAGGCTCCAATTAGCGCGTGGTGACGGTCCCCTGTCCGGAAGAGGTTACCGATCGTCCGTTGGCCAGCACGTAGACGAAGGACAACGGCCCGCTGGGGGTGCGAGTGGTGAGGGTAAACGGCAGGTTGCCCGCGTACTTTCCCGTCAGGACGAGGGTGTTCGTGGTGGTACGGGAGCCGGTTACGGTGAGGGGATAACTGTAGCGGGAGCCATTCTGCGGGTTGACGCCGTAGAGCGCACCGCTTCCGGTAAGCACTCCATTTCGCGGCGTGCACGTGATATTCAGGAAGCTGCCCGCTGTGCCTCCGGCCGTGAGGCTGCCCGTCACATTCACCGATCTCACCTGCGCGGCATGAGCCGCGGATAAGCTCCCGACCAGCGACAGCCCTGCAAGAACTAGAACGATGAAGTGACGCATGACAAGCTCCTTGGTTGTTTCCCTAACGCTTGGGTAATCGAGAGGCAGCCGCTAATTGACGACCGATCCTTACAACATGTTCCACATTACATTTAGTAGACTGGCAGCGGCTGCTGGAGACACGAAGGCGATCCGCCGGTTGGAGGCGAACTGCCGAAAACGTTGGAGTGGCCACGCTGCTAGAGACCGGGGGCAACGTTCGATGGCCGGCCGGCGTGCTATCCAGACGGGAGGTGGAACGTGCCGAGCTGTTCATGGTGCTTTTCCGGGCTCGTGGTGGCTCTGGGGGCCATCCAGCCAGCGGCGGCGGAGGCCCCGCCGGCTACCATGCCGGCCGCTGTCGCGAACGTGAAGACCGTCGCCGCGCTGGAAGATCTGCGGATCCTCGCCATCATTAACGCCCTGGGGCCCACCCGAGACCAGTTGGTCCGGCTGGCAGCCGTGGCGGAGAGCGGCCGGGAAGGCGTCAGCGCAATCGACGCCGAGGCGAAGACGGTGCTCGACCGGCAGCGGGAGACCTTGCTTGCGGCGCGCGAAGCGCTGGTGCACGGCGGGGCGGCATCACCGGCGGTCGACGCACAGATCAGCGCCGCCGGCCAGTCAGCCGAGGAGACGCGGACGCGGAAGACGGATGCGCTGGTGGCGAGTCTGGCGCAGCGGGTGCGCGCGATCCTGACCCCGGAGCAGGTGCGCCTCATCGAGAGCGAACTGGCGCCGACGGGCGATCAGCCGTGGCGCCTCTACGGTCGCGGCGTTTCCGGCCCGGCCGGGGCCAAACCGGGCAGCGCCCGGCTACCGAGTGATCCCGGAACGTGGCGAAAAGAGCTGCGCGACCTCCGGACCCGCGCGGCGGCAGGTAACCCGCCGGCGGAGGCCGACGCGTTCGTCAAGAAGCTGACCCGGGGGCTGCGCTCCGGCACTCCCCTGTTCGATCAAGCTGCCGCGCAGGCCCGCGCTTTCGCAAATCAGGCCCTCTCGCTGCCACCGGCAGCGTACAGCCGACGCGAATGGAGCCTCGCCAAAGCGGTAGCGCAGCTCAACCTGGATGCGCTCAACCAGCAGCGCAGTGGTGACGGCAAGGAGAGCGAGACGTTCGCTGCCGACCGCTGGTTGGTGGAGCAGGTCTTGCTCAGCCCACGTGCGGCGGCCAATCTTCAAGCGCGCGCGGAAGCTTCCTGATACGCGCGGAGACGCACTAAATGATGAACCGCTCCCGTGGATCGAGATCCAGTCGATGGCGCTTCACGCTGTGCCTGTCGGGCTTGCTCAGCGCACAGCTCGCGTTGGGCGCAGTCGCGGCGCCGGACCCGGCACCGGCGGAGCCCACCGGGCCGGAGGCGGTGGAGTTGGTGGAGGATCTGCGCGTCCTCTCGATGCTCAACACCCTGGCGCCCACCCGCGAGCAGCTGACCAGGCTCACCGCCGTGGCCGTCAGCGGTCAAGAAGGTCTGCGAGACCTCGAGGCTGCGGTAAGTGCCAAGCTCGAAGCGCAGCGAGACCGGATACTGGCGGCGCGGGAGAAAGCGCGCCACGGCGGCTCCGTCTCCCAGAGCACCGACGCGCAACTCGCCGTCGCCATCCAGCTCGCGGAGACCACTCGCGCGCAGAAGCTGGAGGCGCTCATCGGCACGCTCACCGTGCGCGTTCGCCGTATCCTCACGCCTGAACAAGCGGCGCGCATCGAGAGCGAGCTGGCCCCGACCCTCGACCACCCGTGGCGCCGCTATCAGGGGGTTCTCACGCGCACCGGTGCGGCCACCGGAAACAGCCGCCGGATGCCCAGCGATCCCGGCAAGTGGCTGGGAGAACTGCGCGACTTACGGATCGACTCCGCCGAAGGGGACCCCAAGCATGAGGTAGAGGACTTCGGGAAGAAGCTCACTCGCGGTCTCCAGCCCGGTACTCCTCTGTATGCGCAGTCCGACGCGCAAGCGCGTGCGTTTGCGACCCAGGTGCTCGCGATGCCGCCCAGCGTGTTTCAGCAGCAGGAACGGGAGTTGGCCAGGCGGGTGGCCAAGCAGGAATTGGCTACCCGCAACCAGCAGAACGTATTGGACGGAAAGCCGGTCGAACTCTTCGATCCCTATCGCTGGTTTGTGGAGGAGGTGGTGCTGAGCCCGCGAGCACCCATTGATTTCCGGGACCGCGCCGGGGTGCGTTGAGTCGTCGGTTCGGACGAGTGGTAGCAACCCACCGGTAGCGAGCGCTCGCCGAGCGTTCGAGCATCCGTATGCGTATAGTCTGGCGCAGCGCCGGGCGAGCCCGCCGATACGGCCGATGCGAGTCCGATTACTCGAGCGGTCAGCGGCCGTTCGCCGTACGGGGATGGGACGCGGGGTCCGCTATTGGGCATCTTCGCCCTGACGGAGCAGCGCTTCCAACTTGGCTACGTTGACGGGCTTCACCAGGTGGTGATCGAAGCCGGCGGCGCGGGAGCGCTCGAAATCTTCTTGCTGGCCGTAGCCGGTGAGCGCCACCAGCACGACCTGTGTAAACCGCGGGTCCGACCGGAGGTGCTGGGCCACTTCGTAGCCGTTGAGGCCCGGCATCCCGATATCCAGGAAAACCAGCGCCGGCTCCCACTCCTGCGCCCGCTGGAGCGCGCGCAGGCCGTCGTGAGCGGTCTCCACCTCGAAGCCCCAGAGCTCGGCCAACTCCGCAAGCGTCTCGGCGGCATCGCGGTTGTCGTCGACCACCAGAACTCTGCGGGAAGGATGAGGGCTGGAGGATGAAGGATGAGGGGGGACGGGAGACGCGGAAGAGCTGGCCGGGGTCGTGGCGGCGGGCTCCGGCGCCCCGTCCGGGACGAGAGGCAAGGTGACCACGAACTCGCTGCCGCGGCCGGCGCCTTCACTGAATGCCTCCACGCCGCCGCCGTGGAGCAGTGTGAGGTTTCGAACCAGGGTCAGCCCGAGGCCCAGCCCCCCCTGCGAGCGGTCCAGGCTGCGTTCTCCCTGGGTGAAGAGGTCGAACACCTGCCCCAGGAGGTTGGGCGGAATGCCGATACCGGTATCCCGGACGCGAATGCGGGCCGTGTCCCCTACCGTTTCCAGAATCACGCTAATAGTGCCGCCGGCGTCCGTGTATTTGGCGGCGTTGTGCAGCAAGTTCGTAATTACCTGGTCCACGCGCACCGGATCGACGTACACGTAAACGGGCGTGTCGGGAAAGTGGGCCTCCAGTTCGTGACCGGACTGCGTGATGAAGCTGTGAGCGCTTTCCAGGGCGCGCTCGATCGCCGTTACAAGGTCGAGGCGCTCCTTCTTGAGCGTGATCTTGCCGGTGGTAATCCGCGAGACGTCCAGCAAGTCGTCAATGAGGCGGCTCATGTGGCCCAGTTGGCGCTCCACCACGCCGCGGGCGCGCTCCCCCTGCGCGCGGCTGGGGCGCGCCCGCATGATCTCCACGGCGTTCGCCACCGGCGAGAGGGGGTTGCGCAGTTCGTGGGCCAGCATCGCGAGGAACTCATCTTTACGGCGCGCTGCTTCGTGCAGGCTCTCCGTGAGCAACTGCAGCCGCTCCGCCTGCTCTGCCTGGCGGGCCTCCCCGTCCTTTCGCTCGGTGATGTCCAGCGTCACGCCGAAAGTGCTCACCGGCTTGCCAGCGTCATCGTAGAGGGCGCGACCGCGGACCATGAGCCAGTGGAGGGAGCCATCGGGCCACAGCGCCCGGTACTCGAGGACATAGCTCTCCTGTCGGGCCAGAGCATTGCCGATCACGTAACGTGCGTGCTCCCGGTCTTCCGGATGCACGGTGGCCAGCACCTCCTCATGCGTCAGCGACGCCTCCGGAGCACGGCCGAAATGCGCCTTGCAGAGCTCCGAGCAGAACAGCCGGTCCGTAGCCAGCTCATGCTGCCAGAAGCCGAGACGGCCGGCTTCCAGGGAAAAGCGGAGGCGCTCCTCGCTTTCACGCAGGGCGCTTTCGGCTGCGGCGCGCTCCCGGAGGTGTGTTCGGATCTGATACTGGCGGCGGCGGGAACGCAGGGCCGTTTGCAGCGCCGCCATGAACGTGGCCAGTCGGAGGGGCCGCTCCAGCAGCGTGACGTTCCCGAACCGCCCGATGTCGGACGAATCACTCAGCGTGTCGCCCGAGACGAGGAGCAAGACGGGCAGCTCGGACCAGGTCGGCTGCCGCTCCAGCAGTTCGACCAACGGATCGAACTCCTGGGCCTTGTCCCAACCCTCGGTGAGGAGGATCGCGGCGGCACCGGCCTGCAGGGCCCGACACAGGTGCGAGACGTCCGCACAGCCCTTCCAGGAAACCCCGCTCCTGGAGAGTGCCTGCTGCAACTCGGTATCGGTTGCAGCAGGGGCGAGCACCAGGACGCGATCTTCGAGCAGAGCGCTCACGCCGTCGTCCCTTCCATGGTCCGATCCATGGGCTCGTCCTTCCTACGCGAACCGCGCGTGCGGCTCTCGGAGAGCCGTGCGGGTCATTAACTACCACCCGGGCTGCAAGTTTCGGCGCTGCCGCCGCGATGTCCTGCACCTCCCGATTACGGCGCGTTATTCACCGCGGCGCAGGCGCCCGTATAGGAGAGCTAATCGGAGGTGAACGGAAACCATCAACGCTCCGGTCGATTTCCTCGCCCTTCAATCCTGTTCAACCTGCCTACAAACTGCCTGCTTCCCCTCCTAGTGCCCTTGGCGACCTGGCAGCTCATCCCTAATCCTTTGCTCATTTTTGCCAGGTATAACGGTGCTCAGAAGCGGTGACGCCGCGAGCGAACCGGTCCGCGATCTGAAGGAGCCCGACTCTGATGAAGCTTTCCAGCACCCCTGCCGCCGCCCTGGCCGCCTCTGTCCCATTCTTACTGCTGTCCTTTCTTCCAGGAAGCGCGAGCGGGCAGACGCAGCAGCGATCCACCTCGCTCCAAGACGGCACCCGTGTTCCGGTGGTCTTTACCGGTGGGTATGCGACCGACCCGCAAGACCGGGGCCGGCCGGTCGTGCTCATCGCGGCGGCGCTGGGTGTTCCGGGCGAGGTATTCCGGTCCGCGTTCAGAAACGTGCGTCCTGCCCCTGCCGGGCAGGAGCCGGACCCGGCGCAGGTGCGGCGCAACAAGGACGCGCTGATGAGTGCGCTGAGCCCGTACGGCGTGACTAACGAGCGGCTGGACACGGTCTCCAACTACTATCGCTACAACGGCCGCCGCGGCGAGATGTGGCGTCACCGTGACGCCGCGGCCTACGCCACGGTGCGCGACGGTAAGGTGATTGGCCTCACCGTCACCGATCCGGGCTCCGGCTATAGCTCGACGCCTACGGTGACTCTACAGGGCCGGGAGCAGACCGGCATCCGCGCGACCGTGATGTATGGCACGGATTTCGAGAAAAATGGTTCGATCAAGGAGCTGACCCTGGCGACCGCGGGGAGCGCGCGCCCGCGGTGAGCCAGCACTGCGGCGGCGGACCGTCGAGGCATCGGAAGGCGCAGAGCAACCCAAAGCCCACCCTGGCTGACTCCAGTGATGGTGGGCTTTGGGTTGCCGTCGCCGGTGCTACATCGTCTTTCCGTATGCCGTCTCTTTGGCCGTGATCTCATCCAACCAGGCTTGCCAGCCGGCCAGGGCCGCTTTACGCGCCTCGGGGGAGGCATCCGGCTGATAATCGCTGGTCCGGGCGGGAGAGAGGATTGCGAAGGCGTGGGCGCGGAGCTGCGTGTCCGGGGAGTCGAGGAGCTGAACCAGAGCCTGGAACACCGGCGGGTCCTGCCGCACGCCGGGCACCTGCAGCTTCATAGCCTGCCCCAGCGCGTCCACGGCCGCCATCCGGTCTGCGGGAAGAACCTTCGGATCGGTACTGGTGGCCAGGCGGATGAGGGCGGACTGCGCGGCTGCAGAGCGCCAGTTCGCGGCGAGGGCGAGGGAGGCGATGGCCGCCTGACGCACCTTGGGCGCGGGATCGCTCACCAGCTTTGCGAGGGCGGCTTCGGTGGGCTCCCCATAGAGGGCCCGCCCGCACGACTCCGCCGCAGCAGCGCGGACGTTGGCGTCTTGGGAGCCGAAATAGCGCTGGATCACCGCCCCAGCGGGCGCACCGCCCACCAGTTCCAGGCTCGCGAACTCGGGCGCGCCGGGCTTGCGCGTGGAACGGGCGTGCTCCACCAGGTTCAGCTCGGCCGCCGACGGGACCACGTTCTTATTGCGCATCCGGATCGCCCAGCCAAGGGCGTCGTCGTTACCAACCGGGAAATACGTCTTCGCGCCCTGGTCCGGGAATTCACGGTAGATCGTATGGTAGCCCTTCGCTTTCACCGCGGAGTACGTCTCGCGCACCCGCACCAGGTGCGTCGCAAGGTCCTTGAGGCCGAGGTTGATGTAGAACTCCGGCTGGGTGCCCAGCGGGTCCTTGATCTCGGCGGGGAATTTCCAGAAGCCCCAGCTATACATAATGCCGGCCGTGATCACGTTCGGGTGCTGCGTGCCGAACTCTCCGGTGATCTTGGCGCCTTCGCCGCGGCCGAACATGTAGATGCGGCGCGGGTTGATCGGGTAGGTCTTCTTCGCCCACTCGATCAGCTTTTCCAGCGGCACCTCGTCCGCGTCGCCGAACTTGCCGATGGGGCTCTGGGCGTGGGCAGCCAGCAGCACGTAGCCGTCCCGCACCCTGAGGCGCTGGAGGGAGTCGCGCACGCTCACCATCTCCTCGCCCGTGGGGTGCTCGTGCTCCGGAAAACAGAGGATCAGTCCCACCTGCTTGGCCGGGTCCAGTGTGCCCGCAGGCGCCACGCCCGCCGGAGGCTCCACCACGTAGCGGATGATGGTGTTGCCCGCGTCGTCCTTCAGCAGGCTCTCTTCGCCCTCCGCGCGTACAGGGGTGAATGGGCTGCCCGCCAGGAGCAGCGTGGCGAGGCCCCCGATCAGGAGGCCGGTACTCTTCAATCGCATACAGATCCCTTCACGAATGAGTGCATCGCCGTTCGGTTCGCGGAAAGCGCGGCGGGAACCTGCGTCGTAGGGGCCGGGAGGTGGGCTCCGCGTGGTACAGTGCAGTGCGGACGCGCAACCATACCCCGTCATCCTGAAGGAAGCGAAGCGCACTGAAGGATCCCGCCTTCGTGAGCAGGCGCTAGACGGAAGATCCCATCGCGCGAGGACGAGACCCTTCGCCCATACGGGTGCATGCACGGCGCTCCAGATGACCGAATACGGAAGCGAGACGGACGTGCCACTCGCTGAATGCCCAACGTCTCAGTCCGTACTCACCGCTTCCTTCAGCTTTCGGATCAGTTCCCGGTCTGTGCGGGCGCCGTAGGAGAGAACGAGGAAGAGGTGTTCGTTGGTGGCGGGGAGCGGGAGGGCGTCCAGGTGGGTGGTCCAGTATGGCTCGACACGGTCCTGGGGCACCACAGCCATTCCCAGGTAGGGCCCCGCGCGCAGGGTGATCCCCAGCAAAAAGCCATCCACTTCTGGTCCCAGTTCCGGGCTGGCTTCCCGTTGAGTCTCACCCGTCAGGAACCGGCCATGGACCTGGAAGGTGCGCACGTGGTACTCCACGTAGAGGCCATCCGGAGTGGCGCGCAGCCGCGCTTCGGGATACTGCGGATGCAGGAGGGCTTCCACGCGGTCGGCCACTTTGCGCAGGGCGGGAGACTTCCATTCCAGGGGCGCGGGCGGGAGTTCGGCAGCGGTGGCCGCCCGGAGTTGCTCCAGCAACCGGGCCGGGACCCGGCTGCCGGAGAGCAGAATCAGCGAGAGCTCGGAAGAACGGTCGCGAAGCGGGTAGCGATCACCGGCCGTTTGCCAGTAGGGAAAGTAGAGGTCGTAGCCGAACGCCGGGCGGTCGGCGTCAACCGGCGGCGCCGGGCTGATCTCCAGCGTCAGCAGCAAGCCGTCCTTCGCCGGTCCGCGCCGGGTGACCGGCTGCTCGGGTAGGTCGTCGGCGAAGGTAGCTGGGTAGACCTGGTAGGGCCGCACGTGGTATTCAGCCGTCAGCCGGTTCCCCGCCACCGTGACCTGTGCTTTGGGCATCTGGGCGGCTAGCACCGCCTGGATCCGGATGCGCGCCTTCTCCAGTAACGGGTGTGGAGGCGCTTCCGCCGCGGGAGACGGGGCGGCTGTCAGAAGCCCGGTCAGCGCGGCCGTCCACGCGGCAAGACAGATGAACCGGGTCCACATCGCGCGCCTCCTCGTTGAGAGCACCGTCCTGACCCTATCCCTTACCGGGAGTCTACCGTGGAAACACGGAAACCATCCAGATGTGCCACAGCATGAGCTGTACGCCCACCACAGTGAAGATCAGGTGGAAGTGGGTCCAGCCGCGCAGCAGGTGCTGGTAGGCGCGCTGCACCTCCACCCGATGCCACTCCAGGAGGAGCTTCCGATCCGCAGACGTCAATCCCTGCATGCCCGGCTCGCCCAGGAGGCGCGTCGCTTCACCGTCCCAGGTCAACGCCGGGGGGAACCGCCACAGCAGCCCGGTTCGAAGCTGCTCCAGCCCGCGCTGCGCCTCGTGCACGGTTCGGTCTCGCGTGCTCGCCCCGGCCACTTCCCCCGTCTCCCCCGCAGCGGCGAGCCGGCGCAGTAACTCGGCGCGCTCGCGGTCCAACTCCTTCAAAACGAGGGGGCGCCACTCGTTGCGGATCAGCCAGCGGCGGAGGGCCGTCTGCCACGCCCAGCCGCCAGCGCCGGTGAGCACCGTGCCCCAGAAGCCGACTTGTAGCACTGCCAGGAAGCCGCTGCGCACGTGGATGCCGCTGTGGCAGCCCAGGAGCACGAGGGCCACGACGCCGAGCACCAGGTGCGCCCGGTACCACCACTCCAGGGAGCCCGCGCGCTTCCGGTAGACCGGATGCCGCACGCTGTAGAGCGCACCGAACGTAAAGAGCACCGCGCCGGCCAACCCATACCACCGGCCAATCTGCGTGGCCGCGGGAACATGCGTGCCGGAGGTGGCGCTTAGAAAGTACGCCGCGAGGACCGCGCAGACCGCGACCGTTCCGACGGCCAGCGCCTGGTAGCCCGGGCGGCGCGGGCGCGGGAAGGCGGCCAGTCCGGAGGCCGGCGCGGTGGCCGGGTTGGAAGGGGTGGTCTCCATCAATCCTTCTCCTGGGGGCTGGCTTTCGGTACGGCGGGCGCGGGCTTCGGCGCGGCAGCTACGAACTCGACTGGGACGGGGACTCGGCCGAGGTAGAGTCCGCCCTGGTAAACACAAAGGACCAACTCGTGCGGGCCGGGTTTGGCGCACTTCACCGGAAACTTCGCTCCCTCCGTATCGCCGAACCCGACCGTCAGCCGCCGCAGGGGCGCCTTTTCGCGCCCACCCTGCACCTCCACGGCGTCGGGGACGAGGAGATAGAGGTTCAGGTCGATGGAGGGATCACCGTTTTCCGGCTCGCGGAGAGTCACCGCCAGGCCGGGGCCGCTCTCGCTGGCGCGCACCAGCAGCGGCGAGAACCGGCCCACGGGTGGCGGCGACGCGAACTCCGTGGTGAGGTACACCGTGCGCGGCGGACGGAGCGCGGGCGGCTCGACGACGCTCCCTCCGGGCTGGAGGAGCCGGTCGAACACCGTCTGACCGGAAACGCGGAACACGGCGCCGGTCGGGCAGTGCTCCACGCACGCCTGGAACGGCAGGTCTTCGCACAAGTCGCACTTCACCGGGTACTGGTTCGCCTGGCGGTCCGGACCGTACTTCGGCGCCGGCTGCTTGGAGAAGCGGCGGATCAGCCGCGTGAGCAGCGGCAGCGAGGCCTCCGGATCTACGTCGGCGTTCGACACCTTCTGGATGCTGCCGTAAGGACAGCCCTGCGCGGGGTCCGCGCAGACGCCGCAGCGGGTGCAGAGGTCGTAATCGATGTAAACGGCGCCCGTCTCCGGGGAGCGTTCGATGCAGTTCTGCGGGCACGCTTCCAGGCAGAGCGGCACTTCGCAGTGCTGGCAGGAGGTGGAAAAGCTCACTCGCGGCAGCGCGGCCTGCTCCTCGCGCATCCCGCTCCAGAAGAAGCGGTTCTGCCCATCCAGGTGCACGCTCTGGCAAGCGGTAACGCAGTTGCTGCAGCGGATGCAGTTGTCCAGGTCCACCGCCAGCACGTGGTTTCCCGCCAGGAACTGGGTATCCAGCACCCACTCCAGCGGTCTCCGGCTCTCTGGCGAAGGGAGGCCTCCCTTCGCACGGCGCTCGATGATCTGCAGGATGCGCGCCCCGACGGACGGGTACTGCTCCACCAGGTCCCCCACCTCTTCGCGGGAGAAGCGGACCGCCGTCACGCGCTGCAGCGCCGCCACGGTGAGGCCGCGGTTGGGATTACCACTGAGCTGCGGGAAGAGCGCCATCTCGCCGACCAGCTCCCCGGCGTGGAGCCACCCGGCCGGGCTGGTGCCTCCCGCATGCTCGTCGATCAGCGTTACGGTGCCGTTCAGAATTACGTAGAGCGCGTCGGCGGGATCGCCTTCGAAAAAGACCGGCTCGTACTGGAAGAAGGTCTCCAGCGTCCCCCGGCGGCATAACTCGCGGAACTCGGAGTCTTCCAGGCCGGCGAACAGCTCCATCCCACTCAACACGGCGAAGGTGCCGTACGCGCGGTAACGGGCGTCCATCGCTTCCTTGAACGGGCGGCTCGCCTTGATCAGCTTCGCCACGGCGTGCGGGCGGCACTCCATCACCAGCACGGGGCCGGAGGTGCGCACGGTGGCCGTGCGGCGCTGCCGGCTGACGTAGGCCACCTCTCCGAAGAACTCACCCGCTTCCAGTACCCGCGGATCGCCTTCGGGCAACAGCACCGCCGCGCGGCCCGCGAGGATGAAAAACACCGAAGTGCCGAACTCCCCCTCCGTCACCAGGTCTTCCCGGGTGTTGTGCGCGCGGAAGGTGGACTGCCGGACCGCCGCATCTAACGCCTCCGGGGAGATCCCGGCAAGCACCGGGCTCCGGCAGACGAGCGGCGCGTAATACTCCACTTTGAAGCGACTAGGGGTACCTGCCAGCAGGAGGTGGACCAACTCCTGGCTGGCCTCCAGCACGATGCTGGCCTCGGCGGCCACCACGTCCGGGGCATCCAGACCGTCTGCCAGAGACGTCCATTCGTGGAAGATCCGCTGCGAGGGCGACGGCGGCTCGCACGCTTCGGATCCGGCACCCACGCGCGTCAACGCACCGGAGAGCAGCACGTAGGCAGGCTCATCCCAGCCGGGGGGCGCCAGGGTCTCGCCCGGCTCCAGACGCCAGCCGCGAGCCTTCTGCAGTGCCCGCCGGTAACGGGACACCGTGGGGAGCTCGAAGAACTCCTGGAACAGCTCGCACGCTTCCACGTGCGGAGCCAGCTCAACCGGTGATAGCTCGGTCATCAAACGCCTTCTCGAATCCGGACCCTGCGCACCTAGAAGTTGGGGGACTCGCTCCCTTACTCCTGCCGCTTGCTAGCACGGCGCTCGCCAGGAAATGGGTAAACGCGGAAATGGGTAAATGCCGATGGCCAACGCGAGGCTGCCATTTACTCGTCTACTCATTTCCTCGCTTCCTCCCGAACGCTGTACCAGGAAGAACAGCCGTAGAGCCAGGAAAGCGGCTCACGAAACGTAGTCCGGGAGCCGCTTTCCTGGCTGGTTCAGGGCCGGTTCAGTTTTAATGGGCGAGGAGGGACTCGAACCCTCATGCCTTTCGGCAGCGGATTTTAAGTCCGCCGTGTCTGCCATTCCACCACTCGCCCATGGCTGCGGAGATTGTACCACCAACCGCCTGCAGGCGCAAACAGAGGTTGAACGGGGGGTGAACGGGCGAATGGAGGTCTAGCGGGGAGCGGAGCCGCGAGAGGGCCGACCAGGACTTGCGGCGGATGTGAACTGATTCGGTTGGGGAGTTCGCTAGCTGCAGTGGATTAGAAGCCGAAGGCTTTTTGAGGCCCCACTACTCCCACACTCCACTACTCCATTACTCCCACACCGCGAGTAAGCTAACCTACCGTACGCAGCGTGAGCGGATGTCGAGAGGAGAGACCGTTGATCGAACTGGGACCGGAAGTGTGCGGCGACCTGGCCGCGGGGACGTCGCGGGAGTGGCTGGAGACGAACGGGCTGGGCGGCTTCGCGTCGTCGACGGTGCCGGGGCTGCACACGCGGCGCTACCACGCGCTGCTCATCGCGGCGCTGCGCCCCCCGGTAGAGCGGGTGGTGCTCCTCTCGCGTGCCGACGAGACGCTGGTGGTGGCAGGAGAGCGCTTCGAGCTTTCGTGCAGCCGGTACCCCGGCACGGTGCACCCGGAGGGGTACCGGTTTCTCCGCGGCTTCCGGCTGGACCCGTTCCCGGTGTGGACGTACGAGGCCGGTGGCGTCACGCTGGAGAAGTCGCTGTTTATGGTGCATGGCCAGGATACGGTGGTGCTCCGCTACCGCGTGCTGGGCGCGCCGGCCGGCGCGGCGCTTTCGTTGGAGGTCCGGCCGCTGATCGCCTTCCGCGACTACCACTCCCTAGCCCACGAGAACAGCGCGCTGAACCCGGACTTCGAGGCGACCGAGGGGAGCATAGTACTGCGCCCGTATCCCGACCTCCCGCCCCTCCATCTGGGACACGACGCGGAACGGGTAGAGCGTGAAGGCTACTGGTACCGCAGCTTCGAGTACTCGGAGGAGCGCGCCCGGGGCTTGGACTTCGTCGAGGACCTGTTCAACCCGCTGACGCTCTACTACCCGCTCGCACCCGAGCGCGACGCGACCCTGTTTGCCTCCACCTCGCCACACGCCGCATCCGAAGCGGAAGCCCTGCGGCAGTCGGAGATCGACCGGCGTGCGGCCCTCGCGGCAAGCGCGCCGGTGGACGAGCCGCTGGTGCGAGCGCTGACGGTCGCCGCGGACCAGTTCATCACAGCGCGTGGGGACGGAGCGACGATCATCGCGGGCTATCCCTGGTTCACGGACTGGGGACGGGACACCATGATCGCCCTCCCGGGCCTCACGCTGGTGACCGGGCGACATGCCGCAGCGCGCAGCATCTTGCGAGAGTTCGCACGGCACGTGGAGCAGGGCCTCATCCCCAACCGCTTCCCGGACCTGGGGGAGACGTCCGAATACAACACGGTGGATGCCACCCTCTGGTTCTTCCAGGCGGTCCACGCGCTGGGAGAATACACAGAGGACTACGCCTTCATCCGCGAGTACCTGTATGACGAACTGGTGACGATCATCGACTGGCACGTGCGCGGCACCCGCCACGGCATCCGGCGCGCGGAGGACGGGCTGTTGACCTCCGGCGAAGAGGGCTTTCAACTCACCTGGATGGATGCGCGCATTGGCGATTGGGTGGTGACGCCCCGGCGCGGGAAGCCGGTGGAGATCCAGGCGCTCTGGTACAACGCGCTGCGGGTGATGCAAGACCTCGCCACGCGGTTCGAGGAGACGCAGCACGCGGACGGTTACCGGTCGCTGGCGGATCAGGCGAAACGGAGCTTTGCGCGCCAGTTCTGGAACCCGGAGCGCCGCTGCCTCTACGACGTGGTGGACGGCGACGTGCGCGACGCCTCGCTGCGCCCGAACCAGCTCCTCGCGGTCAGCCTCCCGCACGCCCTCCTGGGTCGGGAGCGCGCCCGGGACGTGGTGGAGACAGTCCGCCAGCACCTGCTCACCCCGTACGGCCTGCGCACCCTCTCGCCGGACGATCCGCGTTACGTGGGCATCTACGAAGGAGACATCTGGAAGCGGGACGGGAGCTACCACCAGGGCACCGTGTGGCCGTGGCTGATGGGACCGTTCCTCACGGCCTACGTGAAGGTGAACGGCGGCAGCGCCCGGAGCCGGCAGCAGGCGAAGGGGTGGCTGGAGCCGTTCTACTCGCACCTTTCCGAAGCGGGCCTGGGCAGCATTTCCGAGATCCTGGACGCAGACCCGCCGTACTTACCGCGAGGCTGCTACGCGCAGGCGTGGAGCGTGGCGGAGTTGCTGCGCGCGGCGGTGGAGGACGTTTACCGGGCGTGATGCATGTAAGCGCCACCAGTTCTCGAACACATGGCGCCGAGAGCGCGAAACCGAAGGTGGCAGCGTCGTCTCGACGCCTTCCGGTGAGCCGCTGGCTCACCGGATCGATCACCGTCGGCCCGCCGCCGAGACGGCGGCTCCACCTCGCTCCGCCCCACCGATCATTTCAACGTCCTGAACCGCTATCAGACCCCGAGCCGGATTGCCGGGGCGAGCGCTCCGGCAAGCGCTTCGACCGTTTGCCGATCCTCGTCCAGGATCGGCCGCGCTTTCTTGCGGCTCGCCACTTGAAGCACGCCTATCACGTAGGAGCCGAGGCGGAGCGGCACGCCCAGCACGGCGCGCGCACCCCGCTGGCGCAGTGCCGCGGAGCCAGCCGGGGACTCCTGGTAGTCGGGGACTAAGACGGATGCGCCGGTATGCAGCACTTGCTGCGGCACATCCTCGCCAGGCGGGATTTCGGCCCCAACCTGGGAGTGGCGCGTGCCCCGTGAGGCCCGAATAACCAGTCGCTCATGGTGTTTCAGAGCGATCAGGCCTTCTTCCAGGCCCGTCAACTCCAGCACTCGCTCCAGCGCCAGATTCAGCACCGGTTCGATCTCCGCTCCCGAGGCTCCCGCGGCGATGAGCTCCCCCACCGCTTCCAGGCGGCGCCGGTATTGATCCCGCAGATCCTCCGCCCGCCGGCACCGTTCCCCGTGGAGGGCGCCGGCCGTCAGCAGCGCGAACCGCCGCAGTACCCGGAGGGTCGATTCCGTGAACGGAGTCCCCGAGCGGTAGACCAGGATGCCGAGGAGCAGCCCCCCGTGCAGCAGCGCCAGGTAGGCTGCCGCCGCCGCGCCACACGGATCGGATGAGGGGTTGATCATTACCGAGCGGCTTCGTGCCGCTTCCGCCACGGGAGAGCCCGCGTCCGCCCACTCCAGTTCTCGCGCCGCCGGCCGGGAGGCCGAGGGATTCTGCGCCAGGAGCTGGAGGTGCTGCCCCTCTTCGGTCGAAATCCACAGTTGCGCCTGGTCCGCCTCGAAGCGATGCTCCAGCGCCGTAACCAGCCGCAGGCCCAATTCTCGCTCTTCGCCCGGCGGCGGATCGCAAAAGAGCGAGAGGACCTCGTCCAGCGCCCGCTGCCAGGCGGATTCCGGTCCGCGCTCCGGCTCTACTCGCCCGCGCAGGTCGCGGAGGGAGGCCGCGTACAGCTCTTCGCCGCCCCGGCCGCGGAAGGAGCTGACCGTGAGCTCGATGCGCACCTCGGAGCCGTTCTTCCTCCGGGCCGCTACGCGGATGTTCTTGCCGATGATGCGCGGCACCCAACTGGAACGGTAGCGGTTGAACCCGGCCGTGTGGCGGGTGCGCAGGTGCGGAGGAATGATCGCGGTGAGCGGGAGGCCGCGAAGCCCCCCGGGCGGCCAACCCAACAGCTCTTCCGCCGCCCGGTTCGCGAAGACGATCCGCCCGCTCCGGTCCGCCGCGACAACGGGCTCCGCCAGGGTCTCCAGGATCAGGCTATAGTCCGGCTCCACGGCGAACCTTTCTCCGCGGCGAGGGAAGGGGGCAAGGGGACTGAGTAAATGGGGAAATCAGGAAACGAGGCAATGAGTTAAGGGGAGCCGCGCCTGACCACATTTCCCCATTTACTCATTGACCCATTTCCTTCCGTTTCGGGGCTAGTCGCCTTCGTCCGGAAACTCCACGATTCCGATGTCCAAGACGAGCTCTCCATTGGCGCCTTTAGGGGCGGAGAGCGCCACCTCCAGCCGCGTCTGGGGCAGCAAGTCCTCAATTACGGCCAGGGAAACGTGAGTGTCCGCCCGCGCTCCCACGGGAAAAAGGCGCATCGGGGCTCCGTTCCGCAGGAGGGTCGCGCAGATTACTTGGTCGGAGCTATTGCCGGCGCGAAAGTAGACGAGTTGCGCCCGCCGGCCCGCCGGTACGACGTAGGTTACGGCCTCCCCCAGCGAGAGCGGCTGGGACAACCCCCGTCCCTCGAACGGGAAGACACCCAAGATCAGATGCGGCTTGGAATACATGCAACCTCCGAAGCGAGTGCGGAGCGGGCCCGGTCACGATGCGCGAAGACTGGATAACGCCTCCATTCCCTATGGCAAACGGGTCTGCATTACACAAAGAGCACGCGCTGAGATCCGAGCGGTTCGTGTCTAAAGGTCCGTAACAGGAACTTCATTTTAGTGACACAGACCGGAAACTAAGCCTCGATAACCTTCATTCGTCAACGCTCACTGCCCTACCACGCAACGACGCCGGCTGGGGTGACGCTACGATTTAGCCTCCAGTGCCGGGGGCCGGTGACTTCCACTCCGGTGGGAGCCGCCGGCCCCCGGTTTGCTTTGAGACCGGGGAATGGCTCCTGCGACGCTGCAGCACGCTTGGACCGGCTCATCAGGTCCTGTCGTTTACGAAAGGCAACAATCCAAATGAAACGATCCCGGAACCAAGCGGGACAGGGGAGTAGGAGCGCGGTGCACGTAGTCCGAGGCGCGAGCGGGCTGCTGCTGGGTATGGCGGCGCTGCTGCCGGTGCGGGCCGGTGCGGCAGAGACCGAGAGTCCCGCCGCACCGCCAGCGGTCATTCCAGTCGCGGCGGTGGCTCCCAGCGGCACTCCCGCACCGGCCGCCCCTGCGCCGGCTAGCAAACCTAAGCGCTCTTTGATCCTGAGCGGCAGCCTGCGACTGCGGCAAGAGGTGTGGGATTGGTTCGGCTCCGGCGACCAGGGCAGCTACTCCTTCACCGGGTCGCTGCTGCGCTACGGCGCGACCTACACCACTCCGAAGCACGACCTGACGCTGGAGTTAGAGCAGCCGACTCTCCTCGGTCTGCCGGACGACGCCACGCTGGGCGCTCCTCTCGGACAGCTCGGCCAGGGCGCTTCGTATAAGGACGCGAACGGCTCGCAAGAGGCCAGCCTTTTCATCAAGCAGGCGTTCTGGCGGTTCAAGGGCCTCGGCGATCCGTCGAACAGCGCCCGCCTGGGCCGCTTCGAGGTGATCGACGGCACCGAGACGATGCCCAAGGACCCTTCGCTGGCGTGGATGAAACGGGAGCGCATCGCGCACCGGCTGCTGGGGACGTTCGGCTTCACCCACGTGGGTCGCAGCTTCGACGGCGGCCAGTTCGTGCATAACACGCCGGACCTCAACGTCACCCTCTTCGGCGGCATGCCCACCAAGGGCGTGTTCGACCTGGACGGCGGCAGCACGCTGGACGACGTGAAGGTCGGCTACGCTGCCGCGACCAAGCCGTTGAAGCTCGGCCACTTCACCGGTGAGACCCGCCTCTTCGGCCTCTACTACCAGGACGGGCGCGAAGGCGTGGTTAAGGTGGACAACCGCCCCGGCCCGGTGCGCGCCGCCGATACGGACGACGTGAGCATTACCACCATCGGCGGCCACGCGATCGGCACGTGGGACACCCCGCTCGGCAAGGTGGACGGGCTCCTCTGGGCGGCGGGGCAGTTCGGAAACTTCGGCAACCTGGATCAGCGGGCATATGCCTTTGCCGCGGAAACCGGCTTCCAGCCGAAGGGCATGAAGTGGAGCCCGTGGTTCCGCGCCGGCTACAACCGGTACAGCGGCGACGGCGACAACACCAACGGCACCCACGGCACGTTCTTCCCCGTGCTCCCCACGCCGCGCATCTACGCCCGGTTCCCGTTCTACACCGAGGCGAACCTGAACGACGCGTTCCTCCAGGTAGTGGCCAAGCCGACCCCCAAGCTGACCCTGCGCTCCGACCTGCACAGCCTGTCTTTGGCGGACCGGAACGACCTCTGGTACGGCGGCGGCGGCGCTTTCAACCGCCCCACCTTCGGCTACGCGGGACGGCCGAGCAACGGGAAGTCGTACCTGGCAACGGTCCTGGACCTCAGCGCGGACTACCAGTTGCGCAAGTACACCACTCTCAGCGGCTACGTGGGCTACGCCTTCGGAGGTGAGGTGATCGACAGCATTTACTCCGGGAGCAGCACCGGCTTCCTCGGCTACGTGGAGTTAACCCAGAAGTTCTGACGGTTCCCGCTCTCTGCTGGAACGCTGCTTGCCGCGGCCGCGCACGGCCGCAGAACGAGAGTATGACCCAATGAGCACCCAGACACGTCGACAATTCCTCACCGGCGCCGTGGGCGCCGGTGTAGCCGCCGCTACCGGACTCTCGGGCCGCCCGGCCCGGGCGGCGGGGAAGATCCGCATCGGGTTCATTCCCCTCACCGACTGCGCCTCCGTGGTGATGGCCCACGAGTTGGGCCTCTACCGCAAATACGGCGTGGACGTGGAGGTCACGAAAGAAGCCTCCTGGGCCTCCGTGCGGGACAAGCTGATCACCGGCGAGCTGCAGGCGGCGCACTGCCTGTTCGGGATGCCGTTCTCCGTCTATACGGGTGTGGGCGGCACGCCGGGCAAAGAGCTGAAGATCGCGATGGTGTTGAACAACAACGGCCAGGCGATCACGCTGGCGAACGACCTTTCCTCCGCCGGCTACCTGCAGTACCAGAAGGTGCCCAGCGCTCTGGCCGCCCTGGCGAAGAAGGAGGAAGTCTCCTTCGCCATGACCTTCCCGGGCGGGACCCACGACATGTGGCTGCGCTACTGGCTGGCGGCTGCCGGGGTGGATCAGAGCAAGGTGAAGATCATCACGATCCCGCCGCCGCAGATGGTCGCGAACATGAAGGTGGGAAACATGGACGGCTTCAGCGTCGGCGAGCCTTGGGGAGGCGTGGCCGTGAAGCAGAAGATCGGCTTCACGCACGTCACCTCGCAAGACATCTGGAAGCACCACCCGGAAAAGGCGCTGGTCTGTAATCCGGAGTTCGCCGCCAGCCGCCGGCCGGAGTTGAAGAACGTGATGAAGGCGGTGATGGAGGCCTCCATCTGGATGGACGACATGAAGAACCGCGATCGCGCAGCCAAGGTCATCGGCGGTCCCGGCTACGTGAACGCCCCGGCCGACGTGATCGACGCCCGCCTGATGGGCGACTACGACCTGGGGATCGCGCCCGGCCGGCACCAGTACACGGACGACACCATGCTCTACCACCGGGGCGGGAAGACGAACTTCCCGAGCTATGGGCACGGGGTCTGGTTCATGACCCAGTACGTCCGCTTCGGCTACCTGAAGGCCCTGCCGGATACCCTGGGCATCGCCAAGAAGCTGATCCTGCAAGACCTCTACAAAGAGGTCGCCAAAGAGATGAAGATCGCAATCCCGGGCGACGACATGAAGCCGTTCACGCTCACACTGGACAAGGTCAAGTTCGACCCACGCAATCCGGCCGCCTACCTGGCGTCCGCGGGAGGACGCGCCAAGTGATCGTCGACTCTTCTACTTCGCCCCTCTCCAAGGCTCAGGGGAGAGGCGTGAGCGCCCCCGCGCTCCCGGCGGGCTTCGCGGCGGCCGGACGATTCGTCGTCCGGCTGCTGGGGGGGCTGCTCTCCGGAGCGGCCGCCATTCTTCTGTTGTTGGGAATCTGGATGGCCGCGTGGTGGTTCTCCGGCAAGGAGCTGCCGGCTCCAAACTCCACCATTCCCGTGCTCTGGGAGCTGCTCCGCAACCCGTTCTACAACAACGGACCGAACGACCAGGGGATCGGGCTGCAGGTGACCGCGTCGCTCATGCGAGTATTCCTCGGCTTCACCGCGGGCTCCCTGGTCGCCATTCCCGTGGGAACGATCATGGGGGCGAGCCCGCTCTTCAACCGCGTGCTAAACCCGCTGGTGCAACTGCTCAAGCCGGTGTCCCCCCTCGCCTGGTTCCCACTCGGCCTCGCGACGCTGAAGAGCGCGCAGAACGCCACCATCTTCGCCATCTTCATTACCTGCCTCTGGCCCACGCTGATCAACACGGCGTTCGGGGTCAGCTCCGTCCCCAAGGAGTATCAGCAGGTAGCGCAGGTATTCCGCTTCTCCAGGCTGCGCTACTTCCGCAAGATCCTGCTGCCCTACAGCCTCCCGCACATCATCACCGGCCTGCGCCTGAGCATGGGCGTGGCGTGGATGGTGATCGTGGCCGGCGAGATGCTCTCCGGCGGCTCCGGCATCGGGTTCTGGGTGTGGGATAGCTGGAACGCGCTGAACCTGGACCGGGTGCTCAGCGGCATCCTGGTGATTGGAATGGTGGGCCTCCTGCTCGACCGGTTCTTCGCCATCGCGCTAGGGAGATTAAGCCATGCGGACTGAGCACAACGATCTGCGCGTGCCCTCGATGTCCGTGCGGGGCGTCGAGATGTCGTTCCGTACCCCCAAGGGCCGCTTCATGGCGCTGCAGGGAATCGACCTCGAGATTCGCCGTCACGAGTTCGTTACGTTTATCGGGCATTCCGGCTGTGGCAAGAGCACGCTGCTCAGCATCCTTGCCGGCCTCCACCGTCCCACCGCCGGGACGGTGCTGATCGACGACCAGCCGGTGACGGGGCCCGGACCGGACCGGGGCGTGGTCTTCCAGAGCTATTCTCTGCTTCCCTGGCTGACCGTGTATGAGAACGTCTGGCAGGCCGTAGACTCCGTGCTCTCCCAGAACCTCACCCGCGCCCAGGGACACGAGCGCGTGGAGCAGGTGCTTCGGGCCGTGGGGCTGTGGGAGCACCGGAAGAAGCGTCCACCCCACCTCTCCGGCGGGATGAAGCAGCGGGTCGCCATCGCGCGGGCGTTCGCCATCGAGCCCAAGGTGCTGCTGCTGGACGAGCCGTTCGGCGCGCTGGACGCCCTCACGCGCGGCTCGCTCCAGGACGAGCTGATCGACCTCTGGACGCACAACCGGCGCGTGGAGACCGTGGTGATGGTGACCCACGACATCGATGAGGCGATCTACCTCTCCGATCGGATCGTGGTGTTTACGAACGGTCCCGCCGCCACCCTGGCAGAGATCATTCCGGTCACGCTGGAGCGCCCCCGGGACCGCCGCGCCATGGTACATACAACGGAATACGCGGACCTGAAAGACCACCTGATGGACCGCCTGGTCTGCGGCAGCCTCCGCGCCGCGGCAGCCTGATCTTCCGGGCAGGGCGGCAGCCTGATCTCCCGCCGCCCTGCCGCCTGACCTCCACCAAACCGCAACTCCGGCCGCCTGCGAGAGCGGGCAGGCCCGGGCCGCGAGACTGGACGCGTCGTGGCGTGCGCCCCTGCATCCCGACCGCGGTTTTGAGTTTGGGTTGCAGCATGTGTTGGACGGCCCCGGCGTCTATATGGACCCGGTGAGCAGCGGCGGGCGAGCAAGACGGCGCCTGCGCCGCGGACGCGGGCGTAACAAACCCGCCGCTCATTCATCACACGCTGCGGAGAGAACGCCTCGCGCGGGCCGAGGCGACGGAGGAGCGATGCTGCGGATTGAGGGCGGAAGAGTCTCGACGAACTGCGCGGGAGTATCCCGGCGCTCCGTACTGCGGGCCGGGTTCCTCGGCGCCGCCGGGCTGACGCTGCCCGATCTGTACCGCCTCCAGGCCGCGGCGGCAGCGGACGGCAAGCCCAAGAAGAACACCGCCTGCATCCTCATCTGGCTAGACGGCGGCCCCAGTCAGCTCGAGACCTACGACCCCAAGCCGGAAGCGACCGAAGAGGTGCGCGGGCCGTGGGGCGCCATCGAGACCACGATTCCCGGCTACCGGATGTCCGAGACCATGCCGTGCCAGGCGAAGGTCGCAAACAAGATGTCGTTCATCCGGTCCGTCTACCACGGCACGGGGGACCACTTCGCCGCCGGGCACAAGATGCTCACCGGCCGCTTCGGCTCCAACGCGGTCAACATCCCGTCGATGTATCCCTCGGTGGGCAGCTACGTTTCCCGCGTGCGCGGCTCCAACAGCCCGGAACTGCCCGCCTATGTGGGAGTGCCCGCGGCACACGCCATCTACGTCTACCCCGGCTACATGGGCGCCGCCTACATGGGTCCGGAGTATGACCCGTTCCAGGCGGATTGGGACAACCGGTACGTCGGCTCCGGCGACACGCGGAAGATCGGCACCCCGAAGCTCTTCAAAGCCTCGGCGGACACGCTCCGCCTGAGCAAGCGGCAGCACCTGCTGCAGCAGGTGGACACGCTGCGCCGCGACATGGACCGGGACGGCAGCATCGCGAAGCAGGACTACTACTCCCAGCAGGCGATGAACCTGCTGCTCTCCTCGTCGGTTCGGGAAGCGTTCGACCTGGACGCGGAGCCGGAGAAGCTCTCCGAGCGGTATGGCAAAAGCCCGTGGGCACGCTACACGCTCCTCGCGCGGCGGCTGGTGGAGCGCGGCGTCACCTTCGTAACGGTGGACATGCCGCACTGGGACATGCACTCCAGCCTGAAGACCTCCCACGAGCGGAGCGGTAAGGTGATGGATCAGGCCGTGGCTGCGCTCGTCTCTGACCTGGACGAGCGCGGAATGCTGGACCAGGTGCTGGTAGTGGTGATGGGTGAGTTTGGCCGCACCCCCAAGTTCAACAAGAACGGCGTCCCCGGCTCCGACCCGGTCCCCGGCCGCGACCACTGGGGCGATGCCTTCTCCGTAGCGATGGCCGGCGGAGGCCTCCGCAAAGGGCAGGTGATCGGCGCCACCAACCACCACGCCGAGCACCCGGTGGAAGACGCGCAAACGCCCGAAAACATCCTCGCCACCATCTACCACGTGCTGGGCGTGAACCCCCGCCAGGAGTTCCTGGACCGCCAGGCCCGCCCGATCCCCGTCCTCTCCGAAGGGGAGGCAATCAAGGGGTTAATCTAGGCAAGGGGTTTAGGGTTCAGAGTGCAGCCCCGGCCTCCCGCTCCGCCGAGTCATTGCGAAGGGAGCGAAGCGGAGTGCGGCAATCCCCACCGCGCCCAGGCAACCCAGAGCCCTTCGACGGAGAGGCACCCCACGCCGGAGGGGATTGCCACGCTGCGCTCGCAATGACTCTTCGTTTGCCGCTTCGTCTGGCACACGTCGCCACCCCACACCTCCAGGCGACTTGCAGCCCCTGGGGCCATCCGCTATGATCTCACCACCCGCCGTGGCGCCCCATGAACATTTGCCAGATCATCACTCCCTCCAAGATCGCGGGGGCCGAACGCTCTACCACCAGCCTCTGTGAGCATCTGCAGGCGGCTGGTCATCGCGTGGTGATCGGCTGTAAAGGCGGGAGCCCGCTGATTGCGGCGATGCGGGAGGTGGGCCTGGACTGCCGCCCGCTGCCGATTTCCGGCAAGCTGAACCTCCGCGCCGCCGGCGCGATCGCCGCCCTGGCGCGCGAGACGGGCGCGGCCGTGATCCACACCCAGCTCAGTACGGCAGCCATCCACGGCAGCCTGGCCGCGCGCCGGATGGGTCTTCCGTGCATCGCCCACGTGCGCGCGCTGAACAGCCCCTTCTGCTACCGGTTCGCCACCCGGGTCATCGCCGTCTCGCATGCAGTGAAAGACCACCTCGTACAGGGAGGGCTTCCGGCGGAGCGCATCGACGTGGTGTACAACGCTGTCGATCCAGGCCGATACTTTCTGCCGTGCACTCGGGAAGAGGCACGCCAGAAGCTAGGACTACCGGAAGGAGTGCCGCTCGTGGGGGTGATCGCGCACCTCACGGCCAAGAAGGGCCACTCCGTGTTCCTGGACGCCTTCGCCAGTGTCGTCACGCGCCATCCGCAGGCGCATGCGTTGTTCCTGGGCGACGGGCCGGAGAACGAGGCGCTGCACGCGCAGGCGAAGCGACTGGGGCTAGCGGAGCGCGTCGTCTTTGCCGGCTTCCAGGCGGACGTGCTGCCTTACTACGCGGCGCTGGACGTCGTCGTCCTCCCTTCGACGGAAGGAGAGGGGCTGCCCCGCGCGCTGCTGGAAGGCGGCCTGCTCCGGCGCGCCACCATCGGCACCCGCCTCTCCGGCACGCCGGAGATCGTGCTGGATGAAGAAACCGGCTTCGTGGTGCCGGTGGGAGACGCGCCAGCCCTCGCCGGACGGCTGGACACGCTGCTCGCCGACGCCTCCCTGCGAGAGCGGATGGGCGAGGCGGCGCACGATTACGTGGCCGCCACCTTCACCGTGGAGGCGATGGTCTCCGGTACATTGGCCTCCTATCAGAAGGCCGGAGCGCGCGGCTGACGCGATAGGTCCGCGACAGCGCTGTTACGCGAACTCCGTAGCGATCTCACGCTGCGGAGTGCGTACCTCGTCGAGAGCTACTCCGTCGTGGCGGGAAGCTCGATGTGCTGGCGCCGAGCGATGTCCGCGTAGCGGCGGATGGCACCCATCGACATCCGCCGCCGCTCCATGGCCTGATTGATCTTCAGGATCAACAGCTCATACACGTCCACGCCCGGGATATTCTTTTCCACGTAATCGAAGGCGCCGCGTCGCATGCACTCCACGGCGTTCCCCACGTTCCCGTAGGCCGTGAGTACGATGACTTCGCTGAAGATATCCCGGCTCAGGGCGGCTTCCAGCGTCTTTACTCCGCTCTCCGGGTCTTCCATCACCATGTCCGTGAGGATCAGGTCATAGGGCGGCTCGGCGGCGTGGATCTTCGCAATTCCATCCGCCTGTGAGCTGGCCTGCTCTACCTCGTAGCCCTCTCGGTTCAACCGGCGGACCACTGCGTCCCGTACTTCTTCTTCGTCGTCGATCACCAGTGCTCGATAGATCATTCTTTCCCCCAAAATGTCCCATAGGTAGGGAAGGCTGGAGATACCGAGTAAGGGAGTAAGGGAGTGTGGCACCAGGCCGTACTCTCACGGGCCGGGGCGGAGTCGTTTCTTCCCAACGCTCCACCACTCCAGTTCTCCATTACACCTCTCCCGCTGCCCCTCTCGTTCCCTGGGCTCAATGTGCGTCGTCGGAGCGCAGCGCCGGCAGGACGATGATGAAGTGAGCCCCCTCGCCGGGACGCCCTACTTCACTGATAGCGCCCTGATGCGCGTCCACGATCCCCTTTACAATCGACAGGCCCAGCCCCATCCCTTTGGAGCGGGTCGTGAAAAACGGTGTGAAGAGCCGCGCCTTGTTCTCGTTCGGAATACCCGGGCCGCGGTCCAGCACCTCCAGCCGGACCGCCCCGCCTGGGCGCGACCAGAGGCCGGTGAACGGCACGCTCGGATAGCGCTCTCGCTCTTCGGGCCCCCACGGGCCGGTAATGATGCGGATCTCGCCGCCGTCCAACTGGTGGTTCACCGCGTTCTCCAGTAACTCGGAGATGGCGCGGCGCAGCTTAACGGCGTCCGCCGAGACGCGCGGCAACTCATCGGCAAGCTCCACGTGCGCTTCCACCGCGCCGCCGCGGCCGAAGGTTTCGCGGACGGTGGAGGCCACTAACTCGTTCAGGTCCAGCGGCTTCAGGTCCAGGTGGGTCGCCATCAGGAAGTCGCGGAACTCCATGAGGATCTCTTCCAGCCGGAAGACGCCCGTTTTCGCCCGCTGCACCACGTCCAGCACTTCTTGCCTGGAGAACTCGGGCCGAGCCGCGAGGTACTCCAACTCGTTAAGCTGCCCTTTGAGCGCGAAGACCTTATTGCCGATCATGTGCGCGGAGCGGGCGGACATCTCCCCCCACGCGGCCATCCGCTCCATCTGCAGCTGCCGGTCCATCAGTGTCTGCTGGTTGATGGCCGCGCCCACCTGCCGGGCCAGCGTGGTGAGGAGCTTTTCGTCGCGTTCGGTAAAGTCGTTGCGGATTACGGAGCTGGCGAGCTTGCGCCGGACCACGCGTAGTACGCCCCACATCCCGGAGCGACTGTAAACCGGCGCCGCCAGGTATGACTCCAACGAGGCCTGGGGCAGCTCCGGGTACAGCCCGCGCCAGCGAGGATCGCTGCGCACGTCCGAAACACGGGTGGTTTGGCCGTGCTGCGCCACCCACCCGGTAAGCCCCTCCCCCAACTGGTAGGTCACGGTGCCGACGTAAGGCTGCAAGAGTTGGCCGGACGCGCGCAAGATGAGCCGGTCGCCATCCGGATTGAGCTGGAACAGGGAGCAATCGTCTGCCCGGAGCAGCTCGCCGGAGCGCTCGACCACGCATGCCAGCAGCTCATCCATGTCCGTGCTGCTCGCCAGCTCGTTGCCGATCTCGATGAGCGTGGCCTCACGGGCGCGGTAGTTGGCGACGCTGATGGCGATGGCGGCCTGGTTCGCGAGGGCTACGAGGAGTTGGAGGTCGCGCTGGCTGAAGGCGTCGATCTCTTCGCTCTCCACGTTGATCACGCCGATGGTGCGCCCGTCCCGGTTCACCAGCGGCACGGCGATCTCGCTGCGCACGTCCGGGAAGAACATCACGTAGTGCGGGTCTCGCCGCACGTCCCCCGTCACGTAGGGGACGCCGGAGCGCACCACGCGGAGAGTAATGCCCTTGGTCGGCTCGTCGGTGATCGGCATGGAACGCACGTGGCGCTCGTCCCAGCTCTGGCCGGCCGTAATGCGCAGCTCCAGCTCGCCCGTCGTCCGGTTCACCAATCCTACGAATCCGCGGGTGCCGCCCACCGCGGAGAGGCCCTCTTCGAGGATCGCCGCGAGCAGCTCATCGATGTTGAGGATCGAGCTGAGGAAGCGACCGGCACGGTAGAACGATTCCAGCTCCACCGCTTCCGCACCCACCGGTTGCGGTATCTCTTCTTCCTGCTCGCTCATGCACCCGGCCCCCAAGGATTTCGCTGCGTACGCCGAATGCTATTGTATCAACCTCGCGCGAATCGGTTTGCGCCATCTCGGGTGTATTGTCCGCCTGAAGCGCCGGCGCCGAGCAGTGGGCGGCGCCTCCCTTCACTTCCACCTCCTTGCATGCGGCCCCGCGCCCGGCGCCCAGAGGCCGCGAACGGTATGGCCCCGCGCCCTCCCGGCGAGATTGCCGCTGCCGCGGGGCCTCCACATTCGAGGAGGAATCCGCTATACTGGGGCGGTGCAAGGACGCGCGTGCCGCGTCCGTTTTTGTGCCTGGCCTCCGAAGCACGCTTTACGCGGCTTTCGCAAGTGAGGGACGGGTCTCCCGCCAGACGGCCTTCAACACCTGAACCCCCAATACCTGAACACCTGAATCCATGATTGCAGTATCTGACCTTACAAAAAGTTTCGGGACGCGCATTCTTTTCGAAGACGTCTCGGTAAAGTTCTTGCCCGGCAACCGGTACGGCCTCACGGGGCCGAACGGAGCGGGCAAGTCCACGTTCATGAAGATCCTCACGGGCGACGTGGAACCGTCGAACCGCGCGGTGATCAGCCGGCCGCGGCGGGTGGGCGTGCTGCGCCAGGACCAGTTCGCCTTCGATAACGAGCGGATCATCGATACCGTGATCATGGGGAACCAGATCCTCTGGAAGGCCGTGAAAGAGCGGGACGCTCTGGCCGAAAAGCCGGACCTCACCGATAAGGACCTGGAGCGCCTGGGCGACCTGGAGAACACCATCGGGGACGAGAACGGCTATATGGCCGAGATCGAGGCGGCGGAGATCCTGCGCGGCATCGGGCTGCCGGACGAGCGCCACGAAGACCTGATGAGCACGCTGCCCACGGACATGAAGTTCCGCGTGCTGCTGGCGCAGGCGGTGTTCGGCGAGCCGGAAGCGCTGCTGCTGGACGAACCGACCAACCACATGGACCTGGAGTCCATCCACTGGCTCGAGGGCTTCCTGCAGCAGTATAAGGGGACGATGGTCGTCATCTCGCACGACCGGCACTTCCTGAACGCGGTGTGCACCCACATCGCGGACATCGACTTCGAGACCATCATCACCTACCCGGGCGGCTACGACGACATGGTGCGCCAGAAGATCCAGGCGCGCCAGCAGATCGAGTCGAGCAACCAGGCGAAGGCGAAGAAGATCGCGCAGCTCCAGGAGTTCATCGCGCGGTTCGGCTCCGGGCAGCGGGCCAGCCAGGCCCAGTCGCGCCGCAAAGAAATCGTCCGCCTGCAGCCGCAGGACCTCAAGCGCTCCAACATCCAGCGCCCGTTCATCCGCTTCGACCAGCGCAAGCCGGCCGGCCGGGACGTGGTCACCACCGAGGGGCTCACGAAGGCGTTTGACGGCAAGGTGATCTTCGAAAACCTGAACCTGCAAATCCACCGGGGCGATAAGATCGCCATCATCGGCAACAACGGGGTCGGCAAGACCACGCTGCTCCGCACCCTCCTGGGGGAACTGGCGCCGGATAAGGGCACCGTGAAGTGGGGCACCGGCATGACCCGAGGCTACTACCCGCAGGATGCGCGCATCGAGGCACCCGCGGGGACCACGGCCCTGGAGTGGCTGACCCAGTTCGATACCTCCGGCGACCAGCAGGTGGTGCGCGGCATCCTGGGGCGGATGCTCTTCACCGGAGACGAAAGCTTGAAGCCGGTCTCCGCCCTCTCCGGAGGCGAGAACGCCCGCCTGCTCCTCGCCAAGTTGATGCTGGAGCAGCACCCGGTATTGATCTTCGACGAGCCGACCAACCACCTGGACCTGGAGTCGGTCAACGCCCTGGCCGAGGGGCTGTCCAGCTTCGAGGGGACGGTCATCCTCGTCTCGCACGACCGCGACCTGATCTCGGAAGCGACGTCCCGCGTGCTCTCGTTCACCGCGGACGCGCTGATCGACTATCCGGGCACGTACGACGAGTATGTGGAGCGGTATCCGCTGCCGGAAGCGGTCAGCGCGAGTAAGTGGTAGT
>Ga0255338_1001920_pt1 | contig 34822 bp, 25 predicted proteins | sample MeOH1_35cm_T4_19_FD_203715 | JGI IMG/M metagenome (GOLD analysis project Ga0255338, IMG submission 203715) | Sandy soil microbial communities from University of British Columbia, Vancouver, Canada - MeOH1_35cm_T4_195 | ecosystem: Engineered > Artificial ecosystem > Sand microcosm > Unclassified ...
TGCGCGACAAGGACTACATCGTCCGCGCCGGCGAAGTGATCCTGATCGACGAGTTCACCGGCCGCATGATGCACGGCCGCCGCCTGTCGGAAGGCCTGCACCAGGCCATCGAGGCCAAGGAAGGCGCTGTCGTCCAGCCCGAGAACCAGACCCTGGCCTCGGTGACGATCCAGAACTACTTCCGCCTCTATTCCAAGCTCTCGGGGATGACCGGCACCGCCGCCACCGAGGCCCAGGAGTTCGGCGACATCTACAAGATGGACGTGGCCGAAGTTCCGACCAACCGGCCGGTCAAGCGCATCGACGACGACGACGAGGTCTATCGCACCGCCGCCGAGAAGAACCGCGCCGTCGCCCTGCTGATCGAGGACTGCTACCGCCGCAAGCAGCCGATCCTGGTGGGCACGGTCTCGATCGAGAAGTCGGAGACCCTGTCCGAGATCCTGAAGGCCCACACCTTCGAGCTGGACGGCAAGACCATCAAGGGCATCCCGCACAATGTGCTGAACGCCCGCTTCCACGAGCAGGAAGCCAGCATCGTGGCGGACGCGGGCATCCCCGGCGCGGTGACCATCGCCACCAACATGGCCGGCCGCGGCACCGACATCCAGCTGGGCGGCAACGTCGACATGCGTCTGGCCGCCTGGCGCGAGCAGCAACGCGACGCGGGGATCGAGGTCACGCCCCAGCAGGCGCTGGACAAGAAGGCCGAGATCGAAGCCGACATCAAGGACCTCAAGGAACAGTCCCTGGCCGCGGGCGGTCTCTTCGTCCTGGGCACCGAACGCCACGAAAGCCGGCGCATCGACAACCAGCTCCGCGGCCGGACCGGCCGCCAGGGCGACCCGGGCCACTCCAAGTTCTTCCTGTCCTGCGAGGACGACCTGCTGCGCATCTTCGCCGGCGAGCGCCTCGACTCGATCATGCGCACCTTCGGCGTCCAGGAAGGCGAGGCGATCACCCACAAGTGGCTGAACAGCGCCATCGCCACCGCCCAGAAGCGCGTCGAGCAGCGCAACTACGAGATCCGCAAGAACCTGCTGAAGTACGACGACGTCATCAACGACCAGCGCAAGGCCGTGTTCGAGCAGCGCCAGGAGTTCATGGAGGCGACCGACCTCCAGGAAATCATCGCCGAGTTCCGCACCGACACCATCAGCGACCTGGTCAACCGCCACCTGCCGCCCAAGGCCTACGCCGAGCAGTGGGACGTGGAAGGCCTGGACGCCCATGTGCAGCAGTACCTGGGCCTACAGCTCCCGATCGCCGAATGGGCGGCCGAGGACGGCATCGCCAACGAGGAAATCGAAGAGCGCATCCAGAAGGCCGCCGAGGCCCGCGCCGCCGAGCGCAGCACGATGGTGGGCGACCACATGCGCACCATCGAGAAGAGCTTCCTGCTGCAGACCATCGACCTGCAGTGGCGCGAGCACCTGATGCACATCGACCACCTGCGCACGGTGATCGGCCTGCGTGGCTACGGCCAGCGCGACCCGCTGAACGAGTTCAAGACCGAGGCCTTCTCGCTGTTCGAGAAGCTGCTGCTCGACCTCCGCCAGAATGTGACCAAGTGGCTTATGACGGTGGAGTTCTCCTTCGAGGAGCCGCCGCCGCCCATGCACTCGCCGCAGACCTTCGAGGTCCACCTGGACCCGCTGACCGGCGAGAACGAACTGGAACGCGGCTTCGTGCCGGACGGCATCTCCGCCGAACAGCGGCAGGCCCTGCCGGTCACCGCCCTGCCCGACGGCTGGCAGGACACCGGCCGCAACTCGCCCTGCCCCTGCGGCTCGGGCAAGAAGTTCAAGCACTGCCACGGGGCGCTGGTCTAAGGCGCCCCGTTGCCGGACGCCGGGGAAAGGCGCTCAGGGTCACTCCGTTGATTTGACGGAGCGTTTCATGGCCGCCGCATTGCCCCGCGCCTGCATCATCGGAGCGGGCTGCTCAGGGTTCACGACGGCCAAGCGGCTGCAGGACCTGGGCGTGCCCTTCGACTGCTTCGAGATGTCCGACGACATCGGCGGCAACTGGTACTTCAAGAACCCGAACGGCCTGTCGGCCTGCTACGAGAGCCTGCACATCGACACCTCGAAGTGGCGGCTGGCGTTCGAGGACTATCCGGTCCCCGCCGATTGGCCCGACTTCCCGCACCACGCCCAGCTGCTGCAGTACTTCCGCGACTACGTAGATCACTTCGGGCTGCGGCCCAGGATCACCTTCAACACCGCGGTGACGCGTGCGGAGCGCACCGCCGACGGCCTGTGGTCGGTGACGCTGTCCACTGGCGCGACGCGGACCTACGACGTGCTGTTCGTGTGCAACGGCCACCACTGGGACGCGCGCATCCCCGACTATCCAGGCCGGTTCGACGGGCCGCACTTCCACGCCCATGAATACCGCGACCCGTTCGACCCCGTGGATATGCGCGGCAAGAACATCGTCGTGGTCGGCATGGGCAATTCGGCGATGGATATCGCCTCGGAGCTGGCCCAGCGTCCCATCGCGAAAACGCTGTGGGTGGCGGCGCGCCGTGGCGTCTGGGTGCTGCCCAAGTACATGGACGGCAAGCCGGCGGACAAGGCCTCCATGCCCCACTGGATGCCGCGCAAGCTGGGCCTCAGCCTCGCCCGCGCCAAGATCAAGAAGACCATCGGCCGGATGGAGGACTACGGCCTGCCCAAGCCCGACCACGAGCCGCTGGAGGCCCACCCCAGCGTCTCGGGCGAGTTCCTGACGCGCGCGGGCTGCGGCGATGTGAAGTTCAAGCCGAACATCGCCGAGCTGATGGGCAAGCAGGTGCGGTTCGAGGACGGCAGCGTCGAGGACGTGGACGCCATCGTCTACGCCACCGGCTACAGGATCACCTTCCCGTTCTTCAGCGACCCGGCCTTGAAGCCCGACGCCGAGAACCGCTTCCCGCTGTTCAAGCGGATGATGCAGCCCGGCGTACCCAACCTGTTCTTCATGGGTCTGGCCCAGCCGCTGCCGACCCTGGTGAACTTCGCCGAGCAGCAGGCGAAGCTGGCCGGAGCCTACCTGACCGGCCAGTACCGCCCGCCTTCGCCCGACGAGATGGCCGCGGTCACCAAGGCCGACGAGGCGCTGCACCTGGGCCCCTACTACAAGGCCGCCCGGCACACGATCCAGGTGGACTTCGGTCTCTACGTCCACGACCTGCTGAAGGAGATCGAGGTCGGCGCGAAGCGCGCCAGGGCGGCCGGCTACGCTCTTCCCGTCGCCGCCCGCGCCACGTTGGAGCCGGCGTAGGCCAGTCGGCCCGCGATCACCCGGGCGAGGCGGCGCACCCCCTCGTCGATGTCGGCCGGCGGCGGCAGGGAGTAGCTGAGGCGCAGCGTATTGGGTTGTGGGTCGACCGCGAAGAACGGCGCGCCGGGCACGAAGGCCACGCGCTCGTCCGCCAGGGCGGCCTCCAGCAGCTGGGCGCCGTCCAGCCCCTCGGGAAGCTGCAGCCACACGAACATCCCGCCCTGCGGCTTCGACCAGGTCACGCCCATCGGCATGTGGCGAGCCAGCGCCGTCTGCATGGCCGAGGCGCGCTCGCGATAGTGGGCGCGCAGGCGCTCCAGATGCGCGTCGTAGCCCTCTGCGACCACGCGGGCGGCGACCATCTGGTTGATGGTCGAGACGTGCAGGTCGCAGCCCTGCTTCAACAACACCAGCTTGTCGATCACCGGCCGGGGCGCGCAGACCCACCCCAGCCGCAGCGCCGGCGAGAGGGTCTTGGAGAAGGTGCCGCAGAAGAGCGTCCGCGCGTTCTCGATCCCGCCCGACCGCGCCACGTCCAGCGCCAGCAGCGACGGCTCGTCCGTCCCGGCGAAGCGCAGGTCGCGATAGGCCCCGTCCTCCACGACCACCACGTCGTGCGCGGCGGCGCGGTCCAGCAGCGCCTCCCGCTCGCGCCTGGGCATGGTGCGACCGGTGGGGTTGGCGAAGTCGGGCACCACATAGGCCAGCCGCGCGCCGGCCGGGACCTCGCCGTCCAGGTCCGCGTAGGCCGGCTCATAGGCGTTGAAGGCGCCCAGCGCGCCCATATACGTTGGCCGCTCGGCCAGCACCGTGTCGCCGCGACTCAGGAACAGCTTGCCGATCAGGTCCAGCGCCTGCTGCGAGCCGGCGGTGATGATGATGTTGCCCTCGTCGCACGGTGCGCCGCCCAGCGTCATCCGCTCGGCGATCCAGCGGCGCAGGACGGGAAGTCCCTCGCTCACCGAGTACTGCAGCGCCTGGGGCCCCGCGTCGGCCAGCACCTGCGCGTAGAGTTCCGAGATGCGCTCGGTCGGGAACAGCACGGGGTCGGGGATGCCGCCGGCGAAGGACAGGATGTCGGGCTGATCCAGCAGCTTCAGCAGCTCGCGGATCTCGGAGGCGCGGACGTGCGCCATCCGTTCACTGAAGCGGTCGTTCCAGGCGGTCATGGGGGTCTCCATCGGGCTGCGGATGGAGGGGTCTCAAGGCCGATCCGTCCGCGGGGTTTGCGGGGATCGGATGAGGTGAGCAGCTAGCTGCGCACGACCTCCCGACGCCCCGAAAGGGCGGCGGCTACCTTCGAAGTGAAAGCGAGGCGCAGGCTCATGATGCAGCGTCCATAACCGCTGAAAGCTTCGCTGTCACGGTCCAGTCCGGAGCAAGTGGACATCCTTCCCCTACCCCTCGGCTCGTCATGGCCGGGCTTGTCCCGGCCATCCATAGACACCGATCACGACGGGTTCGCGGTGACGCTCGCCAGCCCCACTCTCCGCACACCGGCGTTTCTGGGTCGCCGGGACAAGCCCGGCCATGACGAGGAGATAGGGGTTACCGCGTCACGATCGGGAAACCCGGCTTCGGCGCCGTCAGCATCCCCAGCAGCTTCGCCAGCGCCGCCTTGTCGCCCGCCGTCGACTGACCCGACAGGTCCGCGCCAGCCAGGGCGCCCGAGAGGAACTGTGAGCGCGGCAGGGTGAAGGTTCCGTCGGCCTTGCCGCTCTTCGGATCGGCCTCGTAGGTCAGGACGGCGTGCTTCACGCTCACCCGGAACCGCTCCTTGCGGTCGGGGAACACCAGGTCGACGCTCACCTGCCCGTCCCTGGCCTTCGCCGGGTCCAGGCGCACCGCCAGCAGGTCCAGCAACATGGGCGTGGGCGTATTGCGGATGAAGTCGAGCGAGGCGGACGCGCCGGGCGCGGCCGCCACGCCCTGGCGCAGTTCCTTGGCCCCGGTCAGGTACATGTTGCGCCAGATCGCGCTCTCGGCGGCGGCGGCCTGTCGATCGTAGGTCCTGGCCAGCAGTTCACGGGCCGCATCGTCCCTCGCGTCGGCCTGTACGATCCGGTTGGCCAGCTCCCCGGCCCAGCGGTCGTCGCCCTTGTCATAGGCGGCCTGAGCGGCGGCCAGCACCGTCGCGGGCCCGCCCATCATCGCCACATAGCGCGCCGCCTCATCGGCCGGCTCCAGCGGCGCGAGGTTCACCGGATTGGCGTCGTACCAGCCCATGTAGCGCTGATAGACCGCCCGGGAATTGAAGCTCATCGTCCCGTAGTAGCCACGGTTGTACCACTCGTTGTCGAGCGCCTCGGGCAGCCGGATCCGGTTGGCGATCTCCGCCGGCAGCCGGCCCTCGTTCATCAGCCGCACGGACTGGTCGTGCAGGTATTTGTAGGCGTCGCGGTGCTTGGCCAGATAGTCGGCGATCTCGCCCTGGCCGAACCGGGGCCAGCCGTGGCTGGTCATCAGGGTGTCGGTCTTGTCGCCATAGAGCCGCATGGATTCGGTGAGGTAGGCCGCCCACTCCTTGGCGTCCCGCACCAGGGCGCCGCGCGGGGTCAGAACGTTGTGCATCGTGGCGTTGGCGTTCTCCGCCAGGTCCAGCAGCTTCAGGTCCGGGAAGTAGAGGTTCATCTCGGCCGGCGCCTCGGTGTTCGGCGTCAGCTGGAACTGGATGCGCACCCCATCGATCGTCAGCTCCTGGCCGCTCCTGGTGATGTCGACATTGGGCGGGACCAGCCCCTGCGTCCCCGGCGCCACGGCCATGCCGATGCCGGAGTTCACCAGGCCCTGGGGCCCCTTCGGCAGCAGCGTGCCGAACTGGAAGCTGGCCCGGCGCTGCATGGCCGGCCCGGCGATGATGTTCTCGCTGACCGCATGCTCCAGGAAGCCATGCGGCGCGATCACCTGGACCTTGCCGGAGTCCACGTCGGCCTGCTCGACCATGCCGCGCGCGCCGCCGAAGTGGTCCACGTGGCTGTGAGTGTAGATCAGGGCCACCACGGGACGGGCGCCCAGCCTGGCATTGGCGAGGTCCAGGGCGGCCTTGGCGGTCTCGGACGCGGTCAGCGGATCGATCACGATCCAGCCGGTCTTGCCGGCGATGAAGGTGGCGTTGGCCAGGTCGAAGCCGCGGACCTGCCAGACGCCCTTGGCGACCTCGAAGAGGCCGTGCTTGGCCAGCAGTTGCGACTGGCGCCACAGGCTGGGGTTCACGCTGGCCGGCGCGGGGCCCTTCAGGAAGTCGTAGGCGGCGAGGTCCCAGACCACGCGGCCATCGACGGCCAGGATCTTCGGATCGGCGCGCGTGCCCACGAAGCCGCGCTCGGCGAAGGCGTAGTCCTGGCGGTCGGCGAAGTCCGGCGCCGCGGCCGCCGGCCAGGCCACGGCCATCAGGGCGAGCGCCGCCACCATCATCCCACGCATACTGTCCTCCTCCCGCATTTGCCCGGACCGTGGGCGCGCCGGGCGAGCTTGGCAACGGATAGGTGATTGCCGATCACCCACCTCGGGTCACCTGTCGGCGCGTTGAGTTGTCCGAAGGGCGCGGATGCCGGACAGTGGGCGCGATGAGTCCTCTCCCCGCCTCCCGCCGTGGCGTGCTGGCCGGCGCCGGCGCGCTCCTGTTGGCCGGGCCGGCAGGCGCTTCGGCGGGCTTCGGCGCCGGCGAGATCCGCAAGGTCCTGGTGCATCGGGTCGACATGCAGAAGCGCGGCACGGGCGCGGTCGTGGGGCTGCGGGATACCAAGGGCCGCTCGGCGGTGGCCTACGGCTCCACGCGCGTCGGCGGCCCGCCAGCGGATGTGCGCTCGGTCTTTCCGATCGCCTCGCTGACCAAGGTGTTCACAGCCCTCCTGCTCGCCGACGCCGTCCAGGGCGGACGCATGGGCCTGGACGACCCGCTGTCGAAACACCTGCCAGCCGGCGTGGTTGTACCCGACTTCCAGGGGCGTCCGATCACCCTGGCGCACCTGGCGACCCACGGCGCCGGGCTGCCGCTCAGGCCGCCCAACCTGCACGCCACCGACCCGGACGATCCCTACGCGGGCTACACCACCGCCGACCTCTACGCCGGCATCTCGGCCTTCAAGCTGACCCGCGCGCCGGGCGTTGAGTTCGAATATTCCAACTTCGCCTATGGCCTGCTGGGCCAGGCCATCCAGCACCGGCTGGGGCGCGGCTACGGCGAACTGATCCGGGAGAAGATCACCGACCCGCTGGGCATGGCGGACACCCGCCTGGCGCCGCCGGCCGCGGACGACCCTCGCCGAGTGCAGGGCTACGACACCGACCTGAAGCCGACGCCACCCTGGGATTTTGCCGCCCTGGTCGAGACCGGCGGCCTGTTCTCGACCGTCACCGACGTCATGACCTTCCTCAGCCTCTGGATCGGGCCGGACAAGACCGCGCTCGGCCCGGCCGCCCAGGCGATGCTCACGCTCGACCGGCCGGGTGATTCCAAGGACATCCGCATGGCCCTGGGCTGGCGGATCGTCCGGGTCGGCCAGCGCCGGGTGGTCTGGAGCAACGGCTCCACCGGCGGCTGCCGCGCCTTCATGGGCTTCTGCCCCGAGGACCGGACCGGCGTCGCGGCCTTCAACAACGCCCAGACGGCGATGGGGGTCGACGACGTGGGCCTCCGCTGGCTCGGCGTGGACCAGCACATCGACCTGAGCGTCCCCGTCCCCCACGTCGAGGTCGCCCTGACGCGGACCCAGCTCGAGCGCCTGGCGGGCCTCTACTGGCTGGCCGACGACGACACGATCATCATCCGGTTGGAGGGCGGCACCCTCATGGCCCAGATCGGCAAACAGGTTCTGCCGATCTATCCCGAGAGCCCGACGAAATTCTTCTTCAAGGCCGCAGACGCTCAGATCGAGTTCGTACCCGGCGGCCTCGTCCTCAGTCAGGGCGGCCAAACCTGGCGCTACACGCGGCGTCCCTAGGCGCAAACGCCTCCCGGTGCGGGACACGCCCGCGACCGGGAGGGCTTCGCGTCCGCCGTCAGGCGATCCAGTCGATGGACATGGTCCTCAGGGCGACGACCGCCTCGCCGTCGAAGCCGAAGGCCATGGGCATGATGGAAGCCCCGCCCTCAGTCGGCATCGGATAGGGCAGGATGTGGAATTCGCCGTCGCCCGGCATGGGGAACGGCAGGATGTGGACCTCGCCATCGTTCGGCGGCGAGATCACGCCAGTGTCGTCGGGCGCGATCTCACCGCGCTCGTGGACGATCACGAAGCCGTCCTCCTGGCCATCGCCGTCGAAGTCGATGGAAACGCGCTGACCGCCCTTGCCGTCGTCCTCGCGGCCCAGCTCCGCGGCCTTGTCGCCCAGCTGGCTGAGGTCCAGGCGGTCGCCGTCCTGGAAGTCCATGATGATCCCCAGGTGCTCGGGCCCGTCCAGGTCCTCGCCGATCGAGGTGAGGACGAAGGTGTCGTTCCCGCCGCCGCCGAAGGCCGCGCCGCCGCCCACCGTCAGGACGTCGTCGCCTTCGCCGCCGGTGACCATGCGCAGGCGGGTGTGGCCGGCCGGATCGGGCTCGCCCGGCAGCGTCGGCATGGGGAACGGCAGGGCGTCGACCGGCAGGGGGGTGACGCCGGTGATCGGCGCCGTCCCGCTGGAGATCGCGTTACCGGAATCTAGGGTAGGCATACTGGTCTCCTGAACTCCCCCTGAGAGGCCCAAGCTGTGCCTCGGACCGCGCGCGGAGTCCAGTAGTTACGCAACGCGTTTATATGAACTTCCTGCGACGCGCGCTGACCGCCGTTCGTCCGCGGCCGACTTGACTCGCGGCCCGCCCGCCCCTCGCATCGCCAATGGGTTAGGGGAGATTCCGATGGGTGCGTTGCGACAGGTCGTGGTGGGATTGGCGGCCGCCCTGTGCCTGGCCGCGCCGGCCGCGGCGCAGACCGAGGCCCAGAAGGCCGCCTTCGCCCAGATGGACCCGGTGTTCGCGACGTTCTTGGCCGAGCGGCACGCGCCGGGCCTGGTCTATGGCGTCGTGGTGGACGGCAAGCTGGCCTATGTGCGGACGTTCGGCGTCCAGGACACGGCCACCAAGGCGCCGGTGACCGCCGACACCGTCTTCCGCATCGCCTCGATGTCGAAGAACTTCACGGCGCTGGCGGCGCTGAAGCTGCGCGACGAGGGCAGGCTCGCCCTCGACGCCCCGGCCGAGACCGTCATCCCCGAGCTCAAGAGCCTGAAGTATCCCACCACCGACAGCCCGAAGATCACGGTGCGGGATCTGCTGACCCACAACGCGGGCTTCGTCACCGATGACCCCTGGGGCGACCGCCAGCTTCCCATGAGCGAGGCAGACTTTACGAAGTTCGTGGCCGCGGGCGTCCCGTTCTCGCGAGCGCCGGGCATGGCGTTCGAATATTCCAACTTCGGCTATGCCCTGGCCGGCCGCGTGGTGACCAACGCCTCCGGCCGCAACTACGCCGACTACATCGACGGCGCCTTTCTGAAGCCGCTGGGCATGGCCTCGAGCGGCTACGACCTGGCGAAGGCGCCGAAGGGGCGCCTCGCCGTCGGCTACCGCTGGCAGGACGCCAAGTGGGTGGAGGAGCCCGCGCTGGGCCCCGGCGCCTTCGGGGCCATGGGCGGGCTGATGACCAGCGCCAACGACTATGCCCGCTACATGGCCTGGGAACTGGCCGCCTGGCCGCCGCGCGACGGGGCCGAGGACGGCGTCCTGAAGCGATCCAGCATCCGCGAGATCGTGCGCGGGCAGAACTTCATCGGCGTCGCGGGCCGCAGGGACCGCAACGACCCGGCCGATTGCGACCGCGCCCGGGCCTACGGCCTGGGCACGATCGTCTATTCCGACTGCGTGCTGGGCCCGCATTTCACCCACTCCGGCGGCCTGCCGGGCTACGGCTCCAACGTGCTCATGCTGCCGGAGCGGGGCGTCGGCGTGTTCGCCTTCTCCAACCTGACCTATGCGCCGGTATCGTTGGTGGTGCGCGACGCAACCATCGCCCTGGTCAAGACCGGCGCGTTCCCCGTGCGAGCCAGCCCCCCGAGCGCCGGCCTCCAGGCCATGGCCGCGGCCGTCCAGCGCATATACGCCGCCGGCGACGTGCTGGCGGCTCGCGACGCCCTGGCCATGAACGTCCTGCTGGATCGCGACGCGCCGCGCCGCAACGGCGAGATCGCGGCCCTCAAGGCCAAGCTGGGCGCCTGCCGCGCCGCCGAGCCGATCACGGCCGACAACGCCATGTCCGGAATGCTGACCTACCCCTGTGAGCGCGGGACGCTGCGGGTGCGGGTCATCCTGGCGCCCACCGCGCCGGCGTCGCTGCAGATGGTGGAGTTCTCGAGCTAGTGGTCCCCGGCCGCGAACTTCGGCTGCCCGCGCTTTTCCTGGCGGCGGCCTTCGCCGGCCATAACTTCGAGGAGGGCCTCGCCTACCCCGCCATGCGTGGCGACATCGCCGCCAGGGTCCACGAACTGGGCCTGCCTTGGTGGTCGCCGCAGGGCGCGGCTTTCTCCGCCGCGCTCCTGGCCCTGACACTCGCGGCGTCCGCGGCCATGCTGTGGGCGGCGCGCAGCCCGCCGACGCGCGCTAAGCGGACGCTCATTCGGGCGCTGGCCTGGGTGATGCTCGCCAACGTGCTGCTGCCGCACGTACCGGCAGCCTTCGCCCTGAGGGGCTACACGCCGGGCCTCGTCACCGCCCTGGCCGTCAACCTGCCCCTGTCGCTCTGGATTCTGCGCACGACCCGCGCCGGCTAGGCCGGCCGGACGATATGGCCCTCGTCGGGGCTGACCTTGCCCGCCACCACGTCGCCGTAGAGCGCCTGCAGGGCGTCCGGGCCGGTGTGGTGCTTCAGGCTCAGCCAGGGATTGCCGGCGATGAAGTCCTTGAGGCCGGCCGCGAACCGCAGGTCCAGCTCGGCCCCGCCCCAGTCCTTCATCCGCTGGCGGATGCGGTCGGGGGCGAAGAAGAACACCTGGGCCGGCCCCACCGTCTGCGGCGGGCCGCCCCTGGCCTCCCAGTGGGTGACGCCCACCACAAGGCTGACGATCAGGGCCTCGCCGAAGGTCTCGTGGACGTCGCAGGTGACGGCGCTGCGGCCGGCGAAGTCCACATAGGCCACGGGCGCCTCGGCCGTCAGGCCGCCGATCGCATCGTAGGGGACGACCTGGTCGTAGAGGCCGAGGCCGCTCAGCAGCTCCACATGGCCGGGTGAGGTCAGGCCGATCACCTTCACGCCGCGCTTGCGGGCCAGCCACGCCAGGCCCATGGCCGTCTTGCTGGACGCGCTGGAGAGCACCAGCGTCTTGAGCGGCGTCTCCGAGAGCTGGTCGTCCAGCAGGAAGCTGGTCATGAACAGCGGCCGCAGCAGCGAGCGCCAGTCGTCGTCCGCTGCAGGCTCGGCGACCTGATAAGCGTTGTAGGTCGGCGGCAGTTCGGCGCGGTGGGCCGAGACCTCCACATAACCGACCGGACGCCTCTCCAGCCGGGCCACCGTGTGGCTCGACATGGGCCAATAGCCGAACAGGCGCAGCCCCTCCGGCGCCTCGGGCGCCTTCGAACGCACCACCCGCGCGAAACCCCAGACCGGAATCCGGCCCAGGCCCTCGGGCGCGGGGAAGAACTTCCAGTAGCCGATCTGGTCGCCGACGGCGCCGTAAGTGACGTTGTTGGCGGTGAGCGCGAAGCTCTCCACAACCAGCATCGCCTCTCCCTCGGCCAGCGGGACCTCCGGGTCAGAGGGAGCGAACCGCGTCTTGCGCAGGTTCAGCCGATCGACGAGGAGGTCCCAGCCACGCATCAGAAGCTCGCCCAGTTGCCGTGGAAGCCGAACGGCATCCTACGCGGCATTTCGGCGATGGCGATGGGCCCCTTGGCGATGTCCTGAGCCTCGAACACCGCCAGGTCCGAACGGTTCTCGCCCGCCCGCCAAAGCACCGCCGTCAGCCAGCCGTCGCCTTCGGCCGCGTCGGCCGAGCGGGGCACGAACACGGGCTCGGAAGTAAGATCGCCGCCCGACAGTTCGTAGAGCTGGCGCTTGCCCGTCTTGAGGTCCAGGTGGGCGATGGCGCACTGCTTGATGGTGCCGCTGCCGGTCGGATCGGCCGCGTACCAGCCGTGCCGGTGTTTCAGCGTCTCGACGCGCGGATCGACGCGGGGGAACTCGCCGTCCAGGTCGTCCAGCGGCGTCTCCTTGATCGCGTCCGAGGCGCCGTTCAGGTCGAAGGTCCAGCGCACCAGCCGCGCCGCGGCCTTGTCGCCCGGCGAGCCGTCGGCCTTCGGGAACAGCGGGGCGACGTCGTAGCGCATGACGTCGCAGAAGATCTTGCCGTCCTCCTCCCAGGAATTCAGCGGGTGGAAGACGTAGCAAGCCTCGGTGTTGAACCAGCGGATCGTCGAGACATCGGCGTCGCGGCGCATGACCCCCACGTAGCTGCCCTTGTCCGGCTCCCAGGCGAAGGCCGGCTTTCCGCTCATGGCCCGCTCCAGGCTGGCGGTGAGCGGCAGGATCGGGAACAGCGCGTGGTTCTCGGTGACCATGAAGTCGTGGACCATGCAGGCGAAGGGGGCCTGGAAGTCCTGGCGGCGCACCAGCGAGCCGTCGGCCGCGGTGACCCCATAGCTCATCCCCGCCGACAGCGGCATCTGGCCCACGCCATAGGCGAACCAGATCATCTCCCCTGTCTTGGGGTCGAGTTTCGGGTGGGCGGTGACCTTGCCCTTGAACTCGCGGTCGTAGCCCTTGGACTCCAGCGTCCGGGGGTCCATGGCGAAGGGGTGGTGGCCCTCCTCCAGCGCCAGCAGCTTGCCCGCGTGCCAGACGATGTTGGTGTTGGCGACGCCGCCCTCGTTGCCCATGGCCAGCGGATCGGTGGTCATCGGATTGCCGAAGCTGCCGAACAGCGAGCGGCCGTGCTCGTGCTCCAGCTCCCACTTGGGCGTGCGGACATAGCGGTTGCGGTAGCTGACCTTGCCGTCGGCCACGTAGAATCCGTGGACCATGCCGTCGCCGCCGAACCAGTGGTGGTTGGGGTCGCGGGGCTCGTACTGCGGGTTCGGGCCGATGCGGAACAGCGCGCCGCGCAGGCCGGCCGGCATCTCGCCCTTCACCGTCAGGTCGAAGTCGTCTTCCGAACGCACCGGGGCGAAATTCCCCGCCAGATACGGATTGATGCGCACATCGCCGTCCATGGTCGCTCCTCCAGAGTTCTCTTGTGTAACTTACGTTGTAAATTTTTGCGGGAGGACGTACCCCTTGGCAAGCGTTTTCTGCAGCAGACGAGTCGAATGCCGCGTGTCCTGACCGAGAGTGACGTCGCCGATTTCCGCGAGCGCCTGTGCGCCGCCGCCGAGCGACTGTTCGCCGAGAAGGGCCCGGATGCGGTGACCATGCGCCAGCTGGCCTCGGCGCTGGGCGTCTCGCCCATGACCCCCTACCGCTACTTCGCCGACAAGGACGACATCCTGGCCGCCGTGCGCACCAACGGCTTCAACCAGTTCGCCGCGGCGCTGGAAGCGGCCCGGGGCAAGGCCAAGAGCGCGCGGGCCAAGGCCGCGGCGGTGGGCGACGCCTACGTCCGCTTCGCCTTCGAACATCCACATACCTACAAGCTGATGTTCGACCTCAACCAGCCCATGGACGACGCCTATCCCGAGCTGGTGGAAGCCGGCCGCCGCGCCCACGAGACCCAGACCGCCTGGGTCAAGGACCAGATCGCCGCCGGCGAGATGGAAGGCGATCCCCAGCAGATCGGCGCCATGTTCTGGGCCGCCACCCACGGCGTGGTCGTACTGGAGATGGCCGGCAAGCTGCCGGCCGGCGCCGCCCGCGAGCTGCACCACCAGCTCAGCTCGACCCTGGCCAAGGGGCTGAAGCCTGGCGCTTGACGCGCCCTGGGGAAAGCTTGCGACCTTGCCAGCACGTTCGGGAGGCGCGCCATGGCTGAGATCAAACCCTTCGAGGTCCGCTGGACCGAGGCCGAGGTCGCCAAGGTCCTGGACCAGGTGCGCGCCTATCCGTGGCCGCCGGCGCCGGAGGTTCCCGACGGTTGGGCCTACGGCTGCGACGGCGCCTACCTGAAGGCGCTCTGCGCGCACTGGACCGACGCCTACGACTGGCGCGCCGCCATGGCCGACCTCAACCGCTTCCCGCAGTTCACCGCGCGGGTCGAGGACTACGACCTCCACTTCCTGCATGTGGTGGGCGAGGCGGGCGGGCGCCGTCCGCTCATCGTCACCCACGGCTGGCCCGGATCGCACTACGAGTTCTGGCGGGCGATCGAGAAGCTGGCCTTCCCGTCCCGGTTCGGCGGCGACCCGGCCGACGCCTTCGACCTGGTGATCCCGTCCCTGCCCGGCTTCGGCTTCTCGTCGAAGCCCAGGCGGCCGATCGGCCAGCGGACCACGGCGCGCCTGTTCAACACCCTGATGACGCAGGTCCTGGGCTACGGCAGCTACCTGGCCCAGGGCGGTGACTGGGGGGCCATGGTCACCTCGTGGCTCGGCCGCGACCACGGCGCCCACGCCCGGGCCATCCACCTGAACATGCTGGGCTTCCGGCCGCACGGCGGCCCCACGAACGAGGCCGAGGTCGCCTGGGCCACGAAGCAGGCGGGGGCCATGGAGGTCATGGGCGCCTATTTCCGCCTGCAGGTCTCCAAACCGCAGTCCATCGCCTGGATGGGCGCCGGCAACCCGGTGGGCCAGGCCGCCTGGATCGCCGAGCGCTTCCACGACTGGTCGGACCTGAGCGCCAAGTCGATGGACGAGGCCTATCCGAAGGACCGGCTGCTCACCAACATCATGATCTATGTGATGACCGGCAGCTTCACCTCGGGCGCCTGGTACTACCGGGGACTGGTGGAGGAAGGCGGCCTGGCCTTCGGACCCGGCGAGCGCCTGGAGACCCCCACGGCCTTCGCCAACTTCCCGGGCGAGCCGCTCTATTCCGCCCCGCCCCGCAGCTTCGCCGAGCGCGCCTACAACGTCGTCCGCTGGACCGACATGCCCAGCGGCGGCCACTTCGCGGCGATGGAGGAGCCCGACTTGTTCGTCGACGAGGTCCGCGCCTGGGGCCGAGAGACCTGACCCCAACGCTCGTCATCCCACGGTCGCGCGCAGCGCGATCCGGGGGACCCAAGCTGAGGCCGGGACCGGTCGCCGGTCGGCTTGGGTCCCCCGGATCCGCCTGCGGCTGACCGTGGATGACGACGGAGTTGTTGTAGGGCTACAAGCCACGCCATGGCCCGCTACGACTTCGCTTCCGACAACACCGCCCCCGCCGCGCCGGAGGCCATGGACGCGGTCGTGGCCGCCAACAACAGCGGCTTCACCTCGGGCTACGGGACCGACACTGTCAGCGCCCGGGCGGCGGACCTGGTGCGGGCGTTGCTGGACGCCGACGCCGAGGTGCGGTTCGTCACCTCAGGCACCGCGGCCAACGCCATCTGCCTGGCGACGCTGTGCCGACCGTTCGAGGCGGTGCTGGCCCATGAGCACGCCCACGTGGCCACCGACGAGACCGGCGCTCCAGGCTTCTTCGGCCACGGCCTGCGGATCGCCGGTCTGCCCGGTCCCTCCGGCCGGATCGACCCCGCAGGCCTCGACGCGCCGCTGGCGGCTCCCGACCAGCCCCACTGGCAGCCGCCGGCCGCACTCTCGGTCACCAACGCCACCGAATACGGCACGGTCTATTCCGCCCAGGCGCTGAAGGCCCTGATCGCGCCTGTGAAGGCGCGGGGCTACGGCGTCCACCTCGACGGCGCGCGGCTGGCCAACGCCGCGGCGGCGGGGTTCGACGTGAAGGCGATCAAGGACCTGGGCGTCGACCTGCTGGTGATCGGGGGGACCAAGGCGGGCATGACCCCCACCGAGGCCATCGTGCTGTTCGACAGGTCGCTGGCCCGCAGATTCGACGCTCGCCTGAAGCAGGGCGGCCAGTTGCCGTCCAAGGGCCGGTTCTACGCCGCCCCGTTCATCGGAATGCTGGAGGACGGCGCCTTCGTGCGCCGCGCCGCCCACGCCAACGCCATGGCCCGCCGGCTGGCCGCCGCCATGCCGTTCCGCCTCACCCACCCGGTGGAGGCCAACGCCGTCTTCGTCGAGATGGACGATCCGACCCTGGCCCGCCTCCATGCCGCCGGCTGGTTCGTCTACCGGTTCCTGGACGGGTCGGTGCGGTTCATGTGTTCGTGGGCCACGACCGAAGCCGCGGTCGACGAATTGGCCGAAGCGCTCCGTCACATCACCTGAATCACTATTACAGCCAAGTTACAGGGCTCGGGGTCAGGTTTGCCCCAGTTGGCCCTATGTGTGGCGCCATCGCCGCACATGATGGAAAAACTGTAATGTTACACGACCGCTAGTCGCGACTGTGGCGGCTTTTCGTTGCTCGCATGTCGGGTGCGTGACAGCTTTCGCGCTCACCGTCAGGTGTGGGCTCCTCCGTACGTCGTCGTTCAGTTACGCCGACGCCCTGGAGGATCATGCGCTTGCGGGAACATGCGCCGGCCCCGGCCGGCGCGATTGAAACCCGTTCCCAGGCCGGGGGGCCGTAAGAATGAAAGTCCAAATGAACACCATGCTTCGAAGCGCGCTGCTCGCGTCAGCCGCCTCCGCCAGCCTGTTCGCTGTGCCGACCTTTGCCCAAGCCCAGGCCGCCGGCGAAGGCGTCGATGTGGGCGAGATCGTCGTCACCGGTTCGCGGATCCGCCGCGACACGTTCAATGCGCCGCAGCCGCTGTCCATCATCTCGGCCGAGTCGATCCGCGAATCGGGCAACACGGCGATCGGCGACGTCCTGCTCGAACAGCCGAACATCAACCCCGCGACCAACCAGCAGAACTCGTCGGGCACCCTGTTCCTGGCCGGCCAGACGCGCGCGGACATCCGCGGCCTCGGCCCGACGCGCACCCTGGTCCTGATGGACAACCGCCGCCTGCCGTTCTCGGACGCGTCCTCGCCCGGCGTCGACCTGAACACCATTCCCTCGCTGATGGTCGAGCGGATCGAGACGATCGCCGGCGGCGCCTCGGCCGTCTACGGCTCGGAAGCCATCTCGGGCGTCGTCAACTTCATCATGAAGAAGCAGCAGGACGGCCTTGAGCTCGACCTGCAGGGCGGCATCGCCGAACCGGGCGACGGCGAGGAAATGCGCCTCGGCTTCAACTGGGGCAAAAAGCTCTTCAACGATCGCCTGAACATCCTGATTGGCGGCGAGTACGCCTCCCAGGACAAGATCATGCAGAAGGACCGGGACTCCTTCCCCGGCGTTCGTCGTGACGCGCGCGTGACGCCGCAGACCATCATTCCGGTGGCGCGCGCGAACACCTCGCCCTTCGCCACGTTCCAGCTGACCGGCGGGGCCCTGGGCACGGCCCGCGCCGTGACCCGGGACGTCCGCGACAACGGCGCTTCGATCGTCCGTCTATCGGCGGCCTGCTCGACGGCTACCGTGCAACCGGACTGCCAGGACGAGTCCCTGTTCTATTCGACGATCTACAACACGCTGCAGGCCAAATCGAACCGCGCCGTGCTGCGGACCTACGTCGAATACGACGTGACCGAAAACTGGAAGGCGTTCGCTGACATCAGCTACGTCAAGGGATCGGGCTACGGCATCTTCCAGCCGGCGTTCTCGTCGGCGGCAGGCGGCGGCACGATGCCGGTCGTCCTTCGCGGCGACAACGCGTTCCTGAACGGAGGCGGGACCACTGCGGCCCAGCTGCGCGCCGAATGGCTCGCGGCCGGCAAGACCTTCACCCAGGGCTCGACCGCTCAGGTCGGCAAGTTCTGGCAGGAGTTCGGTGGTCGCGACGTGAAGACCGAGCGCGAGCAACTCAAGCTGCTCGGCGGTATGGAAGGCAAGTTCGAGACCTTCGGCCGCGGCGTGAACTGGGACGCCTATGTCCAGTACTCGGAGCTGGACGGCTCCACGATCTCGTACGGCGTGCCGAACGTTCTTCGCGTCCAGCAAGCCACCGACGCGGTGGTGGTTAACGGCGCAGTTGTTTGCCGTGACGTCGCCGCCCGCGCCGCCGGCTGCATTCCGTGGGACCTCGTGAACGGCGCCAGCCGTGAAGCCATCAACTATGCCAATGCGACCGCCACCTCCGACCAGAAGATCAAGCAGACGGTCGCTGGCCTGAACTTCGCGAGCGAGCTGTTCGACCTGCCCGCCGGTCCGGTGGGCGTCGCCGGGGGCGTCGAGTACCGCAAGGAAGTCAGCCAGTTCGTTCAGGATCCGCTGTCGGCCTCCGGCGCGCTGTTCTTCAACGCGATCGGCACGCGCGAAGGCTCCTTCAACGTGAAGGAAATCTTCGGCGAAGTCCGCGTTCCGCTTCTGAAGGACGTGCCGTTCGCGGAAGACCTGAGCGTCGAACTGGCCGGTCGCATCGCCGACTACTCCACGATCGGCGGCACGGACCAGTACCGGATCGTCGCGAACTGGGCGCCGGTGAAGGACATCCGCTTCCGCGCGTCGCAAGCGACCGCCGTCCGGGCTCCCAACATCGTCGAGCTGTTCGCGCCACAGGGCCGGAACTTCACGACGACCGCCGTGGACCCCTGTGACGCCGCCGTGTTTGCTGGCGCTTCCGCCGCTCAGCAAGCCGCGCGCCGCGTCACCTGCGCCGCCGCGATCCCGGGCTACAACCCGCTCACCTTCCAGTCGAACTTCGGGCCCTCGCGTCCGTCGCTCGCGCTGCTGCAGGGCGGGAACCCGGATCTCGGGCCGGAGAAGGCCACCACCTACCAGTACGGCGTCGTGATCCAGCCCCGCTGGGTTCCGAACCTTCAGATCTCGGTGGACTTCTTCAAGTACAACATCACCGACCAGGTCGGCTCGGTGCCGATCAACACGCTGTTCCAGGCGCTCTGCTACGACGATGCGACGACGCCGTACTCGTCCAACGAGTTCTGCGCCCAGATTCGTCGCGACCCGACGGGCCTGAACGGCGGCGCGGTCCCCGGCGGCGTCGCCGAGGTCACGCTCGTTCAACAGAACGTCGCCAGCGTGAAGGTCGAGGGCTACGACTACTCCGTCGCCTATAACTTCGAGACTGAAGATGTGTTCGGTCAGGATTACGGCCGGGTCCAGATGCGTCTCGACGCCACCTGGATGTACCGGTTCGCCCTGCAGGGCCTCCCGGGCCAGGCCTACACTCAGCTCGCGAACACCATCAACAACGCGACGCCCGAGTGGAAGGCAAACGGCTCGGTCCGCTGGTCGAACGAGAGGTTCTCCGCCACCTGGAGCACGCTCTACTTCGGCTCGATGATCGCCAACAACGCTTTCCTGCCCAACCAGCTGGAGCGCTATAAGACCGGCGACTACTTCCGCCACGATCTTCGGGGCACCTACAAGGTCAACGACGACGTGACGCTGCGGGCCGGGATCATCAACCTGTTCGACAAGAATCCGCCGAACATCCCGGACAACAGCATCAACACGGGCACGGGCACCGGCTCGTCGCAGTACGACAACCGCGGCCGGTTCTTCTTCGTCGGCGCGAACATGAACTTCTAAGTCGAGACGGCTGGGGCCTTCGGGCTCCGGCCAGTTCCCGAGGAGACATAGTGAAAGAGCCGCCGGGTCGCCCCGGCGGCTCTTTTGCTTTCTCTTCCCTCCCCTTCGTGGGGAGAGAAAAGCAGTTACTCCGCCGGCTGCAGGCTCTTCCTCACCACCGCGCCGCCCAGGCGGCTCACGATGATCTCCTCGGCCTCGCGCATCATGCGGCTGATCAGCTCGGCGCAGGTGGGGATGTCGTGGATCAGGCCCTGGACCTGGCCGGCCGACCAGATGCCGTAGTCCGGATCCCCGGCCTCGTAGACCACCTTGCCGCGGGCGCCGGCCACCAGGTCCTTCACGTCCTCGAACTTGGCGCCGCCGGCGCGCTCGATGGCCACCACCTGGTCGCTCACCGCATTCTTCGCCACGCGGGCGGTGTTGTGCATGGTCCGGAAAATCAGGTTGGTCTGGCGCTCGTCGTTGGCGACGATCTGCTCCTTCACCTTCTGGTGGATCGGGCTCTCGACCGTGGCCATGAAGCGGGTGCCCATGTTGACGCCCTCGGCCCCCAGCGCCAGCGCCGCCACCAGGCCGCGCGCGTCGCCGAAGCCGCCGGACGCGATCATCGGTATCTTCACCTTGTCGGCCGCCGCCGGGATCAGGATCAGGCCGCCGATGTCGTCCTCGCCGGGGTGGCCCGCGCACTCCAGGCCGTCGATGGAGATGGCGTCCACGCCCATCCGCTCCGCCGACAGGGCGTGGCGGACGGCGGTGCACTTGTGGATCACCTTGATCCCGTGCGCCTTGAAGTGGTCGACGTGTTCCTGCGGCTTGTAGCCGGCGGTCTCGACGATCTTCACGCCGCTATCGATGATCGCCTGGCGGTACTCCGCATAGGGCGGCGGGGTGATCGCCGGCAGGATGGTCAGGTTCACGCCGAACGGCTTGTCGGTCAGCTTGCGGCACCGGTCGATCTCGCGGCGCAGGTCGTCGGGCGTCGGCTGGGTGAGCGCGGTGATGAAGCCCAGCCCCCCGGCGTTGGCCACGGCCGCCACCAGCTCGGCGCGCCCCACCCACTGCATCCCGCCCTGCACGATGGGGTGCTCGATCCCGAAGGTTTCCGTGAACCGGGTCCTAAGCGCCATGAGACGTCCTCCAAACGTTTGTTTGGGACAGTTGAAACCCCGAACCCAGCGTCAAGCAAGCGCGGGCGACGCCGGGTCCAGCTCAGAGGCCAGCCAGTCGACGAACAGGCGCGCCGCCGGCGACAGCGGCCGGACCGCGTGCGGGATCGCCGCGAAGCCCTCGTCGAACCGCACGGCTTCACCCAGGGCGACCAGCCGGCCCTCGGCCAGTTCGCGCTCGACCAGCCGCCGCTCCACCAGCGCCACGCCCAGGCCCGCCGCGGCCGCTTCGATGCAGAGGTGCGAGTGCGGGAAGGCCATGGTTGAGGCGGCCGCCGCCTCGCGGCCCGCCCGGCGCGCCCACAGGTCCCAGGCGCGCGACGTGTGCTCATGCACGATCCGGCAGGTCGCCGAGAGCCCGCCATCGGCGTCGATGCGGGCGGGATAGTCGGGCGCCGCCACGGGCACGAACATCGCCTCCCCCAGTCGGATGGCGCGGGCGCGGTCCGCCTCGGGATAGCCCTGCCAGTCCCAGAGGACGATGATGTCCGCGTCGGTCTCGTGCCGCATCTCCCGCGCCGAGGTCATCGACAACCGCACGCGGATCTCCGGGTGCGCCCGCGCGAACCCGCCCAGGTGCGGAGCCAGCCAGCGGGTGGCGAAGGTGGCGCTGCACGCCACATGGACGGTGGGCGTTCGCGCCGGGGCCGCCACGGCCTCGTAAGCCAGCGACAGGGCCGAGAAGGCCTGGCCCACGGCCGCCGCCAGCTGGGTCCCCGCCGCGGTCGGGCGCAGGCCCGTTCCGGCCTTCTCGAAAAAGGCGACGCCGGCATGGTCCTGCAGCGCGCGGATCTGCTTGCTGACCGCCCCGTGGGTGCGGCCCAGGGCCTCGGCGGCCCGGCTCACCGAGCCCAGGCGCGCCACGGCCTCGAAGGCGCGGAGCGTCGACAGCGGCGGCAGTCGGTCGGACATCGCCGGACCTCATCTGTGAATTCTGCTCACATCTAGCACGACCCGTTTTCGGTTTTCCAGGCACGCTTGGCTTGCTTGAACGGCGTCCAGGCATTCGACTGTGAACAGGAGTAACGGAATGAAACCACCCGGCGGCGACTTCGACTATGAGGCCCGTGGGGCCGGCTATGCCGTGATCCGCCGGCCGGACCCGCGCATCGAGGCCCTGGTCCACGCGGCGCTCGGCGACGCCCGCACGGTGTTGAACGTCGGCGCGGGCGCCGGCTCGTACGAGCCCTCGGATCGCCACGTCATCGCCATCGAACCCGCCGCCGCCATGCGCGCCCAGCGCGCACTCACCCGCGTCCCCGCCATCGCCGGCTTCGCCGAGGCCCTACCCCTGGACGACGGCGCGGTGGACGCGGCGATGGCCATGATGACCGTCCACCAGTGGTCCGACCTGGACCGGGGTCTGGCCGAGTTGCGGCGCGTGGCGCGCGGGCCGGTGGTGGTGCTGGCCGGCGATGGCGACAGCCTGCCCCGCTACTGGCTGAACGACTACGCCCCCGACCTGATCGCCGCCGAACGGCGCCGCTATCCGCCGATCGGCCACATCGCCCAGCGGATCGGGGCGACCGCCGAGGTCCAGGCCGTACCGATCCACCTCGACTGCGCCGACGGCTTCACCGAGGCCTTCTACGGCCGGCCGGAACGCCTGCTGGACCCGGCCGTGCGCAGGGCGCAGTCGTCGTGGGGGTTCCTGGCGGAGGACGCGGAGGCGCGGTTTGTGGACGCGCTGAGCGCCGATCTGAATTCAGGCCGCTGGGACGCGCACCACGGCCATCTCCGCACGCAGCCGACGTTCGAAAGCTCGATGCGCCTGATCGTGGGTTGGGCCTGAGAGGCCTACTGGATCCCGTTGCGACCGATCGCATAGAAGCGCTCGGCCCGCTGGGTCTTCAGCTCCTGGGCCGAAAGCCCTTCCAGCGCCTTCAGCTCCTCCTCCACCGCGTCGCCCACGGCGGTCATGGCGGCTTCGGGATCGGAGTGGGCGCCGCCGGCCGGCTCGGGGATGATCCGGTCGACGATCTTCAGCTTCACCAGGTCCTGGGCGGTGATCTTCATCGCCTTGGCCGCCTCGCCCGGCGTGCGCGCGCCGCGCCACAGGATCGAGTTGGCGCCCTCGGGCGGGATCACCGAATAGATGGCGTGTTCCAGGATCAGCACGCGGCTGCCGCAGGCGATGCCCAGCGCCCCGCCGGAGCCGCCCTCGCCGGTGACCACGGCCACCATCGGCACCTCCAGCATCAGCGCCTTCTCGGTGGACCGCGCGATGGCCTCGGCTACGCCGCGCTCCTCGGACGCCATGCCCGGATAGGCGGCCGGCGTATCGACGAAGCTGATCACCGGCAGCTTGAACCGCTCGGCCAGCTCGAACAGACGCACCGCCTTGCGGTAGCCCTCGGGGCGCGCATAGCCGAAGTTGTGCTTCACGCGGGTGACGGTGTCGCGACCCTTCTCATGGCCCATGACCACCACCGGACGCCCGCGGAAGCGGCCCAGGCCGCCCATGATCGCCTGGTCGTCGGCGAACTTGCGGTCGCCGCGCAGCTCCTGGAACTCTTCGATCAGCGCGTCGACGTAGTCGATGAAATGCGGCCGGTCCGGATGGCGGGCCACCTGGGTCTTCTGCCAGGCGTCGAGGTTGGCGTACGCCTCGATCCGCAGTTCCTGTGCGCGGGCGCGCAGAGCCTCCAGCTCCTCGCCGGAGCCGCCCCCGGCGGTCTCGGACAGTTTGGAGAGCTCTTCGATCTTGGCTTCGAGGTCGGCGATCGGGCGCTCGAACTCGAGGTAGTGCGCGGCCATCAGGCATCCGTTCGAAAGAGGCTGCCGCCCCGAAGAAGCGGCGGAAAGTAGGCGCGAACGGCCTCGCTCACAAGCTGCCAGACCGAACGCCGGTTCCGTCCAGCGGAACGCTTAAGCCTCAGCGCTCGTTTGGCCTGTTCGAGGACAGCAGGAACCTAGAGATGAAGAAGATCACCAAAGTCGCCATGGCGTCAGCGCTGGCCCTCGCCACCGCAATGCCCGCCGGCGCCCAGCAGTACCGGCCCACGCCCGAGTATCAGCGCCAACAGGAAGTCTACGACGCCCAGAAGTCGCAGTACGACGACCAGCGCGCGCAGTACGAAGAGCGTCGCCAGGATTATCGCGAAGCGCGCCGCGACTCGCGCGAGGCCCGCCGCGACTACCAACGCCGCCTCGCGGAATGGAACCGCGCCCAGGTGATCTACGACCGCCGCTACGGCCGCGGGGCGTACGCCCGCATGTACGCGCGGCCCGTGTGGGATCAGAACGCCTGGTCCAGCTATGAGACCCCGCCCTACGCGGGCTACTACGGCCGCAACAGCACGCAGACCAACGTGCCCTGTAACACCAGCAACAACACGGTGGCCGGTGGCCTGATCGGCGCCCTGGCCGGCGCGGTGCTGGGCTCGCAGATCGCCTCGCGCGGCGTGCGGACCGAAGGCGCCGTCCTGGGCGGCGTCGCCGGCGCGGTGATCGGCGGTTCGATCGGCAACGCCAACGCCAACTACAAGTGCGACAGCCGCGGCCCCTACTTCACCGAGAGCGACACCGTCGCCTACCGCGAGGGCCGCAACCGCTTCGCGTCCAGCTACGACCGCGACTACTACGAGCGCCAGCGCTGTCGCCTGGCCGCCGCGCCCGTCGACGCCTACGGCCGCGATGTCCGCTACGTCCGGGTGTGCCCCGACACCCAGGGCCGGTACCGCATCACGGGGTAGGAACCGTCATCCCTCCTCTTCAGGGGAGGGACAGACCGCGTAGCGGTCAGGGTGGGGGTGTCGGGTTCAAGCACGGCGCTTGATCCTGGGTCCCCCACCCGGCTCGCGCCTTCGGCCCGACCCACCCTCCCCTAAAGAGGAGGGATGGGCTCAGCATCTCACCGCTTCTTCGCCAGCGGGTGCCGCGTCTGCACCACCTCGCGCAGGCGGTCCGACGCCACGTGCGTATAGATCTGCGTCGTGGCGATGTCGGCGTGGCCCAGCAACTTCTGCACGACGCGCAGGTCTGCGCCGCCTTCCAGCAGGTGGGTGGCGAAGGCGTGGCGCAGGACGTGGGGGCTGACCCGCTCGGGGTCGATCCCGGCGCCGGCGGCCGCCTCGTCCAGCACCTGGGCGAACCGGCGGGGCGTCAGGCGCCCGGCCTTGCCCCGCGAGGGGAACAGCCAGGGGTTCGCGCGGTCGCCCTTCGGCAGGAACTTGGGCCGCACCGCCAGATAGGCCTTCACCGCCGTCCGGGCCGCGTCGTTCAGGGGGGCCAGCCGCTCCTTGCCGCCCTTGCCCTTGACGATGAGATAGGCCGGATCGCGGGCCAACGCCGCCAGCGGCAGGGCGGTCAGCTCCGAGATGCGCAGGCCGGACGCATAGGCCAGCTCCACCATGCAGCCGAAGCGAAGCCCCTGGGCGCCGTCGCGCGCGGAAGCCGCCCCGATCAGCCGGTCCATCTCCTCGCGGGACAGCACCTTGGGCAGCGGACGGCCCCGTTTCGGCGCCTCCACCCGGCGCGAAGGGTCGTCGTCGCGCCAGCCCTCGCCCAGCACGAACCGGTAGAACTGCCTGACCGCCGCGCGCCGCCGGGCGGCGGTGGCCGGCGACAGGCCGCGCGCGCCCAGGTCGGCGAAATAGGCCTCAATATCCTCGGCGCTGGCCTCCGCCAGACTGCGTCCCCGGCCCGCCAGGTAGAGGCCGGCGTCGGTCAGGTCGCGGGCGTAGGCCGAGAGCGTATTCCTCGCGGCGGCCCGCTCGACGGCCATCATCTCCAGGAACGCCTCAGCCCATTCGGCGCCCTTCGAGGTCATTTCAGCCCTGCCAGGCCCTCAAGCACGAAGAGCCGCGCATCGTCGGCCAGGCCGGCGCGGATCAGGGTGCGCACGATCCGCGCGCGGTCGCCGATGGCGGGCCCGGCCACCCCGGCTTCCGATGCGGTCCAGAGCGCCAGCAGCGCAGCCTCGCCCACCCGGCGGCTGTCGGCCGCGGCTTCCAGCGCCAGGTTGCGGCCCGCTGGCGCCTTGCCCTCGGGCGTGGCGAAACCTGAGATCCGCGCACGGTCGGGCGCCGGCAGGTCGTTAGCCAGCGCCGCCAGCAGCACGGCGGCCGCCTGCAGCCGGGCCCTGCTCTTGGGCTCGCTCGCTTCGGCCGCCGCCGAGATCAACGCCGAGACACCCCCCTCCGGCGGCAGGCCGGCGACCACCGACTGGCCCAGGCCGCCGATCTGGCTGTCGATCAGGCTGACGTCGAAGCTGGGCACAGCCGGGTCGGCGCCGCTGGCCGCCGCGGCGACGGCCGGCGCGGGCTTGGCCGCCGTCAGGTCCAGCCCCAGGCCCTTGGAGAGCGCCAGGTCCAGGCCGTTGCGCAGCGAGGCCGCACCCGGCGCGGCGCCGGACAGCTTGGCGGCCATCAGTCGGCCGTAGACCGCATCGCGCGCCTGGGATTGGGCCAGGTCGAAGGTGAGCTGGGCCTGGGCCGTCTGTCCGGCCTCGGCCTGGCAGAAGGCGCGCAGCCGCAGCCAGTAGACCCCGCCCCGCCCGTTCGACAGGCCTTCGGCGATGCTGCAGGCCCGCGCGTTGTCGCCCGCCAGCAGGGCGGTCTCGGCCGCCGCCTGCGACAGGGTCGCGTTGCGCTCCAGTCCCGGGGCGCGGTCCAGGATGCGGGTGGCGGCGCCGACGTCGCCCAGAGCGATCAGGGCGCTGGCCCGAGCGCCGGCCAAGGCCTCGTCGCCGGTGGAGCCGTCCGGCCCCTTCGCGCCGGTGGCCAGGACGCGCCGCGCCAGGGCGGCGGAGGCCGGCGACAGCGGCTTCGACGCCAGCAACGGCAAGACTGCGCGCGCGGTCTCGATCGGCGTGCCGCTCCAGAGGTCGGCGGGCAGGCCGGTGTCCCGGCCGGGGGTGGAAAAGGCGTCGGGGGCGGGAAGCTGGACGACCTGGACCTGGGCGCTGGCGGGCGTGGCCGCCAGGATCAGCAGGCCGGCGAGAAGGGCGATACGGGACATGACGCCAGCTTATCCACCACCGCGCGTTGGCGCGAGTACACAGGGTCGTGTAAAGGCTGCGCCGTTCATGGACCGCTACGAACCGCTCCGCCGCCGCACCATCGCGCTTGTGGGCCTCATGGGCGTCGGCAAGTCGAGCGTGGGCCGCCGTCTGGCCAACGCGCTGGGCATGCCCTTCCGCGACGCCGATGCCGAGGTGGAGGCGGCGGCTGGTCGCGCCATACCCGAGATCTTCGCCGAGCTGGGCGAGCCGGCCTTCCGGGACGGCGAGCGCCGGGTGATCGGCCGCCTGCTGGAAGGTCCGCCCCACGTCCTGGCCACCGGCGGGGGCGCCTTCATGAACCCCGAGACGCGCGCGCTCATCAAGGAGCGCGCCCTGTCGATCTGGCTCAAGGCGGACCTCGACGTCCTGGCGCGCCGGGTCGGGCGCAAGGACAGCCGCCCGCTGCTGGCCGGCAAGGACCCGATGGATGTGCTGCGCGCCCAGGCCGAAGCCCGATATCCTGCCTACGCCGAGGCCGACATCGTGGTCGAGACCGGCGACGCCGCCCACCACGTCACGGTGGGCCAGGTGATCGCCGCCCTGCTGCAACATCTGGGTGAGCCCGCCGAATGAGCCGCACCATCCCCGTCGGCCTGGGCGATCGGGCCTATGACGTCCTGGTGGGCGACGGCCTGCTGGACGCCGCCGGCCGCCTGATCGCGCCGCTGCAGAAGCGCGGCCGCACCGCAGTGGTCTCCGACGAAACCGTCTGGCGTCTGCACGGCCAGCGCCTGACCGCCGCGCTGGCCGCCGCCGGGATCGAGGCGCTGCCGGTGATCGTGCCGCCGGGCGAGCAGAGCAAGAGCTTCGCGGGCCTGGCCGACGTCTCCGACCGCCTGCTGGCGCTGGAGCTGGACCGGGGCGACATCGTCACGGCCTTCGGCGGCGGGGTGGTGGGCGACCTCGCGGGCTTCGCGGCGGCCATCTACAAGCGGGGCATCGACTTCGTGCAAATCCCCACCACCCTCCTGGCGCAGGTGGACTCCTCCGTCGGCGGCAAGACCGCCATCGACACCCCGCGGGGCAAGAACCTCGTGGGCGCCTTCCATCAGCCGAAGCTGGTGCTGGCCGATCTGGGCGTGCTCTCGACCCTGTCCGAACGCGAGATGCGGGCGGGTTACGCCGAGGTGATCAAGTACGGCCTGCTGGGCGACCTGGCCTTCTTCGAGTGGCTGGAGGCCAACGCCGCCGCCGTGCTGGCGCGCGAGCCGGCGGCCCTCGCCCACGCCGTCGCGCGTTCGATCGAAATGAAGGCCGAGATCGTCGCGGAGGACGAACGCGAGCAGGGCCGCCGCGCGCTGCTGAACCTCGGCCACACCTTCGGCCACGCGCTGGAGTCCGAGACCGGCTATGGCGACGCCTTGCTCCACGGCGAGGCGGTCGGCGCGGGCATGGCGCTGGCCTTCCGCTTCTCCGCCGCCCAGGGCCTGATCACCGGCCAGGACGCCCAGCGCGCCACCCGCGCGATCGCCGCCTCCGGCCTGCCCACCACGCTCGCCGAGGTCCCCGGCCATCCGTTCGACGCCGCCCGCCTGGTCGCCCACATGGGCCAGGATAAGAAGGCCGAGGGCGGCCGCCTGACCTTCATTCTCGCCCGCGCTCTGGGCGACGCTTTCGTGGCCAAGGACGTGGACGCCCGCGCGGTGCGCGATTTCCTGCTCTCGGAGGGAGCAACCTCGTGAACATGGTCGTAGCCACGCTGCTGGCGCTCGCCCCTACCCTCGTCCTGCTGCTCAGCGTCTCGGGGCTGATCTCGGCCGCCGAGACCTCCATGACCGCCGCCTCGCGCGGACGCATGCACCAGCTCGAGCGCGACGGCGACCGCGCGGCCCGCCGGGTCAACAAGCTGATCGGCGACCAGGAGACGATGATCGGGGCGATCCTGCTTTCCAACAACGTCATCAACATCTTCGCCTCGGCGCTGACCACCGCGGTGCTGACCTCGCTGTTCCCGCAAGGGTCGGTGGCCGGCCCGATCATCGCCACCGTCGTGATGACGGTGCTGGTGGTGATCTTCGCCGAGATCCTGCCCAAGACCATCGCCATCGCCCGCGCCGACGACGTGGCCCGGACGCTCTCGATCCCCACCTACTGGACCGTACGCATCTTCGGCCCGCTGGCCACCGCAGCCCAGTGGGTCGTGCGCCACACCCTGCGGCCCTTCGGCATCAAGCTGGACGCCGGCACCGACGTGCTGGCCGCCCACGAGGAGATCCGCGGCGCGGTGGAGTACCACCACTCGGAAGGCCTGGTGGAGACCCGCGACCGCTGGATGCTGGGCGGGGTGCTGGACCTGGGCGAGATGGACGTTTCCGAGGTCATGGTCCACCGCCGGTCCATGGAGACGGTGGACGGCGGCCTCAGCCCCCGCGAGATCGTCGCCGCGACCCTGGAGAGCCAGCACAGCCGGGTGCCGATCTATCTGGACGAGCCCGAGAACGTGGTGGGCATCCTGCACGTGAAGGATCTGCTGCAGGCGATCACCGACGCCGATGGCCGCATCGACGACCTGAACGTCCGCGCGATCCTGCGCGAGCCCTGGTTCATCCCCGAGACCACCAGCCTGAAGGACCAGCTCGCCGCCTTCCTGAAACGCCACAACCACTTCGCCCTGGTGGTGGACGAGTACGGCGCCCTGCAGGGCCTGGTCACCCTGGAGGACATCCTCGAGGAGATCGTGGGCGAGATCGAGGACGAGCACGACGTGGTGGCGGCCGGGATCAAACCCGCGGCGGGCGGCGGGGTGATCGTCGAGGGTTCGGTTACCATCAGAGACCTCAACCGCGCCATGAACTGGGACCTGCCCGACGAAGAGGCGGTCACCGTGGCCGGCCTGCTGATCCACGAGGCCCAGGCGATCCCCGAGGTGGGCCAGACCTACACCTTCCACCACCACCGCTTCCGCGTGGAGGCCCGCAAGGGCGCCCGGGTCACCTCCCTGAAGATCGATCCCCTGCCCCCCTTCGAGGACGGCGAATAGCAAAGCGCCCCGCTCACCTCCCCCGCGAAGCGGCGGGAGGGGGACCGCGCCCCGCAGAGGGCGTGGTGGAGGGGCAAACCCCCGGCTCAGAATCGAAAAGGGCGGCCGCAAGCTCCGCGCTTGTGGCTCGCCCCCTCCACCACCCGCTTTTCAGCGGGCGGTCCCCCTCCCGCCATCGCTGTCGCGATGGGGGAGGTAGGCCTCTCCTCTAGAAGTTCAGGCCGGCGCCCACGAAGACGAAGCGGCCGCGGTTGTCGTACTGCGACGCCCCAATGCCGGTGCCGTTGTAGGTCTCGGGCAACGCTGGCGGGTGGCGGTCGAACATGTTGATCACCCCGGCCCGCAGGATGAGCTGGTCGTTGTGCCGGTAGGTCACCCTCAGGTCGTGCCGGAAGTAGTCGCCCGTGTAGTAGGGGTCGAGCTGGTTCGGCTGGAAGGCGTTGTTGGAAATCACCGAGTCGATCCAGAGCGTGCTCCAGCTGACCGAGTACTTGTCCTTCGACCAGCGGATCTGGCCGTTCGCCTTCCACTCCGGCGTGGCGTTGTTGATGGTGTTGGCGAGCTGCGTGTACGCCTGCCCCGGCAGCCCCTGCAGCACGAAGCCGTACATCCAGGTGGCGTCCAGGCGCATGGCGATGTCGCCATAGTCCTTCCCGAACAGGTCCTCGGTGTGGAAGCCGTACGAGATGGCGTAGTCCCAGCCCTCGACCTTCACGCTGGCGACGTTCTGGTTGAGCACGGTCACCTGGACCACGCCGCCCACGACGCCGCCGCCGTTGGTCCCGGTCGGGTCACGCTGGATCTGCCCGCAGAACTGGTTCGAGGCGTAGGCCTGGGTCGAGTCGTAGCAGAGCGACTGGAACAGCGTGTTGATCGGCACCGTGCTGATCTGGTCGGTCACGTTGTATTTGAAGAAGTCCGCCGAGATCTGCAGGCCCGGGACCCAGCGGGGCTGGATGACGACGCCGTACTGGTAGCTGTGCGCGACTTCCGGATCGAGGTCCGGGTTGCCGCCCTGGAGCAGCGCCAGCGACGATCGGCCGGTGCCGAAGTTCGACTGGAAGGTCGCCGGGTTCCACCCCGGAATGGCCGCCGCGCAGTTCACCCGGCGCGCCGCCTGCTGGGCCGCGGTCGCGCCTCGGAAGACGGCCGCATCGCAGGGATCGCTGGCCGTGGTCGTGAAGTTCCGGCTCTGCGGCGAGAACAGCTCGACGATGTTCGGCGCGCGAACGGCGGTCGATTGCGACGCGCGGAAGCGGATGTCCTTGAAGGGCGCCCACTCGGCGTGGAGACGGTACTGGTCCGTGCCGCCGACCGACGAGTAGTCCGAGACGCGGCCGGCCAGTTCGACGCTGAGCTCCTCGGCGAAGGGCACATCCTTCAGGATCGGGATGCGGATCTCGCCGTAGGCCTCCTTCACGCTGTACTCGCCCTGGCGGGTGCCGATGGCGTTGAAGAACAGCGCGCCCGAAGCGCCCAGGGCGTCCTGCTCGAAGAAGCTCTCCTCCTTGCGGTACTCCGCCCCGAACGCGACCCCCACAGGGCCGGCCGGCAGCTCGAACAGGTTGGTGGCGAAGTTCAGGCCCGCCACCGTCTGCTTGACCTCCTGGTCGGTTACGGACGTGGCGTTCGCCCAGTTGATCGCCTCGCGTGACGGCTGGCCGTTGATCAGATCCCACGGGGCGCAGCCGGCCGCGCGGGCGGCGGCGTCGCGGCAGACGATCTGGCCGTTCAGCATCACGGCGTCCACCGCCTGCTGCACTCGCGCCAGGTTCGGCACGTTGTACGAGATCGTGGAGCCGGTCAGCTCGGAGCGCTGGACGTACCAGTCCCAGTTCACGTCGCGGCCGAAGGACTCGAACTTGCCTTCCATGCCGAGGGCGATACGCACCTGCTCGCGCTCGGTCTTCACGTCGCGGCTGCCGAACTCGCCCCAGGTCTTGCCGACCTGGACCGCCGTGGCCTGGTTGAGCGCCAACCCGGCGCCGCGGGTTTCGAACGGACCGGTCGTCGGGCCGGTCCAGGCCGCGCGCAGCGCCGCCGCCGCAGCGCCGGGCCCGTTCAGGTAGGCGTTGTCGCCGCGGATCACGATCGGCATCGTGCCGCCGCCCACCGCGTTCGAGAACGCCGGGCTGAAGAAGCCGTAGCCCGACACCTTCACGTAGCTGGCGTCGACGAAGGCCTTCCAGTTCTCGGTGATCTTGTAGTCGGCGTAGGTCCGCAGGACCGCGCGGGTGCTCTTGCCCTGCAGGGCGGTGAACACCGTGTTGTAGAACAGCGACTCGTCCTGGCAGGTCGGCTGGACCGTGGCGGTGGCGCAGCCCGGCGACAGGCGAACCATCGAAGCGCCGTTGTCACGCACGTCGCGGGTCATCGCCAGGCCCGTGCCGACGGTGTTGCTGTTGCGCAGCTGGAAGGTGGCGAACGGCGAGCTGTTCGAGCGCGATTGCGGAAGCACGTTCTGCACCGTGACGCCGGTGGCGCTGTTGCGGCGCACGCCCGGGAACGCCCAGTCGCGGTCGCGCTGCATGATCGGCTCGATGCCGGCGTACTCGCCGCCCACCAGGACGTTCAGCTTGTCGTCGAAGAAGGTCTTCCCCCAGTTGAAGCCGGCGCGCCACTCCTCGCCGTCCTTGTCCTCGGTGATCCCGGTCTGCAGGTCGATCTCCAGGCCGTCCTGCTGCTTCTTCATGACGAAGTTGACGACGCCCGAGATCGCCTCCGAGCCGTAGACCGCCGAGGCGCCGCCCGCGATGGTCTCGACCCGCTCGATCATCAGCGACGGGATGGTGTTGAGGTCGACGGCGGGCGACGACGCGTCGGAGAACGGCAGGCGGCGGCCGTCCATCAGCACCAGGGTGCGCGTGGCGCCCAGGCCCCGGATGTCCGCGCGCGCCTGGCCGGCCAGGAACAGGGTCGCCGACGTCGTCTGCTGGTTCTGGTTCGGGTTGATGTTCGGCTGTTCCAGCAGGATGTCGCCGATCGAGGTGTTGCCCGACTCACGGATCGCCTCGGCCGTCACCACGGACAGTTGCTGCGGGGCGTTGAAGGTGTCGCGGCGAATGCGCGAGCCGGTGACGACGATCTCGCCGACTTCAGCGTCCCCGCCGGCGGCCTGGGCGGCGGCGGTGTCGGCCCACGCCGTGGCGGCCAGGCCGCAGATGATCGAGGTGGCCAGCAGGCGCTGGCGCGTCGAGGTCAGTTTCAAAATCCACTCCTCCAGTGGCCACCGGCTCTCACGGAGCGGATGACGGACATGCGTTCGCAGCGGTCAGGATCTGGAATGGGCGCCGGTTCGCGCGCGCCGCCCCCAGCCGCCGTCTGCCGGCACGCCTAGAGGGGCCCGATGGCGGCGCTTAAAGAGATCGTCTCAACAATCCCATGAAAGCGGTTCACGTGTGACGGCGCGCGCAACGCCGCCGAGGCGACCGCGACGCACATCGCATTGATTTCTATGGCGTTACGGGGCCAATACGGGGCGCAGCTCCGCAGGCCCGCGGCGATCTCCCGAGGCGTCGGGCGGGATCATCGACGGCGAGTGTTACGCTTCTGTGGCGCCGGCGACACGCAGGACGGCGCCTAGCCCTCGCGGTAGTAGGGCTCGACCGGGCCTTGCAGCTTCATCGTCAGCTGGTTGCCGTGCCGGTCCTTGGAGGCCCCGACGGCCAGCCGCACCCAGCCTTCGCTGACGCAGTATTCCTCGACGTTGGTCTTGTCCTGGCCCTTGAACCGCACGCCCACGTTCCGCGTCAGCACGTCGGCGTCATAGAAGGGACTCTTGGGGTCCACCGACAGGCGGTCCGGGAGGGCGGGAGGCGTATCTTCGCTCATGCCGGGGGACCTCGCATGAAGGCTGTCGCCGTTCAAGGTTTCCGATCGCCGCGCGGATTGCCAAGCGCGTTTCAACCCTGTTCAACAGCGGCCATGAAACTCAGCCTCGCCGCGCTCGCGGCCCTGCTCGTCGCGGCGCCCGCCATGGCCGAAAAACTCCCCGCCCAGCGGATCTTCGAAAGCCCCGACATCTCCGGCCCTCGCGCGCGCGGCGTGAAGCTGTCGCCGGACGGCAAGTCGGTGACCTACATCAAGACCCGCGCCGACGACCTGACCATCACCGACCTCTGGATCGCCGACGTGGCCGGCGGCGAGCCGCGCCTGCTGCTGGACGGCAAGCAGCTGGCCCCCGCCGAGCGCGAACTCTCCGAGGCCGAGAAGGCTCGCCGCGAACGAGCCGGCGTCGCCACCCGCGGCGTCGTGGACTACGCCTGGGACGACCTGGGCGAGGTCATCCTGGCGCCGGTCGAGGGCGACGTCTGGGTCTATGATGTGGGAGCAAAGCAGGCTCGCCAGCTCACCCGGACCCCAGGCGACGAGATCGACGCCAAGATCTCGCCCAAGGGCGGCTTCGTCTCCTACGTCCGCGACGACAACCTCTACGTCATGCCCGCCGCCGGCGGCCCCGAGCGGGCCCTGACCACGGGCGGGACGGAGCTTAAGAGCTGGGGCACGGCCGAGTTCATCGCCCAGGAGGAGATGGACCGCCACACCGGCTACTGGTGGAGCCCCGACGACAAGGCGGTCGCGGTGGCCTTCGTGGACCAGACCGGCGTCGACATCGTCGAGCGCCCGGAGGTCAACGCCACCGGCGCCCGCGTCGTGCCCCAGCGCTATCCCCGCCCCGGCCGGCCCAACGCCAGGGTCGACCTCTACGTCCAGCCGCTGGATGGCCCCCGCGTGAAGGTGGACTTGGGGACCGACGCCGACATCTACCTGGCGCGGGTCAACTGGGCGAAGGACGGCAAGACGCTCTACGTCCAGCGCGAGAGCCGCGACCAGCGCCGCCTGGACCTGCTGGCCGTCGATCCGACCACCGGCCAGGGCAAGGTCATCCTCACCG
>Ga0255338_1001921_pt1 | contig 34815 bp, 28 predicted proteins | sample MeOH1_35cm_T4_19_FD_203715 | JGI IMG/M metagenome (GOLD analysis project Ga0255338, IMG submission 203715) | Sandy soil microbial communities from University of British Columbia, Vancouver, Canada - MeOH1_35cm_T4_195 | ecosystem: Engineered > Artificial ecosystem > Sand microcosm > Unclassified ...
ACTCCCGTCCAGGTTATGCTCTTGCATGGCGGTGGTCTTCTCTCCAGCCGAGTTGGCGCTCGGCATTTTGGTCTTCAAGAGAAGGTTCACCGCCTTTCCTATTTACACACCTTCTGACGCTACCTCCGCACCTGCCGTACATAACACAAGTCCGGACGACAGCCTCTCCCAATAGGAATCACAGCCCGAACCGGTGCTCCACTGATCGAGCACGCACGATCAACGCCTCTAGGGCGCGGTCATCCACGTCGTTGAACAGTTCTTCAACGACCAGTAGATGGGCATACTGCGACTGTAATGGCAGGAATCCACTAAAGAGCGGCGCTCCACCGGTTCGGATTACAGCGTCCAATGGTGATCGGACCCAGAGGAAGTCGCGCCACGTGTCAGGACCTCCAGTCCTGAACGCCGCGTTTAACTCATCTATAGCGTCGTATGCAAGGAGAAGGTTCAAACTGGGACCTAAAGGGCGATCTGGCACCAGGTTCGTGCAGCGGGAGAATACGCCCGCGATAGGGAGTTGTTCAGGTCTACCAGCAACGTGCACTCCCCGGCAGACGCCGGCGTTTAAGGCGTCAGTCAGTATCTGATCAAGACGTGGCAGCGCCGCGTACAATGCATCAAGGTCGTCGGCCGGTCTCGCCAGGTTGCCCTTGCTTAGCAAGTAGATGCTCAATTCATCAAATTGAGCAGCAAAGGCAAGTTCAATCGCCGATCCGAGCTTCTCGAATGTGGTTTCATAGGCTTCTCGGAGCGAGACTCCTTGCCGCCTCGCCCAGCGTCGCCCGCCATCAGGTATAATGCCGAGGTGCATGTGATCAACGTCCCGCGGCGCTATGTGACTTCATCACGAGACCCTCGCAAGTATCCCGCAGTATCCCATGCATTTCCCGAAAGTAATCGAGCGAGTGCTGGTACATAGGATATTCTTGTGACAACCGAAACAACCGCTGCTTTACCTGGACAGCCTCTGCGGAGTCGCCTCCGTAATGGAATAGCATGCATCTAGCATCGGGCATCGCGAAACTGGCCTGGATTTCAGTTGAGCAGGGTGGGATATCTAGAGTTGCACTCTCAACGGCCTTGGAGAAGGCGAGTTCGGCTCGGTTTCGGACAGGAACGAGAGGAGTCAGTGCCTCGTAAGTATCTCTCCAGGCTATCCCAGCCTTCTTGAGGTCTCCTGCGTTTCCTTTTATGAGAGAAGCGTTGAGATGACGATGGGGCAATGCATTGTCGACGGAAGCGATATGACAGTCGTGACCGTAGGCATCGGCCGGCCCGGGATACGATTCTGACGAAACGCATGGCTCGGGCACCCGACTCCAAGGGTCGAAGGCGTCAGGGCGAAACAGCACATGATCATAGTCAAGAGCAATAATCCACTCCTCGTCGGGAACCTGTTGAAAGACATCAGCGAGCGACAGCTGCACATAATACGGATCGGCTTCGCTCGATTTTGCGCTGATTAGTCGCATCGGAACTGTACCAGCGGCTAATTTGAGATACGGCGATGCCAAAGACGTGCGATCCGTAGGTAGCGCGACCCAGAAGTGGGCGTTAGAGCTGTGATGCGCCAACGAGTCTCTGATCGCCGTCATGGTAACAGCGATCCCCGTCAACTGATTTGGTGAGCCGTCGCTGACAAGCGCAATGTGGAGTGCAAGATCGGCCATTTCGTCTTCACCCAGTCGCGGACCTGGAAACTACCTGCGCCGCAACGTCAGTGCCGCAGGACCGAGGACGCCCGGCCCATGTGCGCGGGCATTGCCCCGTGCATGGAGTATAGCCGCTAGCTCCGAGAGTAACCAAATCGGGTTCACTGCGGTTGGCAAACATACTATTGTATGACAGTAACGGGGATCCACCGTGAGCATCGAAACAGTACAGGCCGTCACGGGGATGCCACAGCGATCATATTGACGCCACGGAACCGCACCTCGAAGCTCTCGCCACTGGGCACGATCCGCTCGATCACGTCGCTAAGCCTCGCGTTCTTCTCGTTGGTGGGAATGTCAGGGTTAGCCAGTGCGGCGTTGAGCGCTTCCAAAACCAGTGCCAACTTGCCCGCCTGGGTCCGCGGAGCCTCGCTCGGGGAATGGATGAGTAGCGCTTCCAGTTCTCCGATGCGGGCAGTCAACTCGCTGCGGCGTCGAGCCACCTCGGCGAACATGGGGGCGTAGTCGTCGGTGGTAGCTCCCAGTTCCAACCCCTGAATCTGGGCCTGAATCAAGGTCTTCTGGCGCTTCGCGAGGCCCTCTAGGTCGGCCTGCAGCGCGGCCAGTTGAACAGCGAAGTCCGGCTGTGACTGGCGCGCCCGGTCGAAGGCCTCGATTGCCGCCTCGATCAGTTCGGGCTGCTTGGCAAGCTCGGTAAGAGTGGCGATCACGGCTGCTTCAATCAGGTCAGCACGGTAGCTGCCGGATGGGCAGCGAGTAGCTGGGTCGAACCCCGGCCGGTTGGCACCGCACTTGTAGTAATGCCGACCTTCCTTACCTTTGTAGTCTTTGGACTTGTGGTGGAACATGCCCCGGCCGCAAAGCGGGCACCGCACGAGACCTGAAAGCAGATACTTGGTCTCGGGGTTGCCCCCCAGCCGCTTCTGGTTCTCCCCCATCCGCTCCTGTGCTTTCGCCCAGGTCTCCTCGGGGACGATAGCGGGGGCGGCGAGGGTAATCCACTCCTCTTCCGGCCGGGTCACCTGGTACTCGGCATTCTGGACCAGCCGCCGGTTCTTGAGCTGCCCCACCCGCCGCTCGTCGGCCTTGCGCTGGGTCCGACCGTGGGCGGGACGGCCGACGTAGACGGGGTTGGAGAGGATGACCCGCAACGTGGACGGGCGCCAGCAGGAGCCGCCGCGGGGGGTGGGGATCCCATCGCGGTTGAGGGCAGCAGCGACCGCGTAGAGCGACTGGCCACCGGCCACCGCGTCGAAGATGCGGCGCACGATTGCCGCTTCCTCCTCCTGGACAAGGTATTCGCCGGCCTTCCGGTCGCCGTAGGTCCCGACCTCCGCCTCGGCCGACGTGACGATCTTGTAGCCCATCGGCTGCCAGGTTCGCGACGGCTGCAGCCCTTCCAACGCCCGTCGCCGCATCCCGGTCATCGTCCGCTCCCTGATCTTGTTCCGCTCCCACTCGGCGACGTTGCCGAAGTGGTTGAGCATCATGTCGCCATCGGCATTGTCCTCGAAGCGGCAGCCGTTCGCCCACTCGATCCGGGCGCCGAGTTCGCGCACCTCCCGGACGATGGCGCGGATCACGTCAAGATCCCGACCGGCGCGGGATACATCGGGCACGATGAGGACATTCGCCTGGCCGGTGCGGAAGAAGCCCAGCGCCCGCTGGATCTCGGGCCGCGTCAGGAGCTTGGCCCCGGAGACGCCGTCGTCCAGGCACTCGGCGACGACCTGCGCACCGAGGCCCTTGGCCCAGCGCCGGAGCATCTCCAACTGGGAGGTAAGGCTGGTGCCGCTCTCGGCCTGCTCAAGCGTCGACACGCGCCCGTAGAGAACGGCGCGGCTGGCGGGATCGCGGGGGAAGTGTTCGTGGGGCATCGTCGCGGACAGTGGGTCTTATTGGTGTACAGTTTCCAGAAGGCCAGCGTATAGTACCCACAAACTTCTGCCGCGTCACTTCCGGCCCGGAACGCGGGAGGGGGCGGCACCCTCCCGCCTGGCGCGTCTCGCGCGGCGCGGCCGGGGCGGCGGGTCCGCGGCCGGGCGCCCGGCGGACAATGCCCAAAGGAAGAAGGCGGGCCAGTTGCCCGCCACCTCCAGCGGCACCCCGCGCTCCCGCGCCTCGGCTAGCTTGACCCGCTCCGACCCGCTGGTCACGAAGAACGCGACCCTCACCGTCCTGCCTCCCCGTTCGCGCCAGGTGCGGCCTCGTCCAGCAGCCCCTCATCCACCAGCGGCCCCAGACCAGGTGCCCCCGAACGTTCCCACACGGCCCCGGCCAGCCCCGACCGCGTCGCGTCGCCGTGGCAGGCGAACCAGAAGCGGCCCGCCAGGTCCGGGCCGGCCTCCCCGGAGACGAGCCGGCAGAGCCGGCTCCGGCGTTTCCCGTCGGGGACGGTGACGAGCACGCGGGCCTGGCAATACCCGGTGGCGGCGCGGAGCCGCCCGCCGGCGAACAGCTCCCGGAAGGCGGCCACCTTCTCCTTCCAGCGGAGCGCCCCCTCCGTGCCCCGGTCGACCTCCGCAAGGCCCACGAGCGCCCGTCCGCCGAGCCGGTAGGCGAACCACGCGTCCGGGCGCAGGGTGGCGGGGGAGACCCCGGGCCCCAGGCCGATCCAGGCGGCGCGGCCGTGCCGCCAGGCTTCGAGCCGGTGGCCGGGCCGCTCCCGGGCGGCCCGCTCCAGCCAGACGTAGAGGTCACGCACCGCCAGTTCGTGGCCCAGGAACGGGCTGCTCGCAGGGCCGAAGTCCGGCGGCCGGCCCGGAGGACGCCCGTCGAGTTGCTGGAGAAGCCGCTCGCCCGCCCGGTCAAGAACGTACACGTTCGGGGCGCTCCCGTATAGGAGGGAGGGGTCGAACCCCGCGGACGGGCCGGCCAGCGCATGCCGCGCGCAGGGCACCACCCGCACTAGGCCCGCGTCGAAGAGCTTCCGCAGGTGGCGCCGGGCGGCGACCGCCGAGACCGAGAGGAGGTCCGCCAGCTGCCCGGTGCTGGCGAACCCCAGCGTTCCCAAGTAGCGGAGCAGCTGCAGCTTCTGGGGCGTCACTCCGTGGGGGAGCCCCTGCTCCTGCCGCCGGTACCTGCTGCGGCGGCCATCAGGCAATTGAACCATCGTCTACCTCCTCATCCGGACGGCGGCCGGCCGCCACAGCCTCGATGCCCGTTTCCCGCCAGCGCAGCGTCTCCCGGACCTCGGCCGCGGGCTGGGCGTTCGCCGACCGGCTCGCCGCGGCGAACGCGCGCAGGGGGCCGGACTGCGTCCCCGGCGGGGCCACGTCGGCGACCCGCATGAGGGCAGGCTCCTCGCCGGGGACACGGACCACCGCCTCCTGGACCGGCAGGTCCCGCAGCAGCCGGCCCCAGGCCAGCGCTGCCTCACGGGCGCCCCACCGCTCCACCGCGGTCAGCCGGGGCCGCGGAAAGGCCACCGCCAGGCGCAGCCGCGGCCGCTCCACCCAGTATTCGCCGGGTTCCAGGCCGGAGACGTAGCCGGCGAGCTCCGCGGGCTCCCCGGTGTCCGCGGCGCGGACGTAGAGGCGGCGGATGCCGGCCCGCCGTGCCAGCGCGTAGGCGTCGTCGACCGGGTCCCCGCCGCCCCACCAGCCGTCCTCCTCCGGCCCGCTACCGCCGGAGACCCGCAGGGGCCGCCCCGCGGGATCTTCTATCCGGTGCTTCCATTGCAGGCGCGGCGGGAGCCCGGTGGCAGGGTCGGCCCGCTCCGGCGCGGCGACCGCCCGGGCCAGCGACGGCGCCGTGCCCAGCGCCAGCTGCTCCGCCACCAGGTTCGCGTCCGCGTGGCCCTGGCGGAAGAAGACCTGCACCGCCGCGTTGGCGAGCAGCGCCTGCCGCAGCTCCGGGGAGATCCCGCCGAGGTGCTGGAAGGCTACTAGAAGGTGCAGACCCGCGGAGCGGGCCATCGTCACGGCCTCCAGCACCGCCGGGCCGACCGCCCGCTCCAGCGCCGGCAACTCGTCCAGGGCCAGGAGGACGCCGCGGCTGCCTGGCCCGCCCGCGCGCGCCGCGGTGCGGAGGAGCTGGTTCACCAGCAGCCCGGCCAGCAGCCGCGCGCCCTCGTCCCCCAGTGCCGCCTGGCTCAGCTTCACCAGGATCACTTCCTGGCGCTCCCACGGCCGCTCCAGCCGCAGGGTCTGCCGGCGGGAGAGGAGGAGCGCCCGGAGGAAGGGGTTGCGCACGAATTCCCTGACCTTGTTGATCACCGGAGATACCGCCTGCACGCGCTCGCTGCGGGCCCAGGCGCCGAACTCGTGGCGGAAGTACTGCACCGCCTCCCGGTAGGCCTCCGGGTCCTCCGGGGCGGCCGGCGCGCGCAGGAGCCGCTCGCGGTACTCCTCGCGCGTCAGGAAGCGCGTCAGCTCGTAGAGCGAGAGCCGGTGGCTGCCCACCACCAAGAGCGCGTTCTGAAGGACGTCGGAAAGCCGCGGCCCCCAGCTGGTGGAGGTGCGCTCCAGCACCGAGACGAAGTCCCGCACCGCCAGGGCCAGTCCCGGTCCGCAGAGGGGGTTCCAGCCCGGCACCCCGTCTCCCGGGTCCCGCGGGTCCAGCACCGTGACGCGGTCCGGGGGAAAGCCCTCTTCCGCCAGGACGGCCAGCAGCAGGTCGGCGGTCTCCCCCTTGGGGTCGAGGAGGACCTGCGAGAGCCCCAGCCGGAGGCTCTCCCGCAGGACGTGGATCTGCAGCCGGCTCTTGCCGCTTCCGGTCGCCCCGCCAATGAGCGTGTGGCGGGCCAGGGCGGCGGACCCGACCTTGAATAGGCCGGTCGCCCCGGGGTCTAGGCCACAGGGCGGCACTCCGGCCAGCCGGCCCACGGCCGCCCGGAACCAGGGGCGGCCGGCGTGCCGCCGCAGGGCGGGCTCCCAAGCCACGATCTCTGGTGCCGGCCGGAGCCCGAGGACACGCCGCCGGCCCAGCGCGATGTCCGTCATCTTCATTCTCCTCTCCGCCGCCGGCGCGACCCTGAATGGGCGCGGCAACCAGGCCGCGGCGAATCAGGGGAGTCAGCGCCCCGCCGCGGCCTGAACCTCTGCGAACAGGCACGGCTTGCGGTACGTCCGCCGGTCCTTCCGGGAGTACCGGCGGACGTACCTGCCGCTGTGCTAGCCATCGTCCCCGAACTTCCGCTTCAGCGCCTCCGCCCGGCGGATGACCTCGCCCGCGACGTTCGTGGGCCTGCGCCGGGCGAGCTCCGCCTTCCACAGCTCCCAGAACCCGTCCCGCTCCTCCGGCGGCAGGCCCGCCGCGTGCGCCGCCGCCTTCAGGGCCAGGCGTTCCAGCTCCAGCTCCCCGGAGTCGCGCTCCAGCCGAGGCGGCTCCCCCGCGGGCAGGCTCGCGGGCTCCGCGGCCCGGACCAGGGGCGGAGCGCCCCGGGGGTCGAGCCGCTGGGCCCGGACCCGTTCCCGCTCCAGGAGCAGGCGCTGGAAGTCCAGGTCGTCCCGTAGCTCGCGGCGCGCCTCTTCGGGCCGGAGCGCGTTCAGCCGACGCCGGAACTGCAGTTCCAGCTCCTGTTCCTCCGTCTCCACCCGCGCCTCGGCGACCTTGCGGCGGGCTTCCAGCACCAGCAGCTCAGTGCCGGCCGCGTGCCGGATTGCGTGCGCTTCCGCCCGCGCTAGGAGCAGGTCCACCAACGTCGTACTCGGCCGCAGGAGGCGGTCCTGCCGGCCCGCCGCCCGGATGCCGGTCTCCAAGGGGTCGTCGGTCATCGCCCGGTCTCCTCGGCTGATCGGCGGCCCGGGCCGCCGGCAGCAGGCCGCCGCGCCGTCCGCGATGCACCTTTTGGCCGCTCGACGGCAGCCATCGTGCCTGCGGCGCTGCCGGGCACCGAGCGGGCAGCCGCCGCCGGAACCACCAAAACGTACGGAGCTTCGGAGGCGCTCGGCGCCGTGGCGGTGCCCATCACCGCGCCGAGCGCGAAGAAGGCAAGCGCCGTCAGGACCCAGGCGATGTCGCCCACCCGGCTCGGCCTCGCTGGTGCCGCCCGGACGTACTCCAGCCGGATCGGCCCGCCGTCCCAGGGAGCGCCGGTGACCCGCCGGGCCCGCGCGGAGAAAAGGCGCCAGTTCCACACGACCTCGGTCGCGGCGGGATCGCGTTCCAGCCACCGGACGAGTTCCCCGGTCAGCTCGCTCAGCAGCCGCTTCTCCCAGAGCGCGTCCGTCTCTACGGGCGGCAGCACGTCAATCGACCAAACGTGCGGCTCACGGGAAGAGGCCATCGCCGTCCCTCCCGTCATCCAGATCGCCCACGTCGAACAGATGGTCAAGGTCCGGGCAGTGACGCGCTGCGGACCCCGCCGAGATGTCCCGTTCTTCCTCCCGGGGGGCGTACGCCTGGGCGGGGGAAGGCTCGTCGAGTGTCCGCACGAGCAGCGCGGACGCCCGTCCGTCGAGATGGAAGACGGTCCCGAGGGGACATACCTGGATGCGCTGCCCTCCAACGACGCATTCGGCCACGTGCGCGGCTCCTTCCGCCAGGCGGCGAAGGTCCGCTCCCAGCGCGCCCGAATCGCTGGTTGTCGCCTCGGCCTGGCCACCCACCCGGATCCTGATTACGTCCTCTCCGCGGAGGTCGGACACCACCATGCTGATCACGAACATCGGTCCGTCTCCACTGACTCGTGGCTCCCAGGGGCTTTCGCACGGAAGGGCGCGGGAACGCCAACTGAATTGAAGGAAGACCGCTCTTCCAGCGAGCCCGGGCTGCGCAGAGCAGGTGGGCTGCAGCGTGGCGGTGAGGGTCCTACAGCCGACATTCCCGCCGGCAGTTCCTGGTCAGCGCCGCCAGGCTCCCCCGCACCTTCGCGCCAGCCCCACGGCGTCGCCAACCGCCGGCCGCTACGGCGCCGGTAGCCCGCCACGGCGACGGTAGCGTCGTCGTCGAGCATGCCGAAGCGCCGGACGCCTCCCAGGATGCGTTCCGCCAGCTCATCGGCCGAACTCGCCGGCAGGCACGTTCGAACCAGGTCGAGCAGACCAGCTTCGCCGAGGCGCTCTCTCCCGCCGTCAACGCAGTCGGTGAGGCCGTCGGTGAAGGCGACCACCCAGCAGCCGCGGTGAAGGGCGGTGCTGCTGGACCGGTAGGCCGCGTCCGGCTCGATGCCGATCATCGCCCTTGGTGCTGGAACGCCGCTCGCACGCCAGACCTGTCTGCGATCAGCGGCGGGAGGTGGCCGGCGCTAACGTTGACCAACTCCTGGCGAAAGGGGTCGAGCGCCATCATCAGGCCCGTGAGGGTAGGGGGCTCGAACGGGTCGAAGCCCTCTCGCTCCAAGCGCCTCCAGTAGCGCCGGTTGAGCGCCCTGACGAAGTCCGCTGGCCTGCTTGGGGTGCCACTCCGCTGCAAGACGCTGGTGAATGCGGCCGCGATGGGCGCCGCCTTCTCCCGGCTGCCGAGGCTGTCGCCGAGCCAGAAGTTCACCTTCCTGCCGGCTGGGGCGAACAGCGCGAAATCGCCGGTGGGACCGCTGCGAGCCTCGCGCACCGCGAAGTCGAAGAACAGATGGTCGGGGGGCTCCGGCGACCAGGGACCGGACTCTCCACCGTCTTCGAAACCCAGGGCTGTGATGCTGTGCTTCATCGTCATACTCGTTTCTCGTGACCTCACACGCTGCCAGGTCGACAGCTGACGGGTTGAGCATGCCGGAGGGCCACAGCATTTGGAATTGCCTCGATGAGCGAGGAGTGACAAAGCCGCCGCCCTCGAATGGTACCCGCGCACCGTTGGCGGAGTGATCACCAAATCGACTTGATCACACCGGTGGGACCCCGCTTGCGCGCTCGCATTATGGCAGTTCGGCCAGGTTCCCTAGCCGTGACTACATACCGCTCTGTCAGCGGAAATTCAGGTGCAGTCGCGACGTGGTCCGAGTCGCCTGTGACACAGAGATCACAGGCGTCGCCGGTCCTCGGTAGGGGCGGCGGTTTGCCGGGTAAAGAGGAGCGGGTTACCTAGTGCGCCCGGCCTGCGGGTCCCAGCTCCTTCACACCGAGATAGACCGCATGAAGGCCTCTCACTTGCGAAACGGAGAATCTGATGCCACTCAGCAAGATCGTTTACGACCACCTGCCCACGACATCGACCACCGGCGAGCCACGTAGGCTGGAGGGTGGACAGATCGCGGCCAGGCTCAAAAGGGTGAAAAGGGCGACCGGCGTCGTTCACAACACCCGGCTGGCCCCGATGCTGGCAATAGGACGCGAGCAGCTTTCTCCCTGCCGATACACAGACCCGAAGAAAGGCAAGCCTCTGGTCTATGCCACGAGCCGCCACGCCATCGAGGAGGCGGCCCGTAAAAGTGGGTTCGACGTAGGCGGGCGGCGAGCACTGCACGACTTCGGCGTCGCAGTCCAACGTGAACATCAAGGCTACGCCATCCCCGAGTATGACTGGAGCACGACCCCATCCCTGCTCGAGGAAGGATCCATCGGTCTTGACCTCAGGGAGCGGGATCAGCTAGGTCTCGCCCAGACCTACGTTGGTGCCGCTTGGACTGGGCTGTATGGGAGGATCCCCATGCTTTCTGAAGCGGAAAGGATCCAACTGCTTCGCATTGGCAGTTGTTATACTCCGCTCCTGACTTTGCAGAACTCGCCGAACGCGCTGCAGGTGAGCGAGCAACTGGAGAAACTGGCGTGCACTATAGCGCCGGAAACTAATTGGGAGCGTGCAGTAGTGGCTAACGCATTCAAAGAGATTTCGTACACTCGTCGCCACCTCGGGAATGCTCCGAGCGCTGACCCTCAAAAGCTACTGGAAGTCGCTCGATCCTGGGCTGACTCGACGGATCACCGGCAGCATTTCGCGGCCGCCACGTACATGTCGGTCCTCCGCGGCCAAGCGAAGCTGATAGCCCAGCAGACAATCAATGAGAATACCCAGATCTCGGAGGACCTCCAAAAGGGACTGTTACTCCTACATCTCGCCGACAAGATAGCCGGGGAAGAGCCTGAGAATGCCGAAATGGCTTGGGAGTGGGCTGAAAACAAGGCGATCCGCGTACAGTTATTGACCGCCTTCGGGAAAAACCAGGAGGTGATCGATTGCTGGAATAAAGACTTCGAAAGCGGCTCCACGACCGCGGTCATTGAGCAACTGCATTATGATCGGCCGGAGCATCCGCTTTACTCGGTCTATGGCTGGGCCGTGATCGCATACTTTCTTGCCGGGAAGCAGTTTAAGAACGCGAAGCAAAGAGCCGAGCGCTTTGCCCTGGAGACCCCCGTATCGCTTGCAAGCAGGCGAGGCCGCTTCCTGGGTGCGAAGGACGCAGCAGCGAAGGAGGACGCCGCGGGCGTCGTATTCTTCATGATGCGAAGTGGCGTTCCTCGCCACCGTCGCGGCCAGTACCGACAGTGACCTATGCGGCCGTGCTTCCTGCGAAGCGTTACATCTGTCGTGTCGAGCCCGCGGCGCTGCCGCGAATGTTCGCGAAAAGGAGCCGGGACGCTGCGTCCCGGCTCCTCGAGATGAGTTTCCTACCGCACCAGTACTACGACCGTCTGCGGGAGGTAGTCGTCACGCGTGTCGTATCGGCCCAAGGGGAAGTTGCCGGCCCCGAAAAGGTCGAGCATCGCGGTGACGCCGTCCTGCCAGACATCCAGTTCCGAGCCGCGCCCCAGGTCACGCAACGCGATTAGGGATGCCTGTTCGGCAAGCAGCGCTTCCAGGGAGAGGTAAGCGTCCCTGGCTGCAGTGTAGCCGAGCGGTTCCGGCACCCGGGGCCACGCCGGCGGAGGGACGGTGCGGCCCCCGCCGGCCGCTTCGAGCAGGAGGGTCCGGGTAGCCTGCTGGACCAGGAAGTGGGCCGGGCGCGTGAGCAGCTTCGATGGGCGCGGCGGCTCCGGCTCGGGCCTCTTGCCGGTGCCGTGGGTTCCCAGCGTGACGTCCATTCCCAGCCCGTGGTCCGGTTCGCCGTACGTCCGCGTCGGGCCTCCTCGCTGCCGTGCCTGCCGGGCCGCCCCGATGCACGACCAGGTCTCGACGGCTGCGACGCGGATGCCGAGCGGCGCGTACCCGCACTCCACCTGCTTCCGCAGGCCCTTCGTGCGCGGACCAAGGGCTGGCAGGGATCCCAGCCACCCTTCCATGAAGGTAAGGATCTCGCTTCCGGCCCGGCTGCCGGTGATGCGGTCCCAGGTGGAGGGATCGCGGAGTTCCTTTGCCGTTGCGAAGGGTTGCTCCGAAGTCTCAAGCGCTTCCGTCATAATACTGCCCATTGCTTTCTTGCCACGTTTAGCGGCGATAGGACGGTGCCGGCTGATGTCCGGCAAGCCCAGCTTACGCAGACGACGAGTCCTACACCGTAAGATGGATTGCAACGCTAGAACAGCCGATGAGACTTCACGAAAAGCCCCGGCCGATTACGGTCGGCCAGGGCGGGATGGCGCGCACTCGCAAGTAGGAACGAGAGCGAGCATGAAATGATAAGCTGGAGAGTTACGCCGCCCGAGCTACCTCGACGGACGGTTGGGCGGCCAAGCCGCAGTGGGCGTCGAAGACCCCGTGCAGGGCCTGTGTCCGCCGCGACAGCAGCCAGACGCTGCTCCCCCGAGCGGCGTGGGTGAACGCGTTGAACAGACTCCAGGCGCTCCGTTCTCGGAACTCCGGGTGTTCCGGGCACCGCCACTCGCGCACCACGTCGGGTAGCTGGGTTGCGGTGATGGCGCGTGCGTCCAGGGCACGCACCACCAGGTCGTGCGCCGCCGCGTCCGAGAGCAGGGTGTCCCGGTACGCGCTGTAGCGCTCTTCCTGGGAGTGCCACCGCCCGCCGAGCTGCCCGACGCCGTCGAGCACCAGCCGCGGGAGGTCCCGCATGATCCAGCGGGTGTGCTTGCGGGCCAGGACGATCTCTCCCGAGAACGCCAGGTTGTCGCAGACGAACACCCGGCTGCCTACCACCAGACCGGCCGGGAACGATTGGTCGTGGCTATTGCGCAGGCCCAGGATCCAGGCGTGGTCGCCTGGCCCCTTGCCGTTCTCGACCTGCATGAGGCCGAAGTAGCGGTCGCCGTCCCGGGCCAGCGCGTGCTGCTCGGCAGTCACGCAAAGGCCGTTGCGGGCCAGCGCCCCTTCGACCTCATCGAGCAGCGTCGCGTGGGGGATCGGCTGCCAGGTCGCCGTCGGGGCCGGCGTGCCGGCCGCGGCGAGTTCGTACCGCCCCACGTCCTTGCCCCCGCAGTGCAGCATCAGCTTCGTTCTCATTCTCTCCTCCTTCGGTAGCGACGCCGTGCTTCCGCTCGGCGTCCTTGACGAACCCCAGCAGCGCGCGGACCACCTGGGAGCGGATCGGCCCCTCCCCGTGCTCCTCGCGCAGGACGTACATCCGCCGGACCAGTTCCGGCGGCAGGATCACGGAATACATCGCGGTCCCCTTCAGGCGGCGTCGCGCCGGGGCGCGAGCGGGACCAGCGACTCGGCCTCGCGCGGGCCCTCGGGGTCGAGGCAGCCCAGCGGGTCGTCCAGGACGCGGGCGTGGTCCGCGTGGACCACGAGCGCCCCGGCGAGCAAGGTGTCGCCACGGGGTCGCGCGGGCGCGCTTCCCCCTGGCGGCTCGGCTGGGACGCCCTCGTGCGTGGCGGCGACGAGCCGCCCTTCCAACTCCACGCGCACGCGCGGCTCGCCCCAGGTATACAGGGCGACCGCGAGCGTGCCCGCGGCGACGCAGGGCACCAAGTCCGTCTGGGGCGACGACGCCTTCTGGGCGCCGTACGGGCGGGGCCGCGGGACGGCCAGCCGCAGTTCGGCGAAGGCCAGCCCGCAGGGGCCGTAGGTAAGCTTGGGGCGGTCGACAAACCACCCGCTCAGGCAGACGCGGTTCACGGTTGAGGGTTCTCCTCTCGGTCAGGCCGCGGTCCGTGCCAGGGCACGGGGGCGGCGGTCAAGGTACGGAGCATCCCCACCGTAGCACTCCCGCCGGGGGCGGCAACGCCGGTGCCGCGGCTGCAACGGACGGGCGCCGGGCCTACCCGGTCCGGCCTTCCCAGAGGTCGGCGATCTCCGTCTCCACCTCGGCCCGGGGACGGGCCCAGCGGCGGCGGGACGCCGCGACCACGGCGGCGGGGTCGCCCTCGGGGGCTGGCGGCGGAAGCGTCCGGGCCGAGAACGCCGGCACCGTCTCGCCGCCGCGCCGCACCCGGGCGGCGAATCGGAAGTCCGGCAGGTTGACCAGGTCCTCGGCACCGAATGCCGGGGCCAGCTCCCGCGCGAGGCGTGCCGCGTCCGGTGCCCCGACCCGGAACGCAGCGAGCGAGCCGGCGTTGCCGATGACCGCCTCTGCCGTCTCGCGCGAGAGCTGGCCGAGATACTGGTGGCTCAGGACCAGCGAGAGCCGGTACTTGCGCGCCTCGGAGAGGATCTGGGCGAAGGCCTCGTTCTCGAAGCGCTGGAACTCGTCCACCACCAGGGCGAAGTCCCGCCGCTCGGCCTCGGGACGCTCGGCCCGGCGCATGGCCGCGAGCTGCAGCCCGGCGACCAGGAGCCCGCCGATCAGAGCGGAGCCGTCCTCGCCGATGCGGCCGGCAGAGAGGTTCGCCACCACGGCGAGCCCCTCGTCCATCGCCCGGCCGAGTGGCAGCCCCGGCCCCTTCTGCCCCACCACGTGCCGCACGGTCGGGGACGAGAGGAACTGCCCCACCTTGTTCAGGATGGGCGCCACCGCCTCCGTGCGCCAGCGCGGGTCCGCCCGCTCGTACTCGTCCAGGAAGAAGCCGCGCAGCAGGGGGTCGGTGGAACGCCCGAGCAGCCGTTGCCGGTACCCGGCGTCGGCGAAGACCCGGGGCAGGGCGGCCAGGGACGGCTCGTCGTCTTCCAGGAGCAGGAGAACGGCGTTGCGCAGGAAGTGCTCCAGCCGCGGCCCCCAGGAGTCGCCCCAGAGCTTCTTGAACGCGCCCACCACCCCCGACGCCACCAGGGGGCGCTCCCCGGGGGCGGCGGCGTGCAGGAGGTTCAGGCCGACCGGCCAGTCGCGGTCCGCCGGGTCGAGGTAGGCGACGCCCTCCGCCCGGGACGGGGGGACGAGCCCGAGCGCGCGCTCGGCGAGGTCGCCGTGCGGGTCCACCAGCGCGAAGCCGCGGCCGGCTTCCAGGTCCTGCCGGACCAGGTTGGCGAGCAGGGTGGACTTGCCGGTGCCGGTCTTCCCCACCACGTAGAGGTGCTGTCGCCGCTCCGCCTGGGTGACCCCGAAATGGACTGCGGCCCCGTCCGCCCAGGCCTCGCCGAGGACGGTCTCAGGCCCCTCGTCCGGGGCCCGGCCCGCCAGCGACTCGGGCGGGAGCGGCGCCACGCGGCTCGCTTCGCCGGGGAGGAGCCGGCTGTCGCCCGCAGGCACGTGGAAGAGGCTTCCAAGCTCCGCGGCCGACAGGACGACGAGAGGCAGCGGCCCCAGGTCACCGGGAGAGCGGGCGGGGCGGGGCGGCCCGGCCGGCGCGAGCGCGTTCCCGAGCGGGTCGCGGAAGGCGGCGCCCAGGTGCGCGGCGACGGTGGCGGCCCGGCGCGACGCTTCCTCGCCCGTCGGCGCCTCCGCCCACGCGGCAATCCGTGCGGCGAAGACAGGGGCGGAGGCCTTGCGGCGGGCGTTCGCGAGGTCCGGGCCGCGGGCCGGGGCCGCCCAGGGGAGGGCGCCGCCCAAGGCGAGGTCCCACAGCAAGAGCAGCCGGAAGCGCCACCCGCGAGGGGGCGGGCGGACGCCCTGGCGCAGGGCCGCGAGGGCGAAGGGCGCCCATTGTTTCCAATCTGCCGGGGGGAACGCCAGCGTCGCCCGCACGCCCGCAGGAAAGGGGCCGGCGAGGGCGGCCGCGAGTCCCGGCAGCGGGTCCGGCCCGACGACACCGGGCACGCGCAGCGGCAGGACGTCGGGCTTCTCGGCGGCCATCGGCACGGCGAAGACAGGACCCCGAGGCTCGGGCTCCGGGACGGCTTCCAGCCGGGCAGCGGGAAACCGGGCGGCCAGGTGGGCGCGCAGGGAGCCTTCCCACGAGCGCGGCGCGCCCAGCGCGAGCTCGGCCCGATCCCGGTCGGCCCGCAGCTCGAACCAGGGGCCGGGACCGGCGGGGCCGAGCCACGGCAGGAGGGCCGCGAACCATTCGGCCGCGTCCGCGGCCGGGAAGGCGGCGCCCCGCGGGAAGCGGACGACCCAGCGTCCGAACGGCTCCGTGCTCTCCGTCCGGGGGCGTCCCGTACGCGCCACGAGGGCAAGGACGGCGGCAACGAGAGCTGCCGCGAGGGCGGCAAGCAGGTCAGGCGCCATCCTCCGCCTCGGGAGTCTCGGCGAGCGCGGCGAGCAGGGCGGCGCGGACCGCCTGGGGCCCCTCGCGGACGGCGGCCTCGAGACGCGCCCAGGCGGCGCCGGGGCCCAGCCGCCCGACCCAGGCGCGGAGCCGCTCCTCGTCCCCCGCGCCGAGCGGCCCGGCGAAGCCGGCCAGCAGCGCGGCGAGGACGGCGGCGCGGTCCGGTGCGACGTTTGTTTGGCTGTCTTTCGCTGTCTTTGGGCCAGGTCCGGGACCGACCGTTTTGGCGGCCCCGGCGTCTGGAGCGGGGGCCGCCGGGGTCCCTTCCGGCGCGCCGCGCGCGGCTTCGGGGACGAAGCGGTATCGCCCGCCGCTCTCGACGAGGACCCCTCGGGACAACAGCGCGCGGAGCTCCCGGCGCGCGTGGTCCGGCGAGATCCCGGTCAGGCGCGAGAGCGCCGCCGCGTCGAGCGGGCGGGTCCAGGCGAAGGGGCGGCCGGCCCGGTCGTGCCAGCCCCAGCTCTCCCGCAGCACGGCAGCCACGAGCTGGAGCTGGCGGCGGGTGAGCGCCCCGCGGCAGAACGTCCCAAGCCATACGTCCAAGGGGACGCGCAGGTAGCCGCGGGAATAGTCCGGCCCGCTCATCCGCCCTCCTTCGGCTCGCCCCAGTCGTTCTCGACCGCCTTGATCAGGAACGCGGCCGGGTTGCGGGCGCCGCGCCGCGGCAGCCACGCAAGCTGGCGGCGCAGGAGGTCCGCGGGGAACTCCGAAAGCAGGCACCCGGCCTGCTCCGGGCGCAGTCCGGCGCGCTCCAGTTCCGCCCGCAGCCCCGCGTCCGGCGCCGCGGCAGGAGCGGCAGCTTCGGGACTGGCGGGGCCAGCCGCCGGTACCGCTTCGGCACTGAGCGACAGGAGGAGTTCCACCGGCGCCACCTCGACGCCGGCGACCTCGCCGTCCGGGCCGGCCTCGGGGGCGGCGAGCGGCTGCCCGCGCCACTGCGTGCGGGAAAGCTCGTCCAGGCGGCGGGCGGCTTCAAGGCGGGGGACGGCCAGCGCGAGGGCGAGCTGATCCAGGGTGAAGCGCCGCCGGCCGTCGCGGCAAGTGAAGGAGAGCACCGCGGAGAGCGCGTGCCAGGCGTCCGGCGGGACGAGGGCGAGGAACCCCTGCCGGCGCGCGGCGGTCAGCCAGCGCGCCATCAGGCGGCCCTCGGGAGTTCCATGGCTGGCGGGATCGTGGGGCATCGGCCTCCTTTCAGGGGTGCCAGCGGCGTTGCGCCCGCCGGCGCTAGCGGGTAGGGTCGGGGCAGGCCCGGCGCTCGCGAACGGGGCTCACCCAGTCCGCTGGCGCCCGGGCGAGCCTGCCGGGCCGGCAAGGGCGGCCGAGAGGCCGCCTTTGCCGTGTCAGATGGGGCAGCAGGGCACCGGTTCCGGCTCCTCGTCCGGCAGGGGGCCGAGGACCAGGGCGGGCCGGGCGACGCGCCGGACGCCGGCCCGCCAGCGGGCGAGGTCGCGGACCCATTCCGGGCCGGAGATGACGCGCAGGCGCGGGAGTCGGCGCTCGCGGGAGAGGCGCAGGGCCTCCGGCGCGCAGGCGCCGGTGGTGATCAGCACGCCGTAGTCGCAGCCGGCAAGCGCCAGGTAGCCGAGGAACGCCTCCACGTGGTGGGCCTGCAGGCGGTTCCGGCGCTGGTGGACCCGCAACAGGGCGGGCAGGCCGAGCGGCGGCTCGCCGAAGAAGGCCCAGTAGGTGGCGGGGCGCAGAGCGCGGTCGGCGCGGCGCACGGAGCCCAGGCCGCGGTTTTCGGCCCATCGGGTCACCTGGGCGTCCAGTTCGCCGGGCGGGAGCGCGCGCAGGGCGTCCAGCGCCGGCAGGCACTCGTAGGGGTCGGGGGAGCCCGCGCTCGGGCGGGACGGCTCGGGTCGAGTCGGGGCCATCGGCCTCCTTTCCTTCGGGGTTTAAGGATGGTACACGTCCCGCGGGTCGATCTTCCGGCCCAGCTTGCGCTCCAGGTGGGCGACGATCCGGCAGATGTCCTCGTAGCGGGGGCGCGTCGCGCCGCGCAGGATGCGCGAGAAGGTGGACTCGGAGATCCCGGCGTCCCGGGCGAACCGCTTCTGCGGGCCATGGAACCAGTACTCCTGGATCTGGGCCAGGTAGTCGCCGAGCCGGTTCACCTTGGGGGGCGGGACGCTGCGGGACATCCGTATCGGTTAGCGGGTAAGGGCGGGCACCTCGGGGCGCCGCGTGCCGCAGTCTCCCACGCCCGCGCCTACCCCGCAATTCTCATTGCATCGGAGAAATCTGACAAACTTCTGAACAAATCCTGACGCATAGGAGGAGCAGTCATGGGCAACGGGTTGACGCGGCAATGCGGAACGAAGCGGAGCAACGACGCCCCCGGGACGGGGGGCTCGGGTGCAAGTCGCGCCTCGTGAAATGCCGGACCTCGCCGAGTCCACGCCGTCCGGATCGTCGCTCCGAAGTCGGTCGCGCCGCAGCGTCGAACGAAAGGAGGTGTAGTCGAGGAGTCGCGACAGGAGACGAGGATGCAGCAGTAGGGTTGCTTTCCATACGAGCATCGCGTTTCTGATCAGCTTGGTTGGTCAAGCACCACCACCTTCGCCGTTCTTGCTGCGGTCGATCTGCCACAGAAGCCGCACGAGCGCGGAGACGCGCTCGGCGACCCGCTCCCATTCCGCCTCGTCGAACTCGCGGCCGTATTCGCGCCCCGAGGCGGCAAAGTTTTCACGGATCTGTCGCGCAGGCACCAGCGGCGCTGGGCGGCGGGATGAATGTGGATGTGGCATAGCGGGCACGATAGCGGCGAAGGGTGCCGAGGGCAAGTGGCGTGCCACGCGAGACGGCCCGTGTCGGGGCGCCCGCGCAACGACGCTTGCGCGCCTGGCGTCGGTACGCTACGGTGCGTACGCCCACCACTAACCCGCTGGCATGAAACCCCAGACCATCCTCTATGCTCGGAAGTCGTCCGAAGAGGACGACCGCCAGATCCTCAGCCTGGACGCGCAAGAAACCGAGTGCCGCTCCTACGCCGACCGGCACGGCACTGCGATAACCGCGGTAGTCCGGGAGGCGCATTCCGCCCGCAAGCCCGGCCGGCCCCTGTTCCAGGCGATGCTTCGCGACTGCGAGGACCTGCTCGGCTCCGGCAGGCCGGTGACCGTACTCTGCCACAAGCCCGACCGCTTGCTCCGGAACCTCGCCGACTGGGCACGCCTCAACGACCTTATGGACAAGGGGTTGGACTTGGCCTTCGTGACGGGCTCGTATCCGAACAACGCCCAAGGCAAGATGGCCTTCGGCGTCAACGTGCTCTTCGCGAAATACTACGTCGATAATCTGTCCGAGGAAGTCCGCAAGGGGATGCGCGAGAAACTCGCCCGTGGGGAGTGGCCCGGTGCCGCGCCGCTGGGGTACCGCAACGTGGAGAAGCGGATCGCCATCGACCCGGCTACGGCTCCGCTGGTCGTCCGGGCGTTCGAGCGGTTCTCCACGGGCGAGTGGTCACTTCACCGGCTTGCGGACCAACTGTTCCTGGAGGGGCTGACCGGGCGTCGCCTGAAGAGGAAGCTGACAAAGAACGTGCTGCGTACGCACGTGTTAGGCAACCCGTTCTATTGCGGCCTGATGCGTTATGGTGGGGACCTGTATCCGGGTATCCACGAAAAGCTGATTACGGCAGCCCTCTTCGACCGTGTCCAGGAGGCATTGGCCGGTCGCACTCGCCCGAAACGCTACCGCCACGACTTCCGGTTTTCGGGGATGTTCACCTGCAAGGCCTGCGGGGGATTGCGTGTCGGGGATCTCAAGAAGGGGCGCTATGTCTACTACCGGTGCAGCGCTCGCCGCGGCTGCACCGAGCCGGCGCTTCGCGAGGAGACGCTGGCCGCGCTACTCCGGGAGCGCTTCGCCAGTGACATCGTCTTGCTCCCCGAGATCCAGTTGGCGCTCCGCCAGGGCGCGCAGGCGTTGGCCGCCGCGGAGGACGAACGCGGCGGCGCCAGCAAGACCTCACTCGGGCGGCAGCACACGCTTGTCAAGCAGAAGCTGGACGCGCTCCTTGACCTGCGGCTTCTGGCGCAGGTGAGCGCGGAGGAGTTCCAGGAAAAGCGCGGAGCGCTCCTGCTAGAGGAGGCTAGGACGCGTGAGCAGATCCAAACGTTCGAACTCAAGCGTGCGGACCCTCAGGAAGCCATTGAACGGTTCATTGCAACCTGCAACGGGCTTGGCAGCCTACTACTGACCGCCATGCCGCAGGAGGTCCGGGCGTTGCTGCGATTGGTCGGTTCGAACTACCGTATTGCGGGGCGAAGTGTAGATTTCGAACCTGTAGAGCCGTTCTCGATGGCTGCACAGGCTCGAAATCGTCCCGTTTGGAGCCCCGGACCGAACGACGTTCATACTCTGCTGCGGGCGTTCGAGAGGGTGCCGGAGCTGCCAGGGCCGGGTCAGCAGCCGTCTCCACACCCCATAAGTCCAGGCTTGCCGGCACTGGCCGATTAATCGAAGAGCATCTGCAGGCTCTGCTGTGACGGGAGGGCGGCGACGGGCTTTGCCGCGACCGCGGTTGCGCGCACCGCAGGGGTTATCGTCTGCGAGGCCGACTGCACCGCAAGGGTGTGGGACCCTCTCGTCAGCGCGACGTACAGCTCCTTGGGCCCAAGCTCGTCTGCTTTGGCGACCACGGCGTTCCGGTATTCCAGCCCCTTGATGAGGAGGATGCGCGACGAGGTGAACCGGTCCGGCACGCGCCCCCGGTGCCTGGTCCGCTCGCGGATCTCCACGGCAGCGGCGTGGAAGGTCTCGTACTTGCCCGTGGCCATCGCCTTGAGCGCGCGCAGGGTCTCATGGAACAGCTCCTGCCGGAAGAGGGTGGCACCGCCGAGGGCGCGGACCTCGGAAAGGGATCGGGAGAGCGCGGCAGGCCCACCAGCTTCCAGGACCGCCTGAAGCGATTCGGCAAGGTCGCGGTTCGCCCGGTACCGGGACGGCCGGAAGTTCCCGCCCTCGATTCCGTCGCGGAGGCTTCCCAGTACGGAACCTGTGTTCGACGTCATGCGCAGGGCGTGGTCGATGAGCGCCACGGCCTGGCCCGGAGGGTCGGCGGCGTCAAGGCTGGCGGCGAAGTCCAGCAAGTCCGAGCAGTCCATCTCCTCCATCGACCTGAAGCGGCCTCCCAGGCCTTTCGCGAAATGGTGCGCCTGGCCCGGGAAGCGGTGGGCCACCACAGTGTTACCTTCCGACCCGAGCAGGGACCTGCAGTGATCCGCGAGTTCCGTGTGGCCGGTGGGAACGTGCACCACGGGTGAGGCGAGCGTGACGGGCCGACCGGCGGCGAGGTCCTCGCGCGCCTGCCGGAGCCAGTCGGCAAGGTCCTGGTGGCCGGCGTTGATCCACCGGTACGGCGTCGCGAGAGGGTCGAGCCGCGAGAACGACCCCAGGTCCTTGTCCAGGTCCACCGTCGGGCCGGCGAACTCGAAGATGCCCTGCAGGGGGTCGCCGAGCACGCGGCAGGGAAGCAACTCCGCTACCTGCATCACCAGTTCGTGCTGGGTCGTCGTGCAGTCCTGGTACTCGTCCACGAACACGCCGCCGTACGTCGCGAGCAGGACGTCCCTGATGGCAGGAACGCGGAGGCATGCCTGCGCGGCCGGGTAGACCGCGTCCCATCCCTCGCCCCGCGGCTGCTCCTCGGGGAACCCCGAGACCCGCCGGAAGGCGGCGGCGTACTTGTGTGCCCATCCGGAGATGGTCGCCACGCGCCAGCGGTTCCGGGGGACCCGCAGCTTGGTAAGCTTCTCCTCCAGCGCGTGGACCCCGGCGTGGGTGTGGGTCAGGACCAGTTGGCGTCCGTGGGCTGGGGCAGCGAGGCGGACCGCCTCGGCGATCGCGTGCGTCTTGCCGTGGCCGGCCGGCGCGGCGAGGTAGACGCGCCGGCCTTCCGCTAGCTCGTAGGCGGCGTTGCCAGGTGCGTCAGGCATGGCTTTGCGGCACCGCCCAGTCGAGCAGTTCGTCCAGGGTTTTCTTGGTCGGGCTTTGCGCTGGATCGCTCGCGAGGGCGGCGAGTACCGACTTCCCAAGGCGTTCGCCCAGTCCCCACTTCTTGAACCAGCTGTTGTCCTTGGCGGCCCTGCCCAGCGCGTCGCGCATTGCTGCTTCGTTGCCCCCCGCTGAGAGCCAGGTTGCTATGTCCATCTCGAACGCCGGACCCGGCCCCGTCATACGGGCGCGGACCTGGTCCCTGATTGAGGTGTCGTCCCCTCCCTCTCTCGCTAGCGAGAACAGCTGGGTGACTCCTGCCAGCGGCAGGTCGGCAAAAATGCGTTGCTCGGTCGCCATAGTGCCTTCCCAGAGGAACACCCGGACGCCGGCCGCTTCCATTTCCGCCTGGCCGGGGTTGGGCGCCTTGTCCGAGTCGCCGAAGAATGCTACCTCGTATCCGAGCCGCGCGAGGTGGATAGCCCGCGAAGGGCCTTTGGTGTTGCCTTCGCCGTTCGCGACCACCACCCCGTGCAGGCCGAATGAGCCGCGCGCCTCGGGAAGCGACGCGTCGAGCGCCCAGCACAGGCCGCCTTCCGTGGGGCCCTCGCACACGACGATCTTGCGGCCCAGCAACGCTTCCGGCTTCGTGCGTACCAGGCCTTGGAAGTCATCATCATCCGGCACGTCGACGACGCGTACGGTGCCACCCGCCTCGCAGAGAACCACCGAGAGCCCCGCCGCCCCGAGCTGAGCGATGGCCGCCGGCGAGTGCGTGGTCATGAACACCTGCGGCCCCTGCGCCCCGCCACCTGTCAGGGTGCGGATGAGGTGGGTGATCCGGTGGGGCTCCAGGCCGTGCTCGACCTCGTCCACGAGGATCGCGCCGTCCTTGCTGAGCGCGGTACGCTGGATCGCGGCGGCCAGGAGGCGGCGCGACCCCAAGCCGCTCAGGCGGATCGGGACCTCGCCGTCGTGCAGCGCCAGGCTGGCCGAGCCGTCCCCGAAGGCCCGGAAGTCGAGGCCGGGGACGTACTGCTCCCTCGGGGCGACGCCAAGTTGCCGGGCGAGCACCTCGACGGACTGGGCGCTGGCGTGGAGGTCCGTGCCGGCGAGCGACCGGACCGCTGAGATGGCTGACCGCTGCGCCTCGGCGATCACCTCCCGGACGCCCTTGGTGCCGCTCTGGTTCAGCCGTGCCAGCGTAGAGCCGCGGCTCCAGGTGGCGTGCCGGTCGATCTGCTCGCCGAGGCGGGTAACGCCGAGCAGCTCCCGTTCCCTGGAGGAAATGCGCTTCGGCTCGCTCCCTTCCGCCCCGTCCACCGACCATTCCGGCTCGAGGGAGGGCCCGACGGTGAGTTCCACCGCCAGCGCGGGGACCAGCCCCTCTTCCAGTTCCGTGACGGACCCGCTCGCCTCGTCCCACCCGACCTGCAGGAAGCCAAACCGCTCCTCGGTTAGCAACGCGCCGGGCACGTCCCGGACGGTGGCCCGGATGCGGATCTGCTGCTCGTAATCGCAATCGTAGAAGTCGCTGTCCGCGAACGCCACGTTCCACCGGGGAGAGAGAGCGAGTTCGATGGCCTCCAGGATCGTGGTCTTGGTGGAATCCCCGCACCCGACCAGGCAGGTAACCCCCGCGCGTATCGGCCATTCTAGGGACCGGATCCCCCTGAAGTTGGAGACCGAAAGGTGTACGATCCGCATTCCCATGGTGTGTTAGGGGTAAGGTGGCTGTTGCCAGGGTGTGCCAGGCTGAGGCTCTGGGGTGGGTTAGCCCATTAGCCGTGAGGCGCCCGACTGCTTGATTTACCTTACCACAATGTCCGTCAAGGGACACCGCTGTGGCTGCTTGTGAACGGGCTGCTCGAAATCATCCTCCAAGAGCGAAAAAACGATCCTCTGCCCGTGATTCCGACGGTGTCGGCCTCGCGGATTGAGGATCGTTTTCTCTGGCGGCCCGCAGTGGACGAAGTTCATACTCTGCTGCGGGCGTTCGAGAAGGTGTCGGAGTTGCCGGGGCCGGGTGAGCAGCCGCCGCCCAAGCAGGTGTTGCCGCAGGTCCCTAAGGAGCTTTGGTCGTCTGAACTTCTTGAAGCCTAGATGCCTTCCTCCTCTTCGCGACGCTCGGTCTCCCGGATGCGCTCCCGAAGGTGCTCAGCGAGCACTGTAGCCCATTCGCGCACCCTGGGTTCCGCGTCGGTGGTCCACGTCTCGGCCATCTCCAGCTTCTCCTTCAGCCAGCCGGACTCGGGGCCCCAGAATGAGCCCGTCAGGAACTGGCCGAAAAGCGCTGAACGGATTTCCTCCTGGTCGCCGAACCTCACGAGGATGCCGCGGGGCAGGTCGGATAACGGCCGGCCGCCCACGTCGGCGAGGCTTGCCAGGAGACGAGGCCCCCTCGGACGGTTCGCGTCAGCCCAGTCAAGCAGGATGCGAGGTGGGATCAGGTGGGGGAACCACTTCCCGAGGGCCAGGCCGAGCCGGAAGGATGCCAGCCGGTGCTCGTCCTCCGCCTCGGGATCCGGAGCCAGCCGGGTGGCGACCACGCGCCAAACCGAAGCGGGATCCAGTTCGGCAGCCTTCCGCAGCGTTCCCATCCCGTGCCCCTCCGGGCCATAGGGCGCGTCGTCGGTGTCGAATTGACGCAGTGCGAGATCGGCCGCGCGGGCCGGGTCGGTCCCTGCCAGGAGCCCTGCGAGTTCCTCGGCGTAGTGGTCCGACATTGTGTCGCGCCCCTTTCGCCGGTAGCCGCCGGGACGCTCGAGCAGTTCCCAGGCTATCGTCTCTAGCCCGCCACGCTCGTCCGGTCGCTCGTTCATCCGCAGGTGCGTGAGGGCGAGGGCGGAGTCGGCGGCCGGGTCGCCGCCCTGCGCGAGGGCGGCCTCAAGCAGCCTCCGCGCCAGGCGGGGGCTCAGCTTGAGAAACGCCCGGCCGAAATAGAGCTGGCCCAGCCACGCCGCGTCGAGCGATCCTGCTTCGACGAGCCGCAGCAACCGTTCGCCGTCCCGCTCGTCGAGGTCCCCTCTCCAGATGACGTCGAAGACGGACTGCGCCATCGCAGGTTCTCCCATCCATCCGTCGAGGACTTCCTCCCGGTCGAGGCGTCCGGCCTCGACCTGCCCCCGCAGGTAGGCCGAGGCGAACATACGGCTCTGCCCCTGGCGGGCCGCGCGCTCCACGACGAGCGGCCAGTACTGGAGGGCGGCGTCTTCACGGCCCAGCGCCCACGCGAAGTAATAGGCTTCGACCGCCTCGCCGGAGAGGAGCCAGTCCCACTCGGGCTCCAAGACCCCGGGATCGGCGAGCGCCTCTTGCGCCATCGGGATGGCCTGCTCCAGCTTGATCTCGGTCTCCCGCTCGAACCCAAGGCGGTAGTCCACCCTGTCCCCGGGCGTCCGCTTGCCGAAGAACCGCCGTAGCCGGTCGGCATAGGAGTTGCCGGCAAGGTGCTCGCTGATGGCTGCGGCGCGGCCTCGCTGTCCGTCGTCGAGGAACGAGCCCTCGTACTGCAGGATGGTCTCCACGGTCTCCCGGACCTCGCGGCGCGACTGCTGGTCCGGTGTCGGAAGCCGTTCGATGCGGTCCAGGTACTCGTCCCCGAGCCCGCACCTTACCGTGGCCCGCCCAATGCCAATGATGGTGCTTGCGGCACTCGCCCGCACAGCGGCCGCGTCGTCTCTTAGCGCTTCGTCCAGCAATGCGAGGCAGGCGCGCCTTATCTCGGTCGCCTCCCGGGTATCGGCCGGCCGCCATTCTTCCGGGAGTGGGCCCCCCCCGAGATGGTCGGCGCTTTCGAGCCGGTGCTCGTTCAGCGAGAAAGGCACCGCGAGGGCTGCGACCGCGAACAGTCGCTTCCGTTCGTTAGAGTCGTCCAGGAGGTCCTCCAGCAGCCTGAGCCGGTCGGAGTAGGGCGCAGCCGTCCCGCCGAGGTGGAGGCGGAAGAAGCCGAGCCATTCCTCGCTCGCGTAGGGCCCCATCGCCTGGCGGGCTCGGTCTTCCCCGAGGCCGAGTTCGAGGAGGACCTGCGCGGCATCCTGGAACAGGTCGGCACGCCACGCGATCGCCTGTAGGCTCCAGATGACGTCCGCCCTCCCATCTATGATGCCCTGCAGTTCGTCCTTGCTCCGCCCGGTCACGAGCCGCCTGAGCGCCCGCAAACCGGCGTCAGGGTTAGCTATCGCGAGCTGCCGAAAAAAACGGCTGGTGCGGCGGTCCTCCAGCGCCGCGAGATCCGGGAACGCGCCGGATGGACCCAGCAGTGTCTCGGCGAGTTGGCGGGTTCCTTCTTCAGCGCCGATGTCCTGCACTCGCTCCTCGAATGCCGCCTGGGCGAGCGGCCCCGGGAGCTTGTCCCGGAGATCCCACGTGCGTTCCGTGCCGCCCTGCTTCCAGGCGTCCGCGGCAAGCCACACCGCGAGCAGGTGCGGGGTTACGTACAGATACCGCCCTTGGCGCGCCACCAGGCCGAGTTCCTGCTCTACCCGCATCACACGGAACCGCGTGTCGTGCCAGTCCAGGCCTAGGAACGCGCTGACGGCCTTACCTTCGGCGTCAACTTCGCCCTCCCAGCCTACCCGCCGCAGCAGGGCGACGGCTTGCATGGCCCGCCGGTCCGCATCGTCGGGCAGCATCTGACGGAGGACGTACTCGACCTCCCGGGTCCTAGCGAGTTCGGGGATCGACCTCGGCCCGCCGGACTTCGCAAGCTCGGCGGCAAGGGTCACCGCGATCTTTACGAATCCCGAGGCCGCCCTGATCACGAAGTCGATCCAGGCATCTGGTAGCAGCGGAAAGTCGTGTTGAAGCAGCGCGCACATTGCTGGCGGCTCCAGCCTTGGGAGCGTGAACACGTCTGGGTCGGCGTGCCGAGCGGGATCCGACGCGTATCGTTGCCCGATCGTGAGCAGCCGTAGCCGGCCGTTGCAGCGCTCGGCCTGTTCGCAAAGGTCACGGTGCTGGGCGTAGCTGCACTCGTCCACTACCAGGATGACAGTTGATTCGTTCGCGGCGAGGTAGGCCCACAGCCCACGCGGCACCGAGTCCGGCTGGTCGGCGTACAGCACGATGTCGGCAAGCGCCGAACCGCGGAAGACCTCCAGTGCCAGCCGCGACTTCCCGACGCCTGCCTGGCCTTCGATGCGCAGGAAGGAGAAACCCTTCTCGTCAGCGAGCCGCCGCTCGTAAGCGCTAATTAGGGCTTTCCGCTGATCGTCCGGAACGAAGTCCTGCCGGTAGCGCTGCATGTTTGCCCACCCGTCCCACGTCCGGAGGTCGTCTCCCGGGAGCTTCCAAATCTCCGTGACGACGGCGGGGAACCGGTTAGCCCATTCGGCCACCTGACCCGCGAACAGGATGGCGCAGCGCCCGGCGTCGATGTCCTTCTCGGTGCACTTGTCCACTAGGGCATTTCGGCGATTTGTTTGTCCGGCGCCTGCGTTCACGTCGTCGCCCAGCCATACTCGGTAGGCGCCGCCTGCCCCCAACGCCGCCTGCACGCCGGGCTTGTCAAACTCCTTCTTGAGGGCGGCCGGGCCGGGCGCCGCGCCGCTCTTACTCTGCCAGACGCTTAGGCCCTCGGGAATCCAATCGGAGCCCGCTGGCGCGTTTTGCACACGGGCGTCCACCCCGCCGTCTGGGGCCGTTTCGGCGAGGCTGGTGGCGATGTCCGCCTGACTCATCCCGAGGAGCCTGCCTTCGATGCGCAGCAAGCGGTTCAATAGGCCGACCAGTTGAACCGCAGTGAGGCGTTGGACGTCGCGTTCGGTAATTCGTAATGGGTGAGCAGCCATATGAATAGGCGACCAAGTAGATGCCACCATTCTAGCAGGTGTGCCGTAGTTACAGCATCCATTCCGCCTGGGCACATCACCAGGCGCTCACACCTCCGCTGTCTTGGGCCGCAGACCGGATTTCATCGCGAGTTCATTACTTCGCCCGGCGCATCCGCGACAATAGGGCGCAAACACCTAATGCCCGCGCCATGCGTCCGAACCTCGACCGCCTGCCCTTCTACGTCCTCGTCGCGCTCGTCGTAGCGTTCCTCGTGATTCGCTACGCGGCGAACGTGCCCTGACGGTGTCTCCAGCCGAACGGTCCAGCGTCGCGGCGGGTGGACTTGTCCCGCTGCGCACGGGAGGCCAGGGCATCTGGCTCGCGGCAGAGTCCATGCCCGCCTGGTTAGCCGCGGCGGGGACCATGTGAATCCTGCGCGCTGCGACACAGCGGTCCAGACCGTGGCCCGAGATCAATATCCGCGAGCGCCGTTGAAGAGGACAACGGCCACGGCGATCCCGATTGCGAACGTGGCGGTGATGGCGTAGCCGAGCGCGGCTCCGAAAGGTCGCCCCGGCTCGGGAACTACGGCCATCCCCTTGGCGTGGCCCCAGGCGGCAATGAACGGGGAAAGGATCGCCACGGACGTCACGAGGGCGCCTGGGATTAGCCCGGACAGATCGGACGTTACGAACGTGATCAGCACGCCAACGACCGCGAGGGGAACTAAGGCGGCGCTAGCTACGAAGGCTGCCGCTGCCAATCCGGCGATCAGAAAGTATCGGCGCGCCTGCTCGCCGTCACTTCTTCGCGAGGGACCGGGACCCGGAGCGTCGCCCATAGGTAGGTGCTTGCTGCTATTGGCTTCACACTACACCCTCTGAAGGGGGTTGGCAACGGTGCCGCAGAGCGTCTCCTTGCTTATCTAGTAGGCAGCTTCAGCTCTGAGGCCGACCCTGGATGCCCTTGCCCGGTAAGGTCGGTGTAGCCGTATGTGAGGCGAATACTGCTCGGCCGGGTCCCCGTGGGCCCGCTGTAACCGATCCTGAAGCGCTGCGGTGGACCCAGGACCCCTAGGAACGAGGGTTGGCTGCCGGCAAACTGGAGCGTCGGCGGGTCGAACGAGGCGTCCCCGACGGAGAACTCACGTAGCGGCGCGCCTTTCGTGCGCACTTCCAATTCGACGGTTCGCGAGCCGGAATCGACGGCGGTTACCTTGAACGCGATCACGGACGCGTCGGAGTTTCCGGTTCGGAACGTCCCCGATGGCGTGGTGGAAGGGGACAGCGGGGTCACGCCATCCGGAGAGTAGAAGATCGAATAGCCGTAAGTCCGCTTTGGCCGCAGCCCGTCGAGGAGCACGACGTGCCGCTTGGCGACCGACAGGACTTGGAAGGGAGAGAGCGGGACAGTGCCTCCGGCCATATCGGCTATCGCAACGGTGCTGTCCGACTCCGCTGCCGTCGTCCAGGAGATCACGGCAGCCGTAGCGCCGAAATTCGAGACCTGGACCGAATCACTCTCCTTCAGCGAGGACGGCTCGATCCTGCCCAGGCCGGCTAGCTGCCGGTACACCTGCTCCTCGGCATGCGGTGCCATCTCCCCGGACCGGAACCGCCACGCGCGAGTGTCGCCGAAGGAGCGCACCTCGTTTGCCCCCGGATCACCCCAAGCCTGGTTCAGCACAGCCCCAGACGGTAGCCCGGCGTTGTTGAGCGAGCGAGCGACGTACTCCTGGACGTCGCGGTTCGCGGGGAAAGCATCGTGGGTAACCGCCGCTACCGAATAACTTCCAGGTATCGCTGCGCTCCAGAGGGGAACTAGCCCGTCCGAGTAGTTTTGGCTCGCGCCCGGCTTCCTTTCCAGTTGCAGGTAGGGAAACCAGGACGGCCGCTGCAACGCATCGACCACCGAGTACGCGTCGACACCCAAGGTCACCGGGATGTCAGGAAGGATGGGGTATGCGTTGTCGTCGCCCGCCACCGACCCGTAGGCCACGGCGTCGAGGAACGGATGAGCCGACAGGTTCTTATCCGGCGACGGGTCACGATAGAGGAGGTGACGCAGCCAAGGACTGCTCACCGCCATTACCTCCATAGATGGCACGTCCGTCAGAATGGGCAGCGCCTGGACGAGACTCGACACCTTGGGTTTCCGGAACGTCCGGCCCACAGCGTTGATCGGCGCAGCCGCGAGCGCGGGGACTCCACGGCCCGGCTTCGCGAACAGGACCTCGTTGAGGTAGTTGCAGAGCGGCACCCCTCTCCACATGCTGCCGAGCGTGATGAGCTTCCGAACGTCACCGCCAAAGGTGGTGGCAGCCGGTGGCACTTGGTAGTCCCGCCGGTACCAAGCGCTGCTCGCCGGGCTACCGTCCGAGGCAAGGTACCACCGTGCCACGACACCCCCGTAGCTCCAGGCCACGAGGTCCACCCTCCGCGCCGCCAGCGGAAACGGCGCGTAATCGGAAAACGGCTGCCCACCCGCCGCGGGAGGAAGCGGTTCGCCGGCCCGCAAAGCGGCCAGCGTGAGGTCGATGGTTCGCTTCAGCTTCGCCGCGGCGACTTCCACCGGGCCGTTGCCTCCAAGCACGGCGGAGTGGTCGGTCGTGACGAAGGGGAACCGCACCCGGATGCCGCCGACCGGCGCTGGGTCCGACAGGGCCGATACCAGGCTCATCCAGGCCGTCGGTCCCGAGTTGATGCCGTGGACCAAAACTACCGCGGGGCGGGCGAGCCGGATCGGAAAGCCGCTGATCCGGTAAAGCCGTCCCGCCCGCCGGAACGTGCAGGTGAGGAACACCTGGCGGGTGGCGCTGGGCGTCAATTGACCCGTCCCGCTCGGATCGAAAACCCAGACCCGATGCAAGAGCCCGTGGTGACTCGCGTTACGGCGAGGCTATGCGTTGAGCGGAAGGTGAGCATCGATGAACTCCGCGACGAGTTGGTCCGTCGCATGACTCATGAAGTGCTCCTATATATGTCGCACCTGCGTCGAATCGAAGTGCTTGATGAGCGCACGGGGCAGGAGTGGTCGATCGAGGCAGGCGACAACACAAACCAGCAAGGTGCGAAGATCGTTACGCTGGGGGAACAGCAATGGCTCCGTTACGAGAAGCGGATCCAGACTCCGGACGATCTGATGCGAGAAGATGGGGAGCCGGTGCCGGCAGAAGTCCCGGTCGTCCTCGCGCGCTGCCCTGAGCTTCCGGGGCCCTACTTCGTGGCGGCATACTTCCCTCTTAACGTGCGGCATGACCTTCCCTGGCGCTTCTCCGCACCCTTCGAAGTCACAAATAACCGTGAGGAGTTGCAGGACACGGAGTACAACCGCTGGCTGCTGGCTCGTGTAGGCGAAGTAATGGCAGAAGCCGCGATCGACCTCAAAGTTGGGGACCGAGAGCGACCTTGGCGCTTGGTGCCTAAGAGGGGCGTGGCGGAAGCTGACCTAAAGCCGCTCTATGCCGCCGCTCACGAGCGGCTCCGAGAGTTGGCTTGGATCCCCACGTCTCATGGTCGTAGAAAACCGGATGCGGTAGCCATCCCCCGGTCAGCGCAACTCGCAACTCTCATTCGCCCCGCGGATCTCGCGAGTCCCGAGGCAGCCAATTGGGCCTGGGTACGGGGTGATCTTGACGAGGCTGACGCCGAATTGCTGGTGCATCTTGGGGGTCATCTGATAGGCCCAAGCGAACTGGTGGGAGTCCTGGCCGGCGGGCCAGGACGAAACGCAGAATGGTATCTCCGTTCGGCAGCAGAGGTGATCCGCTTGGCGGGTCCTCCATCCCTGAACTGGAATGTGCATTATTCCCTCAAGAACGGGCGCTGCTTCAAGGACGCGAAAGGGAGAGCTTTCTCGCTTCTACAAGCCCAGACCGACAAGAAGGTAGTGTGCAGTACCCGGAGCGAGAGGCTAGCGGATGAGGTGAGCCGCTTCGCCGACCCGTTCCTTGTGATCCTTGATCCTGTCTATCGTATTCCCGAGCGTAAGCGAGCCGACGCCTCAGATCCACTCGATGAGCCGCGCGGCATAGTTCACGCCTGGCTTCAAGCGGGTAGAGGATTCATCTACGAAGCGCGGCTCGAAGCCAAAGAGCTCATCCGGCATCTGCTCGCCGAAGGCGACTCACAGCACCTGGCGAGCCAGGATGCCTCCACCCATGATGCCCTCTTGTCGTTCGTTCGAGACCACCTGGCGAGCTACGAGAGCGAGTACCGCTCCAACCCCAGGCTGCACGATATCGGCCGCATGCTCCACATAGAGGCGTTTTCGTATGACGGCTCCGGCAAAGTCATCCGGGGGCGGCGGCCTCTCGGGTCGCTCTACCTCGGTAAATCTTATACGGACTCCGAGTGGACGGTGGCTGCTAGCGGGGTCCCAGGTATTTGGTGGCTCCACTCCAAGTATAAGACCAAGCTCTCTCGACCCGATCAGCCAGTCGGCCTGCTGGAGTTCCTTCGCAAGCTCGGCGCCCTGGATTCTCCGACCCTTCGCAAAATCCCCGAGACCGGGACGCACAATAACCACCGGTATGCTCCGGTCGAGCGCGGCCGAGCCAATCTTTATCCGAACTTCCCCCACGAGGCTGCGAAGCAGTCTTGGTGCAGTGCGTACGGGACTCAGGGGGACTATGAGTGCGCTGATCTCAACGAGGTGCTCTCCTTCGTGCGCGACCTTCCTCTGAAGGAGCAGAACGAACGGGGCAAGGCGTTGCTGAGAGCGCTGGAGCAACACTGGGACCGATATAAGGATAAGCTGCAGGCCGGCGCGTACGGCTACTATAGCAACCGCCAGTACGAATTCGGATCCATCAGCACGCGGTGGTTGTTCGAGTTGCGTCGCCAGGAATGGGTTCGTTTCGGCGACGGCATACTCAAGAAGCCAGAGGGAAAGTTCGCCGCTACGGAAAAGGCGATTTCGATCCTGGGGGAACGGGATCCGGATGTGTGCGCCTGGCCATGTCGTAAGGAAGAGGTAGCTCAGGCACTCGGCCTCCGGACCACAGTGCCGGCTGACGAGATCCTCAAGCGTCTCCGAGAGGCGAAACGATCCGGGAAGCAGTCGTCGCAGAAGAAGGCGGAAGCCTACTACTCCAGCCTCCTCACCAATCAGTGGGAACTCTCCAGGGTGGCTCGTGCAGTGCAGGATGAGGCACTCATCTACTATCCAGCAGGAGCGCGGAAGTGGTGGCCATCCGACCTTTGCTTGCGAAGGGACCACCGGGAACTGTTTGGTGGGCGTCGGGCCTACCTCGATGTGTATGCGTCGGCCGAGGCACTCTGGCGGCACCTGCAGGTCCCTGAGGACCCCGACTTGTCATACTTGCGGCGCTACTGGGAAGAGCTTGCCGCAACGGCACCCGATGAAGACACGCTCCGTCGGCTCAGCAGCACCTATCAGTATGCGACTTCGCTGCTCGAACCATCGTCTGCTGGCCTGGACGTCCCGGTTTGGACAGACCAGGGCTGGCACCTGGCTTCCCGGGTAGTCGCCGTACAGGATCAGGAGCTCGGAGAGGCACTTGGTTCGATCCGACTCCCGAGGTGGAACCAGTCGAATCCACAGGCGCTCGGCGGCTTCTGCTACGCTGCGGGGATCACCCTGCTGGATGAGGCGGTTGTCTTCGGGCAGGTGGCGGGGCCTAACCAGGCGAGCCCAGACGAAAGCCAGGTGCTGCACGCCGCCGTAGAGCGATACGCGGCGGCCGCAGCGGCGCTCACGCCAGACCTGTGGCACAAGATCGCTCCGCTCGCCAGGCACTGGACACAGGCAGGTGTGGCTCGCGTAGAGACACTGGAGGTGCCCATCCATGTGGAGCTCCCCGAGGTGGGGCGGGTGGACGGAGCATTGAAACGACGTGCGCTGCTCCAGGGTGACACCCTCTATCTCTCCCGTGTGGCGGGCATCGGCGATGCCGAAGTGGTGCGAGCACTCTTGATAGGAAGTGGCCTGTCAGGGGCAGAGCGCTTCCACATCGAGAACGGTATTCGCCTCGCCATCCTAGAGGTGGAGGCGAGCGGATCCGCGGAAGTCTCTGGGAGCTTGCCAAACGAAGATTCTCCCGAGGAGAACCTTCCGGACGATTTCTTTGATAACCCTTCGGAGCCGGACGCGGGAGCTGAAGGTGACAAGCACGCTGCCCCGCCTGCCCCACCTCCAACGCCGACGCGGGGATCGGAGAAGAAGCCAAGCAGCCCGACCCCCAGCCCTCCAGCGCCGCCGCCCGCTCCTGACGCTTACCGTCTGATATCCGACCAGAAGAGCGACGATCCGCTCCCCAAGGGCGGCCCGGTAGATCCAGGCACCCCTTCCCCCAGGTCACCGCAACGGCAGCAGCCTCCTCGAGACCCTAAGAGCATTAGGCGAGGGTCAGGGCTTTCGGTGAAGGAGGTCGAGCAGCGCGGCGTCGATCTCTAAGTGGCCCGAGTGCTGACGCCTGCCGGGATCAGAGTCAATGACCAGCGGCTTCGGCCTCGAGTTGGAGCTGACCTGGTATGCGACGATGGCTTCTTCAGGGAGCTCAAGACGTTCAGCGGACCAGCATGGGGGGTTATCAGGCTTACCCGATATGAGCAAGCGCGAGCGCTCAATTCGCGGCAGAAGTATGAGCTTGTGATCGTGGAAAACCTCTTGGGTGACCCTGTGATCACGATCATTCCAGACCCACTCGGAACCCTGTGCTGGCAGCCGACCGGAGATGTTGAGGTGATCGACTGGCAAGCGAAGGCAACCTCATTCCGGGTGATCCGCCTCGGTGCTCCTACGACAGACAGGTAGTACGGCGTAGGACCGCCGCTGTCGCTGAGCTGAAGATATGACGGAGCCGAACAACAAACAACCTGCGTGCGTACCTAGCCCGCAGGTCGTTTGCAATCTGCACTTAGTTTGCTACTCAGACCTTTGGTTCCCAGCCCTTGCGGTACTCGCGGCTCCAGAGGTTGTCCATCGCCTGCTTGTTGTTCAGGATGTGCCCATTCTTCGGGTCACACTTGAGCGTGCTCTCGGGAGCTATGATCGAATCTTGTGGATGAGGAGAAGAAGCAAGCGGCGTAACCCTTCCTTTAGTAGGGCCAACTACGAGGGAAAGGAAACGCCGCTATGCAGGTTCAGCTTACCGCAGACGAGGTCCA
>Ga0255338_1001922_pt1 | contig 34802 bp, 29 predicted proteins | sample MeOH1_35cm_T4_19_FD_203715 | JGI IMG/M metagenome (GOLD analysis project Ga0255338, IMG submission 203715) | Sandy soil microbial communities from University of British Columbia, Vancouver, Canada - MeOH1_35cm_T4_195 | ecosystem: Engineered > Artificial ecosystem > Sand microcosm > Unclassified ...
AACCATGCCATGCAGTCTGCACGATTGGGTTGTGTGTCCAATCCCAACTTCATGATGTGTTTCTTTGTGTTAACGCGCAGTCATTAGCCATCACCCATAAAAAAGCCCACATCAATGTGGGCTTGGGATTGAATTGATTCCGTATTTTTGAGTGTTAGCTTTTAGCGCTTTCCTCGTTTACAAATACGCGTACATTACGTGGGTACACAAATACCTTATCACCTTGACTCACTCCCAGCTCCCTAAAGCGCTCTTGTGTTAACTCGGCTTCAATGAGCTCACTGTGGTCTGCACGCTGCAGTTCTAGCCTGACTAAAGGCCCAATGGCATGAACATAGCTAACAAAGGCTTCTATCTTGGGATTACTGCCGATTTCAGTTTTAAAGATTTCAATATCATGGGGGCGCACGTACGCAACTGCCGGGCTATTCTGTGTTTCTGAATGTGAATCAAGTTTAAAGTCGACACCGGCAATTTTTGCTTCGCCATTATGTATGTGGCTATCAAACTGATTTACATTGCCCAGGAACTGATAAACGAATGGCGATACAGGGTGGTCATAAACATCCTGCGGTGTGCCTATTTGCTCAATTTTACCTTTATTAATGACTACTACACGATCTGCAACCTCTAGAGCTTCTTCCTGATCATGAGTTACAAAAATGCTGGTGATATGCAGTTCATCGTGTAAGCGACGTAACCAGCGGCGTAACTCTTTACGCACTTTTGCATCCAGTGCGCCGAATGGTTCATCTAATAGCAATACTTTAGGCTCAACAGCCAGTGCGCGTGCTAGCGCAATACGCTGGCGCTGGCCGCCTGATAGTTGCGGCGGATAGCGGTCAGCCAGCCAATCCAGCTGTACCAGCTCCAGCAGTTCATGCACGCGTCTTTTAATCTCTGCATCCGAAGGGCGAGTAGATTTAGGGCGTACACGCAGTCCAAAAGCTACATTCTCAAAAACGGTCATATGGCGGAACAATGCGTAGTGCTGAAATACAAAGCCGACTTCACGCTCGCGAACTTGCCTTTCAGTTGCATCGGCACCATGAAACAGAATATTGCCTGAATCAGGTGTTTCAAGACCTGCTATAATTCTTAACAATGTAGTCTTGCCGCAACCGGAAGGGCCGAGTAAAGCTACCAGTTCTCCGCTGGGCACGTCCAGACTGACGTCATTCAGTGCGCTAAAGCTACCAAAGTTTTTTCTGATGTTGCGAATTTCTATACTCATGGGTTTAATTCCAATACTGTAATGACTAAATGATGAATAGCGGTATTACGTCTAGCTGTTGTGTTCATTGTTGCTGGCATTGCGTGCAACTTTCCATTCAACAAAAGACTTAAGCACTAAAGTGACTAAAGCTAATAACGCAAGCAGAGAAGCCACTGCAAATGCAGCTGAATAGTTGTACTCGTTATATAAAATTTCAACATGTAACGGCATGGTATTGGTTAAGCCGCGGATATGCCCTGACACGACTGACACAGCACCAAACTCACCCATGGCGCGCGCATTGGTTAAGATAACGCCGTATAGCAGCCCCCACTTGATGTTAGGCAAGGTGATGCGCCACAGAATCTGCCAGCCAGAAGCACCTAGTACTAATCCAGCCTCCTCTTCATCTTTACCTTGTGCCTGCATCAGCGGAATTAATTCACGCGCAATAAACGGAAAGGTGACAAAAATGGTGGCGAGCACAATGCCAGGTATTGCAAAAATAACCTTGAAGTCATGATCAGAAAGATATGCGCCGAACCAGCCCTGTAAACCAAAAATCAAGACATAAATCAATCCGGCAATAACGGGAGATACCGCAAACGGCAAATCAATTAAAGTAATCAGGATGCTTTTGCCTTTAAATTCAAACTTGGCGATAGCCCACGCCGCCGCTACACCAAATACTAAATTTAGTGGTACTGCGATTGCAGCCGCAATCAGTGTCAGTTTGATTGCAGAAAGCGCATCAGGGTCAGTCAGAGCAGTAATGTAGGTACCAAAACCTTTGCGCAGCGCTTCAGTAAAAACCGCAATGAGTGGTACAAACAAAAATAAGCTTAAAAACAATAAAGTTGTAATGATCAGTGACCAGCGTATCCAGGCAGGTTCTGAGGTGGCTCTGCTATGGCTTACCTTATTTTGGTAGTTTGAGTATTGCGATGACGAGATGTTTGACATGTTGTGAGCCCAAAAAACTTAGTATGAAGAACCATTGCGACGTGTAGCCCACCATTGCAGACCATTAATTGCAAAAAGCAGCAGGAATGAAATTACCAGCATGACTACCGCGATAGCAGTAGCACTTGAATATTCGTATTGTTCAAGTTTGGTGATGATGATTAATGGCGTGATTTCAGACACAAATGGCACATTGCCGGCAATGAAGATGACAGAGCCGTATTCGCCAATCGCTCGCGCAAAAGCTAGCGCAAAGCCGGTAAGCAAAGCTGGCCATAAAGTTGGCAGGATGACCTTGGTGAAAGTCTGAAAACGGTTAGCACCAAGGCTGGCGGCAGCTTCTTCAGTTTCAGCTTCCAGATCTTCAAGCACAGGCTGAACTGTACGTACCACAAATGGCAAGCCAATAAAAGTTAGCGCGATGACAACGCCAACAGGTGTGAATGCCACTTTAATGCCATGGGGTTCAAGCAGGGAGCCGAGCCAGCCATTACCAGCATAAACAGCAGTAAGCGCAATGCCGGCCACTGCGGTGGGCAAAGCAAAGGGCAGATCCACCAAGGCATCAATAATTTTTTTACCCGGAAATGTGTAGCGCACCAATACCCATGCAGTAAGCAAGCCAAATACGGCATTGATGAGTGCACCGATTAAAGATGCGCCAAAAGTGAGCTTGTAAGAAGCCATCACACGCGGGGCAGTCACTACTGACCAGAACTCATCGAAGCTGAGCTCTGTGGTTTTTATAAACGCAGCTGAAAGTGGTATTAAAACAATCAGGCTTAAATAAAGCAGCGTGTAACCTAATGTTAAATTAAAGCCAGGAAGTACGTTTTTATGTTTTGCCATAATATTCAGTAATTAATTTGTGGACGCGCGCTAATGTAACAGAAACATATATATGACAAAAATAACGTTTTGTCATATTAATATAATAAATAGTGATTAAGGGTAAGGGCTGATTTTTTAGACAGTGACCAATATTTAAAATCAGCTTACAGATCTAGTCATGCAATGCTTTTTATCTGCGGATTAACGTTGCTGGTTTTAAATACTTTGGCAGGTTGTAATTCATTAGCCGTGACCGGTTTTGCCAGAAAGTAGCCCTGAACCAAACTGGTGCCACTCTCAATCGCAATATCAAGCTGTATTTGAGTTTCAATGCCGGTAATAATGGGCTGTGCGCCCAAGTCCTTAATCATTTTGATTAATCCGGGCAAAATTTTATGAATACGGTCATTATGTTCGGCCTTTTGAATCAGACTTAAATCCAGCTTCACAAAGTCAGGCGCAAATTTCCACAGTCGATCAATATGTGACTGCGAGCTGCCAAACCGGTCGATCGCGATGCGATAACCTCGTTCGCGGTAGTTATCAATTGCTTCTGTCAGCTGTTTTTCCTGCTCAATCAAACCTTCTTGAATTTCAATCACTACGCGGTCAGTAGGCACGGAATTAGAATGCAGAATCTTTTCGAACACTTTGCCGTGTGCATTGACGGCGATTAAAAGTTTGGGGTGTACATTCAGGAACAGCAGGCCGTTTTCAGCATATATCTGCCTGAAATTGAGCACGTGCAAAGTCCTGCTTACACGGTCAAACGGTACCAGTTTGCCAGCTTGCTCTGCATAGGTGAATGCAAATTCCGGCGTGCTGGAAAGTTCACCGCCTAATGAAGGGCGTAACAGTGCTTCGTGACCGAACAGATCACCAGCCTGAATATCATAAATAGGCTGGAAAGCACTGTTGAGTCTTACACCTAGAAAAGTGCTATTGAATTCGCCGGTAGACTGCTCAACTAATCCATAGTCATCGAGGTCTAGTTGCAAGGCTTCTTTAAGCTCCAATCTTAGTTGTTCCACATGGTTTGCTGCTGTATCTGAATCTGTCATATCGCTATTCCTGTCTCTTTGTTGCGAGATCTATTGCTAAACAATTATTTCTGATAAATCTGATCAAAAGTACCGCCATCGCTGAAGTGTGTCTTTTGTGCTTTTGCCCAGCCGCCAAAAACTTCATCAACGCTAAATAAATCAATCGCTTTAAAACGGTCTTTGTATTTCGTCGCCACAGAATCAAGTGTAGGTCGCAGGTAATGGTGTACCGCTATTTCCTGCCCAGCCTCAGAAAAATGGTATTCGACGTAGGCTTGTGCCACAGCCAGTGTTTTATGTTTTTTTGCAAATTTATCAACAACAGTCACCGGGTTCTCAGCCAAAATGCTTGAAGATGGATAAACAACATCAAATTTGTCGCCAAGTTCTTTTTTAATCAGGTTAACTTCATTTTCAAAGGTGAGTAATGCATCACCAATGTCACGCTGCGCAAAGGTAGTGGTCGCACCTCGGCCGCCAGTATCCAGAACCGGTACATTTTTGAACAGTTTGCTTACAAATTCTTTGGCTTTTGCATCATCGCCACCTTTTTTAATCACATAACCCCAGGCTGCCAGATAGCTGTATTTACCGTTACCTGAAGTTTTTGGGTTAGGGATCACAACGGCAATGCCAGGTTTAATCAAATCATCCCAATCTTTAATTTTCTTAGGGTTACCTTTACGCACTAAAAATACAGTAGTTGAGTTAGTTGCAGAACTGGCGTTAGGCAGGCGTTTTTGCCAATCTTTAGGAATAAGTTTTGAGCGCTCATACAGAATATCAATGTCAGGCGCCTGATTCATGGAGATGATATCCGCCTCAAGGCCGTCTGCTACTGAGCGTGCCTGTTTGCTTGATCCTCCGTGCGATTGATTAATGGTCACGGTTTCGCCAGTCTTTGCTTTCCAGTATTTCACAAATGAAGCATTAAAATCTTTGTAAAACTCACGAGTTACGTCATATGAAACGTTAAGTAGCGTTGTATCTGCATGCGCTAGCGTAGGTAACAAAATGCTGGAAAGGACAAATAGTGCAGGAATGATGCGTTTAATGAACATGATATTCTCTAGCTGAAAGTTGTAAGTGCTGAACTTTAACCAGATATAAAAATAATGTAAAAGAATGATAGTTAATATATTTATAACTAAATGTAATATGTTTGAATGATCATAAGTTCTTTTTTTACATCAGTTGGTGGTGTATATTATTAATGTGCCTGAATAATTTAACGTTTAGGCGTAATGCTGAATTATTTTATTGAGCTCGAATTAATTTGTGCTGACCGGATAACCGGAAGCCAGCGTGTCGAAAGACACGCTGGCTTTTTTTATTTCTGCTACAGGTGTTGATATGCTGCATCCCGCTATAGTGTCTTCTAATGAAAGTTTCGATATCCCAGCCATAGTGCAGGCTTTGCGTGATGTGAGGCTGGCTTCATTGGAACATCGACACCGGCGTAATAAGCCGCCAAAACTGCCCTCAAGAAAGGCGCTGCAAGAAGTGCTGGAAGGCCTCAGTGCAGCACTGTTCCCCAATCGTTTAGGTGCGCCTGGATTAAAAGAAGAGGGTGTCGACTATTTTGTTGGCTATACCTTGGATGCTGCGCTACGTGAACTCAATACGCAGATTCAGTTAGAGCTTAGGTACTCAGCAGACGCAGAACACGACAAAACTCCTAGCGTTGAAGCTGCGCTAAACAAAGCGCGCGCCTTTGCACAGACCTTGCCGCGTACGCGTCAGCTGTTGGATACAGACCTAAATGCAGCATTTGAAGGCGACCCTGCCGCACGCAGCTTGGATGAAGTGCTGGTGTGCTATCCGGGCATCTCGGCCATTATCAATTATCGTCTGGCGCATGAGTTGCACCAATTAGGTTTACCACTGATCGCGCGGATTATTTCAGAGCTGGCTCATTCGGCTACAGGTATTGATATTCATCCTGGCGCGACAATAGGCGAAGGTTTCTTTATCGACCATGGCACAGGGGTGGTCATCGGTGAAACTGCGGTGATAGGACGCCATGTCAGGCTCTATCAGGCCGTAACACTGGGTGCTAAACGCTTTCCTACGGATGAACATGGGCATCTCATCAAAGGCAGTGCCAGACATCCGATTCTGGGAGATGACGTTGTGATTTATGCCGGTGCAACAATACTTGGGCGCATCACTATCGGTGCCGGTTCAGTGATAGGCGGTAATGTCTGGCTCACACAAAGCGTACCGCCTAATAGCCAGATCACCCAGGCCAAGACTCAAGAGCGCGCAGTGAGTGATGCTGTGCGGTAAACAAAGTATTTAATTTAAAAATTTTCACAGGAGAAAACAATGACTGATATACATCAAGCCCATACCGCATTAGGTGACGTAGCCGCACGTACGCTGTCGAATGCAACTAAAACCGTGCCGATGATGGGCACAATCACACCGCGCTGGCTAGTGCATCTGCTGCAGTGGGTGCCAGTAGAAGCAGGTATCTACCGTGTTAATAAAGTAAAGGATCCAAGCTCAATTGAGGTGGATTGTTCAGCAAAAGACGAGCGCGAGATTCCGGCGACGTTTGTGGATTACGAAGAGTGGGGGCGCGAATATGTGCTGAACGCCGTGAATACGGCAGTAGACGTACACACACGCGTATCTGATTTATACAGCAGCCCGCATAATCAGATCAAAGAGCAATTGCGTTTAACAATTGAAACAGTGAAAGAGCGCCAGGAAAGTGAACTGATTAATAATAAAGAATACGGCTTGCTGAATAATATTGCACCGTCACAGAAAGTAAAATCACGCACCGGATCGCCAACGCCGGATGACTTTGACGAATTGCTGACTAAAGTATGGAAAGAGCCTGCATTCTTTCTGGCACATCCACAGGCCATTGCAGCATTCGGCCGCGAGTGCACACGTCGCGGCGTGCCGCCGCCTACCGTTGCATTATTCGGTTCCCAATTCATTACATGGCGCGGTGTACCGATCATTCCATGCGATAAACTGAAGGTAACCGGCGGTAAAACCAATATCCTGTTATTGCGCACTGGTGAAGGACGCCAAGGCGTAGTCGGGTTGTATCAGCCGAACTTACCGGGTCAGCAAAGCATGGGCTTATCAGTACGTTTTATGGGCATCAACCATAAAGCCATCGCTTCTTATCTGGTATCGCTGTATTGCTCATTAGCTGTACTGACAGATGATGCAATCGCTGTGTTGGAAAATGTTGACGTAGGCAACTACTATGACTACAAGTAATGTATTTTCCTCAGGCTTCGGTGACCTGTCATTGTTTGAGCCGGAAGCAATCCTTGCAGCAATGCCCGGTGAACATCCGCGTGCGGCAGCGGCGCTGGCTGTGGGCCGGCAGGCAAGTGTTAGCGGAGCGGTGGATGTTGCAGAGTTAAGCCTGATTGCCAATGAGCTTTATGCTGAGGGGTTTCCTGCTGGGTCACCTTTTGCCAAAAATGAAGAGTTTCCTTCTAATGCTTCATTGTCATATGTCGCCACGGATACGGTATTGCCTAGTGTAAATGCATCAAAAGATCCTGTGCAGATACCTACCCCCTCTCTTTGGTCGGCAGCACCAAGTGTTGCTTCAGGTGTGTCAAGCTTTGCTAATACAGACATCACTAATACTGGTTATGCAAATCAATTGCCTATTAGTGGTATGGGTGACTTCGATCAGCAGTTAGATGGTCTGCTGGGCGGGGTAGATGATCCATACCAAGCTGAGCTAAATCAGATATTAGGCGGCAACGGCAACCAATCTGCGATTGCGAATGCGCCATCAACTAATGCTGGCGCAAACCCCTACTACTTTTTACAAGGCTCGCCTCTAAATCAGAAACAGACAGCACAATTACCGTTAAGCGCACATCCGCCATTTGATGCTAATCTGACACGCAAAGATTTTCCGATTTTGCGTGAACTGGTGAATGGACGTCCGTTAATCTGGTTTGATAATGCGGCCACTACACAGAAACCGCAGGCAGTGATTGATCGTATTTCTTATTTTTATACACATGAAAATTCAAATATCCATCGTGCGGCACATGAACTTGCAGCACGCGCCACGGATGCCTATGAAGATGCGCGTGAAACAGTAAGGCGTTTTATTAATGCACCATCTGTTGATAATATCGTATTTGTGCGCGGTACTACCGAAGCGATCAATCTGGTCGCTAAAACCTGGGGCAAAAAACACATAGGTGAAGGTGACGAGATCGTGATTTCGCATCTGGAACATCATGCCAATATCGTGCCTTGGCAGCAATTGTGTCAGGAAACTGGCGCAAAGCTTAAAGTGGCACCGGTAGATGATAGTGGTCAGGTATTATTGGCTGAATATCAAAAGCTGCTGACTTCACGTGTGAAGCTGGTTTCCTTTACGCAGGTTTCAAATGCATTGGGTACCGTCACACCAGCTGCAGAAATGATACAGATGGCGCATCGTGCAGGTGCAAAAGTATTACTGGACGGTGCGCAATCAGTGTCGCACATGCGTACGGATGTGCAGGCGCTTGATCCGGACTTTTTTGTGTTCTCAGGGCATAAAGTATTTGGCCCGACCGGTATCGGTGCACTGTATGGTAAGTCGGAGGTATTGAATGATATGCCGGCATGGCAGGGCGGTGGCAATATGATTCAGGACGTGACTTTTGATAAAACCGTGTATCACGAAGCGCCGGCCAAGTTTGAAGCTGGTACCGGCAACATTGCAGATGCCGTCGGGCTAGGCGCTGCGCTGGAGTATGTTGAGCGTATCGGCATTGATAATATCGCACGTTACGAGCATGACTTGCTGATATATGCGACAGCTGCCATGCGAAAAGTACCAGGTTTGCATTTGGTCGGTACCGCCAAAGAAAAAGCCAGCGTACTTTCATTCAAGCTTGATGGATTCAAGAGCGAAGAGGTGGGTGCAGCGCTGAATCAGGAAGGTATTGCCGTGCGATCAGGCCATCATTGCGCGCAGCCGATATTGCGCCGTTTTGGGGTAGAGACCACAGTGCGGCCATCGCTGGCTTTTTATAATACACCGGCAGAGGTTGATGTGATGATAAATGCTTTATTGCGCTTAACGTCAACCAAAGCGCCAGGCGGGCTTTAGCTTTGGCAAGTATAGGTTCGCTAGATACTGAAACGTTAAAGCAGTATGTAGTCAGGTAAGCAATAAAACCGGCAATCTGTATTAGGTTGTTACAGATTGCCGGAAACAGCAAGAATGCTGAGGAGAAGTACCGCTTTGTTTTGAGTGTCAAGCGGCCACCACTGCAGATTTCTGTTGTTAGTGCTTAAGCGCGTACTTGATGGTCTGATTCAGCGCGTTCTGCTCAATAATTTCTGACAATCGCTCTCTGGAGCCATTGGGTGTGTAAATCACTTTAATGCCGCGTTTAACTGCGTTGCGTTTTAACTTATAAGTAATGGAGTGATTAATCCACTTTGTAATAAGTACAATCACTTTTGTATTTTGTGGAATCACTTTATTGCTATCACCGGCTTTGCGGCCTGACCAATGACTGACCTGATCAATACCATAGCTGCCGAATACTTCTTTTATGCCTTCAATCTGGTCACCACCTACAATTAATACTGAACTCATGATAAGAGCCTCCTTGTAATGGGTAGCACCGGATTTTGTCCGGCGCTACCTTGGTATAGATTACTGATTATTACTTTTGATAGATCTGGTCGAAAGTACCGCCATCAGAGAAGTGCGTTTTTTGTGCTTTTTGCCAGCCGCCGAATTCCTCATCAATTTTTACTAAATTAGATTTAGGGAATTGGCTTTCATATTTTTTAGCGACAGATTGCAAAGTAGGGCGGTAGTAATTTTTAGCTGCGATCTCCTGACCTTCTTCAGAGTAAAGGTATTCAAGATAAGCCTTGGCTACCGCTTCATTACCATGCTTCTTCGCAAATTTATCTACAACGGTGACAGGCGGTTCAGCCAGAATAGACAGAGAAGGCACTACGATTTCAAACTTGCCTACGCCTAATTCTTTTTGAGCCAGGAAAGCTTCGTTTTCCCAGGCCAGCAATACGTCACCAATGCCACGTTCAACGAATGTTGTTGTTGATCCACGCGCGCCAGTATCCAGCACAGGAACGTTTTTCAGCAACTTGCCAACAAACTCTTTGGTTTTAGCTTCGTCGTTACCGAATTTTTTCTGTGCAAAAGCCCAGGCTGCCAGGTAGTTCCAGCGTGCGCCGCCTGAAGTTTTAGGGTTCGGCGTAATCACTGACACACCTGGTTTTACCAGATCATCCCAATCTTTAATGTTTTTTGGGTTGCCTTTTCTTACCAGTAACACAATGGTTGATGTGTAAGGTGAGCTGTTATGGCCCAGACGTTTTTGCCAGTCTTTAGGAATCAGTCTGCCTTTTTCTTGTAACTGATCAACGTCGTAAGCCAGAGCCAGTGTTGCAACATCAGCATCCAGGCCATCAATGATGGCACGGGCTTGCTTGCCGGAACCGCCATGAGAGGTCTTGATGGTGACTTTATCTCCGGTTTTTGCCAGCCAGTATTTGCTGAAGGCTGCATTGAAGTCTTGGTACAGCTCACGGGTTGGGTCATAAGACACGTTCAGTAAGTTAATGTCTTTTGCTAACACAGTGCTTGGTGCTGTTACGCTAAATACTGCGGATAGCAGTGCGATAGCTAATAGTGATTTTTTCATTGGTATATCCTTTTAAATGCTTTAATTTGGGTTTGCTTTGCTTTTAATAATCGAACAATCACAATCCATAAGTTACCTTTCTGAAATGTGCATCTCATGATTTGAGATGCACATTTATCTATCTAAGTGCTTGTGATTAGAAAGCGACTTGGAAGCGAGCTAACAAAGCTTTTTCATCTGGACGGTCTTTCACATTGCTACCGCTGGCGTTAATGCTGCTTGCTGTACCGTTACCGCCACCTGCACCACCATCAAAGGATGTTTGTGCGTAGTTTAAAGAAATCTTTGCGTTAGTATTTAAGTACCAGTTAACACCGGCAGTCCATGTTTTTGCGGATTTTGCACTTTTTGATAAATCAGAATATGCACTATTCGTGTTGCTAAAAGATGAATCGTTGGCATCACGTTTATAAGCACCATTCGCATCCTTGAATGTGTCGCTATCGAGATTGATTTCGCTGTAGCGTGCTACTAACTCCCAGGCGCCCCAGCCACCTTTATCTAAATCAAAGTCATTTTTTGGTTTAACGCCTTTGAATGAAGCATCTTCACCAGTTAACAGATATGAAGCGCCAATATCCCATGCGTCGTGTTTGAGCTTTCTATTGGAGTCCGCAGTGATAATTGTATTGCCACCTGCACCACCACCTGCTGCTGATCCGCCACTGGCTTTGCTAACTTCTTGAGATACTCTTGCATATTCTGCAATGACACCAAATGGGCCGTAGTAGTAGCTAGCTTGAGGAGACCATCTGATGCGTTCGCCATCAGCAACAACTCCAGACCCATATCTAAAGAAGGTTTGCTGGCCTTCGGTTACGTAGCTTGGAAGGCCATTGCGCGTTGCATCTGCTGATGAGGTGTCAGTGAAATTAAGATTCTTTTCACCTCTGAAATCTGTCCAAGTACCACCAATACCGAAACCTAAGCCTGCTAAAGCTGAGTCTGAATCAATGAATGGCGTAGTGAACACTCGGCCAGTATATTCACGCTCCCCGTTATATTCTGTGCCCGTACTAATGTTGCCACCATCCGCAACGCCATTCACAATGCCAACGTTATAGTTTAGTTTTTTATCTAAAATATCACCGTAAACCGAAATACCTAAATCACGGTTAGGCAAGATTGCATTGGTAACATAGCTACGCTCAATAAATTTGATATCACCGCCACCCTGCAAGCGCTCTAAACCTACAGAACTTTTGAATTTACCCGCACGAATGTTAAAGGCCGGGCTTAAGTTTGCATCTACATAAGCATCCACTACAGAAGCACTGCCGCCAGCAAATTCAGGCGTGAAGCGGAATCCGTATTTGCCTGCTACTTTGCCTTCAATGGTTGGGCGCACACGACGTAATAAAGAAGTATCTTCAGCATCGTTAAAGCCATCAGCATTTAGCGTGCCTGCTCTATCGTTGGTTCTTGCGCGTACATCATTTGCACCTTCAGAAAAACTGCGATGATCAGCCTGAATTAAGCCGCGAAATTTAATTTCGTTTTTGCCATCGGCTGAACCGAATGAAAAGCCACTGCTGCTGGCTTTAACCACCGGTGTTTCTTTTTTGCTAGCCGCTGCGGCTTCTTCGTTAATCTCGCCTTTACGGGCGAGTACTTTTACTTGCTGGCTGAGTTCCTGAACCAAGCCGCGTAGTTCTTCAAGTTCTGTGCTGTCATTCGCGTTAGCAGAATAAGGCAGTGATAATAAGCCGGTTGCTAATAATGCAGAGGCGAATTTTGTATATTTAAATTGCATTCTTGTCTCCTGTATTAAGCCTCCGGTTAACCGGTCAGCCGTTTTATCTAAAGTATTTTTAAGCTTTGCTTATTACCGCTGCCTGTGCAGTTGGTTATTTCTTTTGAATGTCATGGTTTGAACCATGGCTGAATCTTAGTTTTTCCCGCTTTTCAATTTGAGTAACGCGACCTTCATGCAATACGATTTCTACCGAGCCAAATCCAGATCCTTGTTTCAGCTCTTCAACCGTACGCAATATTTCTTGTGAAACATCAAGCTCCCTGGTTGTTGTCGCCCGACTCGGGTGGTGACTGATATTGTTAGTAAGTGCCATGTCGATCCCTCAGGTAATGTATTAATTAGCAAGAGCTGCACTATAAAAGTGTTTTAAAATAATTAAAAATAATATTTTTTTATAAATTTATAACTAAATTGAATATAGAAGGTTTGTGTGAGTGGTTTTGACTAAATGGCAACTATTTGTCAGTAGTGTTTCCAATTCATTGAATTCATTGGTATAATGCGCTTGCATTTTTTTGATGGGCTTTGAGCCCATTTTTTGTTTCTGCAACTTGCGTAAAGTGTTTAACTGAATGTTGATAAGCGCTTGACTGCGGTTGTGGTGAGATAGAGGGTTGAGCGGGCATGCAAGATTTGCATACATTGATAGAGCAGTCAGTTAGCCAATTGGGCTATGACCTTGTTGATTTAGAGATTTCCAATCGTGGAAAATTGCTACGTGTGTTTATTGATAAGCAGAATCCTGTGGATATTACCGATAGCGTGAATATTGATGATTGCGTACTCGTAAGCAACCAGCTGGGTAATTTGCTGGCGGTTGAGCATGAGATTGATTATGACCGTTTAGAGGTGTCTTCACCCGGCATGGACCGCGTACTGAAAAAAGAGGCGGACTTTGTACGCTTTGTCGGTGAGCGTGCCACTGTTAAATTGCGCGTGCCACTGGTTGAGATAACCGTGAATGCTAAAACCGGGGCTGAAGAAAAAGTGACCAAGAAGAATTTCCTGGGCTTCATCCGTGGTTTGGAAGACGGTATCCTGCTGCTGGAGAGTGACGGTGTTGAATACAAGATTGCGTTATCAAATATTGATAAATCGCGTTTGAATCCTGTGTTCTAAATCAAAGAATTTGTAAGAGAAAAAGTTTAACCTGCAATTTATAGTCGGAGATTAATAATGAGTCGTGAAATTTTATTGTTGGTAGATGCCTTGGCGCATGAAAAAAATGTGGATAAAGAGGTAATCTTTACTGCGCTAGAACTCGCTTTGGCTTCAGCTACCAAGAAAAAGCATCATGATGATGCCGACGTGCGTGTAGAAATCGATCGTGAAAGCGGTGATTACAGAACGTTCAGGCGCTGGCAGTATGTTGAGTATGATCTGCTGGAGAACTCCGCTTATCAGATCGACGAAGAAGATGATCGCTCAAAAGGCTTGAACATCGGTGATTATTACGAAGAGCCGCTGGAGAATATTGAGTTTGGTCGTATTGGCGCACAGGCAGCCAAGCAGGTTATTCTGCAAAAAGTGCGTGAAGCCGAGCGTGAGCAGATTCTACAAGACTTTTTAGCCCGTGATGAAAAGCTGGTTACTGGCGCTATCAAGCGCATGGAAAAAGGCAATGCGATTATCGAAATTGGCCGCATTGAAGCGTTGTTGCCGCGTGAGCAGATGATTCCAAAGGAAAACCTGCGTGTGGGTGACCGCGTGCGTGCTTATCTGTCTCGTATTGAGCGTGGTGGCCGTGGCCCGCAATTAATTCTGTCAAGAATTACACCTGCATTCCTGATTCGTCTGTTTGAGCTGGAAGTGCCTGAGATTGAAGAGGGTTTGCTGGAGATTCGTTCTGCAGCCCGTGACCCAGGTTTGCGTTCTAAAATTGCGGTAAAAAGCAACGATCAGCGTATAGACCCGGTTGGTACCTGCGTAGGCATGCGTGGTTCACGTGTGCAGGCTGTCACTGGCGAATTGGCTGGCGAGCGTGTTGATATTGTGTTGTGGAGCATGGAGCCTGCGCAGTTTGTGATTAATGCGATGTCCCCAGCTGAAGTTTCAAGCATCGTAGTTGATGAGGATGCGCACAGTATGGATGTTGTAGTTGAGGAAGAGCAATTGGCGCTGGCAATTGGCCGTAACGGTCAAAACGTGCGTCTGGCTTCAGAATTAACTGGCTGGACATTGAATATCCTTACAGTTGATCAGGCTGCACAGAAAAATCAGGAAGAGTTTGCTAGTGTGTCGCACCTGTTTATGGAAAAACTGGATGTGGATGAGGAAGTTGCAGAGATTCTGGTGCAGGAAGGTTTCACGAGCCTGGAAGAAATCGCTTATGTACCTCTGGCAGAAATGCTTGAGATTGAAGCGTTTGATGAAGATACAGTTGAAGAATTGCGCAAACGTGCACGCGCAGCTTTGCTGACAGAAGCGATTGCGAAAGAAGAGAAAGTTGAAGAAGCTGCTGAAGATTTGCTGGCATTAGAAGGTATGGATGATGCTACGGCACACCTGTTAGCCTCTAAGGGCATTTCAACGATGGATGACTTGGCAGAGCTTGCAATTGACGAATTGGTAGATTTAACAGGCATGGATGAAGAGCGTGCAAAAGCGCTGATCATGAAAGCCCGTGAGCCGTGGTTTAAGTAAGTAAATTGGTGTAAAAAGATGATATTGGCAGGGCAGGGTAATCCCTGAGTCTGCCAAAAGTATCAATATTAAGAAGTATGAGCAGTAAGGCTAGGCAATAAAGCTTAGGGAAAAGAATACTGGAGTAACAAATGGCACAAACAACCGTAGAACAATTTGCTGGCGAATTAAAGCTGCCTACAGCATTGTTATTAGAGCAGCTCAAGAGTGCTGGAGTGCATAAATCAAGTGCAGAGGACCAGCTGAGCGAAGCGGATAAATCTGCATTGCTGGATCATCTGCGTAAAGAACACGGCACGCTAGCGCCAAAAAGCAAAATTACGCTGACTCGTAAATCCAGTACTGAAATCAAGAAAACTGACAATACTGGCAAGGCGCGTACTATCCAGGTAGAAGTGCGTAAAAAACGCATTATTGAACAGCGTGAAGACGAGGTTGAATCAGCTGCGCATGAAGAGGTTGTGCCTGCAGTTGAAGTGCCTGAAGCGCCAGTTGTTGAAGTGGAGCCAGTTGTAGAAGTGCCAGAGCCGGTAGTGGCTGTGGAGCCGGAGCTTGTGCCAGAGCCAGTAATCGCCGAGCCAGTTGTAGAAGCGGTAGTGGAGCCAGCACCCATTACTGAGCCTGTTGCAGAACCAGTGGTTGTCAAGTCGCAAACCATCAGCCGTAAAGACTTGCTCGGCGCTGATGAAATTGCATTGCGCGAGAGAGAGGCAAAGCGCCATGCAACCCTGCTTGCATTGCAGGCTGAAGATAAGCGCAAAAAAGAAGAATTAGTACAGCGTCGCCTGGATGAAGAAGCGAAAAGAGTAGCAGAAGCTGAAGCAGCTAAAGTGAAAGCCGCTAAGCTTTCTGAAGGTACACTGCATAAACCTGTAGCAAAAGAGGGTGCAGAGAAGCCAGCGGCAAAAGACGCTAAAAAAGGCAAAGGTAACAACAAAGAGTGGACAGATGCCGAAAATAAAAAACGTGGATTGAAAACACGTGGTGATGTTACAGCCGGTAAGCCAGGCTGGCGTGCGCCTAAAGGTAAGAGTCATAAACATCATTCTGATGATGACCAGCAACATGCATTCTCAGCACCAACCGAGCCTATCATTCATGAAGTGATGGTGCCTGAAACCATTACCGTGGCAGATCTTGCGCATAAAATGTCTGTTAAGTCAGGCGAAGTGATCAAAGCGTTGATGGGCATGGGTATGATGGTAACGATTAATCAGGTGCTGGATCAGGAAACAGCCATTATTGTGGTTGAAGAAATGGGCCATAAAGCGAAAGCAGCGGCGCCAAATGATCCTGATGCTTTCCTTGAAGAAGCCGATCATGCTGAAGCGATACTGGAAACACGTCCGCCTGTTGTTACCGTGATGGGTCACGTTGACCATGGTAAAACCTCATTGCTGGATTATATTCGTCGTAGTCGTGTGGCTACTGGTGAGGCTGGCGGTATTACGCAGCACATCGGTGCATACCATGTGGAAACGCCGCGCGGTATGGTCACTTTCCTGGATACCCCGGGCCATGAAGCGTTTACTGCAATGCGTGCCCGCGGTGCGAAAGCAACGGATATTGTGATTCTGGTGGTTTCTGCAGATGACGGTGTGATGCCGCAAACCATTGAAGCGATTCACCATGCAAAAGCTGCCGGTGTACCTTTGGTTGTTGCAATCAACAAAGTTGATAAGCCGGATGCGCAGCCAGAACGTGTAAAAATGGAGCTGGTGGCTCAGGAAGTGGTACCGGAAGACTTTGGCGGCGACACCATGTTCCGTGAAGTGTCTGCTAAAACCGGCCAAGGTATTGATGAGTTGCTCGAAGCAGTATTGTTACAAGCTGAAGTTTTAGAATTGCAAGCGCCTAAAAATACACCTGCCAAAGGCTTGGTGATTGAAGGCCGTCTGGATAAAGGCCGCGGTTCAGTGGCAACGATTCTGGTGCAGTCAGGTACTTTAAAACGCGGTGACATGATTTTAGCCGGCACCACTTTTGGTAAAGTACGTGCGATGCTGGATGAGTCTGGTAAAGAGATTCAAGAGGCAGGTCCTTCTATTCCTGTGGAAATTCTTGGCCTGTCCGACGTGCCAAGCGCAGGCGAAGAAGTCATCGTATTGAACGATGAGCGTAAAGCACGTGAAATCGCATTGTATCGTCAAGGTAAATACCGCGATGTTAAGCTGGCTAAGCAGCAAGCAGCCAAGTTGGAAAACATGTTCGAACAAATGGAATCTGGTGAAGTACAAACACTGAACCTGATTATTAAATCTGATGTGCAGGGCTCTTACGAGGCGCTGGCAACAAGTTTGCAAAAACTATCAACCAGTGAAGTAAAAGTGCATATTATTCACACCGGTGTTGGTGCAATCAGTGAGTCTGACGTGAACTTGGCAGCAGCTTCTAAAGCAGTGTTGATCGGCTTCAATGTACGTGCCGATTCAGGTGCGCGTAAACTGGTTGATACCTTAGGTGTTGATGTACGCTACTACAATATTATTTACGAAGCTGTAGATGAGATTAAAGCTGCGCTGGGCGGCATGTTGGCGCCAGAGCAGAAAGAGCAGATGATCGGTACTGTGGAAATTCGTGAAGTATTCCGTATTTCTAAAGTTGGTGCGATTGCCGGTTGTTACGTACAGGATGGTATGATTAAACGTAACTCTAAAGTACGTATCTTGCGTAACAACGTGATTGTGCATACCGGTGAGCTCGACTCATTGAAACGCTTTAAAGATGACGTTAAAGAAGTTAAAAACAACTTCGAGTGCGGTTTGTCTATCAAGAACTACAATGACATAGAGGTTGGCGATATCCTGGAAGTATACGAAATGGTTGAAGTGGCGCGTACTTTATAATGGCTAAAGACTTTTCACGTAGCCACCGCGTGGCCGAGCAGATGCAGCGAGAACTCGCTGATCTGCTCATGTTCGAAGTAAAAGATCCGCGTGTGGGCATGGTTACGATCACTGCTGTGGAAGTCACTGGCGATATGGCACATGCCAAGATTTTTTATGCGGCAGCCAAAGCCAGCGACAGCCTGCAGCAAGGTCTGGAAAAGTCAGCCGGATTCTTGCGCACGCAGCTTGGCAGGCGCATGTTGTTGCGCACTGTGCCGCAATTGCATTTTGTCTATGACGCGTCTATTGATAATGGCATGAAGATGTCTAAATTGATTGATGAAGCCTTGGCTTCCAAACCTGAAAAATCCTGATTTCTTCCAGTATTAAATTAAGCCTTTGCAATTCAAAAGACAAAAGAAAAGTATCAACGGTATTCTGTTGCTGGATAAGCCAATCGGCTTTTCATCCAATCAAGCCCTGCAAAAAATAAAATGGCTGCTTCAAGCTGCCAAGGCTGGTCATACCGGCACGCTTGACCCGCTGGCTACAGGCTTGCTGCCGCTTTGCTTCGGTGAAGCGACAAAATTCGCACACTTTCTTACCGATGCCGATAAAACCTATGTAGCCACCATTAAGCTGGGTGCAACAACAACAACAGGCGATGCCGAGGGTGAAGTGCTGACTACCAGTCCGGTGAATGTCAGTCGAGTTGAATTTGAGCAGGTCTGCCGGCAGTTTACGGGTGAAATCAGCCAGACGCCGCCGATGTATTCAGCGCTTAAGTTCGAGGGTAAAGCGCTATATGAATATGCCCGTGCGGGTGTGGAAATTGATCGAAAGGCACGACGCGTAACAATCCAGAATATTGAAGTGCACTCATTCGCAGGCGATGTAGCAGTAATCAGCGTGACATGCAGTAAAGGTACCTATATCCGCACATTGGCCGAAGATATAGGTAAGCAGTTAGGCTGCGGCGCACATTTGATAGGACTGCGCCGGACTGCTACTGCAGACTATCAGATTGCACAGGCAGTTACGCTGGAGCAGTTTGAGGCGATGAGTGAAGAGGAGCGTCTGGCAGCGCTAGCGCCGCCGGATAGTGCAGTGCATTATTTGCCTGCCGTTACGCTTGATAGCGATGCCGCTTTTTATTTGCTGCAGGGTCAGGCAGTGTGGCGCAGCGGCGCCGTACCATCGGGTTTGCTCAGGCTGTATAACGAACAGCAGGTGTTTTTAGGTCTGGGCGAATTGCAGGATGATGGAAAAATTGCACCCAAGCGCTTGATGCAGCAAGTAAATAATTGATCTATATTGAAAATACCGCTTGTTAAGCGTGCAACAAGTCACTATAATGCGCGGTTCATGTAAATGATTGTTCAGGCGGTTTTTATTGCTGCCTTTACATTGACGCAAAACCTCTAAATCTAGGATTAAGTTATGGCAACTACAGCACAAGAAAACGCGAAAATCATCGCAGAATATCAACGTTCAGCTAACGATACAGCGAGCCCAGAAGTACAAGTAGCACTTTTGACAAACCGCATCACTTATTTGACAGAACACTTCAAATCTAACAAAAAAGACAACCACTCACGTCGTGGTTTGCTGGCGCTGGTTAGCCAACGTCGTAGCCTGTTAGACTATTTAAAACGCAAAGATGCAAGCCGTTATCAAACATTGATTCAACGCTTGAGTCTGCGTAAATAACTTTTATAAAAGTGCCAAAGTTAGCAAAGTATTGCCTGTTAATTTTGGGCGCACTTTTATAATTGCTGTAAAAAGCCGATTGCATATAAATGCGTCGGCTTTTTTTATTGTTAGGCTGTTATTGGGTAGTGAATAGCAGCCTGTAAAAGAAAAGGAAAATAAATGTTTAATAAAATTACTAAAAGTATTCAATATGGTGCGCATACGCTTACCCTTGAAACCGGTGAAATTTCACGCCAGGCAGATGCTGCCGTATTGGTAAGCTATGGCGACACAGTTGTGTTGGTAGCAGTTACCAGCAAACGTGAAGTAAAAGCTGGTCAGGACTTTTTCCCGCTGACAGTAGATTACATGGAAAAAACCTACGCAGCAGGCAAAATCCCAGGTGGCTTTTTCAAACGTGAAGGCCGTCCTTCAGAAAAAGAAACCTTGACTAGCCGTTTGATCGACCGTCCATTACGTCCTCTGTTCCCGGAAGCGTTTTACAACGAAGTGCAAGTGGTGGCGACTGTGTTGTCATCAGATCCTGAAATTGATGCAGATATTCCTGCGATCATTGGTGCATCAGCAGCAATGGCAATTTCCGGTATTCCGTTCTTCGGCCCATTAGGTGCGGCACGTGTTGGTTACATCAATGAAGAATATGTATTGAACCCAACTAAAGCACAATTGGAAGAGACTGAATTAGACCTGGTTGTTGCAGCGACTGAAACCGCTGTAATGATGGTTGAATCAGAAGCGAAAGAGCTTTCAGAAGAAATCATGCTGGGTGCAGTAGTTTATGGCCACGAGCAAATGCAAGCCGTGATCAAAATGATTAACGAACTGACTGCAGAAGCTGGTAAAGATGCATGGGACTGGGTTGCTCCAGAGCCAGATACTGCATTGATTGAAAAAGTAGGCGCTTTAGCTGCTGCTGATATCAACGCTGCATTCCAGATTAAAGCTAAAGGCGCACGTTCAGCCAAGCTGGAAGAAATTACAAACCGCGTATTGGCTGAGCTGGTCACGGAAGAAACATCTACAACTGAAGCTAACAAGATCAAGAATGAAATTTTTAATCTGGAAGCTAAAACAGTGCGTAGCCAGATTCTGAATGGCGAGCCACGTATTGATGGCCGTGATACACGTACCGTGCGTCCTATCAGCATCCGTACCGGCGTGCTGCCACGTACCCATGGTTCAGCATTGTTTACACGCGGTGAAACGCAGGCTTTGGTTATTGCTACATTGGGTACAGGCCGTGATGAGCAAACAATCGATGCATTGCAAGGCGAATACAATGACCGCTTCATGCTGCATTACAACATGCCTCCGTACGCAACCGGTGAAACCGGCCGTGTAGGTACGCCAAAACGCCGCGAAATCGGCCATGGCCGTTTGGCTAAACGTGCTTTGATCGCAGCATTGCCAGCGAAAGAAGACTTTGATTACACGATGCGCGTAGTTTCTGAAATTACAGAATCTAACGGTTCAAGCTCTATGGCCTCAGTATGCGGCGGCTGTCTGGCATTGATGGACGCTGGCGTGCCGATGAAAAATCACGTTGCAGGTATCGCAATGGGCTTGATCAAAGAAGGCAACCGCGTTGCAGTGCTGACTGACATCCTGGGTGATGAAGATCACTTGGGTGATATGGACTTTAAAGTAGCGGGTACAGAAGATGGTATCACCGCGCTGCAAATGGACATCAAAATCACCGGCATTACTGCACAGATCATGCAAGTGGCTTTAGCTCAGGCTAAAGAAGGCCGTGCGCACATTCTTGGTATCATGAAGCAAGCAGTAAGCGGCGCAAATACAGAAATGTCACAATTTGCACCGCGTATTATCACGATGAAGATCAATCCTGAGAAAATCCGTGATGTGATTGGTAAAGGCGGCGCAGTGATTCGTGCGCTGACCGAAGAAACCGGTACTACGATTGATATCGAAGATGACGGTACTGTGAAAATTGCATGCACCAGCTCTGAGCAGGGTGCGGAAGCACAACGCCGTATTGCAGAAATCACGGCTGAAGTTGAAGTGGGTCAAACCTATGAAGGTACTGTAATCAAGCTGCTGGACTTTGGTGCAATTGTTACTTTACTGCCAGGTAAAGATGGTTTGCTGCACATTTCACAAATCGCACATCAGCGCGTAAACGCGGTGGGTGATTTCCTGAAAGAAGGCGACGTAGTGAAGGTTAAAGTAGTTGAGGCTGACGAAAAGGGTCGCGTACGTTTAAGTATGAAGGCTTTGATTGATCCGCCAGCACAAGAAGCTAAAGCAGAAACAGAAGCTGACGAGTAATATTAAAGTCAGCTGCATAAAAAAGCCCGCGCAAGCGGGCTTTTTGGTTTACTGCAAGCAAGTGTTGAGTTTGCTTACAGTTATGAAATTTATTACTTGGCTACTTGGCGCTCTCTAAGTTCATCCAGCGTTTTGCAGTCAATGCACAGTGTTGCTGTAGGGCGCGCTTCAAGTCGTTTTAAGCCGATTTCTACACCGCAGCCTTCGCAATAGCCATACTCTTCGTGTTCGATGTTGCGCAAGGTTTCATCAATTTTCTTGATTAGCTTGCGTTCGCGGTCGCGGTTGCGCAACTCTAATGTCATGTCAGATTCCTGACTGGCTCTATCATTAGGGTCAGCAAACATCGTGACTTCATCCTGCATGGTATGCACGGTGCGGTCGATCTCTTCACTTAGTTCCGCTTTCCAATTATTTAGAATCGTACGGAAATGATTGAGCTGTTCTTTGCTCATATAGTCTTCATCAGGTTTCGGCTGATAAGGCGTGAAGTGCTTACTAATTACATCTGCCATAGTTGGTACCCAAATACTAAAAAATAAAGCTGTTTAAAATGAAGCTACTAGAAGTAGCAGTTATAAAATTAGCGCATGAGTGTACACTGAATACAGCTTTCATGCAAAACCGTGGCTTATATCACATAAAACGATTGAAGTTGCAGTCAATTACACTTTCTCACTTAATTCCAATGACAGCAAGGTATTTTCCATCAGGGTGGCAACTGTCATCGGGCCTACGCCGCCCGGTACCGGGGTAATCCAGCCGGCACGCTCTTTTGCAGCGGAAAAATCGACGTCGCCAGCGATCGTGCCGTCGGCTAAGCGGTTGATGCCAATATCAATCACAATGGCACCAGGCTTAATCCATTCACCTTTAATCAGCCCTGGTTTGCCTGCCGCCGCAATTACCAGATCTGCATGGGCAACAATTTCCCCTAAATTCTTAGTGTGGCGATGACAGCTGGTAACGGTGCAGCCAGCCAGTAATAACTCCAGGCCCATCGGGCGGCCTACATGGTTAGATACGCCAACAACAACTGCATCCATACCCATCAAATCAATATTAATGGCCTGCAGCATCTTAATGACACCAAAAGGTGTGCAAGAGCGCAGCGTAGGCTGGCGTACTGCCAGCCTGCCGATGTTGTATGGGTGAAAGCCATCAACATCTTTATTAGGGCTGATGGCCTCAATGACGTGTTCATCTTTGATATGCGGCGGTAGCGGTGCTTGCACTAAAATACCATCTATAGACTCATCATGATTGAGCTGCTGAATTAATGCGAGTAATTCTGCTTCTGTAGTTGTGGCAGCTAAATCATAAGCGATTGAGCGAATGCCGACTTTTTCACATGCAAGGCGTTTATTGCGCACGTAAATTGAAGAAGCAGGGTCGCCGCCAATAAGTATCACTGCTAATCCAGGCGCGCGTTTGCCTGCTTGCAGGCGTGCGTCAATGCGGTCTTTGATGGAATTTAATAAATTTTCGGCAATAGCTTTGCCACTGATGATTTGAGCAGTCATTTGATGTGTTAAGTCTAGAAATTCTAGTAATTTACAAAATAAAATGAGATTTTAACATATAGCAATTGACCTATAGCTTAGTTTTGGTTATATTACTGCCTCTTCGGCGTGTAGCGTAGCCTGGTAGCGCGCCTGCTTTGGGAGCAGGATGTCGGGAGTTCGAATCTCTCCACGCCGACCAAATAAATTAGGCCGTTGGTATCAAATATCAACGGCCTAATAAATAAAAGTCAGCCCGAAGCGCTTTATATTGCAAAGTATAAAGTCTTGTAACCAAAATCTGCCCGTAGCTCAACCGGATAGAGCACCAGCCTTCTAAGCTGGGGGTTACAGGTTCGATTCCTGTCGGGCAGGCCAGTCAGTTTTAAAGTCTCTATGGTGGCTGTAGCTCAGCTGGTAGAGCCCTGGATTGTGATTCCAGTTGTCGTGGGTTCGAGCCCCATCAGCCACCCCAATTCCTTTGTAATTATATTTAGCACCACTATCAAGTGGTCGTGTCTTGGCTAGCGCTGTCTGGGACATCTGTTGCAATACTGCTATTTTCAATAGTTATCTCAGTAATAAACTGAACTTCCTTTGCCGCATTATCTCTGATATGTTGTATATCCTTATATCGAATCAGAAAATTAAATGTATAAACCCTTATTTTTTTTTGCTTTAATTTCCTTGTTAGTTGCCCCTGTTGCAGAATCAGCCGAACCAAATATGAGGCCTGGATTGTGGGAGGTCACTACTTCATCAGACCTGTTATGGTTTGTACCGCAGATTCCGTCAGAGCAGATGCAAGGTTTAAAGGATTTGGCGAAAGAATATGGGGTTGAAATGCCGCAAATTGAAAATGGCTCAGCCATATCCAATACCTGCATAACGCCTGAGATGGCAAACCAAAAAAATCCGCCAGGTTTATATCAAAATCAAACGGGATGTGTGGCTAAGAATGTTAGCCATATCGGCAATAAATTTCGATTAGATTTTGATTGCAGCAATGATCAGTTAAAAGGTAAGGGTTCAGCAGAGGGCACTTTTGACAGCACTGAAAAATTTACCGGACGGACTACGTTCAATGGGGATGTTCAGGGTAATCCGGTGAATGAAAAAGCAGATGTTAGTGGTCGCTGGCTTAACGCCAGCTGTGGAAGTGTACCGCCGCTACAAAAATAAAATATTGGGAAATTAATTAATAGCCAATAAAAGATGCATGCATGGATACACCTAGCTCTACTAAATGACCGCAGTCATTGCTAAAGCGATGGCAAGTAGTGTGGGCTCTGTTAATTATATGGATGCTTTGATCAGCGTAATTGCAGCATTTTTAGCGCGTCTGGCAGCCCCTGAATCCGGGCTTAGTCTTTCTATCATCGCGCCACCTTCAAAAATAATGGTTAATTGCTGCCCCAGGGTTTGGGCATCTTTAACACCGGCAATTGCAGCCAGTTCTGATAAATAGTGCTGCAATTCGTTTGATAATTCTAGAGAGTAATGGTGCACCGGATGAGTTGGGTCCGGAAACTCTACAGAGCCGATATGAAATGGCAGGCCGTTGAATTCAGGTGTTGTAATCCATTGTTCATACAAGTCGCATAGTTCAAACAACACCTCTTGTGAATCACTTTTCTTATCTGCAAGCTTTTCATTAATCCAGGCATAAAAGCGGTTGGATTTCTCTCTCAGGTATTCAATAATTAATTGGTTTTTACTTGGGAAGTATTTATACAGTGTTGCCTTTGCCACCCCTGATTCTGCAATGATGGTGTCAACGCCGGAGGCATGAATACCGCGTGATTCGAAGAGTTGTGTGGCTACAGTCAGTATTTTTTCGCGCATATTTTTCATATATATTCCTTAGCTATTGATACCGCTATTTTGCAAGGGCTTGTCCATGAGCTTTTGTGGGTAGAGGCAGTGTACATAGGCCAATGCGTTGTTTAAATTGGCTGCTGTACCGATTTCAACTTTGCCTGCATTAATGAAGGCAATAAACGCTTCTCTATCCTGTGGTTGCAGCATTGCCGCTTGTGGAAGCTGGCAATTTCCTTCTTTCATTTTGTTATACATGCTTACCAGGTTGTTCACAGTGGCGTTACCTGATGCATGTGCGGATGAATGGTTAGCCGGGTTGAAAATATCAGTCGACTCGATATTTTTGTGTAAAAACTTATGGTTCGTTACTGCGCCAAACACAACTATCATGGTGATAAAGCATAAGGCAATCAAAGACCGACTTCTTGATTTCTCAGGTTTTGTAAAATTACTGATAGATTGATTCACCAGTGCCCAGGGCTTGGCGGACTTGTTCTGGATTTGAAGCTTTACTGCACCGATCAGCATGAACAGTATTTGATCAGAAACGATTTCAGCATTTTTCAGCTTCAGTCTGCTTGTTTCTGTGTAAATAATGTCTTTCAATATATTGATGTCTGTCATTGAAAGGTCAGTCTCTGCGCTGTTCAGGGTAGAGATGCGATCTTGATTCCAATTGCTTAAAATTTCAGACAAACCTTTTAGACGTGCAACAGGTGATCGGCCCGTTGTCAGCAGCCGTGACTTGAATTCATTCGAACTAAAAAAACTATTTTCCATCAGCTTAAATTTCTCTTATCAAATCCTGTAAACATCCATTTGCAAACCAAAAGATAATACATCGAAAAAAGCGAACAGGTCTGTCTAAATGTTAGCGGATTGTCAGCATATTATCAACCTTTAGCATCTGCAATCCGCGAACCAGAATCTGCAATAGGTAAAATTATTGATGGAGCTGGCTATTCGGGCTATAGTTGCGTTGAACGCAGTGATTATCAATATTTATAATAGGGTTTTCTAATGGCAGCACTACGTCCGGTATTAATGATTGTTGACGATGACCCGTTGATCACAGATACCCTCCATTTTGTATTAAGCAAGCATTTTGAAGTGTGTGTGGCAGAGTCGCATGCGCAGGTCAAAAGCCTGCTCCAGCAGTTGGATACGCCGCCAGCGCTGGCTTTGGTTGATCTCGGCTTGCCACCTAATCCTCACGTACCTGAAGAGGGCTTTAAAGTCATCAGTGCGCTAATCGCGCACTCTCCGGCTATTAAAATTCATGTGTTGTCCGGCCAGAGTGAAGATAGCAATGTGAAACGCGCACTTTCATTAGGCGCGGCTGATTTTATCGCCAAGCCTTGTGATGTAGAAAAGCTGAAAGATATGCTTTTGAATGCACTCAAGGTGCAGGATGCTGAGCGCAACGAAATTAAGGCTGAGCAGGAGTTCGGTGGTTTACTGGGAAATAGCCTGCCGATTCAGGCCTTGCGTCTACAGATCAGGCAGTTTGCTGATTCGCCATTCTCGGTGCTGATTGAAGGTGATTCCGGCAGTGGAAAAGAGCTGGTGGCAGGCAGTTTTCATTATCAAAGTGAGCGCTCGCTTCAGCCGTATTTGTCTATTAACTGTGCAGCCGTTTCGCCGCTGCTCGCTGAATCAATTTTGTTCGGGCATGCCAAGGGTGCATTTACGGGCGCAGTTGCAGCGCACGCTGGTTATTTTGAAGACGCAGGTGAGGGCACTTTGTTCCTGGATGAAATCGGCGAGCTGCCGCTGGAGCTACAGGCCAAGCTGTTGCGAGTTTTGGAAAATGGCGAATATCAGCGCATCGGAGAAACGCAAACACGCAAAAGTCGTGCACGTGTAGTTGCCGCGACTAATCGGGATTTGCGAGCAGAGGTGCGCGCCGGAAAATTCAGGTCTGATCTTTATCACCGGCTAAGTGTATTTACGGTTAAAGTGCCGCCACTGCGCGAGTTGGCTGAGGATAAACATCTGCTGCGTGAACATTTCACCGCTTTTTATGCGAAGCAGATTGGTAAAGCGCTGTTTGAACTCGATGCAAAAGCGCAGGGCTGCTGGCTGGGTTATGCTTTTCCCGGCAATGTGCGCGAATTAAGAAATATAGTCATTCGTTTAATTGCAAAATATGCAGGTAAAACCGTTAAAGAAAACGAGTTGATTGCCGAGTTTGATTTAACCGAGCCTGAAATGTCAGGCAATGAGTTCAGTTTTAACAATGAAGCGAGTATGACAACGCAGGCGCAGCGTCATTTGCAGCGTCAGGCCAATGTCAGCCTGGATGCGGTACTCAAAACCTGGGAGCGTGCCTATATTGAAGCTGCGATGAAAATGACGCACGGTAACCTGAGCCAAGCCGCTAAGCTGCTCAATGTGAATCGAACGACGCTTTATAGCCGCATGAATACGCAAGATGACAGTTAGGCTTAGCTGTGTGCAACTTCTGGCTTGCTTTACGGAATGCATGAGAGCATTCTTAATCTGATGCATTAGGCACCGGAATATTTTTTATCGCATTTTTTTATCGTAAAATCCCCTTAAGTTACTTTGCGCGATAATCACGCATATTGATCAAATACTTGGATTGGCAGGAATAATTTGTATTATCCCCACTTTGGTTTAAAAGAACCGCCATTCAAAATTACGCCGAATACAGACTTTTTCTTTTCCGGCGGTAATCGCGGCGCCATACTGGATGCGTTGGTGTATGCAATCACCAACGGCGAAGGCATTATTAAAGTCGTGGGAGAAGTCGGCAGCGGAAAAACCATGCTCTGCCGCATGCTGCAAACCATCCTGCCGGAAAAAATCGAGAGTATTTACCTTGCTAACCCAAGTGTTGCGCCTGAAGATGTGCTGCATGCGATTGCTTTTGAGTTGCAGCTTAAATTGCCGAAAAATGCTGACCGCCTAAAAGTCATGCAGGAACTGCAAGCCTATTTGCTCGCGCGTTATGCTGAGGGGCGTCAGGTTGTGATATTTGTAGAGGAGGCGCAAGGCATGCCTCTCGCAACGCTTGAAGAAATCCGGCTGTTATCAAACCTGGAAACCAAGCAGGATAAATTGCTGCAGATTGTATTATTCGGTCAGCCTGAACTCGATGACAACCTGAATCAGGAGCATATCCGTCAACTGCGCGAGCGCATCACGCATCGCTTTAATCTGGGGCCGCTGCAAACAAAGGATGTGGGCGACTACCTGATTTTCAGGCTGCGAGCAGCTGGCTATCATGGCCCGCACCTGTTTACAGAGTCGGCGATCAAAAAACTCTCGAAAGCATCTGAGGGTTTGGTGCGCCGGGTGAATATTCTGGCAGATAAAGCCTTGTTGTCAGCGTTTGCCGACAATGTTTACCAGGTGACGCCTAGGCATGTAGACGCAGCAGTCAATGACAGCGAATTCGGTTTAAAGCCCAACTGGTACCAGTTCGATTTGGCCAAAACGGATCCGCGTTTTAAATATACATGGTGGGCTATATTGTTGTTGGCACTGGCAGGTTTGGGGATGCTGGCAGCAGTGCTTGTATATCCGCAGTTGAAGCCCGTTGCCAGTACTGAGAGCAAGCTTGCTAAAAAAAGCACATTGGTAGCCGCAACGCCATCGACAGCTGATGCAGCGCCCACCGTGACAGATGTGCCGCAATTATTAGTGAATCAGCGTTTGCAGGCAACTGACAATTTATTGCTCAGCGCCAGCCCTGAGACTATATCCTTGCAGATTCAGTCTGTGCCTACCGTTTTATCCGCAGGCGCGCATCAGGATGACTTATTAAAAACGGCCTTGGCGGGACTCAGCCGCCAGCTGGAAATGGATAATATTTATTTATACCGCATGCAGCAGAATGATAGTGATTACACCGTGATTCTATACGGCGCATTTACGCAGCGAGTCGATGCGTTAAACGCACTTGACAGCTTGCCTGAACAGATTAAAACCAATCAGCCTTATTTACGCACCGTGGCAGGCGTGAAAAAAGACATTGAACTGTCGCAAAAAAGTAAGCCAAATTCCTGAGAGTTACCGATTAAATCGACATTGCGAGCCAGGCGCGACAATACAGAATCTTCTTTTGGCAAAATGCTGGACTGATGGCCGCTACGCAGGGCTCGCAGCTAGAAACTGGATTTTGTGTAATGTCTGCTTGATAACTAACAGTTCCAGGCCTTTCTATCTGTTGTTACATATTAAATACAGTCAATTTTTCAGGTACTTAGCATTAGATTGTAAGTAATTGTTGCGATTTGTTATCCCCTGCTATTTTTTGCGGTATTATTGATATGATATAAATAGAAAAGTAGCCTGTAAGGCTGCTATCGGGAGTATTAACCTATGGCAATCAATAAAGTAATATTGATGCTGTCAATGAGTATAGTTTTAGGCATGTCAGCCTGTGTGCACAATTCCAAGGTGCAGCCATCCAATGGCCATATAGATGATCAAAATACGTCAGCGGCTATCGACTCTGCAAAAACCGTAAGTAAGGTTGCAGGCAATATCCCCAAGCCGGTGACAGACAGCGCTTATTTGCCGCCACCTAAACCCAAGGCAAAAGAGGCAATCTATAGCATCGTTGTATATGACACGCCGGTGAAAGAAGTTCTGTTTGCGATTGCGCGTGATAGCAAACTCAATATTGATATTCACCCATCAATTCAAGGGCGTGTAACGCTTAATGCCGTTGATCAAACTTTACCGGCGATTCTGGAGCGCATTTCTAAGCAAGTGGATTTAACCTATAAAGTGCAGGGTAATGTGCTGATGATAGCGCCTGACCAGCCAGCATTACGTACTTACAAGATAGATTATGTGAACATGACGCGTGACACGACCGGGTTTATCGGCGCGGCGGCTGAAATATCCAGTACCGGACAAAGTGCAACTACCGGGGCAGGCGGCACCTCCAGTACGACCAGCACTAGCGGTAATGGTGCCAATAACAGTTCGCGTACGGCGGTTAACAGCGAGTCCAAGAATCGATTCTGGGAGACTCTGGAAAAAAACATCAAGGATATCCTGACTGAGACTGATAAAGAAATTGTGATTACCCGTCTTGGCAATCCGCAGGATGTTAATAACAAATCTGATAAGAATGCTGCTGATTCAGTAAGCCAGCAGGATAAAACGCAAAATTTACAGCAGGAATATACGGAGTTTAAAACGCTGTATGCCGCAACGGTGATTGTTAACCGTGAAGCCGGGATTATTAATGTCAGGGCAACCAGCAAGCAGCATGAGCGTGTGCAGGAGTTTCTGGATAAAGTGATGACCAGCGTAAAACGTCAGGTATTAATTGAGGCAACTATTGTTGAAGTCAGGTTAAGTGACAGTTTTCAGGCAGGTATAGACTGGAGCCGACTGAATAATGGCCCTAATAATAGTGGATTTCAGTTCAGGCAGCAGTTAGGTGCGCAAACCAGCAGCATTAACGGCACCGGCAATAATTTTTCAACTTCAGCCAATGCCTTTGGCGTGGTGCCTGATGCGGGCTTCGTTGCCGGATACCTCAACCCGATCAGCCGCATCGGCAATATTGCAGCATCCATTAATCTACTTGAGCAGTTTGGCACGACTAAAGTGCTATCGAGCCCTAAGCTGATGGTGCTCAATAATCAGACCGCAGTGCTTAAAGTCGTAGACAATATTGTGTATTTTACCGTGCAGTCACAACAGTCTCAGGGCTCTGTAGGCGGCGGTATTCTGTCTACGGTTACCACGACGGCAAATACAGTACCGGTGGGTGTGGTGATGACAGTAACACCGCAGATTAATGATGGCGGTAATGTAAATATCAATGTGCGGCCAACGGTTTCACGCGTGCTCGGCTATAAATCTGATCCTAACCCTAATTTGAAAATCGAGAGTCTGGTGCCAGAAATTCAGGTACGTGAAATGGAGTCAATGCTGCAGATTTTGAGTGGTAATACAGCCGTACTTGGCGGGCTGATGCAAGATGATATTTTGACTAATAATGATAGAGTTCCGGGGCTGTCAAAAATCCCTGTTCTGGGGAAAATCTTTACCGGAAAAAATGATGCAAATCGTAAAACTGAATTGGTAATCTTTCTGCGGCCTACGGTGATAGCAAATGCAAGTCTGGAAAGTGATGAGCTTGCAAACTATAAACAGTACTTGCCATCACCGCAGTTGCAGAAAACATTCGATGAGAGTGGTGAGAGGTAATCGGTAGATGAGTTTACTGATTAAGGCACTAGAATCGGCAGAAAAAGGTAAGCAGGCTGAGCTCAAACGGGGCGCAGTTGATGCTGCATCATCTGTTGATTTGGGGTTGGAGCCTTTGTCGATTGAAGATACAGCTGCCCCAGCAGGGAAGCAATCATTAAATCTTGCAGCTGAAGAGCCGTATAAGGCGGGCTCTTTCAATGCTGCTCCGGCAGTAAGTGCAGCAAAATTAAAGCAGAAACCTGAAATTACAAAAGATAATAAGCAGCAAGTAGCGGCCAATGTATTTGTTGCCAATCAGGCGGTACAAAAATCCACTTCACCTTTAGCTTTACTAATGTTGGGCGCTGCAGGCGCTTTGCTTATCTGGCTCGGTTTGCAAGGCTACCAGTACATCACCAAGGTGAATATGCCTGAGGCCGTAGTTGTTAAGGCTGACACACAAGCTGCCGCGACTGCTGCATCAGCCAGTGTCACGGAGTCGCCCGCGCAGACCGTTGAACCAGAGGCTGGCTCTGCACAAACTCCAGTGACGGAAGCTGAAGCAACGCCCACAGATGCTGTTGTGCAAGCTCAAAAAACTGCCGCGAATAAATATGCCGGTATTTCCACTGAGACAGCACTGATTGCAGAAAATAACGCTGCAGTTGCTAACAAGACGATTCGTAGTCGCGTTGCTGAATCAGGCAATGCGGCGAATCAGAATTCAGGCGAATTAAACATCAGTGAATTAAATGCCAGTGATCTGAATAAGCGCGCACCACTGAAGCTGGTGAGCAGAACACCGGCAGCAGGCGTTGACCCGACGTTGCTCGCAGCTTATGAGGCTTATAGTCGCGGTGACAATGCGGCTGCACAGGCGCAATATCGACAAGTATTGCAGGCTGATGCACGCAATGTGGATGCTTTGCTGGGTATGGCGGCAATTGCACTTAAACAGTCTCGTGATGCAGATGCAAATGGCTGGTACCAGAAGGTGCTGGAAATTGAACCCAGAAACAGTACTGCATTATCAGCGCTGGCCAATTCACAAATCAGTACTGAATCCGCTGGTTCATCGGCAGCAGATTATGCAGGCACAGAAAGCCGCATTAAAAGTATGCTGGCACAACAGCCGGAGGCGGCAAACTTACATGCGGCATTAGGCAATCTGTATGCAGCACAGAATCAATGGTCATTAGCGCAGCCGGCCTATTTTAATGCCAGCCGTTATGCACCAAATAGCGCAGATTATGCGTTTAATCTGGCAGTGAGTCTGGATCAGCTGGGTAAATCTGGCCTTGCATTGGCACAGTATCAGCGCGCACTTGGTTTGTTAAAAAATGCAGGTACCAGCAGTTTAGATAAAGCACAGCTGGAAGCCAGAATCCAGGCACTTCAGCAGTAGATCAGCATGGGTATTGTGCTGATAAAAAGATAAAAATACTAAATATGACCATGACCAATATTACAAAACAGGCTGAACTCAATGGCTGAGCAGCGCCGTAAACTTCGCATAGGCGAGCTCATGGTGCAGCAGGGGCTGATCAGTGACGATCAGCTGCGCATTGCACTTATTGAGCAAGAGCATAATGACTTGCCCTTGGGGCGCCAGCTGGTGCGGCTGGGCTTTGTTACCGAGGCAATGGTGCGCGATACGCTGGCAAGCACTATCGGCACCGAGAGTATTGATTTGTCGACAGTGGTTGCAGATATCGAGGCATTGCAAATGGTGCCGCAGGACTTTTCACGCCGCTATCATCTACTGCCGGTGGCTTATGAAGAAGTTAGCAGAGTCATGGTTGTGGCAATGGCCGACCTGTTCAACGTGGTGGCCTTGGATCAGCTGCGGGCAATGCTGGGCGGGCAAATTCAGATCAAACCGGTGCTGGCGGCAGAGGCGCAGCTTGAAGAATTTATCGACCAGTTTTATGGTTACGAGTTATCTGTTGACGGCATTCTGCGCGAGATTGAAACCGGTGAAATCGATTACCAGAGTTTGAGTGCAGCGGGCAATGAGTATACGCAGCCAGTGGTCCGACTGGTTGGGTCATTGCTGATGGATGCCGTTAAGCGCGGTGCTTCGGATATTCACTTTGAGCCTGAGCATGCCTTTTTACGTATACGCTATAGAATTGACGGCGTATTGCAGCAGATTCGCAGTTTACACAAAAGTTACTGGGGTGGCGTAGCAGTCAGGCTTAAAGTGGTGAGCGGGCTCGATATTGCAGAAACACGTGCGCCGCAGGATGGCCGCTTGAACATGAATTTGTGCGGTCGCCCGATTGATTTCCGCGTTTCAACGCATCCGACCATACATGGTGAAAATATCGTACTGCGTGTGCTGGATCGCGAAAAGTCGATTATTCCAATGGAGCGCATGGGTCTGCGTGAAGATACCCTGAATGAATTACGCCTGATGATGACGCGTCCGGAAGGTATTCTGATCGTCACCGGTCCAACCGGTAGCGGTAAGACCACAACGCTTTACTCGCTGTTATCGAGCCAGAACACCACTGAAGTGAATATCATGACACTGGAAGACCCGGTGGAATACCCTGTCACCATGATGCGGCAGACTTCGGTTGCCGAGGTGAATAAGGTTGATTTTGCCAACGGCATACGCTCGATTATGCGGCAAGACCCGGACATTATTCTGGTCGGTGAAATCCGTGATGAAGATACGGCGACAATGGCTTTTCGCGCGGCGATGACCGGTCATCAGGTATTCAGTACGCTGCATACCAACTCGGCACTCGGCGTGTTTCCGCGCCTGACGGATATTGGCATTCTGCCGGATATCATGGCGGGTAATATTATCGGCGTAGTGGCGCAACGTCTGGTGCGGGTGCTTTGCCCGCATTGCAAGGAAGCGCATACACCGGACGATTTTGAGCGCAAGATTCTACGTCTTAAACCCAATGACAAGCCGCAGATTTTCAAGGCAAAGGGTTGTCAGCAATGCAATATGAACGGCTATCGCGGGCGTATGGCAATTATTGAGCTGCTGCGGATTGATAGTGATATGGATGCCTTGATTTCGCGTCGGGCGCATCTGGACGAATTACAGAAGATGGCTTTTGATAAAGGCTTTGTCACATTGGCGGCAGACGGTGTACGCCGTATTCTGGAAGGTCACACCAGCGTGACAGAAGTCATGCGGGTGATTGATTTAACGAGTCGCATCAGTGCTTAATTTGTAGAGCCCACGTATGCCTTCATTCAGTTATAACGCGGTTGATAAGTTAGGGCGCCCGGCGATCGGGCAGCTAGATGCCGTCAATGAAGTAGATCTGGAGATCCGCCTGTCGCGCATGGGGCTGGACTTGATCACATTTCG
>Ga0255338_1001923_pt1 | contig 34797 bp, 35 predicted proteins | sample MeOH1_35cm_T4_19_FD_203715 | JGI IMG/M metagenome (GOLD analysis project Ga0255338, IMG submission 203715) | Sandy soil microbial communities from University of British Columbia, Vancouver, Canada - MeOH1_35cm_T4_195 | ecosystem: Engineered > Artificial ecosystem > Sand microcosm > Unclassified ...
TCGGGGAGATCGCCGCGCTCCTCGCCAAGACCTCCTTCGAGTTCCGCCCCGCCACCATCGTCGCCATCGAGTTCGCCCCCGAGGCGCGCGTGCTGTGGGCGATGAGCCCCGAAAACCCCGGATGAGCCCGCCGGGCCGCCGCCAGAACGACCGCGGGGACCTCCGCGCCAGCGTGCGCGCCGCGCCCCACTACCTCCTCTACCCGGCGGCCGGCGCCGTCCTCGGCCTGTTCTCGCCGCTCGGAGCGTTCCTGCTTCGTTACTGGCTCGCCGACCCTCTGCTCAAGAGGGTCTGGGCCCAGCACGAGCTCGACTACAACTTCCTGTTCTACGCCTACATGGGCGTCGGCTCCGTCGGCGCGTTCCTGATCTTCGGCTACGTGATCGGCCTGCGCTCCGAGCGCCAGCGCGTGCGCAACCGCGTGCTCTCGGCGCGCGTCGACGAGCTGCACCTGAAATCCGTGACCGACGCCCTGACCGGGGCCTTCACCCACGGCTATCTGCAGGAGGTCCTCGAGATCGAGATCCAGCGCGCTCTGACCCAGAAGACGCCGCTGTCGGTCATGCTCATCGACATCGACGACTTCAAGCGGATAAATGACTCCCATGGTCATTTGTTCGGGGACCGCGTCATCAAAGAGACGGCCGAGACGATCTCCGCCAACGTGCGCTCCGACGACATACTGGGCCGCTACGGCGGCGACGAGTTCGTCGTGATCATGCCCGGCGCCGACGCCCCGACGGCCGTGCACGTCGCCGGCCGCGCCCGCGCGGGCATCGCCAAGAACGGCTATCTCGCCACGATCAGCGTCGGGGTGGCCACCGTCGAGGACCCGGGGAAGGAGTCCCCCTCCGAGATCCTGCATCGCGCGGACATGAACCTGTACCAGGCCAAGCACGACGGCAAGAACTGCGTCCGCGACTACTGCGCCCTGCCCGACGTCCCTCGCCGCCGCCAGACCGACGCGTAACCGGTCCTGGATCCCGCGAGCATGGAACTTTTCCGGGGTCTCGATCGTATGGTGGTAGGAGGCCCCGCCGGCCCGTGACGGATAAGGCACGCCCGCTCGCACCGGGAAGAGCCGGCGTGGCGAAAACGACACATGGATGAGCATGAATGGCGGACCCCGCCGAGCTCGCCCGGGACGCCCGGGCAGTTCCTACGCGGGTTCAGGGATCAGCTGCGCCTGACCCAGGAAGAGATGGCGGACAAAGCCGGCGTGGACCGGAGCTTGATCGCGAAGATCGAGGCCGAGCGGGACGTGCGCGTCGGCACACTCTCGCGGATCGTCGAGGCACTGGGCGGCAGGTTGGTCCTCGCGGTGCGCTCGCCGCGAACGCTCAAGGACATGGCGGAAGACCATGTTCCGGCGCGCCAGCTCGCGTGGGAGTCCCGCCCGCCGAGACGGGCCGGCGACCCTATCTGGCCGCCGAGTACGGACAGTCCGACTTGAAGTCGCAGCGCGGGCAGTACTTCGTGTCCGCCGGGAAGGCCGCCGCCTCGATGCCGGACGCCGCCGCGCGGATGTCCGCGTCGTAGGCCTCCTCGCCGACGCCCTCGTAAGGCACGCTGACCCGCTCGCCGGCGACGATGCAGTCCACGGTCAGGGTCGAGGGCGCCAGGCCCAGGCCGCGCTTGGCGCCGAGGGCGTAGAAGCGCATCTGCGGGTCCTTGGCGACCTGCTCCGGCGTCGGCGCGCCGGGGCCGGTCTTGTAGTCGATGAGCTCGTAGGCGCCGTCGGGGCCCTGGTCGATGCGGTCGATCATCCCGCGCACGATGTGCGCCCCGGACGGCCAGAAGAACTCCTTCTCCACGGCGACCGTCCGCGCGCGGCGGGACTCCTCCTCGCCGTGGAAGCGGGTGAGGGCGCGCTCCGCCTTCGAGAACCAGCGCGCCTCGGACTCCTCGTCGGGATAGCCCATCGTGAGCCACTTCGAGCGCAGGGCCGAGAGCAGGGACTCGAGCGAGAACTCCCCGCTCTCCAGCCACGCCTCGAGCGCGCGGTGCAGGGACAGGCCGAAGGAGGACCGAGGGACGAGCGGGATCTTGCGGCCGTCGACGAACAGGAGCTTGTACTTCCAGGGGCACTCCCGGTAGATCCGGTACCGGGTGTAGGAGATCTCCAAGCTAGGCGGCGGGGACGGCGCGGCGGATAAACTCGACGTCCGTGTCCCCGTACCTTTCCTCGCGGAACTTCTCGTAGCCGACCGGGAGCTCCACCTTCTCCTTCTTGTAGCGCTGAAGGAGAGCGACGCCGCCCGGCGCCAGGAGGTTCGCCTCGGCCATCCGCGCGAGCGTGGGCGTCGAGTAGGCGAGCATCTTGTTGTCCTCGGTCCGGTACGGAGGGCCCATGTAGATGATGTCGAAATCCGAGACGCCCGCGCGGAAGGAGATCCACGACAGGTCCTGGAGGATGTCCCCGTAGCAGGCCCGGCCCTTCGCGGCGAAGCCCAGGCGCTTGAGGTTCTCTTCGATGACGGCGACGCAGCGCTTGTCGGCGTCGACGAAGAACGCCGAGGCCGCGCCCCGGGACAGGGCCTCGATGCCGACCGCGCCGGTGCCGGCGTACAGGTCGAGCACGCGGGCCCCTCCGAGGCGGGGGCGGAGGATGTCGAAGACGGATTTCTTGATGCGGGCCGAGATGGGCTTGACCATCATCTCCTTGGGCACGCTCTTGAGGGCACGACCGCGACTTTCGCCGGCGATGATTCGCATGGGTGTGATTATTATAGAATACCGGACCCAATGGGCGCTCAGATCATCATCGTGGACGACGACCCCCTCGTGGGCGGGCTGACGCTCGAGCTCCTCAACGACGCCGGGTACTCGTCTCGGCTTATCCAGGACAGCCTCAAGGCCCAGGACATCATCAAGGCCGAGAAGCCCGCGCTCGTCATCCTCGACATCCTGATGCCCGGCCTGGACGGCCTGACCCTCCTTCACCGGCTCAAGTCCGACCCCGAGACCGAGCCGATCCGCGCGATCATCGTCTCCGGCAAGTCCTTCGAGGCCGAGAAGCAGCGGGCCGCGCAGTACGGCGCCGAGGCCTTCATCGAGAAGCCCTACGACGTGGAGCTCTTCGCCCAGAAGGTCAACGAGATCATGAAGAAGGTGGGCGTGGACCCGAAGAAGACCGCGCGGGCTCCTTCGGAGCCCGCGCCAATACCCCGCACCGAGCTCAAGGCCGTGGTCTGGGGCTGCCGCTCGACCTCCTCGGCCGTGTCCCCGGTCGTGACCCGCTACGGCAAGCACACCTCCTGCGTCTCCGTCGAGTCGCCCTCCCATATCTTCGTCTTCGACGCCGGCTCGGGCATAAGCCTGCTCGGCAACGAGCTGATGAAGTCGGGCAAGCACAAGGAGATCTGGCTGTTCTTGACCCATTTCCACCACGACCACGTCGAGGGCCTCGCGGGCTTCCCGTGCGCCCACGACAAGGACTACACCCTCCACATCAGCGGCGCCTCCGAGGCGGACAAGCCCTTCGAGAAGGCCATCGAGGGCGCCTTCGAGCCCGGGTTCGGCGACCAGATGCCCCCCGCGAAGATCGAGCTCTACGAGCTGCTCGAGCAGACCTACGAGATCCTGCCCGGCGTGCGCCTCTCCGTCTTCTACGCGAACCACCCCGGGACGACTTTGGCGTACGTGCTCCAGACCGAGGGACGCAAGATCGTGTACTGCCCCGACAGCGAGCTGTACGGCGAATACGCCACCGCCCTCCAGGACTACGACGAGAAGATCGGCGCGGTGTGCCGCGGGGCGGACCTCCTGTTCCACGACGGGCGCTACACCGCCGAGGACTACAAGAAGAACCGGAACAACGGCCACTCGAGCTTCCTCGCCGCGGTCGACTTCGCGGGCAAGAACCTCGTCAAGGCGCTCGTCCTCGTGCATCAGGACGACAGCTACGCCGACGCGGTGCTCGACCAGATGGGCAAGGAAGCCCAGGCGCGGGCCGACGAGCGCGGCTACAAGCTGAAGGTCGTGCTCGGACGCGAAGGCCTGCGCATCACGGCTTAGGCCGACAGCTTCCGGACGAACTCGAGGCTCGCGCGGTCGTCCTCGCGGCCTCCCATGGGAAGCTCGAGGATGCCCGGCGTGCCGGAGAACTCTTCACGGTCGAGCAACGCCTTCAGGCCTTCGCTCCCGAGACGGCCTCGTCCCCAATGCTCGTGGTGCTCGCGGTGGGAGGACAATAACGCCCTCGTGTCGTTCAGATGAAAAGCTTTGATTGAATCGAAGCCGAGGAGGCGGTGCGCGCGGGCGACGAAGGACAGAGCGCCCTCGATGGAGGAGCAGTCGTAGCCGGCCGCGTAGGCGTGCGCGGTGTCGAGGCAGACGCCGATATGAGGGAGAGACGGCTTTAGCGCGTCTTGCAGACGCGCTAGATCCTCGAGACTGCCGCCCATGCGGCGGCCTCCGCCGGGGACGTTTTCCAACAGCAACGGCGTACGACTGGAACTCTGTTCGACGGCCATTATGACGGACTGCGCGAATAATCCGACGCCCGCCTCCAGCGAGGAGTCCGGCGAATAGGCGCCGCCATGGATCACGTACGCCTCTCCTCCCAAAGCGGTCGTCAGAATGAGCTCGTTCGCGAGATGCTCAATCGATCTGTTTCGTCGGACGGAGTCCGACGACGCCAAACTCGGCACGAACCGGGAATGCACCAGCATCTGAAGCTTCGCCGCGCTTCGCGCGGCGGCGAAAGAAGACAACTCTTCTTCCGACGGCTTGGCGTGACGGCGGTACGGCAAAATCTGGAGCGACTCACAGCCGAGCGCCTGGGCGTTCGCCAGGGCGGCGGCGTAGCCGCCGCGCACCGAGGCATGAACGCCCAGCTTCACGGGAGTCCCATCAGCTTGCGGAGAAACCCCGCCTTCCGTTCATCGTAAGGGAACCACCAAAGATCGGGCGTCGCGTCGGGCCATTCGTGCACGACGACCGATTGGGCCTGGGTGAACGCCAGAAGCCCTTCCTCTCCGTGTCGCCGTCCCATGCCGCTCTGCTTCATGCCTCCGAAAGGCAGCGCGCCGAAGGCGTAATGCGACGACGGCTCGTTCACCCCGACGAGGCCGACCTCCAGCGCGGCGGCCAGCCGCTCGCCTTTGGCGAGATCCGTCGTCCAGACGCTGGCGGCGAGGCCTTCGGGGCCCGCGTTGGCGAGGGCGACGGCGTCCTCCGCCCTCGAGACCTTCATGACCGGGAGCACGGGGCCGAACACCTCGTCGGTCATCACGCGCATGTCCATGCGCGCGTCGAGGACGAGGGCGGGCGACATCAGGAGGTTGTCGCGGTCGAGGACCTCGCCGCCGATGACGCGCGCGCCCTTCTTGCGCGCGTCCTCGAGCTGGTCCTGGATGCGGTCGAGCAGGGGCGGGAACACGAGGCGGCCGAGGTCGCAGTCGCGGCCGTCGAGCTTCTGGCGCAGGGCGGCCATGCGCGGGCGGACCTTCTCGACGAAGCGGTCGTAGGCCTCGGCCTCGACGAAGACGCGCTCGACGCCGACGCACACCTGGCCCGCGTTGGCGCAGGCGGCCCACACGGCGGCGGCGGCGGCGCGGTCGAGCGCGGCGTCGGCGAGGACGATCATCGGGTGCTTGCCGCCGAGCTCGAGGACCGCGGGCTTGAGCTGCCCCGCGGCGCGCACGGCGACCGCGCGGCCGGTCTTCGTCGAGCCGGTGAACACGACCATGTCGGAGGCGTCGATGACGGCCTCGCCGGCGGCCCCGCCGCCCGTGACGACGGACAGGAGGCCCGCGGGCAGCAAGGAGGTCGCGGCGACCGCGCCCTCGAGCCACAGGGCGGTCTTCGTCGTCCACTCCGAGGGCTTGAGCAGGACGGCGTTGCCCGCGAGCATCGCGGCGAAGGCGTCCCCGAAGGGGATCAGGAACGGCATGTTCCAAGGCGTGATCAAGCCGATGACGCCGCGCGGCACCCGTCTCTCATAGGCGCGTTTGTTGAACAAGGACCAAGGCTTGCCCGCGGCCTTGTCGCCCAGGACCCGGGGCGCGGCGGCGGTCATCCAATCGACGAGCAGGCCGGCGGCGCCGAGCTCCATCAGGTCGATCTCGACGAGGGGCTTGCCCGTCTCCTCGTGCACGACGGCGCGCAGCTCCTCGCGGCGCGCGGCGAGGGCCTTCCACAGCGCGCGCAGGGTCTTGACCCGTTGGGCCACCGTCGTCCGGCGCCAGGTCTCGGCGGCGCGGCGCGCGGCGGCGGCCTTGGCGGCGAACTCTGCGGCGGTGGCTTCGACGGCGGACGGCGTTCGGGCGGTCATCGTTTCCCCTTGAGCAGGCCGCCGAGCTTCCCCATCACCGAGGAGGCGGCGTCGCCGAGCGCCTTGGCGCCTAGGCCGGAGACGGCCTTGCCGGCGGAGCCGGAGATCGCGCCGAGGACCTCGGAGACGGCCTGCGCCGGCGAGCGGCCCTTGCCGCCGAGGTTCCTCATCTGGACGGCGGGCAAAGCGATCGTCGCGCCTTGCCCGCCCAGCGCGGAGGCCGCGAGGCCCACCTGGCCCCCGCTCACCCGAAGGTCCTTGATGAACAGGGACTTGGTCGGGGCGGACTTGGCGGGCGCGGCCCCGGACGCGGGCATGGCCGCCTCCGCGTTGCGCTGCAGCCGGGACAGGTTGCTCCCCCCGCCGCCCATCTCGTAGAGGACCTCGGGCTCCTGGACCACGACGCTCTCCACGACGACGGTGTCGGTGGCCAGGGAGGACAGCTTGATCTTGACCTCGACCGACCCGACCTTGAGGGCGTGCGCCCCCTTGAAGCCGGGCGGGTTGCCGATGACCAGGTTCGTGATCGCGCCGCGGCCCGACCACGGCGTCAGGACCACCGCGCCGACGGAGACGGGCGCGCCGATGATCCCCGGCCCGAAGCGCTCCATCGCGAGCTTGACCCCGCGTCCGAGCCACAGGGAGAGCGCGCCGGCGACGATCATGCCGAGCACGACGGCGAACATGAGCAAGGCTTTGAGGGCTTTCATCGGGGCACCTGTTCAAACGGTATGTCGAGGATAGGCCAGGAGAGCGCCTCGCGGTCGCGGTAATGCCACCACTCGTCGGCCAGCGAGACGAACCCGGCGGATTCGAGGGCGGCCTTCAAGGTCTCCGCGTTGCGGCGCGCCTCAGGAGGGACCCCGGGGGCGCCGTGCCGCGCGAGCGGGCCGAAGTCGTCGAACGCGGAGGGCATCGGCAGGGGCTTGCCCGACGCGTCGGCGAGGGCGGCGTCCACCGCGCCCCCTCGGTTATGCGACGAGCCCTTTTTGGGGTCCGCGACGAAGCGGGCGTCGGGCTTGGCCTTCCAGAGCGCCTTCTGGGCGCTCAGCGGCCGGTAGGCGTCGTAGATCACCAGGCGCAGGCCCTTCGCCCTGAGTTCCGACGCGGCCTTGGCCAGCTTCTCCGCCGCGGTGCGCCGCAGAAAGGCGGCGGCGAACGGGTACAGGGGGCGGCCCGTCAGGTTCTCCTTGGTCGCGTAGCGGATGTCCAGAACCGCGTCCGGGATCAGGGCCTGAAGGTCGATCAGCGGGTCGGCGAGCGGCAGAGCGGTCATCACGAGGAGCGCCGGTAGCACGCCCCATCGTAGCAGACCCCCCGCCGAGCCCGCAACGGGTCCGCCGTCTCAGCGCTTGGCGACCGGGATGCCCCGCAGGTATTCCATGAACACCTCGCCGGCGCCCATGTAATGCGCCTCTATCTCGAGGCGGATGTCGTCGATGCGGGACGGGTCCACGAAGCGCCGCAGGTCGGCCAGCCCCTTGAGGGCCGCGCGCATGCTGTCGGTCGGGTCCAGGTCGCGCTTGGACGCCGTGTCCATCACGGCCTCGAGTATGAGGATCGCGCCCCGGGTCATGCTGTGGTCGGCGAGGAGCAGGGCCGTCATCGCTCCCTTCACCGCGTCCTCGATCACGCGCGCCGGCGGCGTGTCGCCGGGGGCGGCGCCCTGCAAAGCGGCCATGAGGGTCTTGCGGACCACGCACGCGGCGGCCGCGCACGGGTCTCCGAGGAGCCGGAGCTCTTCCGCGACCATCTCCTTCGTCAGCTGCACGATCCGAAGCTCATCCATGATGTTCCACCTCTCATCAAAGATATAGCCGGATCGCCGCGCGAGGTCGACCCAACAAATGGTGAACGTCGGGTGAACGCCGCGGGCAAAAAAAAGACGCCCCCTTTCGGGGGCGTCAAACTGGTGGACCTTAGCGGGATCGAACCGCTGACCTCCTGCATGCCATGCAGGCGCTCTCCCAGCTGAGCTAAAGGCCCGTAGAATTAATTCTACCAGATTACCGCGGTTCTCTCAACTACTCCCGAGCGGGCATGAGGCCGGTGCGCCGGGGACGGCCGTCGGGACCGTAGCCGTCGTAGCCCTCGGGGACCGGGACCGGGCCCGAGATCGAGACGGTGTCGCGGCCGTCCGCGCCGCCTCCGTCGAACATCCTGTCGAGCTGGCCGAAGCGGTCATACGTCAGCTCCTTGCCCCTCGGCTTGACCTCGCCGCGCGCGCGCAGGACGGCGAGGAGGCCGCGGTCCCCCCGGCCGTTCGCCTCGCGCAGGAGCTTGGCGGTGTTCTTGCCGAGCCCCGCCTTCTGGGCCTCGAGGCCGTCGAGCACCTCGCGGAACTGCTCCGGCCGGGCGAGCGCGTGGGCCAGGAGGAGCGCCGACGCGCGCTGCGGCTCCATCGGCTCCGTGCCCAGGGAGGCCCGCAGCGCCGCGGGAGAGCTCACCCCGGCTCCGACCACCGCGATCTCGAGGTAATCCCGAACCGCCTTCGGGGCGGTCATCGCCGCGACGGAGCGCAGGTGGAGGTCGAAGGAGTCGAGCATACGCGACCCGAAGAAGGGGTCGGCGGCGAGCGAGCGCGAGACCATGCCGAGATAAGCGCCCGAATAACCCGTGGCCGGGGCGGCGTGCGCGTCGACCGGGCCGGCGGGGCCGGCGGCCGCGGGAAGGGCGGCGGCCAGCGCTAAAGAAACGATGAGGGCCTTCACGCCGGAAGGATAGCCCCGAAAGGGACCTAATTCAAGGGCAGGGACGGTTTCCGGAAACAGCCGGGACTCGCACCGGCGCGAGTCCCTAGCCCAGCAAGGCGGGAAGATGCCGGCAGAACTCCAGCTCGGCGGGGAACATTCCTTCAAGAGGCAGGTCTTTGACGTCGCGCCAGAACAGCTCGAGCACGTCGTCGCCGTTGCCCGCCAGGCGCAGGTCGCCGGACACGCGCTCGACGAGCCAGTACACCGACACGATCTGGATCGGGGCGGCCGTGGACAGGTGGGCCTCCTGGTTGGCGTACAAGGTCCGCACGGGCCGGACCGCGAGGCCGGTCTCCTCGAGGAACTCGCGGCGCAGGGCGTCGCCCGGGGCCTCCTCGATCTCGACGCCTCCGCCGGGGAAGTTGATGAAGGTGCTCGCCCCGAAGCGCGAGCGGGCGAGAAGGACCTTATCCCCCTCCCGCAGGACGCCGTAGATCCGGCATGAGAACCGCCTCATGCGCCCTTGTTAAGGAAGGCGACGACGGCGGATTTGGCGTCGCCGAGCAGAGGGTCGCCGTCGCCGACGAGGAGGTGGTCGAAGTCGTAGGTCCGCAGGAGCTCGAGCGAGCGCTTGAGCGCGGCGGGGTCGTCCTGCTTCTCCACGGGGACGGTCTTCAATCTTCCAGAGGGCGCGATGAGCGCGTCGCCGACGAGGAAAAGCCTCCGCTCGGGCCAGTACAGGGCGATCTCCCCCGGAGACTTCCCGGGAAGATGGACGCAGACGAGCCCGTGGACGATGTCTCCGTCCTTGACGGTCTTGTCGGGGGCGACGCCGGCCTCGGCGGCCTCAGCCTCGTGGAGCACGGTCGGGATCTTCCAGCGCCTCAGCACCTCCTCGCGGTCGCGGAGGTGGTTCCGGTTCGTTATCACGAGGGCGTCAGGCTTGAGCCCCGCGGCCTCGAGATAGGCGAGGTCGTCGGTCGAGAAGGGCACGGGGTCGACGATGACGGTCCCCCCCGCGGTCTTGAGGATGTGGCCGTTGAAGTTGAACTTCTTCTCGGCGTTGAACGACGACCAGCAGTACGCGCCTTCGGCGAGTTGGATCATGGGATTGTGCCTCTCTCGATGATAACTTTTTCGTACACTGGAGGCATGCTCCGCCGGACCGGCCTCGCCGCCGTCATGGCTCTCGCCTGCGCCTGCTCGCCCGAGGGCGGCGGGCCCGCTCGCCTCCTCGTCGCCGTGCCGATCACCGGCGACATGGCCGCTTCGGGGCAGGGAGTGGAGCGCGGCGTGCGCATGGCGGTCGAGGACGAGACCGCGCTCGGCGGCCTGCCCACGGTCGAGGTGACGGTCTCCGACGACCGCTCCGACCCGTTCGAGGCCGCCTCGGTCGCCCGGCGGGCCGTCGACGACCCGCTCGTGTTCGCCGTGATCGGCCATCTGACCTCGGGCTGCGCCATCGAGGCGTCTCGCGTCTACTCGCAGGCGTCGCTGGCGATGATCACCCCGTCGGCCACCGCGACGGCCTTGACCGCCCAGCAGGACCGGCCGGACTGGGGCGGGGAGCGCGTCGTTTTCCGCCTCCCGCCGTCGGACGCGATGCAGGGAGAGTTCGCCGCGGATTACGCCGTCCAGCGCCTCTCGCTGAAGCGCTTCTTCCTCGTCCACGACCGCTCTCCCTACGGCCTCGGCCTGGCCGAGACCTTCCGCGGAGCCGTCGAACGCAAGGGCGGCTCGGTCGCGGCCTTCGAGGCCGTCTCCCTCGGAGACAAGGATTTCGCCCCGGTCGTCCGCGAGATCGCCGCGAGCCGCCCGGACGCGGTCTTCTACGGCGGGATCTACATGGAGGCGGGCCTGCTCATCAAGCAGGCCCGCGCGGCCGGCTATCGCGGGGCGTTCCTCTCCGGCGACGCCACCAAGAACCAGGACTTCTTCGACATCGCGGGGCCGGCCGGGGACGGCGCCTACGTCTCGGTCGGCGGCGTGCCCGTCGAGGCCCTTCCCAGCGCGGCCGATTTCGTCGAGCGCTATCAGAAGCGCTGGGCGGGCGCCCAGCCCCGGACCTATGACCACTACGGCTACGAGGCCGCGCGCGTCGCGCTCGCGGCCCTGCGCAAGGCGGGCTCCCCCGACCGGAAGGCGGTCCTCGCCGCCGTGCGCAAGACCAATCTGCGCGCGATGGTCGGCGACATCTCCTTCGACTCGAAGGGCGACACCTTGCGCGGCATCGTCACCATGACCAAGGCCGACTTCGCCCGCAAGAAGTTCGAGGTCACCTACTAGCCGCAAATCGGTGTCAGGCTTGTCGTTCTTTGCATAACTTTCGATGAGTTATGCAAAGAACGACAAGCCTGACACCATAAAAGAAGCCGCCGGTCTCCTTTCGGAGACCGGCGGCTTATTTTGATCTTTGCACGAGGGGGGACTCGAACCCCCAAACCCTTTCGGGCGTACGCACCTCAAGCGTATGTGTCTGCCAGTTCCACCACCCGTGCGTGGGTTTGCGTCTACTTCTTGACCGGATTAGCCGGAGCGGCCGGCTTGGACGTCTTGGCCGGCTCCGGGAGCGCCATCGGCGTCGCCTCGGCGGCCGGCGCCGGAGCTTCCGCGGCGACCGGGGCGGGCAGCGGCAGCGCCTTCGAGGTCACGCTGGACATCCCCGTCCGGTCCGAGAGAAGCGTCAGGAAAAGAGAGGTGAAGGCGAAGGTCGCGGCCAGGCCGGCGGTGAGCTTCTTCATGAAGCTGGAGCCGCTGGGCGTGTTGATCAGCGAGTCCCCCCCGCCTCCGAACATCGACAGGCCGGCGCCGCGCCCCGTCTGCAGGAGCACGAACAGGATCATGCCGATGCAGGCGATGATGTGGATCGTCATCAAGATGGTGTACATGAGGTCCGATTATACCTATTTTATGACGCGAGCGCGACCAGGCCCGGAAGAGCCTTGCCCTCGAGCAGCTCGAGCGAGGCGCCGCCGCCGGTCGAGCAGTGGGTCATCTTGCCCGCCAGGCCGGTCTTCGCCAGGACGGACAGGCTGTCCCCGCCGCCGACGATGGTGATCGCACCCTTGGCCGTGGCCTCCGACATCGCCTTGGCGACGGCGTTGCTGCCGGTGGCGAAGGCGGGCATCTCGAATATGCCCATCGGTCCGTTCCAGAAGATCGTCTGGGCCTTGGCGATGTGCTCGGTGAAGAACTCGATGGTGTGCGGGCCGATGTCCACGCCGATCATGTCGGGCGGGATGGCCATCGCCTGCGTCGCGGCCGCGGGCGCGTCGGGCTTGATCTCGCGGACGACGAGGTGGTCGGCGGGAAGGAGGATCTCGACCTTCTTGTTGTAGGCCTTCTCGATGATCGCCTTGGCGGCGTCGATCTGGTCCTTCTCGAGCAGGGATTTGCCGATGTTGATGCCCTGGGCGGCGAGGAAGGTGTAGGCCATGGCGCCGCCGATGAGGAGCGCGTCCACGCGCTCCAGGAGCTTGTCGAGCACGGCGAGCTTGTCGGAGACTTTCGCGCCGCCGATGATCGCGAGGAACGGGCGCTGGGGGTTGCCGATGACGCGGTCGAGGAACTCGAGCTCGCGCTGGACGAGGTAGCCGATCGCGCCGGGCAGGTGGACCGTGACGCCCGCCGTCGACGCGTGCGCGCGGTGCAGGGCGCCGAAGGCGTCCTGGATGAAGAGGTCGCCGTTCTTGGCCAGCGCCTTCGCGAAGGCGGGGTCGTTGGCCTCCTCCTCGGCGTGAAAACGGAGGTTCTCCAGGAGGAGCACGTCGCCGGGCTTCATCGCGGCCGCGGCTTTCTCGGCGACGGGGCCGACGCAGTCCTCGGCGAAGCCGACGGGCTTCTTGAGGAGCTTTCCGAGCTCGGCGGCGACCGGCTTCAACGAATACTTGGGCTCGACCTTGCCCTTCGGGCGGCCGAGATGCGCGATCAGAACGACCTTCGCGCCTTCGGCGATCAGGTGCTCGAGCGTTCTTAACGTTTCTCGGATGCGGGCGTTGTCCTCGATCTTGGAGCCCTTCATCGGGACGTTGTAGTCCACGCGGACCAGCACGCGCTTGCCCTTGACGGTCATGTCCTGAAGGCGCTTGAGCTTGAGAGCCGGCTTATCGGTCATTACAGAGGTTCTCCAGGGTGAGGGCGTTGCTAGTAGATGTTCTTGCCCATCGCGGACGCGATGAGCTCGCTGGCGAGGACGGCGGTGGCGTTCTGCGTGTCCTCGAGGGGATTGACCTCGACGAGGTCGAGGCCGATCATGCGCTCGGAGTCGGCGCACAGCTCCATCAGCAGGTGGGACTCGCGATAGGTGAGGCCGCCGCGCTTGACCGTGCCGGTGCCGGGCGCGTTGCCCGGGTCCACGGCGTCGATGTCGAAGCTCAGGTGGAAGCCGGCGGTGCCGTCGCTGGCCATGTCGATGGCCTGCTCCGTCACCACTCCCATCCCGTAGCGGTCGATCTCCTGCATGGAGAAGACCCGGATGCCGGACTTGCGGATGTTGACGGCCTCCGCGCGGTCCACGTCCCGGATGCCGACGAGCACCACGTTGCGCGGGTCGATCTTCGGCGAGAAGCCGCCCATGCGCGCGAAGTCCTTGTGGCCCATGCCGAGGAGGTGCGCCAGCGGCATGCCGTGCACGTTGCCCGTCGGAGACGAGTCGGGCGTGTTGATGTCCGCGTGCGCGTCCACCCAGATCAGGCCGACCTTGCGCCCCTTGTCGCGGAACGCGCGGGAGACGCCGGAGACGGAGCCGACGGCGAGCGAGTGGTCGCCTCCCAGCGTGATGGGAACCGATCCGTTCGCCACGGCCTCATAGGTCTGCTTCTCAAGGCTCTGGCAGACCTTGAGGATGGCCGCGCCGTTCTTGAGCTTGCCCTTCGCCGCGGGCACGATCTTCGGCACGGAGAGGTCCCCGGCGTCGGTGACCTCGAGGCCCAAGGCCTCGAGGCCCTCGACGAGGTTCGCACGGCGGACGGCCGCCGGCCCCCCCGAGGCGCCTTTTTTCGAGGCGCCGTAATCCAGGGGAACGCCGATGACCGTCGCGTGCCGCTTCTTTCCGCTCACGTCTTTACGCCGCGACGGCCGACTTCTTGGCGATGTAGGCGACGAGGTCGACGACGCGGTTGGAGTATCCCCACTCGTTGTCGTACCAGCCGAACACCTTGACCAGGTTGCCGTCGATGACGTCGGTGAGCGTGGAGTCGAAGACCGAGGAGTGCGCGTTGCCCATCACGTCGCGGGACACGATCTGGTCCTCGTTGTACTGCATGAAGCCCTTGAGCTTGCCGGACGCCGCGGCCTTCTTGAACGCCTCGTTGACCTCTTCCTTCGTGACGGACTTGTTGAGCGTCACGGTGAGGTCGACGATGGAGACGTCCTGCACGGGCACGCGCAGCGAGGTGCCGGTGAGCTTGCCCTTGAGCTTCGGGAGCACGAGGCCGATCGCCTTGGCGGCGCCCGTGGACGACGGGATCATCGAGACGGCGGCGGCGCGGGCGCGGCGCATGTCGCCGTGGCGCTGGTCGAGGAGGTTCTGGTCGTTGGTGTAGGCGTGGACCGTGGTCATCAGGCCGTTCTTGACGCCGAACGCCTCGTCGAGGACCTTGCCGAGCGGGGCGAGCGCGTTCGTCGTGCAGGACGCGTTGGAGATGATGGTGTGCTTCGCCGGGTCGTAGAGCTCGTCGTTGATGCCCATGCAGATGGTGATGTCCTCGCCCTTCGCGGGGGCGGAGATCACGACCTTCTTCGCGCCGCCGGCGAGGTGGCCCTTGGCCTTCTCGGCGTCGGTGAACAGGCCGGTGGACTCGACGACGATGTCCACGCCGACGGACGACCAGGGGAGCTTGGCCGGGTCCTTCTCGGCGAACACCTTGATGAGGCGGCCGTCGATCTTGAGGTCGTTGCCGACCGCTTCCACGGTCCCGGGGTACGGCCCGAACGTCGAGTCGTACTTGAAGAGGTTCGCGTTCATCTTCGCGTCCGTCAGGTCGTTGATGGCGACGACCTGGACGTCGGGATTCTTGAGGGAGGCGCGCATGACGAGGCGCCCGATGCGTCCGAAACCGTTGATGCCGACTTTAATGGCCATGGATGAGTCCTCCGTTCCGGCCTTGCGGCCGGGAATGGAGGCATCCTAGCGTTTTTGGAGTCAGTTGTGAAGCGCCTTGGACGAGATCGCGGCCTGGGCCGCCGCCAAACGGGCGATCGGCACCCGGTAGGGCGAACAGGAGACGTAGCCCAGGCCGGCGTCGTGGAAGAACCGGATCGAGGCCGGATCCCCCCCGTGCTCGCCGCAGATGCCGATCTTGAGCGTGGGCCGGGACTTGCGCCCCTGCTCGACGGCCATGGAGACCAGCCGCCCGACGCCGGAGCGGTCGAGAGAGCGGAAGGGGTCGGACTCGAGTATCTTCATCTCCAGGTAGCGGCCGATGTAACGCCCGTAGTCGTCGCGCGAGTAGCCGAGCGTCATCTGGGTGAGGTCGTTGGTGCCGAAGGAGAAGAACTCCGCCTCCTCGGCGATCTCGCCGGCGGTCAGCGCGGCGCGGGGCACCTCGATCATCGTGCCGACCTGGTAGCGGATGCAGCTGCCGTGCTCCGCGAACACGGCCTCCGCGATCGCCGCGATGCGCTTCTTCTGGTGACGGAGCTCGGTGACGTGGCCGACGAGCGGGATCATGATCTCGGGCACGGCGGCCACGCCCTCGCGGCCCAGCTCGCAGGCGGCGGAAAGGATGGCGCGCGCCTGCATGTCGGTGATCTCGGGATACGTGATGCCCAGGCGGCAGCCGCGGTGGCCGAGCATGGGGTTGGCCTCCTTGAGCTCGAGCGTCTTCGCCCACAGCTTGGCGGCGTCGAACCCATGCTTCGCCGCCGCGAGCTCCGCATCCTCGGGGGTGCGCGGCAGGAATTCGTGTAAAGGAGGGTCGATGGTGCGGACCGTGACGGGGCGGCCGCGCATGGTCTTGAAGATGGCCTTGAAGTCCGCCTTCTGCAGGGGGTACAGGGCCTTGACCGCCTCGTAGCGCTCCTCCTCGGAGTCGGCCAGGATCATCGCCAGGACCTTCGGGATGCGGTCCTCGCCGAAGAACATGTGCTCGGTGCGGCACAGGCCTATGCCGGCCGCGCCCAGGGCCGTCGCGGTCCGGGCGTCCTCGGGCGTGTCGGCGTTGGCGCGCACCTCGAGGACGCGCGCCGCGTCGGCCCAGCCCATGAAGGTCTTGTAGCGGCGGTAGAGCTCGGACTTCGCCGCGGGACGCTTGCCCAGGAGCACCTCGAGGATCTCCGAGGGCTGGGTCTCGACGCGCCCTTCCAGGACCCGGCCCTTGAAGCCGTCGAGGGAGATCCAGTCCCCCTCCTTGAGCCCGAGCGTGTCGAGCTCGCCGCAGCCGACGACGCAGACCTTGCCCATGCCGCGGCCGACGACGGCCGCGTGGCTGGTCATGCCGCCGGTGGCGGTGAGGATGCCCTCGGCCGCGGCCATGCCGTGGATGTCGTCGGGGTTCGTCTCGGGGCGGACCAGGATCACCGGGCCCTTGGCCGCTTCCTTGACGGCCCGGTCGGCGGTGAAATAGACGCGGCCGGTGGCGGCGCCGGGGCCGGCGGGAAGGCCCTTCGCGAGGACCTTGGCTTTGGCGGAAGCGCCGTCCTCGAACACCGGACGCAGGAGCTCGTCGAGCTGCTCCGGGGTCAGGCGCATGACGGCCTGATCGGGAGTGATGAGGCCTTCCTCGACCATGTCGACGGCGATGCGGATCGCGGCCATGGCAGACCGTTTGCCCGTGCGGGTCTGCAGCATGAACAGGCGGCCCTTCTCGATGGTGAACTCCATGTCCTGGACGTCGCCGTAGTGCTTCTCGAGCTTGCCGGAGATCTCGAGGAGGCGCCGGTAGGTCGCGGGCATCTCCTTCGACAGCTCGCCGAGAGGACGCGGCGTGCGCGTGCCGGCCACGACGTCCTCCCCTTGAGCGTTCACGAGGAACTCGCCGTAGAAGGCGCGCTCGCCGGTGCCGGGGTCGCGGGTGAAGCCGACTCCCGTCGCGCAGTCGGAGCCCATGTTCCCGAACACCATCGCCTGCACCGTGCACGCGGTGCCCAGGTCGTCGGGGATGCGGTTGAGCTTGCGGTAGGCGAAGGCGCGCGGGTTGTTCCACGATTCGAACACGGCGGTGACGGCGAGGCGCAATTGGTCGCCGGGCTCCTGCGGGAACGGGAAGCCCGAGTGCTCCTTATAGATGTCCTTGAACAGGCCCACCAGCCGCTGGAGCGCCTGGGTGGACAGCTCCGCGTCGCTCTGGACGTCCGCCGCGGCCTTGACCTGGCGCAGCGCCGCCTCGAAGGCCTCCTTGTCGATGCCCTTGACCACGTTGCCGAACATCGCGATGAAGCGGCGGTAGCAGTCCCAGGCGAAGCGCGGGTTTCCGGTCTGCGCCTCGAGGCCGAGCACCGTCTTGTCGTTGAGGCCGAGGTTGAGGATGGTGTCCATCATGCCGGGCATCGAGAACTTCGAGCCCGAGCGCACGGAGACGAGGAGCGGGTTCTCGACCGAGCCGAAGCGGCGGCCGGTGGCCTTCTCGAGCTTCTTGACGGCGGCGAGGAACTCCACGACGACCGCGCGGCCGATGGACCTCGCGGAGCGGCCGGGGTGGCGCATCGCGTGGCGCGTGAGGCCTTTCTCGGCCTTGCGCGCGTAGTACGCGCGGCACACGTCGGTGGTCACGGTGAAGCCCGGGGGCACGGGCAGGCCGATGCGGGACATCTCGAAGAGCCCGGCGCCCTTCCCGCCCAACAACGCGCGCGACGCGTCGCGGTCCAGCCGCGACACCGCGCGGACATCCGAAGACTCCCCGAAGCTGTAGACGGTTTTGGCCATACCGGTAGATACCAAAGTCCACGCGCGCCTCAACAGCGCCGCGGGACGGGAGCGCCGCGTCAATTTTCTCAGCCCGCTCCAGCGGCGCGGGGCGGCTTCTCCGACGGGGAGGGCGCGGAATACGCGCGCCGCGGTGTCTGGATTCATAGACATAGGCTCCGTGCCCGGCGCGCGCTCACGCATGGAGAGGAGGTATCTCCACGAGCTCGAACCAGAATTTATTGAGGCGATCCATGATCTCGACGAAGCCCTCGAAGCTCGCCGGCTTGCGGATGAAGCAGTTGACGCCGAGGTCGTAGCTGCGGACGATGTCCTCGTCGCTCTGGCTCGTCGTCAGCACGACCACCGGGACCCGCCGCAGGATCGGATGGGCGCGCATCTCCTTGAGGGCCTCGCGCCCGTCCTTCTTGGGCATGTTCAGGTCGAGCAGGACGATGACCGCGCGGGGCGTCCCCCCCGGCGCTGCGAGCCGCGCGAGCAGGAGGGCCATCAGCTCCTCGCCGTCCCTGGCGCGCGTCAGGGCGTTGGTGCAGCGGGCCTCCTTGAAGGAGTTCTCGATGAAGAAGTAGTCGTCGTCGTCGTCCTCCGCCACGACGATGTCGACGGGCAGCGCGGTCCGCTTGTTCATGGCGCGCTCCGGGGGAGCGGGAGCACGACCCGGAAGCTGGAGCCCTTGCCGGGGGCGCTGCGCGCGGTGATCGAGCCGCCGTGGCGCTGGACCACGCCCTGGCAGATCGCGAGGCCGATCCCGCTGCCCGGGTAGAGGTTCTTGTCGCAGACCCGCTGGAAGGGCCGGAAGATCCGGTCCAGGTATTTCTCGTCGAAGCCGATGCCTTCGTCCTTCACCTCGAGGCGGGCCTGCCCCCCGCCGAGGATCTCCGCGGAGACCGTGACCCGGGGAGGCCGTCCGGGCTCGGTGAACTTGATGGCGTTCGCCAGGAGGTTGCGGAACAGCTGCCGCATCTGCAGCGCGTCCGCGTCCACGACCGGGAGCGGCCCGACCTCGACCTGGCCCGAGGAGTCCGCGAGCGGCGCCGAGAGCTCCTCGAGGACCTCCTTGAGCACCACGTTCAGGTCGACGGGAGAGCTCGGGCGGCGCACCGCGTTCACGCGCGCGTACTCGAGGAGGTCGTCGATGAGCTCCTTCATGCGCAGGGCGGCGCTCCGGCTCTTCTCGAGCGCGGTCCTGCCGTCGGCCGGCAGGGCGACGCTCATCTTGCCCAGGATCTCGCCGTAGGTGAGGATCTTGCGCACGGGCTCCTGCAGGTCGTGGGCGGCGATGGAGGCGTACAGCTCGAGCTCGGCGTTGGAGCGCAGCAGGTCGCCCTCCGCCTTCTTCCGGGCGCTGATGTCGCGGAGGACGGCGACGAGGCGCAGGCCCTCGCCGTTCTCGTCGCGGATCAGGGCCGCGGAGAGCGCCCCCCAGAACACGGCGCCGTCCAGCTTCTGGAAACGGCTCTCCACGGCGACGGCGCCGTCCTCGCCGCGGCTGAGGCGGCCGATCAGCGCCTCGGCATTCTTCCCCTCGGCGGGAGGCAGCAGGTCGGCGAGGGCGCGACCCGCGATCTGCGCCTGCGAATATCCCAGCATGCCGACGAAGGCGGCGTTGGCCTTCACGAGCCTCCGGTCTAGCCCGAGCACGGCCAGCCCGACGGGACATTGCTCGAACAGGGCCCGGCAGTCGCCGTCCGTGATGACGGAGCTCGCCGTCTTCTGTTGCGTTCCCAAGATCAGGGCCGGAACAGCAGCTCGCGCATGTAAGGCGAGCTCTTGCCGGCGCCCGCGAGCCTCAGCGTCTGCACATAATAGGCGCGAGCCCCCTCGGGGGTGCGCGTCTCCTTGACGACCTCGTCGGCGAGGTTCAGCGCCAGGAAGTTGGTCTCCTCGGACTCGCTCGTCGAGATCAGCTCGCCGGCGGCCTCGTCGACCTTCAGCGCGAGGTCCAATCGCGTCAGGTCCGCGCGGCGGTCGCGCGGCACGACGTAGCCGATCGACTGCTCGAGGACGTCGCTCCCCCCCTCCGGCAGCCGGTGCACGGCCGTCCGCTTCCAGCCGCCGTTCCCGTCCCAGGTCAGCTTGGCGTCGCCGACAGAATCGGGGGCGCCGTATTTCTCGATCATCGCCTCCGCCACCATCCGCGAACCATCGGGCCAGCCCGCCACCGCGCTCCGGGCCGACTCGGCGCTCGCCCGGCTCGGGGATTCCGCCCGGGCCTCGCCCTGGGCCTCGAAGGTCGTCTCGTTCTTGCGGATGACGAGGACCCCGGCCAGGCTCATCGGGCGCCGGAGGGCCGTCTCGTCCTCCTGCACGGGGACGATGAGCGCCTCGCCCGGAGGCATCGCGCGCTCGCTCGCCCCCGCCGCGCCGCCGGAGGCGACGAGGACCTCTCCCATCTCGGAGCGGACGGTCGCCTCGCCGGAGCCCGAGGAGGAGATCGAGAGGCCGCCTCCCCGGCGCAGGCGGAACCGCTCCCCGCCGACGACGATCGCGAGCGCCTTCGGCTCCGCCTCGATCGCGGCGATGACCTGGACGGCAGGCCTCCCTCCCTCGGAGCGCTTCGCGGTGAAGTGGAACACGTCGCCCTTGCCCGCCGTCACGGTCGCGTCCAGGTCGGACTGGAACTCGGCCGTGCCCGAGAGGATCCGGACGATCGAGCCGGAGCGGACGAACGGCAGGCGCTGGCCGGCGACGCTCTCCCTCCGGTTAGGGGTCTCGATCTCGAACCGGCCGGACAGCCGGCTCACCTGCAGGCGCGGCTCCCGCTCGGCCGCCGCCGCCCGCGCGCCGCCCAACGCCGCGGCCAACGCCATCGCGCTCAAGATGATGCTCTTCATTCCCCCCTCCATGCCCCGACGACGGAGACTCTACCTCGCTCGCGGTCCCGCCGCCCATGGCGGCGCGGTGAAGTTATCGTAACGCTAGAGCGTTCGCTCGACGCGGCGCAGGAACGCGACGAGCAAGGCGAGCGCGACCGCGATCACGGCCGCGGCGGCCAGCGGACCGGCGAGGCCGCGCCGGACCGGAGCCGGCTCCGGCTCCTCGGCGTGCCTCGGCGAGGCAGGGCGCAGCGGAGGCGCGGGAAGCGTCGCCGCGCGCCGCGGCGCCGCCGCGGGGGCCGCCTCGGGGACCGGCGCGGGCGGCGGCGCGGCGGCCGGAGCCGGCGCGCGCGGAGCCGCGGTGGAGAAGGACGGTTTCAGGTCCGAGGCGCCCGCCGTCGACAAAGCGGGCGGTCCGGCGGGCATGACGGTCGCCATGGACTCCGGGGACTTCGCCCGGCCGAGCGCGTGATCCTCCGCCGAGATCGTCGTCGACGCGCCGCCGTCCGCGCCCGCGGCCGGGAGCGCCGGGAGGAGGGCCAGGGCGAGAAGAAGAGAGCGGTTCATCGTCCGTCTCCGTCCGCCGCGCGGCGGCGTTCGATCTGAGCCAGCGTGTCGAGCGCGTAAGGCTTCATGGGTCCCTCCGCCGCGAGCGCGACCTTGGCCAGGGCCTCCGCCTCGTCGAGCCTGCGGCCCTGGGCCAGGTAGACCATCGCGAGGTTGTTGCTCGCGCCCGGGTGGCGGGGCGCGAGACTTAGCACGCGCCGGTAGCAGCGCCGGGCCTTCTCGAGCTCTCCGTCCTCGAAGGCGCGGTTGCCGATCGCCATCCAGGCGCCGAGGTGCCGCCGGTCCAGGGCGACGGCGCGCAGATACTGGGCGTCGGCGGCCTTCTTCTCCCCCTGCGCCTCGTAGGCCGCGCCGAGCCGGGCGTGCTCGTCGGCGGTCAAAGGGTCGCGGTCGATGAAGACCTTGGGCAGGCCCGCGCACCCGGCCAGGGCCGCCGCGAGCGCGATAGCAATGAACCTCATGACGCCCTCCCCGATACGACGAGCGACCACCGTCCGGCCCGCTCCCATTGCCGCAGGAAGCGGCCGTAGGGCAGGAAGGCGTCCTTCTTGAGGCCCGAGTGGGCGTACACCCCGCGCCGCTCGTCGTCGTAGCCGGTCACGACCAGGAAGTGCCCGATGGGCAGGAAGGACCAGCCCAGGTTGACGAAGGCGATGACCGGACGCCCGGCGTCGAGGTCCCGCTTGAGCCGCTCCAGGTCCCCGTCCGGCATCTCGGCCGCCATGCCGTGGGCCCGGGCCGCGATCAGCAGGTCCATCGGCAGGGCGCCGCCGAGCTTGGCGAGGTACAGCTCCCGCCTCAGCTCCGCCGGCTCGGAGGGCCGGCCCCAGAAGGCCAGGACGCTGGCCAGCGCGGACGGTCCGCACTGGTCGGTCTTGTCGGGGTAGAACGGCACCCCCAGGGCCACCGCCAGCAGGAGCGAGGCGAACGGGCGCGGCATGCCCTTACACCCGTTTGACCAGATAGAGGATGAGCAGGACGAGGACGACGATCACGAGGACCGCCTCGATCAGGCCGCCCGGCCGCACCGCCTCGAGCTTCGTGGCCAGCTGATGGACCTCCTGGTCGGAGAGGTTCTTGAGGCGCGAGTCGATCTCCTTCTCGTCGAGGCCCATGGACGCCAGGCGGCCGCGCAGGGCCTTGGATTCGAGCGCCTTGGAGACCGTCTTCATGTCGTCGGCGCGCGTGGCGCCCGGGACGGAGGCCGCGGGCTGGAGGTCCGCCGGCGCGAGGCTCGCCCAGCCGGAGGGCGGCGCGGCGAACAGCGCCGTGGTCGCGAGGATCAAGGTCCAGACGAGAGAACGGACGGCGGCTTGGCGGGAGCGTATCTTCATTCGGCCTCCTTGGCGTGGTGCTATCCTGCCAAGGAAGGCGTTGCGGGAAGATGCCCGCGGCGCAACGTTATCGCGACGCTAGCCGACGAGCGCGCGCGACAAGGCGTCCACGAAGGACGAGGCCGAGGGCCAGCGGTCCTCGGGCCGGGGCTCGAGAGCGCGCGCGATGGCCGCGTCCACGCCGGGCCTGAGGCTCGCCGTCGTCTCCGAGGGCTTGCGGTACATCTTCTGCGCCTTGAGCATCAGCCCGCCCGTGGGATAGGGCAGCACGCCCGTCAGGCTCTCGTAGGCGCACACGCCGAGCGCGAACACGTCCGCCGACGGCGTCACCACGCCCTGCTCCTGCTCGGGCGACATGTAGGCCGGCGTCCCGGACACCTCGATCTTCGACATCGTCGACAGGGACTCCTTCACGCGCCGGGCGATGCCGAAATCCATGACCTTGGCCAGGCCGCCGTGGATCATCACGTTCCCGGGCTTGAGGTCCTGGTGCACGACTCCCTGCGAGTGCGCGTAGTCGAGCGCCGAGGCGATCTGCCTCAGGAACGCCGCCGCCTCGGCCGGGTTCATCGCCCCGCGCCCGAGCCGCTCGTGCAGGCTCTCGCCGGGCACGCGCTCGAACACGAGGAACAAGCCCTGCTCGTCCTCGTGGATGGCGTGGATCTCCACGATGTTGGGATGCTTGAGGGCCGCGACGGTGCGGGCCTCCTTCAAGAACCGGTTCCGCTCGCGCGGGTTGTCGGCGATCTCCGGCCGGAGCTTCTTGAGCGCGACGGGCCGCTGCAGGGCCAGGTCGAGCGCCTCGAACACGACGCCCATGCCGCCCTGGCCGAGGACCTTGATGAGGCTGAAGCCCTTGGGCACGGCGTCGGCGCGCGGCGCCGCGGCCTTGAGGATGTCGTGGTCGTCTTTACGCAAGGCCAGGCGCACCGACGAGTCTCCGCGTTTCCGGAAAAGCGCGAACGAGAAGAACAGCAAGGCCGTGCCCACGGCTCCGATCCATACCGGCCAGGAGCGGGCGCTCTTCGGGGCGCCGCCGCGGAGGGCGACGGCGTCGTTGTACAGCGCGTCGAACTGGGAATCGAGCGAGGCCGCCTGGGCGAGGTCCGCCAGCGCCTCCTCCCCCCGCCCCAGCGCGTTGAGCGCGACGGAGCGGGCGATGTAGGCGTGCGGGTCCTTATTATCGATCGCCAGCGAGCGCTCCGCCTCGACCAAGGCCTCCTTCGGCCGGCCCATATCGGTCAGGTCGCGCGACAGGAGATGCAAAGAACGCGAGTCGCGGGGGTTGAGCTCGGCGGCCTTCTTCGCGTCCTCGGCCGAGTCGGAATAACGCAAGAGGGCGCGGCGGGTCATCGCGCGCAGGCGGAAGGCGCCGGCGTCGGCGGGGGCCTCCTCGATGCGGCGGGTCAGGGCGGATTCGGCGCCGGCGAAATCCTTGATCGCGATCTTGCCCGAGGCGTCGCGCAAAGCCGCCGCGCCGCGCATATCGGGAACGGTGAGGCCGGAGGGAAGAGCCGCGGGTCCGCGGGACGCGCCGCCGGCCATAGCGCCGAAGGAGATGGGCGAGGCGAGGATGGCCCCGTTGCCCGTCCCTTCATCCTGGCGCATGCCCGCCGCCAGCTCGGCGATGCGGGACTTCACCGTCTTCTGGTCCACGGCGGTCTTCACGGGAGCGGTGAGCTTCACGAACGACTGCAAGGCGGGGTCGGCGGGGTTGCGGTCGAGGGCGGCCAAAGCGTATTCGCGGGCCGCGGCGGGGTTCTCCGATTGGACGAGGCGGGCCACCTCCTGGCGGTCGCGCTCGGCGACGGGGTTCGCCGCCGCGGGGAAGGTGACGGGGGCGGGAGTCTGCGCCGCGTCGGCCGAGACCGCGGCGACCCCTTCCTTGACGTCCTTGAGGACCCGCTTGCCGGTGTTCCGGACCGTTTCCACGACGGCGGGGATGTTCGCGTCGACCGAGCTGTCGGATTCGCCGGCGGCCGGGACGTCGCGGCACAGACCCGTGGCGGTCTCGCCGTTCGCGCAGTCGAGCGGGGCGGGAGACACGACGCCGTCCTTGCTGACGACCTCCGGGCGGGGCTTAGGCTTGACCACCACGCAGCCGCTTTTGCCGTCGCTGGTGGTGCCGGCTATGCAGGTGACGGGGGCTGAGGCAACGGAGCCATCGTCTTCGTCCTCTAGGTCAGCGAAGGCCGGAGATACGGCCGAGCAGAGAACGACGGCGAGAAGAAGAAATCGGGAGTGTTTCATATTGAGGGGTACCCGGAGTGTAACCCCGGCCCCGAACCCTGTCAAGACAGGCTTAACCCTCCTTTAATGGCCTAGGCCCACTGGAGCAAGAAGACCTAGGCCGATTACCGGGTCCCACCCGGGACATTTGCCTCAGGGAGGGTGCCCGGAAGCCGCCTACAATTCAAATATGAGAATGAAGACCCACCCTATCACCGCGGTTCTGACCTCCGCCTACCTTTCGGCCATGCTCACCTCGAGCCTCGCCCCCATCCGCAACAACGCTATTTTCGCCGCCGCGGTCGACCCGTCGGCCGCTCAAAAAGCTCTCCAGACCGCCGTCTCCAGCCTCGACGCCGCCGGCTGGGCCGCCGCCGTCGCCGCGACGCCCGCCCCCGTGCCGCCGGCCCCTAAGAGCGTCCCCGTCACTATAACGCCCAAGTCAGATCCGGCCATCAACGAAGAATTGATGGCCCGCCTGATCATCAGAACGTTACAGTCAAAGAAACCCGCGACGATGGGAATACCAATCTGCAAAATCTTCGGCCTCAACGATGGGACGGTGGATATCCCGGCCAAGAAAGTTTCGGAAACGGTGCCGGAAGGCAAGCACATGTTCGTCGTCCCGACCGAAGAAGGTTCCAAAGACATCGTCATATTATTTAAGCGCGCCGATATCGCCTACGGTGAATACTACTTGACCGACAAGACCGGGGTCCTGCGCGCCGCCGCCGTCATGGATGACGCTGGCATCCGCCTGATAACCAACGAGCAGGCCGCCGCGAAATACAAGGCCGAGTTGGAGCTCTTCGCCAAGCTCGCCAAGGACCTCCCCCCCGCCGGGACCGCCGTCGCCGGCAACAGCTAGTTCTCCTCCCACAAATGGAACGGGCTCGCTCGTCGCGGGCCCGCTTTCTTTTCGGTCTCGCACGAAGATCCCGTCTAGGCCAATAGGGTCTCCCCGCCTCCAGGGCGAAAGACCCTCGTTGGATTACTCATCTTCCAGTATCCTTACTCCATCAACTCTGTAGCTCGGGGGATCGGCCCCGGGGTATCCACGATCCGGCCTCAACCGGATGAGTCCAGGGGAAGCGACTCTTTGGTCGCTTCCCCTGTTTTATTGGAGGCGCCTCTTGATCAAGTCAAAATCGGGGAATTGGCCGATTCTCGCCGCCGCGTTGCTTTGCTCGGCGGCCTGCGGCAAGAAAGCTGACGACGCATCAACGCCCATCCTCTCGGCCCCTGGCGCGATCGAAAAAGTCTCTGCACAGGCCGAGGTCAAGGCGTCCAGCGGCCCGGTCGAACTCACTCTGCTGCTGCATAAAACCGAGATAAAGGCAGGCGACTACCTTTGGCAGCAAATCCGAATCCGGAATATCGGCGACGAACCGATGATCGTATCTGACCAAGTATTTCACGATCCCTGGGAATTACGGAAACACAGTGACTCCAAATACGGGATCTACGTCGAAGCTCTCGGCCCGGATGGGACGCCGCTGAGAATCGTGTTCGACAGGGAGAGACCCGCAACCCCAAGGGACGGCGAGGTTTCGGGCCTGCTTGAGATCGAGGGCCCACAAGAGCGGACGATGCTCGACCGCTGGAAGAAACAGGGCCTAAGCCCTGATGAGATCAATCGAAACCTCCTCGACTTCAATCTGAAGAAAAGGCAGGAAACCGGCGGCTCACGGCGATGGCCCGTCATCAAATTATCGCCCGGACAATCGGCTGAAACCAAGTCTGCGTTCTTTTACAGCCTGAGGGATGAAATCAATGGGAAGCCGACTCCCGAACCTGTTGGAGAATTCGGCCAGATCAATTTTTTTCATTTTCAATCAACCGGGGAGTACAAGATCCGCGCTGTCTATGATTATCGGCCCGGCGATTTCGCACGAACCAATAAGTTGCCCGATTCTCCGGATGATGTCCTCGTCCAAACGCCCTGGATCCCTGTCAGGGTGCTCCCATGAGAATCATCACAGTCACAAGCTTCTTATTGGTGGCCAGCCTGCAAGGCGCATTTGCCCTCAAGCCGGCATCTCAATCCGACCTCGATGCGATCGAGAAGCAACTCGCAGACGCGAAAAGGCTCGACGAAAACATCAACGCGGCAATAAAGAAATACTCCGAGGCAGCGGCCGACGTTAAAACCACAGGAGCAAAGCGCCTCGAGCTGGACAAAGTGGTGGAACGGGAAATGGCCAAACAACGCGCCGCCCGGACTAAGGCCATTCACATGGTCATCCTCGCCTATGATCTGGCCCCCGCAAGCCTCAACGGAACGAGCGTCATGCGTTGGACCAAGGATCGCACGATCACATGGCTTCCAGTCGCAGGCGAGGCCGAGGATCGCCAGCTTCAAAATGTCTCGGGAAGACTCAAAAAGGCAAAGAAACCACCAGAGAGATATAGTGGCGTCACATTTCCCGACGGTGTCACCTACATCCCTGAATCGACTTTTAAAAATGGCGCGGGGTTTCTTGCCTCAGTTCTATTCCACGAGCGCACTCATTTCGAACAATACACGACAAAGGGCATGGGCGATGTCATGAGCCAGACGGAAAGGGAGGTGAATGCCTACCAGAAGCAGCTGGATAACGCCCAATTATTCCTCGACCCGGTGAAAGACGAGGATACGCTCAAGGAAATCAAGCTCTTGTTAAACGCTAAAAAGTCCGAGGTGCACGAGGAGAACAGCCTGCTGGGCCGGATCCGACGGCATCTTCCATCCAACGATCAGCCTGATAAGTCGGAATTGACTGTTCATACGAACGTCGAACTGGCGGACATCAGCGGGCTCGTCGCTCGAGCGCGTTCACAGGCGGATATCGCCCGGAGAGATCGGGAAGAGAGGGAAACAATCAATAAGGCTGCCGCCGAGCAATCTGTCCGACGCGACCACGACGAGCGGCTGAGACACACATTGATCGAAATGGCCCAGCGGTCCTGCGCCGATCCGGGCAGCGTCACTCAGGCCGAACTCGACGCGCTTCCCGATCCTTACCAGGAGGATTTCAAGACATCCCAGGGGACACCGAGGGGACTCGATGTCTGCGCCTACATGGTGTATCTCGATCTGAGCAGGGGCGTGAGCTCAGAAAGAATCCGCTCTCAGGCCACGCCGACCAAACCGGCCGACACCCGCGCGATCCCGCCGCCTATCCGGGAGCCCGTCGCCGCCGCCGCGACGGTTCCCTTCAATTCCATATTCCCTCTATTGAAAGACCTCGCGGTGACGGCGTGCGCCTCCCCGGCTCAAGTCTCGATCACTGCCGGCCAATTTCGACGGAGCGTACGGGTCGATTTCTCGAGAATCGCGGATGACGCGATCGCCGCGAGCCTCTCGACCGGGCTGGGAGATTGCCCGCGGCAGCTTTTTTACAAGCTCATCGAGACGGTGCGTGCCGGCCAAGAGTCCATCATCACCGACCAATGGGTTCGGAGCATGGCCGCCGTTTATTCGCCTCCGGTTTACGTCCCTCCCCCGTCGGGAGGAGGCGATCCCTGCAGGGATAACCGCAATATCCGCTGCCCGTGATCCCCGTCAGCGGTTGAGCAGAACGATCTCCGCGCGCTGATCCGAGAACGGCGCCCGCGTCGCGTCCACGCCGATGTGGCGCGTGGCGACCATCAGCTCGCGCAGCAGGACCTCCTGGATCGCCTTCGCCTGGGCGTCGCCGAGCTCCTTGGTGTTGGCGAACACGCGCACCGAGATCGGGATGCCCGAGTACTTGCGCTTGATGAGGTCGACGGCCGAGCGCAGCAGGTCCGGCCCAGCCGGGGCCTGGAGCTCGGAGGCGTTCTTGCTCGTGCCGAACAGGGCGGACGAGTCGAGGCTCAGGTGCAGGCCGGTGTCCTCCTGGTGGACGATGCCCTTGAAATTGAGGGGCTTGCCGACCGTCGTGCGCGGCGAGCCGTCGGGGCTCGTGAAGGTGTAGACGGCGGAATACGAGCGTCCGGCGCGGACCCACTCGCCCTGCTCGTTCTGGCCGGTCCACAGCAATTCCTCGGGCGGGTCGCCGGAGCCGGAGTAGTTGTGGAACACGCGGCCTTCCTCGTCGGCGATGGTGAGGCTCCAGCCCCACTTGCGGGCCTCCTTGCCCTCGAGCTTGCCGCCCAGGAGCGCCTCGAGCTGCTCCTTGATCTTGAAGCCGATGCCGGAGCGCTGGCTGAAGGTCGTGCGCCAGGGCTGTATGACGCGGTCGTTCATCAGGATCTCGGGGTGGGTGCGGCGCCAGGAAACCGTCAGCGGCGACACCGCGAGCAGCAGGTTCTCGTCCGGGGCGAGCGAGGGGCGGATGGTCTCGAAGGGGTCCACCTCGATCTTCAGCGGCGGCTTCTGGTCGTTGAGCTTGGAGCCGGCGCCCTCGGCCTTGATGACGACCTCGGCGGGCATCCCCCCCGACGGCGCGGCCGCGGCGGCGGCCGGCGGCGCGGTCTGCGCGGCGGCGTTCGCGGCGAGCACGATCATGGCGGCGAGAACAGAGACGGTTTTCATGGTCACTCCAGGATGAAGCGGAAGGTGATGATGCCCCACTGCGCGCCGGAGCCCGGCGCGGGGGCGAAGGTCCAATTGCGGAGGCTGTCCAGGCAAAGGCGGTCGAGGCGGCCGTAGCCCGAGGTGCGCTCGACGCGCATGCCGGGCATCACGAGGCCCTCGGCGTCGACGTTGAAGCGGATGGCGACCTCGGCCTCCATCATGCCCTGGGTCCGGGCCCATTCGGGGAACTTGGGGATCACGGCGGAGACGACCTTGCGGTCCTTGAGCGGGCCCTCGATCTCGACGCCCTTCCTCGGGCCGCCCTCGGTCGCGGCCGCGGCCTGACGGCGCTCGAGCTTCGGGGCGACGGTGACCATCTTGTCGAGCTTGGGCGCGATGGCCGCCTCGGGGCGGGGCTTGAGCTCCAGGGCGTCGGGCAGGACGGACAGGCCCTTGCGCGTCGAGACGGGGGCGGGCGCCTCGGCCTCCTCGAGCTTCGCGGCGGCCATGGCGACCTCGCGCCGGCTGGTGGCGCGAGGGGCCTCGAGCGCGCCGCCCAGCATGGTCGTCGCCTCGCGGCGCTTGTCCTCGAGAGCCAGGGCCTCGGGGAGGTTCTTCACCCGGCGGCGGCCGACCTCCTCGAGCTTGGGCAAAGCGGCCAAGGTCTGGGCGGCGCGGCGGCGGCTCATGGGCTCGGCGTCGATCTTCGCGGCCGAGACGCGGGAGCGGGCGAGGTCGAGGGCCTCGAGCTTCGGCGCCAGGCGGCGGGTGCTCTCCTCGAGCTTCGGCGCCTCGGCGAGGAGCGGCTTGCGGGACTCCGGGAGCTTGACGTCGACGGCCGCGAGCTCGGCGCGGCGCGGGACGGAGGGCAGGGCCATCTTGAGGAAGTCCATCGTGGAGATCACGGGCTTGGGCGCGCCCTCGACGGGGCGCGGGCGGGCGGGCGCGATGAGCAGGTCCACGCCCTCGACGATCTGGGCGGCCTGCTTCGGGCCCTCCTTGACGAGGCCCATGAACAGCACGAGGAAGCCCGCGTGCACCGCGAGCGAGATGAGGACCGACGCCGGGACTCTTGCCTGGTTCATCCCTCTATGACACCCTCGTCATTTCAGCTGTTCCGTCGCGATCGTCAGCGACTGGGCCCCGGCGTCCTTCGCCCGGGCCATCAGATCGGTGAGCTGGCCGTGCAGGGCGTCCTTGTCGGCGCGCAGCACGACCATCTTGGAGTCTTTCTGGGAAAGGGCCAGCTTCAACGCGTCCCCGAGCAGCTTGGGGTCGGTGAACTTCTGGGCGTCGATCGCGTACTCCCCGTCCTTGGAGAGGGTGATGGTGATCTTGTCCGCCTCCTCGCCCTCGTGCGTGTGGGCGCTCGGCAGGTCCACCTTGATCGGCGGGTCGGAGAACATCGGCGCGGTCACCATGAAGATGATGACGAGCACGAGGCACACGTCCACGAGGGGCGTGATGTTGATGTCCGTGATCGGATCGTCCGACTCGATGTTGGAGCCGGCCATCAGCCGCCCTCCTCGGGCTTCGATTCTTCCTTCATCTCGGCTTTCATCACGGCGAGCTTGAGCGCGCCCGCCTGCTTCGACGCGTCGAGGACCTCGACGACGAGGCCGACCTTGTTCGTCGCGTCGGCGGTGACGACGACCATCTTGTCCTTGCTCGAGGCCAGCGCGGTGGAGAGCACCCCGCGAAAGGTCACGCCGTCGGTCTTCGTGCCGTTGACGGTGATGGCGCCGTCGGTGGTGATGCGGATGTTGACGTTCTCGTCGACGCTCGCCTTGCCCTCGGCGTTGGAGCGCCGGGTCTCGAGGACCTTGATGCCGAGGGTGACGGCCATGGGGGCGACGGCCATGAAGATGATGACGAGCACGAGGCAGACGTCCACCAGCGGGGTGACGTTGATCTGCGTGATCGGTTCGTCTTCTTTCTGGCTGACTCCGGCCATGTCTGTCCTCTTATTTCGCCCCGAGCATCACGAGCAGGCGCGCGGAGGCGATCTCCATGTCCACGGTGATCACCCGCAGGCGCCGCATGAAGTAGTTGTACAGGATCGAAGCCGGGATGGCGACGAGCAGGCCCGCCGCCGTGGCGACGAGCGCCTCGGCGATGCCGCGGGCGACGACCGCGGGGCCGCCCGTGCCGGAGGCGGCGAGGTCGCGGAAGGCCTTGATGATGCCGACGACCGTGCCGAACAGGCCGATGAAGGGCGAGATGTTGCCGAGCGTGCCGAGGACGCCGAGGAAGCGCTCGAGCTTGACGCGCTCCTCCTTGAGCTTGGTCAGCATGAGCTCCTCGAGGTCCTTGCGGGAGCGGGAGGCGTGCAGGAGGCCGTAGTGCACGACCTGGGCGACCGCGGAGGGGTGCTTCTGGCAGTAGGCGGCGGCGGCGTCGGTCTTGCCCCCCTCCAGGCTCTTGCGCACGTGGCTGAGCACGTCGTCGGGGCTCGCCTGGGCGGTCCGGAAGTACCACCAGCGCTCGAGCGCGAAGGTGATGGACAGGATGGAGCAGAACAGCATGATGACGAGGGTGAAGCTCTCGCGGAACAACGCCAGGATGTGGATTTCGCCCATCTCTATTCTCCTCGGATCTACTGGATATCTTCAGCGGGCGGCATGCCCGGCAGGTTCGGCTCGGACGGGGCTTCCCCGCCGCGGCGGCCCTTGGCGCCGGACTTCGGCGCGGGCTTGGCGGCCTTCTTCGGCGCGGCCTTCTTCGCCGGAGCCTCGTCGGCCGGCATCACCATCGTGCCGCCGCCGTCAGGGGAGACCTGGTCGTCGACGTCGGGGGACGCCTTGGGCGCGGCCTTCTTGACCTTGCCCCCTCCCGGGGACTTGCGCAGGAGCGCGGCGCGGGCCGCGGCCTTCTGCGCGAGGTCCTTGGGCGCCGCGCGCGCGTAATCCTCGTACACGTCGGCGGCGGACGACGCGTCGCCCGCCTTCTCGTACGCCTCGCCGAGCTTGGCGAGCGCCTGGAGCCGGAACGCGGAGTTGAGCGGCTTCATCGTCCGCATCTTCTCCCAGGTGATCTGGGCCTCGTCTGGGCGTCCGGCGGCGGTGTTCACCTCCGAGATGCGGTACATCACCTCGAGGGCGAGCTCCCCGTCCGCCTTCCCCGAGTTCTTGATCGTCTCGAGCGTGGCGACCGCGCCGTCGTAATCCTTGCGGTCGCGCTGGATCTGGTAGGTCTCCCACAGCGCGTTCTGCGCCTGCGCGTCGCCGGGCTTGGCGGCGGCGACGTACTTCTGGTAGGCGTACTGCGCCATGTCGAGCTTGCCGAGCTTCTTGTAGGCGAGCGCCAGGTTGAACTGCGCGGGCGCCACGTACGGCGACGCCGGATATTCCTCGATGAGGCGCGAGTAATGGCGCGTGGCCTCGTCGAACTTCTCCAGGTTGTAGTAGGCGCTCGCCAGGTGGAACACGGCCAGCGGGGTGTCCTCGGACTTGTCGAAGTTGCCGAGCAGGCGCTCGAAAGCCGGGATCGACTCCTGCCACTTGCTCTGGTTGAAGTAGCTCTCGCCGAGGTAGAACTGCGCCTTCGGGAGCTCGGGATGATTGGTGAAATCGACCGAAAACTTCTGGAAACCCGAGGCGGCTTCAGGCCAGTCCTTGGACTCGAAGGCGCGGCGGGCGAGGCGGAACTGAGCCTCGCCGCCGATCGGGGTCCCGGGCTGGGAGGTCACGATCGCGCGCAGGCTCGCCTTGTAGTCGAGGCCGCGGGTGCGGTCGAAGACGCCCTCGAGGATGTCGAGGCCGTCGTTGGACTCGGGGGCCGCCGGGAAGGCGGCCACGAGCTCCTGGACCTGCTTGATCGCCGCCGCGTCGTCCTTGGCGTTGAAGGCCGCCTGGGCGATGCGCAGGTGCGCGATCGGAGCGCCGGCTCCCTTCGGGTCCGCCGCGAGGATCTCGCGGTAGGCCGCGATGGCCTCGCCGTATTTCTGCGCGCGGAACAAAGTGTCGGCGATCTGGGACCGCGCGAGCGTCGCGTCCTTGGCCGCAGGGTAATCCGCGACGAGCTTGCGCCACAGGTCGATGGCCTGGGTGTAGAAGCGCTGGTGGTAGGAGCTCATCGCGGCCCTATAGAGCGCCGAAGGCGCTTCGGGGGCCTTCGGGTTCTCCCGGGCGAACTTCTCGTAGAGCTGGTAGGAGTCCTCGTAGTTCTTCTGGTTGAACATCGAGTCGGCGATGCCGAGCTCGTTGAGGCCGGTGAAGGAGAACGAGGAGGTCGCCACCGCCATCATGTCCTTGAGCTTCTGGCGCGACTCGAGGGCCAAGGTGTCCTCGCCCTTGTACGAGTGGCACCACGCCAGGCCGTCCTGCGCGTAGAAGGCCGCGGGGTCGTCGGGGTACACCTTCAGGATCATCTCGTAGATGACCGCGGCCTCGTCGACCTGGTTCATCCCGAGGTAGGCCTCGGCGGCGTACAGGTAGCTCATCGAGCGCCACTTGGACTTCGACGGGGGCAGGTGGCGGAAGATGAACTGGTACGAGGTCAGGATCGAGTTGAAGGCCTTCTGGTCGTACTGGTTCTTGAGGATGGAGAACAGCGCCTGCTCGGCGATGTCCGAGGAGGGCGCCAGGTCGATGATGCGCTGCAGCGACGACGTCGCCTCGACGTAGCGCTTCAGCGCGATCTGGGCGTTGCCCATGATCAGGTAGATGTTCTTGGCCAGGACGTGGTTGGGATACTGGGCGACGAAGTTCGAGCCCGTCTGGATGGCCTGCATGTAGTCGCCGACCTGATACTGGCACCAGGAGAGCTTGAAGTACGCGAGCGGCGTGATCTTGACCGCGTCGGGGTACTGCGTGATCACCTTCGTGTACGCGAACAGCGCCTCGCGCGTCTGGCCGGCGACGAGGTGCGACTCGGCGATGAAGAACTGCGCGAGCGGAGCGAAGAAGTCCTTCGGATAGCGGTCGAGCACGGCCTGGAAGTTGGCGCGCGCCTCGACATAGTCCTTCTTCTGGAAGTACGACGAGCCGATGCGGAACAGGGCGGAGACCCGCAGCGGGCTCTCGGGATAGATGGCGATGAAGGCCTGGTACTTCGAGATGGCGCCGTTGTAGTCCTCGGCGAGGAAGAACGAATCTCCGATGAAGAACTGAGCTTCCTCTTTCAGATCGGAGTCTTTATAATCCCGGATCAGGTTCTCGAACGCGGCGGCCGCGAGGTAGGCCCGCTTGGACAGCAGGAAGGTCTTGCCGAGGTAGTACTGCGCCTCGGCGGTCTTCACCTGCTTGAGCGCGCGCTCCGCGCCCGCGTAATCGCCCTTGTGCAGGGCGACGATGCCCTGCGCGTACAGCACGACGGGCTCCTTCAGGAAGGTCGGGAAGGTCTCGCCGAGGAGGAACAGGTTGGCCTCGGCCTGGGAGAACTGCTCGAGGGCCAGGTCGGCGTAGATGATCCCCATCAGCGCCTCGGGGTTGACGTACGCCTTCGGGAAGCGGCGGTCGACCTCCTTGAACTCGGCGACGGCCTTCTCCCAGTCCTTCTCGTTGTAGGCGACCTCGCCCAGGCGGTACTGCGCGGAGG
>Ga0255338_1001924_pt1 | contig 34755 bp, 33 predicted proteins | sample MeOH1_35cm_T4_19_FD_203715 | JGI IMG/M metagenome (GOLD analysis project Ga0255338, IMG submission 203715) | Sandy soil microbial communities from University of British Columbia, Vancouver, Canada - MeOH1_35cm_T4_195 | ecosystem: Engineered > Artificial ecosystem > Sand microcosm > Unclassified ...
CCCGGCGATCGCGACACCGTGGCGGCGGAGCAGCTCGACGATGCCGTACGGCGTGCACGGCAGCGGCGCCTCGTGGCCGAGCACCAGCCAGCCGAGGTTGGTCGGGTGCAGTCCGTCGGCGTCCTTTTCGGGGTCGATCAGGCCGAGGACGCGGTTCTCGTCGCGGCCCTTGGGCAGCGGCAGCTGGACGATGTACCCGGTGCAGGCCGGGTCGGCGTTGAGCTGCGCGACCGCGGCCTCGATGTCCTCCTGGGTCGCGGTGTCCGCGAGGTCGACCCGGATCGACTCGATGCCGACCTCGGCGCAGTCCTTGTGCTTGCCGTTGACGTACCACCGGGAGCCCGGGTCGTCGCCGACCAGCACCGTGCCGAGGCCGGGCACCACGCCCTGCTCCCGCAGCGCGGCGATCCGGGACCTGAGCTCGTCCTTGATGGCGGCGGCGGTGGCCGATCCGTCGAGGGTCTGTGCAGTCACGTGCAGGATCCTCTCAGGCTCAGTGGAAGAAGTGCCGGGTGCCGGTGAAGTACATGGTCACGCCCGCGGCCTTCGCCGCCTCGATCGTCAGCTCGTCGCGGACCGAGCCGCCGGGCTGCACGATCGCCTTCACGCCGGCGTCGATGAGGATCTGCGGACCGTCCTCGAAGGGGAAGAAGGCGTCGGACGCCGCGACCGCGCCCCGGGCGCGCTCCTGCCCCTCGGCGAGGGTGTTGGCACGCTCGACGGCGAGGCGGCAGGAGTCCACCCGGTTCACCTGGCCCATGCCGATGCCCACCGAGCCGCCGTCCTTCGCCAGCAGGATCGCGTTCGACTTGGCCGCCCGGCAGGCCTTCCAGGCGAAGGCGAGGTCGGCCAGGGTCTGATCGTCCGCGGCTTCGCCGGTTGCGAGCGTCCAGGTCGAGGGGTCGTCGCCCTCGGCGTCGACCCGGTCCACGGTCTGCATCAGCAGGCCACCCGAGATGGGGCGCGTCTCGACCGGCGCGCCGGCCTCGGCGGGGGCGACCAGGATGCGGATGTTCTTCTTCCCCTGGAGGATCTCGACGGCCCCGTCCTCGTACCCGGGAGCCACGATGACCTCGGTGAAGACCTCGGCGACCTGCCGGGCCATCTCGACCGAGACGGGGCGGTTGGCGGCAATGACCCCACCGAACGCAGACACGGGGTCGCACTCGTGGGCGCGTCGGTGGGCCTCGGCGATGTCGGCGCCGACCGCGATGCCGCACGGGTTGGCGTGCTTGATGATCGCCACGGCCGGCCCGGCGAAGTCGTTCGCGGCGCGGCGCGCGGCGTCGGTGTCGACGTAGTTGTTGTAGGACATCTCCTTGCCGTGCAGCTGCTCGGCCTGCGCCAGCCCGGCCGGCCCGAAGCCGTTCGTGTAGAGAGCAGCCTTCTGGTGCGGGTTCTCGCCGTAGCGGAGCACCGCGGCCTTCTCGTACGTCGCGCCGATCCACGCCGGGAAACCGGTGCCGGCGGAGCTGTCGGTGAGAACGTTGCCCATCCAGGACGCCACGGCCACGTCGTACGTCGCGGTGTGCACGAACGCCTCGGCGGCCAGGCGCTTGCGCTCCTCGAGCGTGAAGCCACCGGCGGCGACGGCCGCGAGCACGTCGGCGTACCTGTCCGGCGAGGTGACGATCGCGACCGAGGGGTGGTTCTTGGCGGCCGCGCGGACCATCGACGGGCCGCCGATGTCGATCTGCTCGACGCACTCGTCCGGGGACGCGCCGGAGGCGACCGTCTGGGTGAACGGGTAGAGGTTGGACACGACCAGGTCGAACGGCTCGACGCCGAGGTCGGCCAGCTGCGCGACGTGCGACTCCAGGCGGCGGTCGGCCAGGATGCCGGCATGCACCTTGGGGTGCAGCGTCTTCACCCGGCCGTCGAGGCACTCGGGGAAGCCGGTGAGCTCCTCGACCCGGGTCACCGGGAGGCCGAGCTTCTCGATCAGGGCGGCCGAGCCGCCGGTGGACACGAGGACCACGCCGCCGTCGTGGAGGCCGCGGACGAGGTCCTCGAGGCCGGTCTTGTCGTAGACCGACACGAGCGCGCGCCTCAGGGGGATGCGGTTCTGGTCGTTCATGGGGTGGTCCTCTCCTCATCGGTTCGATCTCGATGAGGGCACCCAGGCGTTCGATGCACTCCGGTCCCCGGAGTCCGGGGCACTCCCTGGTGGTTGCCCACCTTCGCCAGTCGTGTGCCGCCCATTCTACGGGACGTCAGCGGCCGAACCGGACCCTCCGCCCGGCCACGGTGATTCCCTCGCGGGCGATCCGGCCGACGCACTCCACGAGCATCCGGCGCTCGGCGACCTTGATCCGCTCGTGCAGCGTCTCGACGTCGTCGTCGTCCTCGACGGGCACAACCGCCTGGGCCACGATCGGCCCGGTGTCGACGCCTTCGTCGACGACGAAGAGGGTCGCGCCGGTGACCTTCACGCCGTACTCCAGCGCGTCCGCGGCGCCGTGCATGCCCGGGAACGACGGCAGCAGCGCCGGGTGGGTGTTGACGTACTGCCCGGGGAAGCGGCCGAGGAAGGCCGGCCCGGCGAGCTTCATGAACCCGGCCGAGACGATGAGGTCCGGCTCGAAGGCGGCGACGGTGTCGGTCATCGCACGGTCCCAGTACGCGCGGCTGGTGAACTGGCCGACCTTGCGCACGAACGTCGGGATCCCGGCCCGCTCGGCGCGGGCGAGCGCCTCGATGCCGTCCCGGTCGGCGCCGACGGCCACGATCCGGGCGCCGTACGCCGGGTCGGCGCACGCGTCGATCAGGGCCTGCAGGTTGGTGCCCGCCCCGGAGACGAGCACGACGAGGCGCGCCGGGGCACGGTCAGGGGTGGTGGGGGGCACGGCGACAGGCTACCGAAGCACCTCGACGGTCGGTTCGGAGCCGTCGGGAGGGCCGTCGGGAGGGCCGTCGGGAGGGCCGTCGAAACGGCCGTCGGAACGGCCGTCGTCGCGGGGGTCCGCGAGGTCCTCGCCACGACGTCGCCGCCACCAGTTCTGGAGGACGGCGCCGAGCAGGCCGCCCACGCTCATCAGGCCGGTCGCGAAGACGAGCACCTCGGCGCCGGGCGCACCGACGTCGGCCAACCGGCCGGTTCCGAGCGGACCTCCGGCCAGCGAGACCAGGATCGTGACCAGCACGCCGGCCAGGAAGCCGGCGCCGGCGCCGCAGAGGGCGGCGACGTCGTGGGCGACCGGCCGCTGCCGGCGCAGCGCCCCGGCGATCCCGAGGCCGGCCGCGAGGGCGGGCACGACGAGCAGCAGCACCAGCCAGCCGGGCGTCGGGCCCTCGTCCGGCAGCGCCGCCAGCACCGGCAGGGCGGGCACCACGCCGAGGGAGACCGCGGTGGGCGAGACCGTGGTCCCGACGCCGAACGCGAAGCCCGGGCCGGCCAGGTAGGCCACGCCGAACAGGGCGGCGTTCGGCGCGAACAGCGCCATCACGACGGTGTAGCTGAGCGCGTCGCCCACGCTGAGGTGCAGGCCGGAGAGCACCGTGGCGGCCTCGTTGAAGGACAGCAGCAGCGAGGTCGTCACCAGCACGGCGCCCGCGGCGACCAGCCACAGCACGCCGGCGAGCGCACCGGAGACCACGTCGACCAGCCAGCCGGGCGCCAGGTCGACCCACGCAGTGAGGCGGCCGCTGCCGGCCGCCAGGCCGGCACCTCCCGCGAGCACCGAGACGAGCAGTGCGCCGAGCACGGCCCGGCCGAGCACCGGGGTCGCGCCGGCCTGCGAGGCGAGCACGTCGACGACCACGGCGCAGACCAGGTAGCCGCAGCCGAACGTCGCGACCGCGACCGCGAGCGCGCGGTCGTCGTGGTCGGGCTGGACCGTCTTGCGGGCGGCCCAGCGCCCGGCGCGGAACGCGGTCAGCGCCACCATCATCGTGATCGCGAGCGGGGTGACTCCCAGCGGCGTACCGGACAGCACCAGGTGCGAGCCGTGCCCCGCCAGCCAGGCGACCGCGCCGACCCGCAGGGCGTCGGTGGTGTCGCCGTGGGCGCCGGCGTCGGCGAGGAACCAGCCGGTGAGCGCGACCGACATGCACACGACCAGCCCGATCAGGGCGGCTGCGGCCCCGGCGAGCGCCGCGGTGGTCGCGAGCGGGCGGCCCGACCCGTCCTCCCCCGGCCGGGCGGATCCGCGGGGGACGCCGGCGCTCGGGCGGGTGGTCAACGTACTCATCGCCCGTCCATCCTCACCCATGGCCGGCGGCCTTCGGGCCGTGCCACGCGGGTGATCGGGACTTCGTGCGCCGGTGCCGGCCCGCCCGGGCCATGCCCGAACCGGGTCGCCGTGGCCTCACCCGGCGTCGCGTAACCTCGACCTGTCATGCCTACTGCCGAGGAATTCGACGAGTTCTACGTCAACACCCGCCGACGACTCGTCCTCCAGACCTTCGCCGTCACCGGCGACCTCGGCGCCTCCCGCACGGCGGTGCGAGACGCGTACGTCGCCGCGCGGCACCACTGGAACAAGGTCGGTCGGATGGCCGATCCCGAGCAGTGGGTGCGACCCCGCGCGTGGACCATCGCCCAGCGCCGGCACACGGCCCGGCCCTGGCGCCGGGAGAAGAGCGTGTCGGCCGACCAGAGCGCGCTCCTCGATGCGCTGCACAAGCTCAGCGACGTCCAGCGCAAGACCCTCGTCCTCAACCACCTCGCCTCGGTCCCGCTCAGCGACATCGGCCGCGAGATCGGCGAGACCCAGGAGAAGGCCGAGGACCACCTCCAGACCGCGACCGCCGCGCTCGCGCTCGCCCTCGACGGCGACGTGATGGCGATCCGGCCCCGGCTGGAGTCCCTGGGGACGGTCACCGACCCCGTGAAGCTCCCCCGCCCGCAGATCATCCGGCGCAACGGCCTGAGGCGGCGGCGCAACCACGCCGTCATCGGCTCCGCGCTCGCCGTCCTGGTCACGATCGGGGCGGGCGCCCTGGTGATGCCCGACGCCGGTCCCTCGGCGCCGCCCCGGCCGGGCGCGCTGGTGAGCAAGCGGATGCTGCTGGCCCCCGAGCAGGTGGCACCGCTCTCCCCGAAGCAGGCCTGGCAGCTGGTCGACACCACGGACAACACGCACGGCACCGGCCTCAACACCGCGTGCCAGAAGGCCCGGTTCGCCGACCCGAGGGGGCTGGGCACCTGGGTGCGCACCTACGCCGCCACGGTCCCGCAGCGCAACCTGGTGCAGACCGTCGAGATCTCCAACTCCCCGGGCGCGGCGAAGAAGGCCTACGACACGACGCTCGGCTGGTACGCCGGCTGCAGCTACCCCCGCGTCCAGCTGGTCGACGCGTACGCCGTGCACGCCGTCGGCGACGAGGCCGTCGTCCTGCGGATGCGGATCCCCGAGCAGCAGCCGCGGTCGTTCGTCGTGGGCATCGCCCGCACCGGGTCGCTGACCACGTCGACGGTGCTCGAGACCCGGACCCCGGCGCCGGTCCAGCCGGCCCTCCTGGTCTCCGCGCTCACCGCCTCCGTGCAGAACCTCTGCTCCTCGCGGGTGGCCGGGCAGTGCGTCGGGGCGGTGACGACCGAGGCCGCGCTGCCGCCCCCGAGCGGGGAGACGCCCGGCACGCTGGCGATCGCCGACCTGCCGGCCGTCGCCGACGTGATGAGCGCCTGGGCCGGCACCGACCCGGTGCCGGCGACGGTGAACGTCGCGGCGACCACCTGCGACAAGGCCGACTTCGCGAAGTCGGGCGCCAAGGACCCGGTCACCCGGACCTACCTCATCCCCGAGGCCGCCCTGCCGAAGCGGTTCGGCCTGACCGAGACGCTCGGCGAGTTCCCCACCTCCGCCGCGGCCAGCGCGTTCGCCGCCCGGATCGTCGCGCGGATGAAGGCCTGCCCGGACAAGGAGCTCGGGAGCACGGTCAGCCACGGCGTCGTCCGCATGCAGGGCGCCGACGGGGCGTCGTACGCGATGTGGCGGCTGGAGAGCCAGGTCAACCAGCAGCAGGAGCTGGTGCCGTTCTGGATGGGCGTCGTCCAGGTCGGCCGCTACGCCGCCCAGGTGAACCTCACCCCGGTGGGCAAGTACGACGTCGACCAGCAGACCTTCGAGGCGCTCGTCGTGCGCGCCCGCGACCGGCTGCACGAGGTGAGCCCGTGACCGACCTGACCACCCGCGCCGACGCCGAGCGCCTCGACGAGCAGTCGCCGCTGGCGCACACACGAGCCCGGTTCCACGTCCCGGCGGGACTCATCTACCTCGACGGCAACTCCCTGGGCGCGCTCCCGGCCGGGGTGCCCGCACGGCTGGCCCGGGTCGTCGAGGAGGAGTGGGGCCGCGGCCTGATCCGGTCGTGGAACCCGCTCCCCGACGGCGGCGGCGACTGGATCGGGCTCTCGGCCCGGGTCGCGGCCCGGATCGCCCCGCTGGTGGGAGCACGGCCGGCCGACCTCCACGTCGGCGACTCGACCAGCGTGTCGCTGTTCAAGACCATCGTCGCCGCGGCCCGGCTCAGGCCGGACCGGCGGGTGATCGTGGTGGAGCCGTCGACGTTCCCGACCGACGGGTACATCGCCGCCGGGGTCGCCGACCTGCTCGGGCTCGAGCTGCGGTGGTGCGACCCCGCCGATCCGCTCGCCGCCGTCGACGACGACGTCGCGCTGCTGACGCTGACGCACGTCGACTTCCGCACCGGTGCGATGTACGACCTCCCCGGCCTCACCGCCGCCGCGCAGGCGCGCGGAGCGCTGGTGCAGTGGGACCTCTGCCACTCGGCCGGTGCTGTGCCCGTCGACCTCGGCGGAGCCGACGCCGACCTGGCGGTCGGCTGCACCTACAAGTACCTCAACGGCGGTCCCGGCTCACCGGCGTTCACCTGGGTCAACCCGCGGCTCCACGGCGTGGCCCGGCAGCCGATCACCGGCTGGATGGGGCACGCGGCGCCGTTCGCGATGGCCCGCGACTACGAGCCGGCCGCGGGGATCGGCCAGTGGGCGTCCGGCACCCACCAGGTGCTGGCGCTGTCGGCCCTCGACACCGCGCTCGAGGCCTTCGACGGCGTCACGATGGACCAGGTACGGGCTGCGTCGCTGTCGCTGACCGACCTCTTCATCCGGCTCCTGGACGAGCGCTGCAGGCCGCGCTGGCCCGAGCTCGAGGTGGTCACACCGCGCGACCACGCCCGCCGCGGCAGCCAGGTGTCCTTCCGGCACCCGCACGCGTACGGCGTGGTGCAGGCCCTGATCGCCCGCGGGGTCGTCGGCGACTTCCGCGACGACGGCAGCCGCCCGGGCATCGCCCGGTTCGGCTTCACCCCGCTCTACGTCCGCCACGTCGACGTCCTCGACGCGGTCGAGCACCTGGTCGAAGTGCTGGACGGCCGGGAGCACCTCGACCCGGCGTACGCCGCCCGCAACGCCGTCACCTGACCCACCCGCCGAGGCGTCACTTCTTCAGGGCTGGAACGCGTCGAGGCGTCACTTCCGCGGACGGAAGTGACGCCTCGGCGCGTGTGGAGCCTGAAGAAGTGACGCCTCGGGCTCAGAGCTCCTTGAGTACCGCGCGCATCAGCTCGGCGGTCTCCGACGGCGTCTTGCCGACCCGGACGCCGGCGGCCTCGAGGGCCTCCTTCTTCGCCTGCGCGGTGCCCGACGAGCCGGAGACGATGGCGCCGGCGTGGCCCATGGTCTTGCCCTCGGGCGCGGTGAAGCCCGCGACGTAGCCGACGACCGGCTTGGTGACGTGCGCCTTGATGTAGTCGGCCGCCCGCTCCTCGGCGTCGCCGCCGATCTCGCCGATCATCACGATCGCCTTGGTCTCCGGGTCGTTCTCGAAGGCCTCGAGCGCGTCGATGTGCGTGGTGCCGATGACCGGGTCACCGCCGATGCCGATCGCGGTGGTGAAGCCGTAGTCCCGCAGCTCGTACATCATCTGGTAGGTCAGCGTGCCCGACTTCGACACCAGCCCGATCGGACCCTTGCCGGCGATGGTGTGCGGCGTGATGCCGGCCAGCGACTCCTCCGGGGTGATGATGCCCGGGCAGTTCGGGCCGATCATCCGGGTCGACTTGCCCTCCAGGTAGGCGAACACCTCGGCGGTGTCCTGGACGGGCACACCCTCGGTGATGACCACGAGCAGGCCGATGCCGGCGTCGATCGCCTCGAGGCAGGCGTCCTTGGTGAACGCCGGCGGCACGAACACGACCGAGACGTCAGCACCGGTCTCGGCCATCGCCTCCTTGACGCTGCCGAAGACGGGCAGCTCCTTGTCGGCCAGGGTGACCGAGGTGCCCGCCTTGCGGGCGTTGACGCCGCCCACGATGTTCGAGCCGGCCTGGACCATGAGGGTGGTGTGCTTGGAGCCCATCCCACCGGTCATGCCCTGGACGATGATCTTCGAGTCCTTGTTCAGGTAGATCGCCACTGTTGTTCCGCTCTCTCTCGTCCCGGGCTCAGGCGTTCGCCAGCTCGGCGGCCTTGTCGGCCGCGCCGTCCATGGTCTCCACCAGCGTCACCAGCGGGTGGTTGGCCTCGGTCAGGATGCGGCGGCCCTCCTCGACGTTGTTGCCGTCGAGGCGTACGACGAGCGGCTTGGTCGCCTCGTCGCCGAGCAGGTTCAGGGCGCCGACGATGCCGTTGGCGACCTCGTCGCACGCGGTGATGCCGCCGAAGACGTTCACGAACACGCTCTTGACCTGCTGGTCGCCGAGGATGATGTGCAGGCCGTCGGCCATCACCTGGGCGTTCGCACCGCCGCCGATGTCGAGGAAGTTGGCGGGCTTCACGCCGCCGTGCGCCTCGCCGGCGTACGCGACCACGTCGAGGGTCGACATGACCAGGCCCGCGCCGTTGCCGATGATGCCGACCTGGCCGTCGAGCTTGACGTAGTTCAGGCCCTTGGCCTTGGCGGCCGCCTCGAGCGGGTCGTCCTCCTCGTGGATGACGAAGGCCTCGTGGTCGGGGTGGCGCACCTCGGAGGCGTTGTCGTCGAGGGACACCTTGCCGTCCAGCGCCTCGAGCTTGTCACCAGCCAGCCGGGCGAGCGGGTTCACCTCGACGAGGGTCGCGTCCTCCTCGACGAAGACCTTCCACAGGCTCTGGACCATCTCGATGGCCTGGTCGCGCAGCGCGGCGGGGAACTTCGCCTCGTCGACGATCTCCGCCGCCTTCGCGGCGTCCACGCCGGTGAGGGCGTTGACCGGGATCTTCTTGACGGCGTCGGGGTTGGTCTTGGCGACCTCCTCGATCTCCACACCGCCCTCGACGCTGGCGATGCACAGGTAGGAGCGGTTGGCCCGGTCCAGCAGGAACGAGAAGTAGTACTCCTCCTCCGGGGGCGTCGCCGGCGTGATCAGCACGCGGTTGACCCGCAGGCCCTTGATCTCCATGCCGAGGATGTTCGACGCGTGCAGAAAAGCCTCGTCCGGGGTCTTGGCGAGCTTCACGCCGCCCGCCTTGCCACGACCACCGGCCTTGACCTGGGCCTTCACGACGGTCACGCCCCCGAACTTCTCGGCAGCGGCCTTGGCCTCCTCGGCGGTCTCGACGACGACGCCGAGCGTGGTGGCCACGCCATGCTTCGCGAAGAGCTCCTTCGCCTGGTACTCCATCAGGTCCACGGGTTCACCCATCTGTTGATGCACGTATGTGGTCGCCGAGGTGAACTCGGCGCACCGCTGACCATAAACCCGTGGGGTCGGCCCGACCGAAATCGGGTCGGGGGCTGGACGTGGCCTTCGCCACACCTGGGTCAGCGTCCGGCGAGCGCCTCAGTCCTCCGGGAACTGCTCGGCGACCCAGCCGGTGATCTCGCCGGTGGTCGCCCCGGGGGTGAAGATCTTCGCCACCCCCATCTCGACGAGGGCCGGGAGGTCCTCGTCGGGGACGATCCCGCCGCCGAAGACGACGATGTCGGTGGCGTCGCGTTCGGCGAGCAGGTCGGTCACCCGCCGGAACAGCGACATGTGCGCCCCGGAGAGCACCGAGAGGCCGATCAGGTCGGCGTCCTCCTGGATCGCGGTCTCGACGATCTGCTCGGGAGTCTGGTGCAACCCCGTGTAGATCACCTCGTGGCCGGCGTCGCGCAGCGCCCTCGCCACGACCTTCGCTCCCCGGTCGTGACCGTCGAGACCGGGCTTCGCGACAACGATGCGCAGCATGAACGGAAGGCTACCGAACGCAGTTCCGGTACGGCGCCGGTCGCGACACGTCCACAATTCCGACTACCCGGATTTCACTCGTCGAAACCATTCCGTTACTGTTTGGCCGGTCGCGCGTTGATGCAGGCAGCTCTCGGGGGACGAGCACAGCGCCATTGAACACCCAGCGTCGTCGAACAAAGGGAACTATGGGCAACCACCGGGCAGACCGTCGCGGCCCCCAGCGGGCCGACGCCGTGGACCCGACCCCCGTGCGGACCACGCGCGGGGCCCGCCCCTCGGGCGGCAAGCGCAAGGCGACCAAGCACCGCGCCGCTGCTGCCCCGACCCGCTCCGTCCTGCCCGCTGCCCCGACGATGGTCGGTGCGGTCGCGATCCTCGCCGCCGCCGGCGGCGCGGTCGCCTTCGGCCAGGGCCAGCTCCCGGCGAGCAACAACATCGCCCTCTCGGCCGGCCAGTCCGACGCCCTGAACGGCACCGACGCGTTCGGCTTCGCCGGCGGCGACGCCCGCGCCGAGGCGATCAGCCGCGACACCGACCGCCAGGCGCAGGCCGATGCGGCCGACAAGCGCCTCAAGGCCGCGCTCGACGAGCAGTCGCAGCAGCGCAACGCCCAGCTCGCCCAGCTCGCCGTCTCGGCGGAGCGGCGGGCCGACCAGATCGCCAAGAACCTCTGGGTGCTGCCCACGGTCGGGTACCACCTGACCGCCCGTTTCGGCCAGTCCAGCGGGCTGTGGTCGCACCTGCACACCGGCCTGGACTTCGCGGCCCCGAGCGGCACCCCGATCTTCGCGGTCGCCAACGGCGTGGTCACCGAGACCGGCTACGACGGCGCCTACGGCAACAAGACCGTGGAGACGCTGCCCGACGGCACCGAGATCTGGTACTGCCACCAGTCGACGATCGGCGTCAACGTCGGCGACAAGGTGATCCAGAGCGAGCAGATCGGCACCGTCGGCAGCACCGGCAACGTCACCGGCCCGCACGTGCACATCGAGGTCCACCCCGGCGGTGGCGACCCGGTCGATCCGTACCCGGAGTTCGTCTACCACGGAGTCACGCCCTGACGAGGCTCGATGCCGAGGTCAGGGCGTGGAGCCGAGCGGGCTGAAACGTCCGGAGGAGCGCAGCGGGGAAGGCGCCTCTGCCCGCTCGGCGATCCCGGCAGTGACCGCACCTGCCCGCTCGCCGCACCCCCGCAGTACGTAACTGCCCGCTCGCCGCACTCATGCGGTACGTAACTGCCCGCTCGGCGTGCTAGAGCTTGTCGACGGGTGCGTACCGCAGCAGCAGCCGCTTGACGCCCTCGCTGCCGAAGTCGATCGAGGCGACCGACGACTCCCCCGCCCCCTCGACGCTGACCACGGTGCCGAGCCCGAACGAGTCGTGCTGGACCCGGTCGCCGGGGTCGAGGCTGGGGATCTGCCGCCCGGCCATCGCCTTCTTCGACGCGTCCGCCTTCGCGGCCGCCGTGCCGAACCGGCTCTGCATCTGCTGCCGGCCGCGGCCGGTGAGCGCCCCGGAGAACTGGCGCTGCGACCCGAAGCCGGCCCCGGAGGCGAGGTCGGGCCGCGACCACGAGGTCTGCTCCGCGGCGGTACGCCGCCAGTCGACGAGGTCCACCGGGAGCTCGTCGAGGAACCGTGAGGCCGGGTTGTGCGCCGGGGCGCCCCAGGCCGAGCGCATCACCGCGCGGGAGACGTAGAGCCGCTCGCGGGCCCGGGTGAGGCCGACGTACGCGAGCCGGCGCTCCTCCTCGAGCTCGGGCTTGTCGCCCAGCGAGCGCTGGTGCGGGAAGATGCCGTCCTCGAGGCCGGTGAGGAAGACCACCGGGAACTCCAGGCCCTTGGCCGTGTGCAGGGTCATCAGGGTGACCACCCCGGGCGCATCCTCCCCCTCGGGCGCGTCCGGGATCTGGTCGGAGTCGGCCACCAGGGCGACCCGCTCGAGGAAGTCGGAGAGCCCGGGAGGCGCGGTGGGCTCGTCGGCCGGGTCGGCACTGGGACCCACCTGCGGGTCGTCGGCGAACTCGCGGGCGACCGCGACCAGCTCGGCGAGGTTCTCGACCCGGGTCTCGTCCTGCGGGTCGTCGGAGTCCTCGAGCTCCTTGAGGTAGCCGGTGAGGGTCAGGGTCTGCTCGAGCACCACGTCGACCCGCTCCCCCGCCTCGACCATCGACTGCAGCTGCTCGATGACGTCGGTGAAGGCCTTGATCGCGTTCAGCGACCGGCTGGCGACGCCCGGCGCCTCGTCGGCGCGCTGCAGCGCCTCCCAGAAGGTGATCCGCTCGCGGGACGCGAAGGCCTCGATGCACGCCTCGGCCCGGTCGCCGATGCCGCGCTTGGGGGTGTTGAGGATCCGGCGCAGGGAGACCTGGTCGGCCGGGTTGACCAGCGTGCGCAGGTAGGCGAGCGCGTCGCGGACCTCACGGCGCTCGTAGAAGCGCACCCCGCCGACCACCTTGTAGGGCATGCCGACGCGGATGAACACCTCCTCGAACACGCGGGACTGCGCGTTGGTGCGGTAGAACACCGCCACGTCGCCGGCGCGCGCGGCGCCCTCGTCGGTGAGCTTGTCGATCTCCTCGGCGACGAACCGGGCCTCGTCACGCTCGTCGTCACCGACGTACCCGATGATGCGGGCGCCCTCGCCGGCCTCGCTCCACAGCCGCTTCGGCTTGCGGCCCTCGTTGTTGCCGATCACGGAGTTCGCCGCGGTCAGGATGGTCTGGGTCGAGCGGTAGTTCTGCTCCAGCAACACCGTCTCGGCGTCGGGGAAGTCCTGCTCGAAGTCGAGGATGTTGCGGATGTTGGCGCCGCGGAACGCGTAGATGGACTGGTCGGCGTCGCCGACCACCATCAGCTCCGCGGGCGGGGTCGTGGGCGTCTCGTCGACGACCTCGACCTCAGGGGCGCACAGCTCGTGGATCAGGGCGTACTGCGCGTGGTTGGTGTCCTGGTACTCGTCGACCAGGACGTGCCGGAACCGGCGGCGCCAGTTCTCCCGGACCGCCGGGAACGCCCGGAACAGGTGCACGGTCATCATCAGCAGGTCGTCGAAGTCCAGCGCGTTGGCCTGCCGCAGCCGCTCCTGGTAGACCCGGTACGCCGCGGCGTACGTCTCCTCCTGGACGTTCCTCGCGTCCTTCGCGGCGTCCTCGGGATCCTGCAGCTCGTTCTTCGCGTTCGAGATCCAGTGCAGCACCGCCCGCGGCTGGAACCGCTTGACGTCGAGGTCCAGGTCGCGGCAGACGATCGTCATCAGCCGCTTGGAGTCCGCGGCGTCGTAGATGGTGAAGTTCGACTTGAAGCCGAGCTTGTCGCTCTCCTTGCGCAGGATCCGCACGCACGCCGAGTGGAAGGTGCTCACCCACATGATCCGGGCGCGGCCGCCGACCAGGTCCTCGACCCGCTCGCGCATCTCGGCGGCGGCCTTGTTGGTGAAGGTGATCGCCAGGATCGAGCCGGGGTGGGCGTTGCGCTCGGAGATCAGCCAGGCGATCCGGCGGGTCAGGACCCGGGTCTTGCCCGAGCCGGCCCCGGCGACCACCAGCAGCGGGGCACCCTCGTGGACGACGGCCCGGCGCTGCGGCTCGTTGAGCCCGGCCAGCAGCTCGTCGCGGGTCGGGCGGTGGCTCTTGCGGCCGGTCCCGGGCCCAGCCTTGGATCCGGTCTCGGGTCCGGCACCGGCCGGCGCCGCCGCGGTCTCGACGGAGGGGAGGCCGGGGATCGGGAACTGCGTCGTCATGTCCCCCCAACCCTACGTGGCTGGGGGGACAGTGCCGACCCGTTCTCGTGCGGTGTGCTCAGACGGCGCCGTTGGCGCGCCAGTAGTCGTTGAGAGCGCCGTTGGTCTTCACGAACCAGATGATCGGACCGACCAGGATGAACATGCCCGGGAAGTACCAGAGACCGGTGAGGGCGGTGACCGGCGCCTGCCGACCGGAGCGCTCGTAGAGCTTGCCGACCTCGTCGGAGGTGAAGAACGCTGCGACCGGGGAGATGAACCACCCCAGGATCAGCGCGACCAGGCCGCCGAGGCCCTGGCCGCTGTGCTTCTTCATCTCGTCGTGGACGAGGTACCACCACACGAGCCCGTAGATCCCGAGGGTGACGATGAACAGCAGGATCGCCAGGCCGGTCGAACGGACCTTGCCGACGAACACCTGCCCACCCTGGACCGGGGCCGCGTACTGCGGCGGCAGGGGCGGGGGCGGCGGAGGGGGCGGAGGTGCCTGATCACTCATGGGCGCAATCTAGCGGGATCCGGGCGCGCGGACAGGCGTATCGCGCAGGCCGCGGCGTCTCAGGAGGACGCCGGACGGCCGGCGGCCGCGGTCCACCAGTCGTCGTCCGGTACGTCGGACGGGTGCTCCGGGTCGATCTCGAACCGTTCGCCCGGCCGCGGCAGCGCGACCGTCACACCGCGCTCGGCGGCCTCTTCACGGACCCAGTCGGCGGGGGCCGCCCACCGGTGGAAGGCGAGGTCGAAGGTGGCCCAGTGGATCGGCAGCAGCACACCGTCCGCACGGTCGCCCCCGGAGTCGGACCCGGCCTCGCCCTGGACGTCGAGGTGGCACCGGACCGCCTCGGCGGGGTCCATGTGCACGTCGCGCCAGCGCCGGTCGTAGGCGCCGATCGGCAGCACCGTCAGGTCGAAGGGACCGTAGTCCTCGCCGATCCCGGTGAACGCCGGGGTGTAGCCGGTGTCGCCGCCGAAGAACACCCTCCGGTCCCCCGCCGCGGCCACCCAGGAGGACCACAGCGTCGTGTTGCGCACGAAGCCGCGGCCGGAGAAGTGCCGGGCCTCGGTGCAGGTGAGCGTCAGGTCGCCGACCCGGTGCGACTGGCCCCAGTCGAGCTCGACGATGCGGTTCTCCGGGACGCCCCAGCGGCGCAGGTGCGCGCTGATGCCGAGCGGCACCACGAGCGGCGCGTCCTGGAGCTCGACCAGCGCGTCGATCGTGGCCGTGTCGAGGTGGTCGTAGTGGTCGTGGGAGATCAGGATCGCGGACAGCGGTGGCAGGTCGGCCAGCTCGATGGGCACCGGGTGGCTCCGGCGCGGGCCGACGGTCGCGGACGGCGACACCCGGTCGCTCCAGACCGGGTCGGTGAGCACCCAGTGGCCGCCCACCTCCAGCAGCACGGTGGCATGGCCCAGCCACGTGGCGGCCAGGTCGGCGGCCCGCTTCGGGAGCTCGGGCCTCGTCACCGGCACCTCGCCACGCGGACGGCCGACGTCGCCGCGGCGGGCCCACTCGGCGGCCATCGACCCCGTGCTGCCGGGCTCGACCACGCTCATCGGGAGCCGGTTGTGGAAGACCCCGTCGTGGAACTGCGGGGAGTCGTAGGCCTCGGCCGGGCGGGCGCCCATCGACCGGCGTACGCCGCGGGCCGCACCGGCGAGGGGTGACAGCAGCGCGGCCGACGCCGTCGCGGCAGCGGCGAGGACCGGGATCCGGATGCGGGTCACCTCGCAATTGTGCGTCAGGCATGGTTGCCGGGACGTCAGCTCCCGAGCTCGAGCTCCCACGTCTGCGCCACGAGGTCGTGGCCGAAGCTGTGGTGCGGCTCGCTGGAGACCAGCCGGAATCCGGCCCGCTCGTACACGTGCCGGGCCGCGACGAGCACGTCGTTGGTCCACAGCGCGACCGACCGGTAGCCGGCCCGCCGCGCGAACGCGAGGCACTCCCGCACGAGCGCGTGCCCGAGTCCAGCGCCCCGGCCCCGGGGCTGCAGCAGGAGCAACCGAAGCCGCGCGACACCGGGACGCTCGTCGGGGACGCAGAACACGCAGCCCACGCGGTCGCCGTCGAGCTCGGCGATCCAGGCGGCCCGGTCGTCGCCGCGGGCCCCGACGAAGTCGGCGACGATCCGGAGGACCAGGGCCTCGAAGTCGGCGTCCCACCCGTACTCGCGGTGGTACAGCTCGGCATGGGCGAGCACGACCCAGCCCAGGTCGCCCGGTTGGTCGAGCGGACGGATCAGCACCGGCCCGGTCATCGGCACCTCCTCCGCCCACTTACACGACTGTTTCAGTCTAGAGTCGGTGCATGGCTTCCGGGCAAGCGATTTCGCCGACCTCCCCTCGCCGCGACGAGCTGCTCGAGGCGGCGTACCGCTACGTGCTGCAGCACGGCCTGGCCGAGATGTCGCTGCGACCGCTGGCGTCCGCGATCGACACCAGCCCGCGCGTGCTGCTGTTCCTCTTCGGCAGCAAGGAGCAGCTGGTCCGCGAGCTCCTGGGTCGCGCGCGGACCGACGAGCTGGACGTCGTACGGCGGTGGAACGAGGAGCCCGACGCCCGGCTCGCAGACCTCGCGTCCCGGCTGTGGACGTGGATGTGCCGTCCGGAGAACCGTCCGCTGCTGCGGCTGTGGGTGGAGGCCTACGCGCGGTCGCTGACCGAGCCGGCCGGGCCGTGGGAGGGGTTCGCCCGCGCCACCGTGGCCGACTGGCTGGCCATCCTCGAGCGGGCCGGCGACGCGGATCCCGCCCGGGCGACGGCGGTGCTGGCGCTGCTGCGGGGAGCGCTGCTCGACGTGCTCGCGACCGGCGACGTCGCGCGTACGACACGAGCCGTGCGGGCGCAGCTGGCCCAGGTCTCCTGACCGGCGTGGCAGGCTGGGCCCATGACCGAGCGCAACGTCCTGGGTGGCCGGCTCGAGCCGTGCAGCACGGAGCCGATGACCGGCTTCCACCGCGACGGCACCTGCACGTGCGGCCCCGACGACGTCGGCCTGCACGCCGTGTGCACGGTGATGACCGCCGAGTTCCTCGAGCACCAGCGCGCGGTCGGCAACGACCTGAGCACGCCCCGGCCGGAGTGGCAGTTCCCCGGCCTGCACCCCGGCGACCGGTGGTGCGTGATCGCCGCCCGCTGGCAGCAGGCCTACGTCGACGGCGTCGCTGCCCCGGTCGTGCTGGCGGCCACCAGCGAGCGGGCGCTGGAGCTGGTGCCGCTGGAGCTGTTGCGCAAGCACTCCGTCGACGTGCCCGACGACCCCGGGATGCTCACGTAGCGGTGGCCCGGACGCACCACGCGTGCGCGACGACGTCGAACGCGCCCGCCGGCAGCAGGGCCGCGCAGCGCTGCCGGATCTCCTCGCGCAGGTCGTCGTCCACCGTGGTCAGGTAGCCGCCGGCCGGCCCGACGCCGAGCGTGTAGGGCTCCCACCACTCGTCGAAGCCCGAGTACGGCACGCTCACCGCGAGCGTCGATCCGGCGGCGTCGCCGAGGCCAGCGGCCTCGGCGAGCTCGACCAGGTGCCGTTCGTGGGCTCCGGGGAGCCCGGCCTCGGTCGTGGCGCCGGGATCGATCTGCTCGACGACCGACCAGAACGTCGAGAGCGGGCTGCGGTTGCCGGCGAAGTCCCAGACACAGGCCGCCACCGCGCCGCCGGGCCGGGTCACCCGGCCCATCTCGCGCAGCCCGGCCACCGGGTCGGTCATGAAGTGCACCACCAGCTGGGCGAGCGCGGCGTCGAACGCGTCATCGGGGAAGGGCAGGTCCTCGGCGGCGGCCAGCCTCGCGTCCAGGCCGGGGAACCGGGTCCGGACGGCCTCGACGAACGGTGCCGACGGGTCGACCGCCGCGACGTGCTCGACGCCGAGACGGTCGACCAGCCGGGCGGTGAGCGCTCCGGGGCCGGAGCCGACGTCCAGCGCGCGCTGCCCGGCGCGGAGCTCGGCCACCTCGACGAACGTCGCCGCCAGCGGCTCGGAGTACCGGCCCATGAACCGGCCGTAGGCGTCGGCCGCGACGTCGAAGCTCATGTCGATCAATGTAGGTCCCACGGAGGGGGTGTGCCCTAGATTGCCCGGGTGAGCATCAAGGCGATCTTCGCCGTCCACCGTGCCGATTCCGCGCCCGCGCTGCTCGGCGAGGACTTCCGCCGGCGACTGGCCGCGGCCGGAGCGCACCGGGTGCAGGTCAACGTCGACGACGCCGACGTCGCCGACGCTCCGCTCCGGTTCGGCCCCGGCACCCCCGTCACCGCCGTGGTCAGCGTCTGGACCGAGGGACCGGTCGAGCCGGTGGTCGCCGTGCTGCAGGACCTCGACCCGAGCGCCGACGGCTGGCGGGTCGAGGAGCGCTCCCCCATCGAGCCGCCCGCCGTGCCCGACGGCGTACGCGCCGACGCGCTGGCCAACGTCGCCTTCCTCCGCCGCCCGGCGGCGATGTCGCCCGAGGCCTGGCTCGACGACTGGCTCGAGCGGCACACGCCGGTCGCGATCCGGACCCAGGGCACCTTCGGCTACGTGCAGAATCCCGTCGTCGAGCGGCTCACCCCGGGCTCGCCGGACGTTGCCGGCATCGTCGAGGAGCTCTTCCCCATGTCCGCGATGACTGACTCGCACGCGTTCTACGGCAGCGGTGGCGACGACGACGAGCTGCAGCGCCGGTTCACCGAGCTGATGGAGAGCGTCGCCCGCTTCGGCGCCGACCACGGGCTGGACCTGGTGCCGACGAGCCGGTACCTCTGGACCCTGTGAGGTCCTCGGTGGAAACCTCTGGCCCGAAGATCGCGGGGCTGAAAGCCTGTGGTCCGAAATTCTCCGGGACCGATGTCGAAAGCCCCGGAGCCCGCGCGACGTACAGGTGAACTCGGCCACCGACCCCCGGTGGACACCAGCAACGAAGGAGCACGAACGATGCCGCGATTCATGGGATTCGTGAAGATGGAAGAGGGCCAGGGCGCGCCCCCGCAGGCCCTGATGGACGCGATGGACGCCTACATCGGCGAGAACGCCGCCTCCGGGGTCTTCCTCGACGGCGGCGGACTGTTCGGCACCGAGGACGCCGTCAACTTCATCGTGCGCAAGGGCGAGACCACCCGCGTCGACGGCCCCTACGCCGAGGCCAAGGAGGTCGTCGGCGGCTGGGCGCTGCTCCAGTACGACACCCTCGAGGACGCCATCAAGGGCCAGGAGGAGTTCGCCGAGCTGCACGCGAAGTACTGGCCCGAGTGCTCGATGGTGGCGACGCTGCGCCAGGTGTCGGACGCCCCGCCCGAGGTCGCCGGCTGACTGACCGGCGGCGGCGGCGAATTCACAACTGAAGTTGTGAATTCGCCGCTTCCGTCACGCAATTTCGTACGAGAAGCGGGGAATTCACAACCGAAGTTGTGAATTCTCCCCGCTCCTTCGCGCCCCTACGCTGGGCCGCATGCCCGAGCCGACCACTGCCGAGACGATCACGACCACCTGGCGACAGGAGTCCGCCACCCTGGTCGCCGCCCTCACCCGGATGACCCGGGACGTCGGGCTCGCGGAGGATCTCGCGCAGGATGCGCTCGTCTCCGCGCTCGAGCAGTGGCCCGGCCAGGGTGTCCCCCGCAACCCCGGTGCCTGGCTGATGACCGCCGCCAAGCGCCGGGCGATCGACCACTTCCGCCGAGCGGACACGTTGCGCCGCAAGACCGACGAGCTGGGCCACCGGCTCGAGGTCGAATCCCAGGGCCAGGAGCACGCCATGCCCGATCTGGAGTCGCAGGTCGACCACATCGAGGACGACGTCCTCCGACTCGTCTTCCTGTGTTGCCACCCCGCGCTCACGCCGGACTCGCGCGCCGCGCTCACGCTGCGGCTCGTCGGCGGCCTGACCACCGGCGAGATCGCCCGCGGGTTCCTCGTCGCCGAGACCGCCATGGGGCAACGGATCTCCCGCGCCAAGCGCACCCTGTCGGAGGCGAAGGCGGAGTTCGAGCTGCCGACCGGCGCCGAGCGGGCCGCCCGGCTCGACGACGTGATGGCCGTGATCTACCTGATCTTCAACGAGGGCTACTCCGCGACCGCGGGCGAGGACTGGATGCGCCCCGAGCTGACCACCGAGGCGATGCGACTGTCCCGGATGCTCGCCCAGATGATGCCCGACGAGCCGGAGGTGCACGGCCTGCAGGCGCTGCTGGAGATCCAGGCGTCGCGCACCCATGCCCGCACCGACGCGGCCGGCAGCCCGGTGCTCCTCGAGGACCAGGACCGCAGCCGCTGGGACCAGCTGCTGATCCGGCGTGGCCTCGCCGCCCTCGAGCGGGCCGAGCTGCTCGCCGCCCGTGGCAAGCCGGTCGGCCGCTACTACCTCCAGGCCGCGATCGCCTCCCGGCACGCCCGCGCGCGGACACCCGAGGAGACCGACTGGAAGTCCATCTCGAGCCTGTACGACGTGCTGGCCGAGGTCGCGCCGGGACCCGTCGTGGAGGTCAACCGGGCGGTCGCGCACGGCCGCGCGTTCGATCCGGGCGCCGGGCTGGCCGTGCTCGAGGCGATTCCCCCGGATGCGCTCGCCGGATCGCACCTGCTGCCGAGCGTGCGGGGCGACCTGCTGGCGCGGCTGGGCCGGCACGGGGAGGCCGCCGCCGCCTTCCGCGAGGCGGCCGCACTGACCGGCAACGCGAGCGAGCGCGACCTGCTCACCCGCCGGGCCGCGGAGAGCACCGAGAAATCCACGGCACCTGTGTCGAAGGCGCCGTGACCCGTCCGACGTACGGGTGGAAGAGCCCGCACCCGAGGACACCGCCGAGGAGAGCACCATGACCACGACCACCACCGAGACCAGGTTCGCCACGTCCGCGGACGGCACCCGGATCGCCTACGACGTCACCGGGCCCGAGGACGGCAGCAGCCACCCGGCCCTGGTCGTCGTCGAGGGCGCCCTGTGCCACCGCGGCATGGGCGCTGCCAAGACCCTGGCCGGTCCTCTCGGCGAACGGTTCACCGTCTACGGCTACGACCGGCGCGGCCGCGGGGAGAGCGGGCCGGGCGCCACGCCGTACGAGGTGCAGCGCGAGATCGAGGACCTGGCCGCGGTGCTGGAGGCCGCCGGCGGCAACGCGCACGTCTTCGCCGCCTCCTCGGGCGGCGCGCTCGCGCTCGAGGCCGCCCGCGCGGGCGTGCCGATGGAGCGGCTCGCGGTCTACGAGGCCCCGTTCATCGTCGACGGCAGCCACCCGGCCAACGCCCCCGACCTGCCCGACCAGCTGCAGTCGCTCGTCGACGCGGGCCGCCGCGGCGACGCGGTCAGGCTGTTCATGAGGACCGTGGGTGCCCCGGCACCGATGATCGCGATCATGCGGCTGCTCCCGGTCTGGAAGCAGCTGACCGCGGTGGCGCACACGCTCCCCTACGACCTGGGCATGGTGATCGGCTTCGAGCAGGGCCGACCGCTGCCGGCCGGCTACTACGCCGAGGTCAAGCCCGAGACGCTCGTGATCGCCGGCGGCAAGAGCCCGGAGTACATGCGCACCGCGCAGGCCGCGATCGTCGCCCAGCTCCCGCACGGTCGGCTGGCGACGCTGCCGGGACAGACCCACATGATCAAGGCGAAGGCGACGGTGCCGGCGCTGCTCGACCACTTCGGCAGCTGACGGACGGGCTGGGGCACGACTGCCGCAGCGCGGTCAGTGGTTCTTGTTGTGCCCCTTGCCCGTGGTCAGGCGCTCCATGTCGCTGACCACGGTGGTGTCCTTGGCCTTCTTCTCGCGCCGTTTCTCCTTGAGCGTCTTGCCGCTCTTCTTGGACATGTTGTGACGCGGGGACTTGTCGGCCATGACTGGCTCCTCTGAGAGCCAACATGGCTCGTCACCCCCGACAGTACGCCCCCGGTCAGCCTTCGTGGTCGATGTGCGCGTCGGGCCCGGGGAACATCAGGCCCTCGTGCCCGTCGGTCCACCGCACCAGGTACGGCGGCTCACCGTGGGGTCCGCGCACCTCGAGCACCTCGCCGATCTTGCGGGCCTGCCCGACCCGGTTGCTCTCGATGACCAACCGGTCACCGACCTTGGCCTCCATCGCGACACCTCCTGCTCCTGCCGGCTGCCCGTGCTGGGCGGTCGACCGCCGTCTCCACCATGCGCCGGTGGCCGGGTGGTGGCAAGACCCGGACGGGCCCACCCCGGTCGGTGGCCCGGATCTGGCGGGCTCAACCCTCGAGCAGGCCCTTCTCCTCGGCCTCTACGACGATGGCCCGCACGTTCTCGATGTCGCCGCAGCCCTCGTCGATCAGCCGGTTCCGCTCCTCGACGAAGTCGGCCCCGAGACGGTGCCGCACCTCGGCGTCGACGTCCTCGCGAGCGGGGTTCAGGATGGTCAGCTCCTCCTCGGTGAGGTGGTGGTTGACCACCTCGGCGAGCTTCTCCACCAGCTCGTCGAAGTCGGCGCCCTCGAGGTCCTCCGCCTCGAGCACGTCGAGCAGCGCCTCGTGACCCTCGGCGTGCTCCTCCTCCCCGTGGTCCTCGTCGTGCTCGCTGATCGCATCCTTGCGGCGGAGCGTGGGGTAGACCTTGAGCTCCTCGGCCTCGGCGTGCGCGACGTGCAGGGTCGCGAACGCCTGGCGGGCGGCGTCCCGGTCGGTGGTGCTGTCGCGGAGCGTGCGCAGCAGGTCCTCGAAGGTGCGGTGGTCGGCCAGGATGAGATCGACCACGTCGCCGCTGGTGAGTCTGGGGAGCTGGATCTGCTCGGTCATGGCGCGCCAGTACCCCGCCGCGGTCCGGGCACACGTGCGGGCTTGCTGCGGGCCCGCGGGGACGAATTCACAACTTAAGTTGTGAATTCTCCGCTTCCGTCACGCGATTTCGTACGGGAAGCGGCGAATTCACTACCGAAGTTGTGAATTCGCCGCCGCCAGCGTCTCCCGGGTCAGCCGGGCCACCTCGGCCGCCTCGGCGGCGGTGACCACGACGGTCGCGGTCTTCGCACCGGTCGCGGAGATGTCGGCGTCGCCCTGCGCGGCGGCGTTGGCGTCCGGGTCGAGGGCCACGGCGAGATGGCCGAGCCGGTCGGCCGCCGCGGCGCGTACGTCGGGGGCGTGCTCCCCCACGCCGCCGGTGAACACGAGCAGGTCCAGGCCGCCGGCACTGGCCGCCATCGCCCCGATCTCGCGGACCAGCGTGTGCACGTACACGTCGAAGGCCAGCGCGCAGTCGGCGTCGCCCCGGGCCCGGCCGGCGAGCACCTCGCGGATGTCCCCGGACGTGCCGGTCAGGCCGCGCAGACCCGACTGGTGCTCGAGCGCGGCGGTGAGCGTCTCGGCGTCCAGGCCGCCGTGCTCGAGCAGCCAGGTGACCAGGCCGGGGTCCACCGAGCCGGACCGGGTCTGCATCACCAGCCCGGCCAGCGGGGTGAAGCCCATGGTGGTGTCGACCGACCGGCCCTCGCGGACGGCGGCGAGGGACGCGCCGGCGCCGAGGTGGCAGGACACGACGCGCAGCGAGTCGAGCGGTCGGCCGAGCATCGCCGCGGCCCGGCGTACCGCCGAGGCGTGCGAGAGCCCGTGGAAGCCGTACCGGCGGAGGTCCCAGCGGTGGTTCCACTCCCGGGGCAGGGCGTAGGTGCGCGCGGCCGTGGTGAGGGTCGCGTGGAAGGCCGTGTCGAACGCCGCCACCACCGGCACGTCGAGCAGGCGGGACACCTCGCGGATGCCCGCCACCGCCCGCGGCTGGTGCAGCGGCGCCAGGTCGCAGATCGAGTCCAGGTAGGCGACCACGTCGTCGTCGACGACCACCGGCGCGGTGTACCGGGTGCCTCCGTGCACGACCCGGTGCCCGGCCGCGGCCACGTCGCCGCACGAGGACAGGAACTCCTCGATCGGCGCGACGTCGCCGACGCCCTGCCAGGCCTCGACGGTGGTCGACGCGGCCACGCGGTCGCCCTCGAGGACCGCCAGCTTGAGGCTGGACGACCCGGCGTTCACCACGAGCACCCGGTCGGCGCCGACCGTGGACGCCACCCGTCAGCCTTCCGGGGCGTCGGTCTCGGGATGCGGCGTGACCAGCACCGGGGCGTCGGCCGGACGCCACTGCCACTCGCGCACCTCGGGCATGTCCTCGCCGTGCTCGCGGATGTACTGGCGGTGCTCGATCAGCTTGTTGCGCAGCCACTCGCGCGCGTGCGCCGAGACGTCGCGCAGCCGCGGCACCCGGTCGATGACGTCGATGGCGAGGTTGTACCGGTCGACCTGGTTGAGCACGGTCATGTCGAACGGCGTCGTCGTCGTGCCCTCCTCCTTGTAGCCGCGCACGTGGAAGTTGTCGTGGTTGGTACGGCGGTAGGTCAGCCGGTGGATCAGCCACGGGTAGCCGTGGTAGGCGAAGATCACCGGCTTGTCGCGGGTGAACAGCGCGTCGAAGTCCGAGGCCGAGAGGCCGTGCGGGTGCTCGCGGTCGTCCTGGAGCCGCATCAGGTCGACGACGTTGACGAACCGCACCCGCAGGTCGGGGAAGAAGCCGTGCAGCAGGTCGGCGGCCGCCAGCGCCTCCATCGTGGGTACGTCGCCCGCGCAGCCGAGCACCACGTCGGGCTCCTCACCGGCGTCGGTGCTCGCCCACGGCCAGATCCCGATGCCCTTGGTGCAGTGCGCGACCGCGTCGTCCATGGAGAGGTACTGCAGCGCCGGCTGCTTGCCGGCCACGATGATGTTGACGTACTGCCGGCTGCGCAGGCAGTGGTCGGCCACCGAGAGCAGGCAGTTGGCGTCCGGCGGGAGGTAGACCCGGATGACGTCGGCCTTCTTGTTGACGGCGTGGTCGATGAAGCCCGGGTCCTGGTGGGAGAAGCCGTTGTGGTCCTGGCGCCACACGTGCGACGTGAGCAGGTAGTTCAGGCTCGCGATCGGGCGTCGCCACGGGATGTCGTCGGTGCTCTTGAGCCACTTCGCGTGCTGGTTGAACATCGAGTCGACGACGTGGATGAACGCCTCGTAGCAGGAGAAGAAGCCGTGCCGGCCGGTGAGGAGGTAGCCCTCCAGCCAGCCCTCGCAGGTGTGCTCGGAGAGGATCTCCATGACCCGGCCGTCGCGCGCGAGATGGTCGTCGCCGGGGACGGTCTCTGCGTCCCAGGTGCGGCCGGTGACCTCGAGGACGTCCTGGAACCGGTTCGAGTTGTTCTCGTCGGGGGCGAACATCCGGAACGTGTCCATGTTGTGCGCCATCACGTCACGCAGCCAGGTGCCGAGGACGCGGGTCGACTCGACGGCGCCCGTGCCGTGCTGGTCGACCGGCACGGCGTACTCGGCGAAGTCGGGCAGCCTCAGGTCACGCAGCAGCAGCCCGCCGTTGGCGTACGGCGTGGCGCTCATCCGGCGCTCCCCGGCCGGGTGCAGGTCGGCGATCTCGGGCACGGGGGCTCCGGTGGTGTCGAACAGCTCCTCGGGCCGGTAGCTGCGCATCCAGTCCTCGAGGACCCGGCGGTGGTCGTCGTTGGTGCGGGCGTCGGCGAACGGCACCTGGTGGGAGCGCCAGGATCCCTCGACCTGCTTGCCGTCGAGGACGTCCGGGCCGGTCCAGCCCTTCGGCGAGCGCAGCACGATCATCGGCCAGCGCGGGCGCTCGGTGCTGCCGCCCCCGCCCCGATCAGCACTGCGCGCCTGCTCCTGGATCTCCCGGATCTCGTCGAGGCACCGGTCCAGGGTCGCGGCGAACGCCTGGTGCATCGTCTCCGGGTCGTGGCCGGACACGACGTACGGGTGGTGCCCGTAACCGCGGAGCAGGGCGTCGAGCTCCTCGTCGGGGATGCGGGCGAGCACCGTCGGGTTGGCGATCTTGTAGCCGTTGAGGTGCAGGATCGGCAGCACGGCGCCGTCGCGGCGCGGGTCGACGAACTTGTTGGAGTGCCAGCTGGTGGCCAGCGGGCCGGTCTCGGCCTCGCCGTCACCGACGATCGCGGCGACGACCAGGCCGGGGTTGTCGAACGCCGCGCCGTACGCGTGCGAGAGGGAGTACCCCAGCTCGCCGCCCTCGTGGATCGACCCGGGCGTCTCCGGCGCAACGTGGCTCGGGATGCCGCCGGGGAAGGAGAACTGGGTGAACAGTCGCTCCAGGCCCTCCTCGTCGCGGCCGATGTGGGAGTAGACCTCGCTGTAGGTGCCCTCGAGCCAGGCGCTGGCAACCAGCCCGGGGCCGCCGTGGCCGGGGCCGATGATGTACATCATCTCCAGGTCGCGGGCCATGATCGCGCGATTCAGGTGGGCGTAGATGAAGTTCAGGCCCGGGGTCGTGCCCCAGTGGCCGAGCAGCCGCGGCTTCACGTGCTCCGGCGCGATCGGCTCACGCAGGAGCGGGTTGCCCATCAGGTAGATCTGGCCGACGCTGAGGTAGTTGGCCGCCCGCCACCAGGCGTCGATGCGCCGCAGCTGGTCGGGGTCGAGCGGCCGCTCGTGCGGGTCGGTGCCGGCGGGCAACGCCTGCTCGGACGGGCCCTGCGTCGCATGCGTCATCGGTGCTCCTCCTCGAGCGCCCCCTCCGGCGCCCTCTGAAGTCTGGTGGTGCCCACACTGCCGCTGACAGGGACGAAAGTCACCAGCAAATCGGGCTCTCAGGCGGGGTGCCCGGGCTCCACGTCCGCGACGTCCTCGAGCGTCAGCACGTCGTCGTCGCCGGACGCCCCGACCTCGACGGGCTCGAGGAGGAAGCCCACGTGGTCGCCCAGCGGCCCGTGGTCGAGGACCCGGCCGACGAGGTGGGCCGGGCACGCGTCGAGCAGCGGCACGCCCTCGGGCCCCGGGCGCCAGGAGACCCGGGCGAACTTGTCGGTCTCGTCGCCGGTCTCGCCCCCGAACAGCTCGGCGAGCTGGTGCTGGTCCTCGCCGAGCACGTGCACGGCGAGGACCTCGGCGCGCAGCGCCACCCGCAGCGTGTGGTTGCGCTCCGAGAGGCACACCAGGAAGCGCGGCGGGTCGATGCTGGTCTGCGTGGTGAACCCGACCAGGCAGCCGGACAGCTCGGCGCCGTCGGTGGCGGTGACCACGAACATCGGGTAGTCGAGCCCGGCCACGAACGCGTCGAACTCGCGGGTGCCGACCGGGTGCTGGCCCATCCGCCGATGGTGGCACACCCGCGTTCCTCCACACCCCGTCCACGCCCCCGTCCGCGCCCCCGTCCACGCCCCCGGCCCGCTGGGACCTTCGGCTCCGGGGCCGGGTCCTTCTCCCGTTACTCCGGGATCGCCCGGGTGGTTGCGTAGGGGGTGGAGAAAAGGGGGATCGACGATGGCCGTTCGCGTGGACTGGGGCCGCGGTCGTCCGCGGTGCACGACCTGCTCCGCCCACCGGGAGGCACCGGGCGGACGGGAGGTGGATCCGCGGTGACCGCACACCTGACCCGGGACAGCCTGATCCGAGCCGACCGGATCGCCCACGACCTGGTGGACCGGAGCTTCCTCAAGGAGCAGGACTTCACCGTCCTGGAGTGGCAGTACCTGCTCGACCTCACCCAGCGGCTCAAGCTCGAGCACGTGATCGGCATGAAGCGCGCCCGCCTGACCGGCAAGAACGTCGCGCTGGTCCTCGAGGAGGCCTCGACCCGCACCCGGTGCGCGTTCGAGGTCGCCGCCCACCACCAGGGCGCCCATGTCACCCACCTGGACCCGGAGGGCTCGCACCTCGGGCACCGGGAGTCGGTCAAGGACACCGCGCGCGTGCTCGGGCGGATGTACGACGGCCTCGGGTACCACGGGCTCTCCCAGGCGACGGTCGAGCTGCTCGCCCGCCATGCCGGCGTACCGGTGTGGAACGCGATGACCGACGAGTGGCACCCGACGCAGTCGCTGGCCGACATGTTCAGCATGCGCGAGGCGACCGGGAAGCCGGACGGGGAGATCGCCTTCGCCTACTGCGGCGACGCCCGCAGCAACGTCGCGAACTCACTCCTGGTCGCGGGCGCCATGCTGGGCATGGACGTCCGGATGGTCGGACCCGAGGAGCTGTGGAACCCGTCCGCGGTCGTCGAGACGGCCCGCAGGATCGCGGGAGAGACGGGTGCGCGGATCACCCACACGAGCGACGTCGCCGCCGGCGTCGCGGGGGTCGACGTCGTCCACAGTGACGTCTGGGTCCCCGTGGGCGAGCCGGCGACCGCGTGGGCGGACCGGATCACGCTGCTGCGGCCCTACCAGGTGAACGCCGCCCTGCTGCAGCAGATCGGCAATCCGGACGTGAAGGTCATGCACCGCCTGCCCGCGCTGCACAACCGGGCGTCCGGCCTCGGCCACGAGCTGCACGTCGCGCACGGGCTCTCGGCGCTCGAGGTCACCGAGGACGTGTTCGAGTCCGACCACTCGATCGTCTTCGACCAGGCGGAGAACCGGATGCACGCGATCGAGGCGGTGCTGGTCGCGACCCTCGGCTGACCGCTACAGGCCCTGCCACGGCGGCTTGCTCACCCACACCTCGCGGTAGTAGCCGGCGCGCTCGAGCCGACCCGCGGCGGTCTCGTCGACGACGACGGTGGCGTGGGGGTGCAGCTGCAGCACCGAGGCCGGGCAGCTCGCCGTGACCGGACCCTCGACCGCACCTGCGACGGCCCCGGCCTTGCCGGCGCCCGTGGCGACGAGCAGGAGGTGGCGCGCGTCCCGGATCGTGCCGAGACCCTGGGTGAGCACGTGCCGCGGCACGTCCCCGGCGGACCCGAAGAAGCGCGCGTTGTCGCGCCGGGTCGACTCGGTGAGGGTCTTGACCCGGGTGCGGGACATCAGCGACGAGCCCGGCTCGTTGAACGCCAGGTGCCCGTCGGACCCGATGCCGAGCAGCTGCAGGTCCACTCCACCGGCGTCCCGGATCATCGCCTCGTAGCGCTCCCCCGCGCCCGGCAGGCCCTCGGGTGAGGGGTCCGGGCCGTGCACGCGGCCCGGGTCGATGCCGAGCGGGTCGGTCAGCTCGCGGGCGATCGTGCTCCGGTACGACGCCGGGGAGGCGGCCGGGAGGCCGACGTACTCGTCGAGGGTGAAGAACCGGACCCGCCCGTAGTCCGGCCCGGCGCCGGCCCGGTGGCGGGCGACGAGCTCCCGGTAGACCGGCAGCGGGCTCGATCCGGTGGCGACGCCGAGCACGGCGTCGGGCCGGCGCCGCACCAGCTCCTCGACGGCGTCGGCGACGAGGGCGGCGATCCGGTCCTCGTCCGGCAGGATCACGATCTCGATCGCTCAGCCCTCCCGCCGGCGGTCGTGCACCACGGAGCCGCCGACGACGGTCGCGACCACGTCGAGGCGATGCGTGGCGACGTCCACGTCGAGCAGCACGAGGTCGCCGCGGGCGCCTGGCGCGAGCGTGCCGCGGCTGGTGTCACCGACCAGCCGGGCCGGTGTGCTGGTGGCCGTCGCGACCGCCTCGGCCAGCGTGCAGCCGGTGGTCGACCACAGCGTGCGCACGCAGTGGGCCAGGGAGACGGCGCTCCCGGCGAGGGTGCCGTCGGCGAGCCGGACGGCGCCGTCCGCGACGAGCACGTCCTGGTCGCCGAGCCGCGTCGGACCGTCGCCGAGGCCCAGGGCCGCGGTGGTGTCGCTGACGCTCCAGAAGCGGTCCGCCCCGAGCACCTGCCAGGCGGTCCGGACCGTGTGCGGATCCAGGTGGAGGCCGTCGACGATCAGCCCCGCGACCAGTCCCGTCCCGTCCGGCCCTGTCCCACCCAGCACCGCGCCGACCGGTCCCGGCTCGCGGGCGGTCATCGGTGGCATCGCGTTGAACAGGTGCGTCGCGCACGCGGCTCCGGCCGCGACCGCGGCGTCGACCTGGGCGGCCGAGGCGGCGGTGTGGCCGACGGAGACCACGACGCCGCGCCGGCAGAGCTCCGCGATCACCTCGAGCGCACCGGGCAGCTCCGGGGCGACCGTCGCCATCACCACACCGGCCGCGCGCGACCAGCCGTCGACCAGGTCGAGCGACGGCTCGCGCAGCCACCGCGACGGGTGGGCGCCGGCGCGTTCGGGCGCGATCATCGGGCCCTCGAGGTGCAGGCCCAGTGGGACCGCCCGGCCGGCGCCCGCGGCCGCGCGCTCCGCGTGCAGGGCCGCGAACGCGCGGGCCCGCGCCTCGGGTGCCGCGGTGATCACCGTCGGGAGGTACGCCGTGACGCCGTGCCGGACCAGCTCGGCCCCGACCTCGGCGAGCCGCTCCGGCTCGGCGGTGACGTCCGCGCCGGCGGCGCCGTTGACCTGCAGGTCGAGCAGCCCGGGGGCGACGACGAGCCCGGCGGCGTCGAGGGTCGGCCCTCGGTCGTTCGGCCCGTGGTTGTTCGGCCCGTGGTTGTTCGGCCTGTGGTTGTTCGGCCCGTGCACGAGCCCGTCCACGACGACCAGGTCGAGCCGGTCGCCGTGCAGGTCGCGCCCGCCGAGCACGCGCAGCGCGCTCACGAGCCCGCCTCCGTCCGGCCGAGGAGCGCCGCACCGACCGCCGCGGCCGGGTAGCCGACCGGCACCAGCAGCACCCGGTCCCCGAGGCCCAGGGAGGACAGGAACGGCGACCCCTGGGCCTGGGCCGCCAGCTCGGCGCGGACGGCACGCAGCAAGGGCTCCCCCACCTGCGCGACCCCGCCCCCGAGCACGACGGACTCGACGTCCGCGGTCAGGCACAGCACCCGGATCGTGGTCGCCACCGCGCCCGCGAACCGGCGCACGATCTCCGCGGCCCGCGGGTCGCCCCCGTCGGCGGCCCGGAACAGGCTGACCGCCGGGCCGGACGCGTCCGCGTCGGGCCAGGCCGCCTCCAGCGCCGATCCCGAGCCGACGGTCTCCAGGCAGCCGACCTGGCCGCAGCTGCAGCGCACGCCGTGCGGGTCGACCGCCAGGTGGCCGACCTCCCCGGCCGCGCCGTGCACCCCGCGGCGCAGCCGGCCGTCGAGGACCAGCCCGGCGGCCAGGCCGGTGCCGATGCTCAGGTACGCCAGGTCGCGGGCCCGCCCCGACGGCAGCAGGGTGGTGGTGCCGAGCGCGGCCACGTTGACATCGTTCTCGATCACGACCGGCTGGTCGAGGCGGTCGGAGAGCCGGCTGCCCAGCGCCAGCCACTCACCGTCGATGCCGAGGTTCACCGCGTGCTTGACCGCACCCGTGCCGACGTCGACGAGCCCCGGGATGCCGATGCCGATGGCCCGGTCGCCGGCGAGCGTGACGGCGCTGCGGGCCAGCAGCGAGCCGACCATCGCGGCCGCCGCCTCGACGACGGCGTCCGCCCCGTGGGGCGTCGCCCGGACCAGCGACGCGACCACCGCACCGGCGGCGTCGACGACCACGCCCTCGGTCTTGGTGCCGCCGATGTCCAGTCCGACGGCGTAGTCCGACGGGCTCGGCACGGGTTCGCTCAGGACGGGTTCGCTCAGGACGGGGTCTCTCAGCACGGGGCAGCCCACCCGGCGCCGTGCAGCACCTCGGCCACCGCCGCGACCGAGGGGCGCGACGAGCCGAAGGGCACCACGCGGGTCACTCCCGCGAGCGCCTCCCCGAGGTCGCCCGGCCAGCCCCACTCGAGCACCACCACCGACCGGTCGGCGCAGGTCCGCTCCAGCAGGGCGCGGACCTCGGGTCGCCGGTGGGCGTCCCGCACCTGGACCAGCAGCGGCTCGCGACCCGGCGGGACGTGGTCATCCGGCCCGACGGTGACGTCGGCCGGCAGCCCCCACGGCACGGGCCCGACCGCGATGTTCGGCTCGGTCACGACGCTGACGACCAGCGCCCCGTGCAGGTCGGGCAGGTCGCCCTCGACCCGGAGCGCAGCGTGCGCCCCCTCGAGCTGGCGCAGGTCGAGGTCGACCGGCGCCACCGGGACGTGCCGGGGACGACCGGCGAGCCGGCGTACCCGATCGGCGGCCTCGGCGAGGCGCTCGGCGGCGAGCTCGCCCGAGCCGACAGCCGCGACGATCTCGCGTTGCACGGCGCGCACCTGGCCGGCGTCCTGGTCGGGGCCGAGGCAGAGCAGGTCGGCGCCGGCGACGAGCGACCGGACCGCGGCCCGCGGGATCCCGCGCCCGGCCGAGGCTCCGGCCATGTCGAGCGCGTCGCTGACGATCACGCCCTCGAAGCCGAGACCGCCCGCGGCCGACGGCGTCCGCAGCAGCGAGAGCACCGGGCCGCTGAGCGTGGCCGGCTCGGTGTCCAACGCGGGTACGACGAGGTGCGAGGTCATCACCGCGGCGACGCCGGCGCCGACGGCCGCGCGGAACGGCACCAGCTCGCGCCGCGCCAGCAGCTCGGATGAGACGTCGATCGCGGGCAGCTCGAGGTGGCTGTCCTGGCGGGTGTCGCCGTGGCCCGGGAAGTGCTTCGCGCAGGCCGCGGGCCCGGCCGACTGCAGACCTTCCACCCAGGCGGCGACGTGCGCCGCGACCCGGTCCGGGTCGGCGCCGAAGCTGCGGATGCCGATCACCGGGTTGTCCGGGTTGCTGTTCACGTCGGCGACCGGGCCGAGGGCCAGGTCGATGCCGAGACCGCCGATCTCGGCGCCGATCGCGGCCGCCGTGGTCCGGGTCAGGGCCAGGTCGCCGGCCGCCCCGAGCGCCCCCGCACCGAGGAACGGGCTGCCGGTGCCGGCGTGCAGCCGGGTGACGTCGCCGCCCTCCTCGTCGATCGCCACCAGGGCGAGTGGCGACGCGGCGCGCACCCTGGCGACGTACGCCGCGACGGCGTCGGTCCCGACAGCGGTGTTGCTGCCGAACAGGCAGAGCCCGCCGAGGCCGGACCCGAGCAGCCGCAGGGCGTCGTCACCGACGGTGGTGCCCGGGAAGGAGGCCAGCAGCACCTGCAGCGCGAGCCGGTCGAGCCCGGGGTCGGGCGACGCCGTCATCCCTTCACCGCCCCGGCCGTGAGTCCGGCCGCCATCCGGTTCTGCACGACCAGGAAGAAGACGATCACCGGGATCGCGATCAGCGTCGACCCGGCCATCACCGCACCCCAGTCGGTCCCCCGGTTGGTGTCGGTGAAGACGGTGAGCCACAGCGGCAGGGTGCGGTGGTCCGGGCGGGTCATCACGACCAGCGCGAGGGTGAACTCGTTCCACGCGTAGATGAACCCGAAGACGCCGGTCGCGACGAACCCGGGCGCGAGCAGCGGAAAGGTGATCCGGAAGAACGCGCCGACCCGGGAACAGCCGTCGACCATCGCGGCCTCCTCCAGGTCGACCGGGACCCCGGCGACGAAGCCCCGCAGCGTCCAGATCGTGAACGGCAGCACGGTGGCGACGTACACGATGCCAAGACCGACGACGGTGTTGAGCAGGTTGGTCGCCTCGAGCATCTTGTGCTGGGAGATGAACAGCCCCTCCGCGGGGATCATCTGGATCACCAGCAGCGCGACCACGAAGCTCCTGCGGCCGCGGAACCGGAACCGGCTCAGGGCGACCGCCGCGAGGAAGGCGACGACGAGCGCCGCGGCCACGGTGAGCAGGGTGACCATCAGGCTGATCCGGAGCGCGTCGGTGGCCTGGCCGCTGGCGAACAGCCGCCGGTAGTTGTCGAACGTGCCGTGCAGCGGCGCCCAGTTCGGGTCGGGTCCGGTGATGTCGCCGCGCCTGATGAACGAGCTCGACACCATCCAGTAGACCGGGAACACCAGCACCACGAAGACGCCGAGACCGACGAGGTCGAAGCCGATCCGGGAGCCCCGGGTCCGGCCGCGAGCGCGCCGGGCGCTGGTGCTGGTCCTCATGACTCCTTCTCCGTGCGCAGCATCGAGCGGATGTACGGGGCGGTGAGCAGGGCAGTCAGCGCGAGCATGAACATCGCGATCGCCGCGGCCATCCCGAACCGGCTCTCCCCGATGCCGATCCGGTAGATGTAGGTGCCGAGCAGGTTGGTGTCCCGGGTGATCCCGCCGGCGTCCTGGAGCACCTTGATCTGGGTGAACACCCGCATGTCCCAGATCACCTGGAGCAGCCCGACCACGAGCAGCACCGGCTTGATCGTGGGCAGCACGACGTAGACCAGGCGCTGCAGCCGGCCGGCGCCGTCGATCTCGCTGGCCTCCACCATCTCCGCCGGTACGCCGGTCAGCGCGGCGTACACCGTGAACGCGACGAACGGCACGCTCATCCAGACGACCACCAGGGCGGCCACGACGTAGAACGACATCGGGTGCAGCAGCCACGAGTGCCCGGCGTAGTCGGCACCGAGCCGCTCGAGCACCCAGTTCACGACGCCGTACTGGGCGTCGAACATCCACTCGAAGACGGTCAGCACCGCGATCACCGGCATCGCCCACGCCAGCAGCAGCCCGACCTGGACGAGGATCCGCACCGGCGTGGACAGCCGCTGGAGCAGCAGCGCCACGGCGATGCCGAGGGTCATCGTGAGCGCCGCGTTGGCGAAGCAGAACGCGAGCGAGCGCAGCGCGACCGTCCAGAGGTACGGGTCGGTGACCAACTCGCGGTAGTTGGCCAGGCCGATCCACTCGGCGGGGCGGCCGAACTGCTGGGCGAGGCCGAAGTCCTGGAAGGACAGCACCACCTGGCGCACCAGCGGGTAGCCCAGGCCGGCCAGCAGGACCAGCACGGCCGGCAGCAGCAGCCCGTAGGGCAGCGACCCGCGTCGGCGACGGCGTCCCGCCTCCGGGCGCTCCTGCGCCGGTGCCTGCGGTCGCAGGGTCTGTACGGCGGTCATGTCGGTCCTCCTCTCGTGGTTGGTGGTCGGGCAGCGAGCGCCGAGCGATCGGTGAGTCGAGACCCGGTCGCCACCAGCCACGACCGTCCCAGTGTGCAGGCCTGACCGGCCGGGGTGGAGCGACGACCGCACCGTCACCACCCCACCCCGCCCGGAGTCACGACCCGGAGATCCGGTCAGCGTCCGCAGGCTGCGCGGATCAGCCGGCGGCGAGCTTCTCGTCCATCTTCTGGTCGGCGTCCTTGGCCAGCGACGCGACGTCGCCGCCGGTCGCGATGCCGACGAAG
>Ga0255338_1001925_pt1 | contig 34751 bp, 34 predicted proteins | sample MeOH1_35cm_T4_19_FD_203715 | JGI IMG/M metagenome (GOLD analysis project Ga0255338, IMG submission 203715) | Sandy soil microbial communities from University of British Columbia, Vancouver, Canada - MeOH1_35cm_T4_195 | ecosystem: Engineered > Artificial ecosystem > Sand microcosm > Unclassified ...
GAGCAACGCCTGAGCGCGGCCGATGGTCTGGCCATCCGCGACGAAGATCATGCGGGTCGCGAGCCGGTCGTGAGTGAGGACCGCGTTGACGCCGGCATCGACCGGGCGGGAACTGAGCGACAGACCGGAGCGGGACAGGCCGCGCACGCGCAGTTCCGCCTTGCCGGCGGGCATGCCGCCGCGGGTGTGGACATAGCTGAGCGATCCGGTCGCCGTGCCGCCGAGGCCGAGATTGTCATAAGCGATGTCGAGCAGCGAGAGCGGCATCTTTTCCAGGCGCGCCTCTATGCTGGTGGTCTGGCCGCTCAGTTCGCCGCCCAGTTGGAGCGAGCCGCCCGCGAAGCTGATCGACGCGGGATCGAGGCGCCAGCCATCTGGCGTGCGGTTGAATATGGCGGCGCGGGTCAGCTTGATCGGGCGCTTGTCGACGGTGCCGCTGGCCTGAAGCTGGATGCGGCCGGGCGTGACCCGCGCTTCGCCGGTGAGGTCGAACAGACGGCCGCGCTGGCCGGAAATGCTGGCGCGGACCTTGCCGCTGCCGTCGACCAGATCCGCATTGGCGGCCAGGCGGCCGATCTGGATGGCGCCGACGCGAAGACCCCGCGCCTGCGCGGTAGCGTTGATCGACGTGCCGGAGGGATCGAGCAGGATCGTGGCGTCCAGCTTGCCGCGGCGGACGGTGATGGCGGTGGGGCCGTCGAAGCTGGCGTCGGTGGCGGCAAGAGCGATCTTGAGTTGCTGCACGCCGCTGACCGGCGCGAAAGCGATGGCGCCGGTAACGGGGCCGCTGACGTTGAGCGTGCCGTCGAGACCACCCGTGACCGGGCGCAGGTCGCCGCTGGCGGTCACGCCGGATGCAGTGACGCGGGCGATCCGGACGATGGCCTGGCCGCCCGGCGGCAGCAGGACCGCGCCATTGCCGGTGAAGGGACCGAGGGTCGAGCCGCCTTCCGCCGTAAAGCTGTAACCCGCCGCGTCGGGGATCAGGTGCGCGTGCATGTCGGTGACGCCCAGCGCCTTCAACGGGCTTTGCAGGACGACGTCGACGGTCGGCCGGTCGATCTTGCCCTCCAATATGAGGCGTAGCGGGCCGTAGCTTTTGTGCTGGCCGCCGCCTTCGAAATGGAAGGTGCCGTCGCGGCGGCGATAACCCTTTGCCGCGAGCGTGAGCAACGGCGCATCGAGGTGAAGGTTGGTGAATTGAAGCTGGCCGTCCGGTCCCAGCGAGAGCGCGCTGCGGACCACCGGCAAGCCGCCGCCCAGCGAGCGCAGGAAACTGTTATCGAGCCGCCGCATCCGCGCCATTGCGTTGCCGCTGAGCGTGAAGGCGCCCTTGGGACCGGGGATCGCGCGCAGTTTCGACGTGACATCGACGATGCCGAGGCCGCGAATGGCCAGGCCGCTGATCTGGCCATCCAGGCCGAAATCATAGCGGCCGGTCCTGAGATCCGCGACCATGATGAGCTTGCCGCGCAGCTTGTCGGAGCGGACCGTCATCGGGTTGCTGACGATCTGCTGATTCTTGAGTTGGAGCACGCCGTCGAGGACGAAATTGCGGATGATGCCTTCGACCAGTTCACCCTGCCCGTCCAGACGGCGCGCGCGCAGATGGACGGGGATCAGGGCCGGGCCGTCCTTCGCCTTGCGCCCCTTGCCGTCGGCGCGGACATCGTGGATCGCCGTCTTGCCAAAGGCGAGCTGTTTCGCCGTCAGCAGATATTCATAGCCGAACCCGGCGAGTGGACCGTCCAGGCGGATGCGGGCGGCAATGTCGCGGCCGGTCATCGACTTGAGCAGGGCCTGCGGGCGCGCGAGCTTCACATCGACCAGCAGATTGTCGAGCGCATTGTTGCGCAGGTCGATGCCGCCGTCCGCGCTAAGGTCAATCGCGGTGGAGCGGAGCGAGAGCTTGCCGTCGATCACCCGGTCGGTCATCGATCCGCTGGCCTGGATGGCCAGGCGCGGCGCGGACAGGCGCTGAAACAGGCCCTGTCCCGCTATGGCAGAGCCTTCGATCGTGCCGGTGGCGGCATAGGTCCCGCTGCGGGCCGCAAGCTTCAGCTCGATGGCGGGGTCGCTGTCGAGCGTGCCGGCGAGGCGGCCGTTCCAGCGGGTCCAGCTACCCTTGCCACGAATGCGCAAATTGGCGTCTTGCTTCAGGCCTGCCATGACGGCCAGCACGCCGCCCTTCGGGGCATTGACGGTGACGTCGAGGTCGAACTTGTCATCGTCCGGGCGGCTGTCGAGCGTGATGTTGAGCGCATCCTCGCCGTTCAGTACACGGGCCGAGAGGTCGATGATCGCGCGACCACCGCGAATGTCGGCATCGCCCGACAGCGTGGCTTCCTGCACCTTTCCAGTGACGCCCCGGTCGATGATCAGGCGGCCGACGGAAAATTGCATCAGGCGGATGTCGAAACCGGGGAGAATCGGGCCTTGCCGCTCGCTGGGGTTGAGCTTGGGCAGCTTGTGCAGGGTCGCCTCTGCAATGACGAGGCGATCGATGTCGAGCCGGTTGGAGAGCCAGGCAAAGGGCCACCAGTCGAGTTCCACGCGTGGCGCATCAAGAAAGGCGCCCTTGGGATCGGACAAGGTGAGGCCGTGGAGGATCGCCTTGCGATAGATGCTGCCGTCGATCCGGTCGACATGGATGCGCAGACCCGAAGGCGGGCTGATCCGGGCTATGCGGGAAACGAGGAAGCGGTGACCTGGCGCGGTGTCGAGCCAGGCCAAGGTGCCCGCGATAATGAGCAGCAGCGTCGCGAGCAGGCCCGCGATCCAGCGCTGCCAACGGCCATCCCAGGCACGGCGGCGGCGTGGCGATAAGATGGCTTCGGACTGCTCTTCCGTCATCAGAAGGCCTGTCCCAGCGATACATAGACGGCCAGCTTCGGATCACCCGATTGTGGATTGATCGGCGTGCCGACATCGATGCGGATCGGGCCGAAGCTGCTGTAATAGCGCACACCCAGCCCCGCGCCGATCCGCAGGTCGCGGAAGCGCGGCAGGAAGCTGGTCGAGATATTGCCGGCGTCGACAAAAGGCACGACGCCGAAATTGCCGAAGCGGATGCGCGATTCCAGCGAAAATTCAGCCAGACTCTTGCCGCCCACCGGATCATCGTCCGGGCCGTAGCGCGGACCGATCGCCTGATAGCCATAGCCGCGCACCGATGCGCCGCCCCCTGCGTAGAAACGCCGTGAAGGCGCGATGCGATCGACCGTGGAACCCAGGATCGTCCCGAAACGGGCGCGCGCGGCAAGGACGATGCGGTCGCTCATCGGCTGATAGACGCTGCCGTCGAGCTGCACGCGGGCATAGCCGAAACTGCTGTTCTGGAAGGAGAGTTCCGGACTGAGGCGGCCGCCCAGGCGAAAGCCCCTGGTCGGGTTCAGCAGGTCGTCGCTGCCGTCATAGGTGAGGCTTAAGGGGATGGCGCCGATGAAGAAGGTACGGCGGCTGCCGTTGCTGAACGCATCGGCCTCATCCGAGGCGATCAGTTCGCCCCCAATGCGCCAGACCCATTTCTTCTGGAACAATATGTTGGTCTGGCGCTCCAGCGAGCCCGACAAGGTGATGGTGCGCGCATCATAGGCGTCGCGCTGGATGTTGCTGACGGAAAGCAGGCCGGTCAGCACATTATCGCGGCGCCGGAAATTGTTGCGGCGATAGATGACGGATGCCGTCTGTTCCTGGGTGCCGAGCACGCCGCGCAACGTCACGGAACCTTCGGGCGGGAAGAAATTGCGGTGTGTCCAACTGACTTCCGCGCGATAGCCCTCGCCCGTGCCATAACCCAGTTCGCCGGCAATGGTACGCAGCGGGGCAGGCCTGGCGTCGATGGCAAGGTCGACATGCTCGCCATCGCCGGCGTCCCTCGGCGTCATGGTCAGGGAGGAGACAAGGCCAGTGGCGACCAGCGCCTGACGCAGATCCTCGACATCCGAGGCCATATAGGGATCGCCGGGATGAAAGCGGGCGATGCGCTGGACATGGCGGGCACTGAACAGATCTTCATCGGTCATGACGATCTTGCCGAAGGTGCGATAGGCGCCGGGATTGACGACGATGTCCAGGTCGCCCTTGCGCTCATCATGGTCGATACGGACTTCCGGCTCCCCCACCTTGCCGAAGGGGAAGCCGTTTTCCGCGAGGGCGACCGTCAGCGATGCCTGGCCCGCGAGGATGGCATCGGCGTCAACCGGGTCTCCAGGCTTAGTCGGGAAAGCGGCGCGCAGTTCCGCCTCGCGCTCGCCAGTGGTTTCAAGGCCCGTCAGGTCGACGGATGAAAGCAGATAGCGGGCGCCCGGCACGATCCGGAATGTGACGACCAGCTTGTCGCTGCCAGGCGGCGGTGCCGCCACGGCCCCGCGGACGCGGGCGGCATAATAGCCCTTGGCGCGCAGCAGGCGGTCCAGCAGGTCGCTGTCTTCCTTGATACGGCGATTGATCTGGGCAAGGTTGGCGGGCTTCCCCTCCCCCTGTTGCAACGCCGACAATTCGTTGAAACGGGTGGTGAAATGGGCATCGGCAATCTCTTCCACGCCGGAAAGCCTGACGGTGTAGCGGCGCTCTGCGCCGGTATCCGCAAAGGTCGCGGCCTCCTCCGCCGGTTCGTCGGAAACTTCGCGCGCGATGGCCTGCTGCGGCGCGTCGGAACCTTCGGGCGGCAGCTCGACCATCGGGGTGACGGCATCGGGCTGGCCCATGTCGGGCCAGTCCACGCCTATGTCCGGCATCGGCGCAAGGGCGGGATCGGGGTCGGGCTGGACACCAGTCTGGGGCGCCGTCTGCGCATAGCCGACGGGCGCAAGCAGAAGCAGCGGCACGAGAAGGGCAGCTTGCGGAAGGCCTGAAATGCGGCGGCAGGTCCGCAAACCGGTGTTCATATGCCTGATCTAGACCAGTTATTGGGCAGAAGGCCAGCCCCCAAGATCAAGCCGGGATGACGATATTATCAACGTCCCATTCTGGCCAACCAAGGCTGTCAATCAAATCTTCCGCACGCCAGACCGTCAAAAGGCGGCGTTGAGGCGATCCATCAGGGCACGGGCAGGATTGGGTTCCGCCTGGGCGCGCGGGCGGGCCATGCGGTCCTGCAGGCGGGCGACGCGCTCGTAAAGATCCTGGCTCGCCTCTATCAGCGCGCGGGCGGCGAAGGGGAAGTTGGCGGAAAGCGCCGGATCGGTGGTGGCGGCATGGCCCAGGCGATATTTCTCGTCCAGCATCTCCGCATCGTTGAGTTCGCCGCGTTGCCAGGCGCGCTGGCTCAGCAGCCAGGCGATGATGTGCATGAGGCGGGTCGTGACTTTCAGCGATTCGCAGGCAAAGGCGACGCGGCGGAGCGGATCGTCGGCTTCCGGACCGGACGTCTCGCGAATGTCGAAATAGGCGCGCGCCTCATCCGCCATGATCATGGCTTCGACATAAAGGCCATCGACCAGACGGCGGTGCAGGCCCTGGTCAAGAGAAGCGGCGAGTTTCATGGCCGACATGTGCCATAAGCGGGAACCCTTGTCAGGCCCGATGCGGCCCGTTAACCCCGAATTGTCTCATTCGGGGGCGGTTGGCGCGGCATTAACCACAATCCGCCCAAAACCGGTCAGGCGATGATGTCGGGGACGAGCTGATCCTCCAGCAACGCCATTTCGTCGCGCAGCCGCAATTTGCGTTTTTTAAGGCGAGCGATCTGCATCTGATCGCCCGAGCCGGAGTCGACCAGCGCGGCGATGGCGCCGTCGAGATCGCGATGCTCGATTCGCAACAATTCCAGCCGACGCATGATGTCTTCGCGGCTCACCATACACCTACTTTCGCACCCATTGCCGTCCCATCCTCCTTTGATAGCCCCACCGGCCGACACGAACCATCGCAAATTTCAACGCGTCCCGTCGCAAAGCGCGAATCACCCGAAGACAATCCCCGCGAATCGTGATTTATTCATCCGTCCATCACCCTCGTTAGGAGAATGTCATGGAAAATAGCCACATTTCAGCTCTTTCGGCCAAGCATGCAGGGCTTGAGGCACGAATCAAGGCGGAGACGAGTCGTCCGATGCCCGATGCGATCCTGGTAGCCTCGCTCAAGAAGCAGAAGCTTCGGCTGAAGGAGGAAATGGAGGCGCAACACTGACAGCCGGTGACGCCTGAATGAAAGGCATGGATCAGCGGTCCCTTGCTGCTGATCCAGCCCTTTTTTGAGGTGACGAATGATGGAAGCTCCGGGGCTGGATGGGCCTGCGGGGCTTTTTTTAGGGTTGGAGAGCGGACATATTTGGCCAGAGCGTACGGTTTAATAGGAGCAACTGACCGGCTTCCACCAAGGGCGCCTCAAAATCAGTCAGCGAATGAGCCGACGCTGGCGCAGATAATCGGGCACCGATGCCTGTCCCGCCTGCGCCGAGATCGGGCGGCGCGCCAGTTGCGGGTCGATTGCCTCATCGAAGGCGATACCGATGCGGTCTTCGCGCGACCAGACGACAGAGCCGTTGACTTGGCCGATGCCGCGCAGGTCGAAACGGATGCGGATGCCCGCGGGCACAGCGCGCTCACAATCGGCCATCAGGCCGGTCGCGGAAAGATTGCGGACTCGCGCGCGGCCAAGCGGCGTGCCGTCCGCCGAACTCAAATTGGTGAGCAGGAACAGACTGTCTCGCGGACCCGATCGCGCGGGACCCCGATCCATGTTTTCATTGCCATCCATCCACAACGCCCTGCAATATCACCACATTATCGCAGCGATATTGCCATGGCCGCATGGACAAAAGGTTAATCGTCGCGAGAGACTTTTTCCTGCCGCTCGTGCCGTTCCTGCGCTTCAACCGTCATGGTCGCGATCGGACGGGCTTCCAGGCGACCGAGCGAAATGGGTTCGCCAGTCACTTCGCAATAGCCATATTCGCCCTCGTCGATGCGGCGCAGAGCGGCGTCGATCTTGGAGATCAGCTTGCGCTGGCGGTCGCGGGTGCGCAGTTCGATCGACCAGTCCGTCTCGCTCGATGCGCGGTCGTTGAGATCGGGTTCACGCAGCGGTTCATTCTGCAGAACCGCCAATGTCCCCTCGGCTTCGGCCAGTATCTGCTTTTTCCAGTCCCACAGACGCTGCCGGAAATACTCCAACTGGAGCGGATTCATAAATTCTTCGTCTGCGGAAGGACGATAATCGGGCGGGAGGATTACAGCCGATTTCGGCGGATTTGGGCCGTCTTTATCGGAATTCAGGACCGATGCCATCTGGCTCTCCGACTCGCGGGACCCCCGATGCTTAAAGTGCCGGGGTATCCGTGACTTGTGATTGACGGCGCCTAATAACCAGCGGCACGGCCCGAGACAAGCGGGCAATCGGCGGTCCGGCGTGTCGATTGGGCACAGCATCGCGCTTACCCACGGAAAACCGGCGATTCTGCAGTATCGGGCAAGGCCAAAAGAAAATAGACAAGTCGCATTGTCGCGGCGGCCAACCGTCGTGCCACTGTGGGACGTTAACCATAGTAGTTCATGATTTGTTATATTTTTCCTCGACTTGACGCCGATATTCAGAGTTAACGCCATTGAAGTTAACGCTTTGTTTTGCGTTGATAGAGATAGGAAACGGCCCTGCGACCGATACTGCGCAATTCAGTGACGGGACCTGTCAGGCCGCAAAGATACACAAGAGTGGAACCTATGTCGGTACGGATGGCGTTGGCTAAATTATGCGCTTGCGCCGCTGGCGGCGCGATCATCGGCGGCGGCGCGGTCCACGTCGCTGAAAGCCCGCGTCCGGCCGGGGTCCACAGCACCAAGAGCGTGAAGGCGGCCCCGCGCAGGCATTATGCCGTGCGCAAGGTCCAGCGAGTGGTGAAGACGGTGTCCTGCGCGCCGCAGACCGTGACAGTGACCACCCAGGCCGCGCCTATCCCCCTGCCCGCACCGGCGGCGGCGGCGGAAATGCCGGTCATGTCGGGCGGCGGTGGCGCTCCCATCGTGATGGCGGGCGGCCCCGGCTTTGGCGGCGGCGGCTTCATCGGCGGGTTTTTCGGCGGCAGCGGCGGCGGATCGGGCGGTTCGGTGGTGATCTCCTCCACCAGCAGTTCGACCGGCGGGATCACCAGCTCGACCAGTTCGACGACCGGTGGGGTTTCGACCTCCACTGGAGGCGTGTCCACCTCGACCGGAGGCGTTTCGACTTCGACTGGCGGGGTATCGACCTCGTCAGGCAATGTGTCGACGTCCTCAGGGAATGTTTCGACGTCATCGGGCACCGTATCCACGTCGAGCGGCAATGTCACCAGCAGCTCCTCGACCAGCAGCTCGTCCTCGTCCTCCTCCTCCTCCTCCAGTTCGTCGGGCGGCGATCATCATCCGCCGCCGCCGACCGACGTCCCGGCGCCGCCGATGGTGCTGCTGTTCGGGGCCGGTGCCGCCGCCTTGCTGGCGCGGAAACGGTTCGCGCGAGCGAAGGCCGGGATCGAAGCTTAACCGGGGGCGATCCGGCCGGCGCATCCGGGGGGAGCGCCGGCCGGATAAAGGGTTCAGCTCGTCGCGATGATTCTCTCGATTTCGGGCACGGGGTGATTGGACAGATCCTTGGCGATCTCGCCCACCAGCCGGTTCTGCACTTCCTTGTGATAATGTTTGCGCATTTCCCCCAGGGCGGCGGGCGGCGCGACAACGATCAGCTTGTCATAGTCATGGGCGAGCGCGCGGCGATTGAGCAATCCGGCCGCTTCGGCAGCGAAGCGTGTTTCCTCCAGATCATGGAAATTGGTCTGCTCCACGGCCCCCCGGCGACTGCCGACCGAATTGGGACCACGCCCGGTCCCATCGGAGGCCTGCTCACGATCGGGGGGATTGTCCTGCTGTTTCACTTCCTCCGTTTCCAGATTGGGAAAGGCCGGGCTGCCTTTGTTCCGAAAGAACAGCATCTTGCGCCCATCAGCCACCAGCACCATCGCATCATGGTCTATTTGCATCGTCCCGTTCCTCTCTTTTCAACGATCGCTTTTACCACGAACGGACGACGGCGTGCAGGGTTGCGCCGTGGCAAGCACAACGGCATAGGGCTGACCCATGCACGACATTCGTTTCCTTCGCGAAAATCCCGCCGCTTTCGACGCCGGACTTGCCCGGCGCGGGCTTGAACCGCTGAGCGCGGAACTGCTGGCGCTCGACGAGCGCAGCCGGGCGATCAAGACCGCGCTGCAACAGGGCCAGGCGCGCCGCAATGAGGCGAGCAAGGCCATCGGACAGGCGATGGCGCAGAAGGATATGGAAAAGGCCGAGGCGCTGAAGGCCGAGGTCGCCGCGCTCAAGGACAGCATGCCCGCACTGGAGACCGAGGATCGCGAGGTCGGGGAGGCTTTGGCCGCGCGGCTGGCGGCCATTCCGAACCTGCCGGCCGACGACGTGCCGCCGGGCGAGGATGAGGCGCACAATGTCGAGGTGTCGCGCTGGGGCGAGCCGCGGAATTTCACGTTCACGCCGCAGGATCATGCGGATTTCGGGCCTGCGCTGGGGCTCGACTTCGAGGGTGGCGCGGCGCTGTCCGGCGCGCGCTTTACCGCGCTGCGCGGGCAAATGGCGCGGCTGCACCGGGCACTGGCGCAGTTCATGCTGGATCGTCAGTCGGGCGAAAATGGCTATGAGGAGGTCAATCCCCCGCTGCTGGTGCGCGATGAGGCGCTGTTCGGCACAGGGCAGTTGCCGAAATTTGCGGACGATCTGTTCAAGACCACCGATGGACGCTGGTTAATCCCGACGGCGGAAGTGTCCCTCACCAACCTCGTGCGCGAGCAGATCGTGCCGGTGGAGACCCTGCCGCTGCGCTTGACTGCTCTGACGCCTTGCTTCCGGTCGGAGGCCGGGTCGGCGGGGCGCGATACGCGCGGGTTCATCCGTCAGCATCAGTTCGAGAAGGTGGAACTGGTCGCGATCTGCAAGCCTGAGGAGTCCGAAGCCGAGCATGAGCGCATGTGCGCCGCTGCCGAAGGCGTGTTGCAGGCACTGGGGCTGCCCTATCGCAAGGTTCTGCTCTGCACCGGCGACATGGGCTTTGGTGCGCGCAAGACCTGGGATCTGGAAGTCTGGCTGCCGAGCCAGCAGACCTATCGCGAGATCAGCTCCGTCTCCAACTGCGGCGATTTCCAGGCGCGGCGAATGAATGCGCGCTACAAGCCCGAGGGCGAGAAGCAGACCCGCTTCCTGCATACGCTCAATGGGTCGGGGCTGGCCGTGGGGCGGACTTTGGTGGCGGTGCTGGAAAATTACCAGCAGGAGGACGGCAGCGTGATCGTGCCTGAGGTGCTGGCGCCCTATATGGGCGAGCTGACGCGGTTGCGGCGTCAGTAAAGAGCGGCTTGTCATGCGCATCCTGCTCACCAATGACGATGGCGTTCATGCTCCGGGCCTGATCGTGCTGGAGGAGATTGCGCGGACGATCTCCGACGATATCTGGATCGTCGCGCCGAGCGAGGAGCAGTCGGGCGCGGGCCATAGCCTGACACTGACCCGGCCGCTACGCGTCCGCCAGCATGGCGAGAAGCATTTCAGCGTGACCGGAACGCCGACCGACGCGGTGATGATGGCGGTTGGACATCTGATGCGGGATGCGAAGCCCGATCTGGTGCTTTCCGGCGTCAACCGGGGGGCCAACCTGGCAGAGGATGTGACCTATTCGGGCACGGTTTCCGCCGCGATGGAAGGCGCGATCTCCGGGATCAAGTCGATTGCGCTCAGCCAGGTCTATGCGCGGGAAGGCATGGGCGATGCAGTGCCCTTTGCAGCGGCACGGGCCTGGGGCGAGCGGGTGTTGCGGCCGCTGATCGCCATGCCGGCCAGTCCGCGGCTGCTGTTCAACGTCAATTTTCCGGCGATCGATCCGGAGGCGGTAAAGGGCGTGCGCGTGGTCCGGCAGGGCTTTCATGATGTCGACCGGACGAAAATCATCCAGGGCACCGACCCGCGCGGCTATGACTATTATTGGTTTGGCCTCGGGAAAAGCGACTCCGTGCCCGAGGGGAGCGATCTGGCCGCCATTGCCGAGGGTTATGTGACGGTGACGCCGCTGCATTATGACCTGACGCAGGATAGCGCGATGGCGGCGACGACGGCGGCGTTCGGGGCATAGCGCTGACCGTCCAGGGGGATGCGGCCGGCGAAGCGCGCGATCTGGCCTGATTTTCACGGCTTGCCGGCGCCCCCGTGACATTGGGCGCAAAAATCCCTATGTGCGCGGCGATCATGGCAATCAAAATTCCCGAAGCGCCGAAGGTCGGCATGGTGTCGCTGGGCTGTCCCAAGGCGCTGGTCGACAGCGAGCGCATCCTCACCAAGCTGCGTTCCGACGGCTATCAGATGTCCGCCGACTATGCCGGCGCCGACGTCGTGCTGGTCAATACCTGCGGATTTCTCGATTCGGCCAAGGAAGAGTCGCTGGAGGCAATTGGCGAGGCGATCGCGGAAAATGGCCGCGTCATCGTGACTGGCTGCATGGGCAATGAGGCGGAATTGATCCGCGCGAAATTCCCGCAGGTGCTGGCCGTCACGGGTGCCCATCAATATGAGGCAGTGGTCAATGCGGTGCATGAGGCTTCCCCGCCGGTGCCGAACGCCTTTGTCGACCTGGTGCCGGAAGGCGGCCTCAAGCTGACGCCGCGCCACTACAGCTATCTGAAGATTTCCGAAGGCTGCAACCATCGCTGCTCCTTCTGCATCATCCCCTCATTGCGTGGCGATCTGGTGAGCCGCCGCGTCGATGCAGTGCTGCGCGAAGCGGAGAAGCTGGTCCATGCGGGGACGAAGGAACTGCTGATCATCAGTCAGGACACATCCGCATACGGCGTCGACACCCGGCATGAGACGCGCCAGTGGAAGGGCCGCGAGGTTCGCGCCCACATGACCGATCTGGCGCGGGAACTAGGGCAGCTCCGCACTGCAGAGGGCACGCCGCCCTGGGTCCGGCTGCACTATGTCTATCCCTATCCGCATGTGGACCATGTGATCCCGCTCATGGCCGAGGGGTTGCTGACGCCCTATCTCGACATTCCGTTCCAGCATGCCGCGCCTTCGGTGCTGAAGGCGATGAAGCGGCCCGCCAATGAAGCGAAGGTGCTGGACCGCATCCGCAAGTGGCGGGACATCTGCCCGGACATCGCGATCCGTTCGTCCTTCGTCGTCGGCTTTCCCGGCGAAACGGAGGCGGACTTCGACTATCTGCTGCAATGGCTGGATGAGGCGCAACTGGACCGCGTGGGCGCTTTCCGCTTCGAGCCGGTCGAGGGCGCCACCGCCAACGACCTGCCCGGTGCAGTGCCGGAAGAGGTCAAGGAAGAACGCTATCAGCGGATCATGGAAAAGACCGCTGCGATCTCCGCCGCCAAGCTTGCCGCAAAGATCGGGCGCGTGCTGCCGGTCATCATCGATGAGGTAGGCGAGGCTGACGAGGACGGCTCGGTCGGCGCCACCGCCCGCAGTCAGGCCGATGCGCCGGAAATCGACGGCAATGTCTTCCTGCGCGATGTGGGGGAAGGATTGGAGCCGGGCAGCCTCCTCAACGTGCTGATCGAGGACGCGGATGAGCATGACCTTTATGGAGTGCCGCAGGGGTAATATGAAACCATCGCCTTCCCCGTCATGCTGAACTTGTTTCAGCATGACGGTTGGAGAATATGGTCCCGTTACCGCGCCCCGACGAAAGCGTCCTGATATTCTGTCCTGATCGCCCTTCGCATCGCCGCGTCGACGGGCAGCGCGATGTCGTAGCTGCCCTCGGCATAGGGACCGGCGCTGTAGGGGCCGATGACCACGGTGACGCCGTCGATCAGCCTGCCGTCCTTTGACGTGGGCACCAGCACCTGCTTCATCGGATCGATGCATTTGGTGAAGTCGTCATCATCGCTGCGCTTCACCGGCTCGCCCCTCTTTTCCGCCCGTGCCTTGTCGAGCGCCTCGCAGAAACGGTCGTGAATGGCGGCGGCAAAGGCGGTTGGAGATGTCATAAGTGCCTCCACCGCCGTTTCGCGCTTGCGGTCCTTGTCCCACAGCAGGGCGTCATAACCGGTCATGCCATGGGCGCCGCCTGTATAGACATAGCTTTCCGATTCCAGCGCCAGGAAGCGGGGGGTGTCGGCCGTCACGGTCCAGTGGGTTTCAAGGGCATGAGCGTGGAAGGGAAAGCCAGAAGCCTTGGCCGCCTTCTGATCTTCGCGCGCCATTTTCAGCGCATCGGATTTGTTGACCTTGAGCTTAGTGCCGAATTTTTCGACCAAAGCGGGAATCTGCGCCGCCTGGGCGGGATAGCTGTATGCGAACTCCAGCAGATCGGTCTTTTCCTTCTGCTCGAACGGCTTGGCCGGCGACGGCGGTTCAGCCTGGCCGGACATGCGGTTGGCGAAATTGCTGGCGACGACATCATTGCCGGACGCAATAGCATTGTCCGCATCCTTGGCCGCCGAACACGCGCCAAGCAACAGCATCGCCGCGAACAGCGATCCCGCCTGTCCCCTGCCATGATCATGCGGCATCAGTGGGCCTTGGTTGCCGCCATGCACCGTTCGCTGATCGCCTTGCGCGTATAGCTGCTCTGAAGCGCGGCGCCCGCATTGGGCCAACCTTCCGCAATCAACGCCTGCTCAACCGCATGCGCTCCGTCGAAGCGCCCACTTTCCGCCAGCGCATAGGCGCGGGCGCGAAGAGCCTGGAGCCTGCCGTCATCGGTGTGCATCATCACATCTCTCCTTATTGTAGCCGCGTTCAATCTATGCCTGCGGACCGTCCGACGCAAATGATAGCGCGGTCGAAAGAGGCGCGGAGGCGACGAAAAATTGCGCTTTTCATCCCGGCTGCCTTTCTTCAAAACAGTTGCGTCATGACCGATTTTTCCGCCCTGCTCAAAGCCGACAACAATCAACCCGCCCGATCGATCCGGATCGTCGATGCGCAAGGGATGGAGGCGTGGCTCGCGAGCCAGCCGGAGCGCGTGCGAACGCTGGTCGCAGCGCAGAAATTCAGGGGCAAAGCGCATGAACATGCCATTTTGCCCGGCGACGATCCGGCGGATTGGTCCGTCGTCGCAGGAGTCGCATCCAGCGGAAAGCTGGGACCATGGTGCCTTGCCAAACTGGCCGAAGCCCTGCCCGAAGGCACATATCGGCTGGCAGAGGGGGCAGCCGGTCCGGCGATGCTGGGATGGCTGACGGCGCAATATCGCTTCGACCGCTATCGCAAGGAGGAGAATGGCTCCGGCGCCCGCATTTTGCTGACCGGCGAGGTGGCGCAGATCGAGGCCGCCACGCGACTGGCCGAGGCGGTGGCGCTGGTGCGCGATCTGGTCAACACGCCCGCCGCCGACATGGGGCCGGGCGATCTGGAAGCGGCGGCGCGCAAGGTCGCGAAACGCTTCGATGCCGAATGCAAGGTGACGAAGGGCGACGCGCTGGAGCAGGACTTCCCGATGATCCACGCGGTCGGCAAGGCGGCGGACAAGAGCTTTGCGCCGCGCCTGATCGAACTGCGCTGGGGCGATCCCAAACATCCGAAAATCGCCGTAGTCGGCAAAGGCATCTGCTTCGATAGCGGCGGGCTCGACATCAAGCCGTCTTCCGCCATGCGCCTGATGAAGAAGGATATGGGCGGCGCGGCCCATGCGCTGGCGCTGGCGCAACTAATCATGGGCGCACGGTTGCCGGTAAGGCTGCACTTGCTGATCCCGGCGGCGGAAAATGCGGTTTCGGGCAATGCCTTCCGGCCCGGCGACATATTGCAGTCGCGCAAGGGACTGACGGTCGAGATCGGCAATACCGATGCCGAAGGACGGCTGGTGCTGGGCGATGCGCTGACCCTGGCGGGCGAGGACAAGCCGGACCTCATCATCGATTATGCGACGCTGACCGGCGCGGCGCGGGTCGCGGTGGGGCCGGACCTTCCTGCCCTGTTCACCAACGACGATGCGCTGGCGGGGGAAATGGATGCCGCGGGCGGCGTGATCGACGATCCGACCTGGCGCCTGCCGCTTTGGGACGGCTATGCCGAGATGCTGAAGTCGGACGTGGCGGACATCAACAATGCGGGCGAAGGCGGCTTTGCGGGCGCGATCACGGCGGCGCTTTTCCTCAAACGCTTCGTGCCGGAAAACACGACCTGGATGCATCTCGACACCTTCGCCTGGCGGCCCTCCTCACGGCCGGGGCGGCCAAAGGGCGGCGAAGCGCTGGGGCTGCGCGCGGCCTTTCATGTGCTGCAGGCGCGCTATGGCCATAAAAAGTAAAAAGAAAGCGGTTTTGGCGGGCCGTTACGCAACCGGATTGGCCATCGTGCGTTAGGGGGGCATGGATGCCCAATCTGCACAGAATGAAGCCGCAGAACTGAACCGGCCCGGCCTCAAGCCGCTCGGCCAATGGATGCGCACGCTGGTCGATTATGTGCGGTCGGGCAAGCCTGATCTTACCAACCGGCAGATGGCACTGATGCTGACGGTGTATATCGGCGCGGGGCCGCATACCGTGCGGGGACTCGCGGAGGCGCTGAACGTATCCAAGCCGGTGATTACCCGCGCGCTGAACAAATTATCGGCGCTGGGTTATCTGCGTCGGGAGCGGGACTCCACCGACCGGCGCAATATTTTCATCACCCGGACCCCAAAAGGGGCGGAATTTCTTGACGCCTTTCACCATTTCATCGCAGGAACCGGCCGCGATGAACGCCACAACCTCTCCCACGCGGAACACACCGCCTGAACCTATCCGCTTCAAGCTGGAGGGCCGGTCGGTCAAGCTCGACACGCGCATCCATGCGGCCCGCGGTGACCTCGCTGATCTGGCGCTCGCCGGGGTGCTGTTTTCCGCCCATTATGCCCGCGCGGTCGAACTGACCTGCGTGGCCGGCGGCGCTCCGGTGCTGGCCAGCGACACGCCCAAGGCGCAGGCGGTCAGCGAATTGCTGCGCGGCGAGAGCTTCCATGCGCTGGACGTGACGGCCGACTGGGCCTGGGGCTTTTGCGGGCATGACGGCTATGTCGGCTATGTCCGGCGTGAGGCGCTGGATGCGCGGGAAGTCGTCAATAGCCGGGTCATCACCGGCACGGCGCCGCTGTTCAGCGCGCCTGACATCAAATCGCCCATTGCCGATTACTGGCCGCGCGGCGCGCAATTCGCGGCTGAGGCGGAAGGCGATTTTTTCGCCTGCGCCGACGGCTATGTGCACAAGCGCCATGTCGCGGCGATAGACGCGCTGGAAAGCGATTGGGTCGCGGCGGCGGAGCGTTATCTTGGCCAGCCCTATGTCTGGGGCGGGCGCGGCCATCGCGGCGTCGACTGTTCGGGGCTGGTGCAGGTCGCGCTGGGCCAGTGCGGGACCAAGGTGCCGCGCGACACGGATTTGCAGCGCGACGGGATCGGTTCCCCTATCGCGCCTGACGCGCCGCTCCGACGAGGAGACTTCGTGTTTTTTCCGGGCCATGTCGGCATCATGACCGACGGCGACCATTTATTGCATGCCAACGCCTATTGGATGAGCGTGGTGATCGAGCCTCTGGCCGACGTCGTCGGACGGTTGGCGGCGGATCATGCGGAACCCATATCGGCGCGGCGGAGAATCGGCACATGACACATCGGATTTTTATCGACGGCGGCGTCGGGACTACGGGTTTGGAAATCAACGAGCGGCTGGCGGGCCGCCCGGAATTGTCGATCATCACGCTGGATGAGGACAGGCGGAAGGATGCGGCGGCGCGGCGCGATGCGCTGAACGCGGCGGATATCGTTATCCTCTGCCTGCCTGACGATGCGGCGCGGGAGGCCGTCGCGCTGATCGACAATGACCGGACACGGGTGATCGACGCGTCGACCGCGCATCGGGTGGCTGACGGCTGGACCTATGGCTTTGCCGAGTTGGAGCCAGGCCATCGGGAGAAGCTCGCCGATTCGCGCTTCGTCGCCAATCCCGGCTGCTGGCCGACCGGCTTTCTGGCGCTGGTGCGGCCGCTGGTGCTGGCAGGCTTGCTGCCCGCCGACTGGCCGGTGACGGTGTCGGGCGCTTCGGGCTATTCGGGTGGCGGCAAGTCGATGATCGCGGAATATGAGGGCGCAGAAGGCGCGCCGAGCGCTTTTCGGCCCTATGGGCTGGGGCTGGTGCATAAGCATGGGCCGGAAATGCTGCGCTATTCGGGCTTGCGGCACCCTCCCCTGTTCGCGCCGGCCGTGGCGAACGCCCATCGCGGCATGATCGTCGAGGTGCCGTTGCAGTTGCGGGCCATGCCGGGAGCGCCTTCGGTGGCGGATGTGCATGGGGCGCTGGCGGCGGCCTATGCGGGATCACCGATCGTCAGCGTCGCGTCCGCAGAGGAAAGCGCGGCCATGGGGCAGGTGCGGCTGGAGCATGTCGGCGCGACCGATCGGCTGACCTTGTTCGTCTTTGGCAATGAAGCGACGGGTCAAGCGCGGCTGGTCGCGGCGCTCGACAATCTGGGCAAGGGGGCGGCGGGAGCCGCGGTGCAGAATCTCAACATCCTCGCCGGATTGCCGGAGACGGCTGGGCTGCGACTTTAGGCGCAACAACAATCCTCACCCGTCATGCTGAACTCGTTTCAGCATGACGGGTGAGGATTGGCCAGGTTGCTCAATGAATGGTGCCAAGCGGCCCCTCATGCGTGAGCAGCACGATGAGCCGCTCGATCTGCCGCCAATGACAGAAGCGGATATGGTTACCCACATCCCGGCTGCGATCGGCGCGCGCCGCGGCCTCATAGCCCGCATTGTCACCGAACAGCGACATTAATTCAGCCGCGTCCTCATAGCTCTTTCGATCCGAAAGATATGGCATATTCATGAACAAGCCCCCCAAAGTCCCCACCCTGACGGTGGGGGCAACGGTTCAATCCTCGTGCCAGTTCCGACCATCGACGCACGGGCGCGGCCTACAAAGGTGAACGGCCGGTTAGCCAAGTCCTGCCTTGGCACAACCATCCCGCGACGGGACAGGCCCGTCCCGAAACGGCGCAGACGGGAAAGCTCTGGCCATGCATCCCCGCCCGTGGCAAGGAACGGCCAATGACCAAGCCCAGAAAAGAACCGATCGGCGCAGGCGCCATTTTGGCGCTCACCATTTTGGGCGGCACAATCCTGGGCGGCCTGATGGGCCAGCCGAGCGCTGGCCTGTTGGGCGGCACGGCGCTGGGCATCGTGATCGCCGTCCTGCTGTGGCTGTTCGATCGGGGAAAATAGCTTCGCGCCGGGCACTTGCGCGCCTTGCCAGCATAAAGGGGCCAGCATAAACGGGGACCATGAAGAAGCATCTGATCGCCCTCACCCTCCTTACGCTGGTCATTCTCGGCGGCCTTTTCTTCTACTTCGCGCAGGGGGATAAGGCACAGCTTGCCGTCGGCGCGGATGTGGGGAAGGAACCCGTCTTCACCAGCCCGCGCAGCGAAATGATCCCGACGATGAATGTCGCGGATGCCCTGCCATGGAAGGGTGGCGAGAAGCCGGTCCCCGCAAAGGGGCTTAGCGTCGATCGCTTTGCCGACGGGCTGGATCATCCCCGCTCATTGCTGCGCCTGCCCAATGGCGACGTGCTGGTGGCGGAAACCAACAGTCCCACACGACCGACCGGCGGCATCGTCAACCGGGTAATGAACTATCTGATGGACAAGGCGGGCGCCGGCGTGCCTTCCGCGAACCGCATCACCCTGCTGCGCGATGCCGATGGCGACGGGCGGGCGGAAACGAAGACGGCTTTCCTGACTGGGCTGCATTCGCCCTATGGCATGGCGCTGGTCGGTGACACGCTCTACGTCGCCAATACCGATGCGTTGATGGCCTTTCCGTACAAGGAGGGCGATACCAGGATCACCGCCAAGGGGCGCAAGATCCTGAGCCTGCCGGCGCAGGCGCCCAATATGCATTGGACGCGCAGCCTGGTCGCCAGCCCGCAGGGGCTGCTCTATGTCGGTGTCGGCTCCAACAGCAATATCGGGGAAAATGATTTGGAAACGGAGGCCAATCGCGCCGCCGTGCTGGAGATCAATCCCAATACCGGCGCCTATCGCATCTATGCTTCGGGGCTGCGCAATCCTGTGGGACTGGCTTTCGAGCCCAAGAGCGGCGCGCTGTGGGGCGTTGTGAATGAACGTGACATGCTTGGCAGCGATCTGGTGCCCGATTATCTGACGCGGGTCGAATTCGGCGCCTTCTACGGTTGGCCGTGGAATTATTGGGGGGGTTATGAGGACCGTCGGGTCCAGCCGCAGCGGCCGGAAATCCGCGAATATACCAAGCGGCCCGATTATTCGCTGGGCAATCATGTGGCGCCGCTGGGGCTCAGCTTTGCCGACAAGGTGACGCTGGGGGCGCCCTATGGCAACGGCGCCTTTGTCGGGCTGCATGGCAGTTGGAACCGTAAGCCGATGTCGGGCTACAAGGTCGTGTTCGTGCCCTTCGGCGACAATGGCGAAGCGGGCAAGGCCAAGCCGGTCGATGTGCTGACAGGTTTTCTGGGGACCAAGGGTGAGGCCCATGGGCGGCCGGTGGACGTAACGGCGGATGCCAAGGGCGCGTTGTTGGTAAGCGATGATGTGGGCGGGGTCGTCTGGCGAGTGACGCGGAGCAATTAACAGGGATATTCCTGCCGAGACAGCAATATCCTCCGGACGCTATATTGTCACCCCATTCCGTCCGGCGAGTTCCACCACATATTGCCAGGCCACGCGGCCTGAGCGGCTGCCGCGCTGGGTTGCCCATTGGATGGCATCCAGCGGCTCGAAACTGAGGCCAAGGCTGGCGGCATAGCCGCTGACGATGGCGACATAGGCGTCCTGATCGATTGCGTGGAAGCCGAGGCTGAGGCCAAAGCGGTCCGACAGCGCCATCTTGTCGTCCACGACGTCGCGCGGATTGACAGGGTCGTCCTGCTCCGACAGGTGGCGCGGCACGATATGGCGGCGGTTGGACGTCACATAGAGCCGAACATTGGCCGGCCGCGCCGCAGTGCCGCCCTGCAATAACGAGCGCAGCGACCGGGCGCCGCCCACGCCATTTTCTTCGAAGCCCAGATCGTCGAGGAACAGGATGAAGGGCCGCCGCGTGTCGCGCAGGATCGTGAAGAGCTGCGGCAGGCTGGCCAGTTCATCGATCGCGCATTGCAACAGGGCTATGTCCTGTCCTTCGGCCTGGAGCTTGCCTACGACCGCGGCGACGACGGCGGACTTGCCGGTTCCGCGCGCACCCCAGAGCAGCACGTCATGCGCGGCATGGCCCGCGGCATGGCGGCGGCTGTTTTCGAGCAGCGCTTCCTTCTGCGCGTCGATGCCGGTCAGCAGAGCATAGTCCACCGGCGCGAAAGCGTCGACCGGTCGGATCGCAGCCCCGTTCCACACATAGGCGGGCGCGGCGGCGAGATCGGCGGAAGAAGCGGGCGGCGGCGCGATCCGTTCCAGCGCTTCGGCGATGCGGGTCAGCAGGGCGTCGTTCATGGCGCCCCGCTTAGCTCTCCTCCGCCGGACGGGCAAGCGCGTCGCCGATGTCATTCTTCTGTAGCAATGGCCTTTTACTCCCGGAAGTCGGGGCTTATATCGCTGGGGTCGTGACCATCCCAAATCCAGTCTTTTCAACCCGCATGATCCGCTATGGCAGCGAAGCCCTGCGCGAGGCGGCGCTGCTGATCCGCGCGGGCGAGCCCGTCGCCGTGCCGACCGAGACCGTCTATGGACTTGCGGCGGATGCCACGGATTCCAACGCGGTGGCGGCGATCTACACCGCCAAGGGGCGGCCGAGCTTCAATCCGCTGATCGTGCATGTCGCGGACAGGGAGATGGCCGGGCGACTGGCGGATTTTTCGCCTGTGGCCGACAAGCTGGCGGCCCGGTTCTGGCCCGGCGCGCTGACCATGGTTCTGCCGGCGCGCGCCGGCAGCGGGCTGTCGCCGCTGGTGATGGCGGGGCTGCCGACGGTGGCGCTGCGCCTGCCCGCGCATCCGGCGATGCGGGCGCTTATCCGGGAAAGCGGCCGGCCGCTCGCCGCGCCGTCAGCCAATCGCAGCGGGTCGATCAGCCCGACGCGGGCCGAACATGTGCTGGCCAGTCTCAACGGCAAGATTCGCATGATCCTGGATGAAGGGCCGACCAGCGAAGGGCTGGAATCGACCATCGTCGCGCCGGAAAGCGACTGCATCCGGCTGCTGCGGCCAGGCCCGGTCACGGCGGCGATGCTGGAGGAGGCGACCCGGCTGCCGGTGGTAACGGGCGTGGAGAATGCGAAGATCGAGGCGCCCGGGCAACTCGAAAGCCATTATGCGCCATCCAAGCCGGTGCGGCTGAACGCTCTGAAGGCGGAGAAGGACGAATATCTGATCGGCTTCGGGTTGATGCCCTGCCATGTGAATTTGAGCCCGGACGCCGATATGCGGGAGGCTGCCGCGCATCTGTTCGCGGCGCTGCATATGGCGGATGCGAGTACAGCGGAACGGATTGCGGTGGCGCCGATTCCGAATGAGGGGATCGGCGTGGCGATCAACGATCGGTTGCGGCGGGCGGCGGCTTAGAGCATCGTGCGGAAAAGCGGGAACCAGTTTTCCGCTTAAACGATGCGATCACAAAAACTTAGAACGCGCGACCTGCGTCCTATTTAACGCAGCGTGCTCTAAAACCCCTGCCATAATCGAGGAAACGCCTCCTCACCCGCAATTGTCGTAACCCGCGTCGCGACATTCGCGGCGGCGGCGTTCTTCCTCTTTCTTTCGTTCGCGGGCTTCGCGCGCTTCCTGCTTGCGCATCTTGCGGCCATAATTGCGGTCGGACTCTTCCTGGCTGGTGGTGCTCCAGTCGATCACCTGGCTGCCCGCGCGCACCGGCGCCGTCACGATATTCGCCGCCGTTCGCGCGATGCAGCCCGGCAGGAGCAGCAACAAGGCCGGCGCGGCGATCAGACCAATCTTGTTCATGCAACTTCCCCGGCTTGTCTTCCTCACCAGCTTAGAGACACTGGCGGCAAGGGCAAGCCGTGGGCGACGAACGGTTCAGACTTCGATGCGTTCGGCAAAACCCTTGCGCAGCTTGGCCAGCTTGGGCGGGATCACCGCCATGCAATAGGGATTCCGGTCCCCCACCCGCTCCCAATATTTCTGGTGATAATCTTCCGCCGGATACCAGAGAGCGTCCGGTTCGATGGCTGTGACGATCGGGTTCGCATAGTCGGCCTGCGCGCGTTCTATGCCTGCCCTTGCCTCAGCCGCCTGGTCGGGCGAGTGCGGGAAGATGGCCGAACGATATTGCGTGCCGACGTCGTTGCCCTGACGATTGAGCGTCGTCGGATCATGGGTCGCGAAGAAAATATCCAGCAAATCGCCATAGCCGATCACCGCGGGATCATAGGTGATGCGGATCGCCTCGGCATGGCCGGTCGTGCCCGAACAGACCTGTTCATAGCTCGGATCGGGCAGCCTACCCCCGATATAGCCGCTTTCCACGGCCTTCACGCCTTTCAGATTCTGATACACCGCCTCGGTACACCAGAAGCAGCCGCCCGCCAGGGTTGCGATCTCTTCGGCCATATATGCGTCCTTATCCTGAATTGGCCGCAGAGATAAGAAGGATCAGCCCGCGGTTCCAGTCTGTGGCGTTGCCGCTTCCGCCTTGGCGCGCTCTTCGGCCACCAATTCCTTGCGGGACAGCTTGCCGACCAGCGTCTTGGGCAGGTTTAGGCGCACCTCCACCTCGCACACCTTCTCATGCTTGCCCAATTGCGGGTTCAACCACTCCTTGAGCGCGGCGCCGTCTATGCCGGAGCCTTCCTGCCCGAACCCGTCCTGCCCGAACCCCTCCTGCAGGGTGACGAAGGCCTTCGGGCACTCGCCGCGATAATGGTCGGGAATGCCGATCACCAGCGCTTCCTTGACCGCCGGATGGTGGTAAAGCACCTTCTCGACCTCACTGGGAAAGACCTTGAACCCGCCCACGGCGATCATGTCCTTCAACCGGTCGACAATCTTCACATAGCCGTCCTCGTCGATCCGCCCAACGTCGCCGGTGCGCAGCCAGCCGTCGACGAACACCTCCTTGTCGGCGTCGGGCCGCTGCCAATAGCCCTTCATGATCTGCGGGCCCGCAAAGACCAGTTCGCCCGGTTCGCCTTCGGGCGCCGGACGGGTCGGGTCTTCCCGGTCGACCAGCTTGACGCGGGTGCCGGGGACCGGCTGTCCCACGGTTCCCGACTTGTTGAGCCCCTCATAGGGGTTAGAGCAAACGACCGGGCTGCTTTCGGTCAGGCCATAGCCTTCGACCAGCTTGCTGTGGGTCATCGCCTCAAACCGCTGCTTGACCTCCAGCGGCAGGGGTGCGCCACCGGAAATGCAGAGGCGCAGGGAAGAAAAGTCGATATTGGGCGTGGCGGGATGATCCAGCAATGCCTGGTACATGGTGGGCACGCCGGGCAGCGACGTCGCCTTGGTCCGCTGAATCGCGGCCAGCACCTGTGTACCCTCGAAACGCGGCAGCATCACCATCTCGCCACCGTTCAGCACCGTGCGGTTGAGGACGCAAGTATTGGCGAAAACGTGGAAGAAGGGCAGCACCGCCAATATGCGGTCGGGCGCTTCGGGATGCGGGTCGATCAGGCGGACCTGCCGCGCATTGGCGGTCAGGTTCTGATGGGTCAGCATCGCGCCCTTGGGCCGGCCGGTGGTGCCGCCGGTATATTGCAGCAGGGCGATGTCCTGCTCCGGATCGATTGCGACCGGCGTGGGGTTATCGCCATGACGCAGCAGATCGGCATAGTGGGTGATGCGCGGGTCGTGCGGAACCTTCGCTGTCTCCTTGCGCTTGAACAGGCGGAACAGCACCGATTTGGCAGGCGGCAGGACTTCCGCGACGCAGCCGACGACCAGTCGCTCAAGGCTGCTGTTGTCCAGCACTTCCAGCGCCGTCGGCAACAAAGCCTTGGCCGACAGGGTAAAGAGGATCCTGGTGCCGCTGTCCTCGACCTGATGCTCCAGTTCGGCGGCGGTGTAGAGGGGGGAGTAATTGACGACCGTGGCCCCGGCCATCATCGCGCCATAATAGGCAGCGACATAATGAGGGACATTGGGCAAATAGAGCCCGACCCGATCGCCCTTTTGGACGCCCAGATCCTGCAATCCCCTGGCGATGCGCCGGATCACATGGAACATCTCGTCATAGGTCGTCTTGCGGCCCATGAAATCGATCATCACCGCATCCGGCTTGGCCGTGGCGCTGTTCGCCACCATGTCCACCATCGACAAGGGCGGGAATGTCTGTTCCCAGGCGGAGGGGTGATTATAGCGGGTTTTCCAGATATTTTCGCTGCTCTCCATTTGTACAGGTGTAAGTTACGCCTTCCCTTTACGCAAGCGTCAAGCACGACAAAAAGGGCCGCGCCTTGCGGTCAAGGCGCGGCCCTTTTGCATGAGCATCCGGTCGTCACTCCACCTCTGGCGGAATGACGTTACGGCATCAAATGTGACCCTTATTGTCGCTGAACGGATCGAGGATCTTCGCGGCGCCCGAAATGAAATCGGACTCGCTCTTGAGCGCCTCTTCCGCGCGGCGGGTGGCGTCCTCGCGCTCACGGCGCAGTTCGTTGATCAGCGCCTCGCGGTCGCCGTCCAGACGCGAATCGGTGGGCGCCTCAATGCCCGCCTTCTTCGCCGCCTTCGTCACCAGCGCGTCCAGTTCCCGCTGCGAACAGAGGCCAAGCGTCACCGGATCCTTGGGCACGATGTTGGAGATGTTCCAATGCGTGCGGTCGCGGATCGCGGCGATGGTGGTGCGGGTGGTGCCGATCAGCTTGCCGATCGCGCCGTCCGAAATTTCGGGGTGGTTGCGCAAGATCCAGGCGATGCCATCGGGCTTATCCTGGCGCTTGCTGACGGGGGTGTAGCGCGGCCCCTTGGTCCGGCGGACCGGCTCCGGGCCTTTGAGCATCTTGAGCCGATAGTCCGGATTGGACTCGCCCTTGTGGATTTCCTCCATCGTGATTTCATGGGCGCGGACCGGATCGCGGCCGGTATATTTGGTGCCTGCGGTATCGTCGGCAATCGCCTGCACTTCCAGGATGTGCAGCCCGCAAAACTCCGCAATCTGGTCGAAGCTCAGCGCGGTGTTGTCGACCAGCCAACTGGCTGTCGCATGGGGCATGAGAGGCTGGGACACGGGAATTCTCCGGCATAAAACGGCGCTTAAAAACGATAAGGGCCGCCCAAGCAGGGCGGCCACGCCCGACCTGAGATAGTGCATCCCGCCCCGCCGGGCAAGGAAAAGCGTCAGGCGGCGCTGTCGAGCGCCTGGGGATCGATATTGTGCAGGCCGGTCAGAAATTCCTGCGCGCTGCGTTCCCAGCTAAAGCTCCGGCCATAGGCGGCGCAGATTTCGCGGTCGCAGAGGAGCGCGGCGGCGATGGCATGCTCCAGCCGGTCGGACAATGCGCCGGTTTCCGGGGTGACGATGTCGACAGGGCCGGTGACGGGATAGGCCGCCACCGGCGTGCCGCAAGCCAGCGCCTCGATCATGACCAGGCCGAAAGTATCGGTGCGGCTGGGAAAGACGAAGACATCGGCACCGGCATAAGCGCCGGCCAGATCGGTGCCGAACATCGGCCCCAGAAAATGCGCCTGCGGATAAGCTTTTTCCAGCATGGCGCGGGCCGGGCCGTCACCCACCACGACCTTGGTGCCGGGATGCTCGCTGGCGAGGAAGGCTTCCAGATTCTTCTCGATCGCGACCCGCCCGACATAGAGCTGGATCGGACGCGGCAGGTCGGCAAAGGCGGCGGGCGGCGTCGCTTGTGGCGTGAAGGCGGCAAGGTCCACTCCCCGGCCCCAGGCGCGCACCTGTGCCAGCCCATGGGCGCGGAGTTGCTGCCGCACCGAACGGGTCGACACCAGCACCGCTTCGGCAGGGCCATGAAACCAGCGGATATAGCGCCAGAACCAGGCTGCGGGCAGGCCGGTACGCTGCGCCACATAGTCTGGGAAATGCGTGTGATAGGCGGTGGTGAAGCGGATGCCGCTGCGCAGGCACCAGCGCCGGGCCGCAAGGCAGAGCGGACCTTCAGTCGCCAGATGGATCGCATCGGGACGAAAGGCCGCGATCATCTGGCCCATAATGGTCGACCGGACGAAGGCCAGACGGATTTCCGGATAGGTCGGACAAGGAATGGAGCCAAAGAGATCGGGCGAGATCACCTTCACCTCATGCCCCATCTTTTCCAGTTCCGCCTGCATGGTCTGGAGGGTCCGGACAACGCCGTTCACCTGCGGGCTCCAGGCGTCGGTAATGATGATGATACGCATGGGGGGTGGGCGCATCGGCTCTCCTCCCGTCAGGCTGCGATCCGCGAGGGTTCTTCGGCGGTGCGCCTGGCGATCTCGTCGGCCCAGTGCAGCACTTCCATCCGGCCGTCGAAATGCTCGACCAAAGCGGTGCAGCCTTCCACCCAATCGCCGTCATTATAATATTCGACGCCGGCGATCTCGCGGATTTCGGCATTGTGGATATGGCCGCAGACCACCCCGTCGACGCCGCGCGATCCGGCTTCATGCGCCACCACTTCCTCGAAGCGGGAGATGAACTCGACAGCGTTCTTGACCTTGTGCTTGGCCATCTTGCTGAGCGACCAATAGGGCAGGCCCATGCGCTGACGCACCGCGTTCACAATGATATTGACGCGCATCAACATGGTATAGGCGGCATCACCGATGAAGGCGAGCCAGCGGTGCGCGAGCATGATCGTGTCGAATTCATCACCGTGCAGGACCAGCAGCTTGCGGCCATCAACCGTCTCATGGATCGCCTTGCGCCGGATTTCGACGCCGCCGAAGCTGAGGCCGGTGAACTGGCGGAACATCTCGTCATGATTGCCGGGGATGTAGATGACGCGAGTGCCGCGCTTGGCGCGCTTCATCACGCGCCACACCACGTCATTATGCGCGGCGGGCCAGTAGAAGCGCCTTTTAAGCCGCCAACCGTCGATGATGTCACCCACCAGATACATGGTGTCGCTATCGACGCTGTCGAGGAAGTCGATCAGCATCTTCGCGTTGCAGCCGCGCGTGCCGAGGTGAATGTCCGAAATCCAGATCGTGCGATAGCGGCGACGCTTCCCTTCCCGTTCGGGAATGGCGAACTTGTCGTCGGCGCCATCGTCCAACTCCGCCAGGAAAGGCAGGCGTGTGATGACGTTCATGATACGACCCCTGAGCAGTTTCTCTCAGGAGCGAATCCATAGCCGGTCTATGTTACAACTCCGCAGCGAATGTGACGGAAATGCTACGGTTTTGGCCAAAAATGGACGTTTGATAATATCGTCATCCCAGCGAAAGACAGACCCTCCGCCACCCGTCAAACCGTCAACACGATCTTCCCGAAATGGTCGCCCGCATCCATGCGCCCATGGGCCTTTGCAGCTTCCACCAGGGGAAAGCGGCTGTCTATCGCAGGCCGCAACTTGCCCTGTTCGATGAAGGTCCACACCACCCGCATCAGCTCATCCGCCACCAGGCTCTTGAACGCCACCGATCGCGGCCGCAGCGTCGATCCCGTCAGGGTCAGCCGCTTGCTCATGATCGTGGGAATGAAGACTTCCGTTTTGGCCCCGCTCATCACGGCGATGGATACATGGCGCCCATCTTCGGCCAGGCACTGGATATTGCGCGGAACATAGGCGCCGCCAACCATGTCCAGGACCGCCTGCACCCCCTGCCCGCCAGTGATCCGCTTGACCTCCTCGACATAGTCCTGGGTGCGGTAATTGATCGCATGATCCGCGCCCCAGCCCTTGGCCTGTTCGCATTTTTCATCGCTGCCGCAGGTCACGATGATGGCAATGTCGAACAGCTTGCAGAGCGTGATCGCCATGGTGCCGATACCGCTGGCGCCGCCATGGACCAGCACGATGTCACCCTCGACCACATAGGCGCGCTCGAACAGGTTGCTCCACACGGTGAACAGCGTCTCCGGCAGTGCCGCCGCCTCCACCAGATCATAATCGTCCGGCACGGGCAGGCATTGGCCCGCCGGCGCGACCGCATATTCAGCATAGCCCCCGCCCGGCAGCAGAGCGCAGACCCGGCGGCCGACAAGCTGCCCGGCGCTCCCGCCCGCAGCGACAATCACGCCCGAAACCTCCAGCCCCGGAATGTCCGAAGCGCCCGGCGGCGGCGGATATTTGCCCTGGCGCTGCATCACGTCCGGGCGATTGATCCCGGCCGCCGCGACCTTGATCAGCACTTCATCGGGACCAGGCACGGGAACCGGCCGCCGCTCTGGCGCCAGCGCATCCGGCCCGCCCGGAACCTTTATGCCGATCGCCGTCATTTCGCTCGGCACTGTTTCGTTCGGCCCTGGGCCTTCGATAGCCATTGCTGCCCCCGCGGCAAATGTTGCACCGCACCTAAATCGACGGGCGGAATGAAGGCCTTATTGACAGACTGGTCCGCAGGGTCAACATTGCACGACATGGACATGGATAACGATCTGCCGAGAAAGGCTGATGATCCGCTGGCCCAACTGCTCCGACAGGATCTGGGCCCACTTTCCGTGGCCGATCTGGAAGCGCGCATCATAGCGCTGGAGGGCGAAATCGCCCGAATCCAATCAAAGATTGAAAGCGCCGTTAACCACAAAGCAAGTGCTGAGGCGTTATTCAAGCGATGAACCCGCGCCCCGCCCTCTGCGGCCTTGCCAAAGGCTCCACCGGGCACGGGCAGTCTGGCAATTCCGGTGGTCGAGATGCCCATCTTGATCCGCCGTCGAGCAATGCCGACATATGGTTCAAGTACAGCCCCTCTTTGGGGTCAGGAGTATAAAAGACATGCCATCTTTCGCACCCGCCCTTGAAACCACCCTGCATAATGCGCTGACGCATGCTTCAGAGCGTCGTCACGAATATGCGACGCTGGAGCATCTGCTGCTTGCGCTGATCGACGATGAACATGCGTCGAAGGTGATGCAGGCCTGCGGCGTGGAACTTGGCGAATTGAGCGACGCGGTGACGCAATATCTCGACACCGAACTGGACAGCCTGAAGGTCGAAGGGGCCAGCGACCCCTCCCCCACCAGCGGCTTCCAGCGCGTGGTCCAGCGCGCGATCCTGCACGTCCAATCCTCCGGCAAAGATGAAGTGACGGGCGCAAACGTCCTCGTCGCGCTCTTCTCCGAGCGGGAAAGCTATGCCGTCTATTTCCTCCAGCAGCAGGATATGAGCCGCCTGGATGCCGTCAGCTATATCAGCCACGGCGTCGGCAAGGGCACGGCCGCTCCTGAGCAGCGCGAAACCAAGGGCGCTCAGGAAGAGGAAAAGAAAGCGCAGGACAGCAAGGGCAAGAAGGACAGTGCCTTGGAGCAGTTCACCGTCAACCTCAACGAGAAGGCGGCGCGGGGCAAGGTTGACCCGCTGATCGGCCGCGCTTCCGAAGTCGACCGGACCATTCAGATCCTGTGCCGGCGCTCGAAGAACAACCCGCTCTATGTGGGCGATCCGGGCGTGGGCAAGACCGCCATTGCGGAAGGTCTGGCGCGCAAGATTGTCGAGGGCGAGGTGCCCGATGTCCTTAAGGAAGCGGTGATCTACTCGCTCGACATGGGCGCGCTGCTGGCTGGCACCCGCTATCGCGGCGATTTCGAGGAGCGGCTGAAGGCGGTCGTGACCGAACTGGAAAAAATGCCCCATGCGGTCCTCTTCATCGATGAGATCCACACGGTGATCGGCGCAGGCGCGACCTCAGGCGGCGCGATGGATGCATCGAACCTGCTGAAGCCCGCACTGTCGGGCGGCACGATCCGCTGCATTGGTTCGACCACCTACAAGGAGTTCCGCAACCATTTCGAGAAGGACCGCGCCCTGCTGCGCCGGTTCCAGAAGATCGACGTCAACGAACCGACCATCGAGGACACGATCAAGATTCTCGCCGGGCTGCGCAGCGCCTTCGAGGAGCATCACAACGTCAAATACACTCCCGACGCGATCAAGGCGGCGGTGGAACTGTCGGCGCGCTACATCAATGACCGCAAGCTGCCCGACAAGGCGATCGACGTGATCGATGAAGTCGGCGCGATGCAGATGCTGGTCGTGCCCAGCAAGCGCAAGAAGACGATCACGCCCAAGGAGATCGAGCAGGTCATCGCGACCATGGCCCGCATCCCTCCCAAGACCGTATCGGCGGACGACAAGTCGGTCCTCGAAACGCTCGACACCGATCTGAAGCGCGTCGTCTTCGGCCAGAACCGGGCTATCGAAGTGCTGTCCTCCGCGATCAAGCTGTCGCGGGCAGGCCTGCGCGATCCGGACAAGCCGATCGGCAACTATCTCTTCTCCGGCCCCACCGGCGTCGGCAAGACGGAGGTTGCGCGTCAGCTCGCCCATCTGCTCGGCATTCCGCTCCAGCGTTTCGATATGTCGGAATATATGGAACGGCACTCGGTCAGCCGCCTGATCGGCGCGCCTCCGGGCTATGTCGGCTATGACCAGGGCGGTCTGCTGACCGATGCCGTCGACCAGAATCCGCACTGCGTGCTGCTGCTCGACGAGGTCGAAAAGGCTCACCCGGACCTTTTCAACATATTGTTGCAGGTAATGGACAATGGCCGCCTGACGGATCACCACGGCAAGTCGGTGGATTTCCGCAACACCATCCTCATCATGACCACCAATGCCGGTGCGTCGGACATGGCGAAGGAGAGCATCGGCTTTGGCGAGTTCACCCGCGAGGATGTGCAGGAAGATGCGGTGAAGAAGCTCTTCACCCCGGAATTCCGCAACCGCCTCGATGCGGTCGTGCCCTTCGGCTATCTGCCGCCGGAAATCGTGGCGCGGGTCATCGACAAGTTCGTGCTCCAGCTTGAACTGCAACTGGCCGACCGCGACGTCCACATCACCCTGGACGAAGAGGCAAAGGCCTGGCTCACCAAGCGCGGCTATGACAAGCTCTATGGCGCGCGTCCGATGGGTCGCCTGATGCAGGAGAAGATCAAGCAGCCGCTCGCAGAGGAACTGCTCTTCGGCAAGCTGGTCCATGGCGGCGAGGTCCATGTCCGGCTGAAGGACGACGCCCTCGCCTTTGAGATCACCCCGGCGGCTCCCAAAAAGGGCAAGAAGGGTGGAAAGGCGAAGCCGGCGGAATCCGCGAAATAAGCCTGACGCATCAAGCGATAAAGAATGATCAAGGGCGGCCCGCAGGGTCGCCCTTGATCATATGAGACTGCTGGACTGACCGGGATGCCTGATCCAGACCCAGCCTCTCCCGTTCGGCAAATCCTCCATGACCACGCAAAAGCTTTGCGGATCATGCCGCAGAGGGCACAAAAGGCGCCAGAGGCCAATAGCGGGAGAGTCGCGATGCCAAATGCAATCAGCTTCTACACAAACCCCATGTCGCGGGGGCAGATCGCCCGCTGGATGCTGGAGGAAGTCGGGCAGCCCTATGAGATGGTGGTGCTGGATTATGCCAACGGCATGAAGTCGCCCGATTATCTGGCGATCAACCCGATGGGCAAAGTTCCGGCCATCGTTCACGCCGGCAGGGTGGTGACGGAATGCGCCGCCATCTGCGCCTATCTGGCCGATGCCTTCCCCGCCGCTGGCCTTGCGCCCTCCACGGACGACCGCGCCGACTATTATCGCTGGCTCTTCTTCGCTGCGGGGCCGGTCGAAGCCGCCATCACCAACAAGGCGCTCGGCTTTGTCGTTCCCGAAGGCCGCGAGCGCATGGCGGGCTATGGCACGTTCGACCACGCGATCGATGCCCTGGAACGCGCCGTCTCCGGCCCGGCCTGGATTTGCGGCGATCAGTTCACCGCCGCCGACGTCTATGTCGGCGCACAGGTCGACTGGGGCCTCAGCTTCGGCACGATCCCCAGCCGCCCGACCTTCGAAACCTATGCCGCCCGCCTCCGGGAACGCCCGGCCTATAAGCGGCAGAAGGAACTGGACAACGCCCTGATCGCAGAAATGCAGAAGCCAGCCTGAAGCAAAAGGCCCGGCGGATCGCTCCGCCGGGCCTTTTTCTGTCTTGGCAAGACTGTCTTCAGTTGCGCTGACTGCCCATGAAGCGCAGCAGGAACAGGAACATGTTGATGAAGTCGAGATAAAGGTTCAACGCCCCCATCACCACCGACTTGCCCATCATGTCCGTACCCGCGACATAGGCATAGATGCTCTTGATCTTCTGCGTGTCATAAGCCGTCAGACCCGCGAACAGCAGTACGCCAATGAAGCTGATCACCAGATTCATCGCGCTAGACCGGAAGAACAGGTTGATGAGGCTGGCGACCAGCAGACCAACGACTCCCATGATGAGGAAAGTGCCGAAACCCGAAAGGTCGCGCTTCGTCGTATAACCCCAGACACTGAGTCCCGCAAAAGCCGCCGCCGTCGCGAAGAAGGTCTGCGCGACCGAAGTACCGGTATAGACGAGCAGGATGGACGAGAGCGACAGCCCCATCACCGCGGCATAGGCCCAGAACATCGCCTGCATTGCAAAAGTCGACAACCGGTTGATGCCAAAGCTCATGGTCATCACGAAAAGCAACGGCGCGAACATGATGACATATTTCAGGATGCCGGGCCCAGCCAGGATCTGATAGGCAAGGCCGCTCGACGCAAACAGCATGGCGACCAGACCGGTCAACAACACGCCACTCGCCATATAATTGTAGACCGACAGCATATAGCTGCGCAGGCCAGCGTCGAACGCCTCCCCGCGCGCAACGGTCGTGCCGCCAAAACCCGCAACGTCGGAACGCGGATCGGACCAATTGGCCATGAGATAATCTCCTTCACCGGCATCATAGCGGCCGGCATCCCCATTATCGGCTCATCGCGCTCTCAATTCAAGCGCGGAGCGCAACCTGACTTATCGCGGCAGAACAGTTATAGGAAGATCATGCATCGTCTGTTCGTCGCCATCCGCCCGCCAGCCGATATCCGCAACGGTCTGCTCGCCCTGATGAGCGGCATCATGGGCGCGCGCTGGCAAGATGACGACCAGTTGCACATCACCCTGCGCTTCGTGGGCGAAGTGGACCGCCACCAGGCCAATGATTTGACCGACGCGCTCGGCAAAATCCGCTTTTCGCCGTTCGAGGTCGCCCTTCATGGCGTCGGCTGTTTCGATCGCAAGGGCCAGGTCCATACACTCTGGGCAGGCATACAGCCGCGCGATGCCCTCGCCCAGCTCCATCAGAAGGTCGACCGCGCCTGCGTCCAGACCGGCCTCTCACCGGACAATCGAAGCTATTTCCCTCATGTCACCTTGGCCCGCTTCGGGCGGACAGCCGGTCCCATGGAAGCGTTCATGACCCTCCATGCCGCTTTTGCAAGCGCGCCATTCACCGTCGATGCATTCGCCCTGTATGAAAGCCATCTCGGCCAGGCAGGGTCGACCTACCATGTAATCGAACGCTATCGGGCCGAGATTCAGACGCCATAGGGTCAATCGACATTTAACCGATCTCGGACGGAGCCCCTAGCCGCCTTCCAGCCTGCAGAGCAGTGAAACAAGGCGCGTGCCTCGCCTCAATTTCTACGCCTTCAGCGTTCGCGCACTTCCATGTCCGCTGCACAGTCCTGGCTCAACAAGCGCCGCGCCCCGCATAGGCTATCCGGCCGACAACACCCCGCAAGCGACGCGCCCACCAGCATTGCCCGCGGGATCGGTCTTGTTGTCATCGGCCTGCGCATGGATGACGATCGCCGCGCCATCGCTATCCAGCAGGGGCGTTGCGCCCCCACGGATGATTCCGCCCGGAATGACATATTCCATCTCGCCCGCGCCATCCGCGCCAGCAATCATGTTGGGCATATCGCCCATATGCATGCCGTCCGGATTATCCTTCCCATGCTTGTGTCCAGTCGGATTCCAATGACCACCCGCGCTTGCAAAGTCGGGCGGCGTACAGGTTCCGGTGGTATGGACATGCACGGCATGCATGCCCGGCGTCAGCCCTTGCGCGTGCACGACGACATGCAGGCCATCTGCCGCCTGCGTCGCCATTGCCTCACCTCGCGGGGAACCATCCGCCGCCAGCAGCTTGGCATGGGCCATAGGTGCAGCAGCATCGGCCGCTGGCGCCTTCGCGGAGGAACCGGTGACGCAGCCCGATACAAGGGCAGCCATCGGCAAAGCCATGAGGATTGCGGCAATTTTCATGATGAACAAACTCCCGAGAAGAATGCTGCGAGGCTAACGCCACAAGACCGATTTTTGTTGCCCAAGCGATTCAGAATGTCACCCGCTTTCCGACTTGTGCGCTGGATAAACCCGTCGCAAGTCAGCCGGGACGGCGACACCAGAGCGCGCTGCATTAAATCGGACGCAGGTCGCGCGCTCCAAGTTTTTGTGGCCGCATCGTTCTAAGCGGAAACGCGGTTCAGCGTAGCTAAAGCCGTTTACCACTTTTCCACACGATGATCTGAATGAAAGCCGCATAGAAAAAGGGGCCGGTCTTCCGACCAGCCCCTCAATCCTCTTCCATCCCGAAGGAGGGAAAATCTTACTGACCCGAACCCGGACCGTAGGTGATCTCCACGCGACGGTTCTGCAGTTCGCGAACGCCGTCGGCGGTTTCGACGCGGGGGTTCGATTCACCGAACGCCTGGGTCGTGATCACGCCATCGGGGATGCCCTTCGACGAGATGTAAGCCTTGACGGCGTCAGCACGACGCTGCGACAGGCCGACGTTGTACGAGGCCGAACCCGAACGGTCCGCATAGCCCGCCAGCATGACCTGGGCGCTGCCGCAGTTGCTGTAGGCCGAAACCGCGTTGTCCAGAA